>Ga0315338_1000637_pt1 | contig 68404 bp, 50 predicted proteins | sample ASW8metaG_FD_204518 | JGI IMG/M metagenome (GOLD analysis project Ga0315338, IMG submission 204518) | Ammonia-oxidizing marine archaeal communities from Monterey Bay, California, United States - ASW #8 | ecosystem: Environmental > Aquatic > Marine > Coastal | place: USA: California | collected...
CTCGCGGGCCATCGCGACTCCAGCAGCAAGACCGGCGAAGCCTCCCCCGATGACGATGGCGTCCGTCACGACCGCCCCCACCAGGCGTTCCGCACCCACGCCACCAGGAGGCACGCGACTTTCTCCGCCCGGGTTACGCGAAGACGTGGCCCGAAGACCGCCGCCGGGCGGCGCCGGATACGGCTCAACAACCGCTGGTACACCAGCCGCATGCCCTCGGCGGGCGCCAGGGCGCGTCGATCTTCCGGAGCGATACTGGCACGCGCCTCGCCGAAGAGCGTACGGGCGCGCGCGCACTCGAAGGCCATGAGCTTGCCGAAGGCCTCGTTGGTGACGTGGGTCGTGAGATCACGCTCGCGATAGCCGAAGCGCTCCAAGTCTTCGGTCGGGAGGTAGATCCGTCCACGCTCCGCGTCCTCGGCAAGATCCCGCAGGATGTTGGTGAGTTGCAGCCCGACGCCGAGCCGTTCCGCATACTGTCGGCTCTCGGCACTTCGACAGCCGAGAATGGGCAGCGTCGCCAGCCCGACCGCAGCGGCGACGTGATGACAGTAGCGACGGAGATCGTCGAACGTCTCGTAGCGGCGCTGCTCGAGATCCATCGCGACCCCGGTCACGATATCCGCGAGATGCTGCCGCGGTATGTCGAACCGCTGCACGGTGTCGGCCAACGCGACACCCACCGGATGCGTCGGCGCACCGTCGAACACCTGCGTCAATTCGCGACGCCACTCGGCAAGCTCCGCCGCACCGTTGCCGGCCGCCACGTCCGCCGCGTCATCGACGAGCCGACAAAAAGCATACAGCGCATCGAGGCCCCGGCGGCGCTCCGCAGGCAACAACCGGAACAGATGCACGAAATTGCTCCCGCTCCCTACGCCGATGGCCGTGCACGCTGCGTAGGCCTCGGTCAGCGACGGGCGTGATCCGTGGGCCGTCGTCGTCTCGAGTGCCGGCGACCCTACGTGCGATGTGGCGGCGATGCTCGTCACGTCGGGCTCCCGAGCAGAGTGCGCACGACCAACCCGGCCTTCGCCCACCGCGAAAGCGTGGGACGCACCGTGAACACGTCGTAGTCGACCGCGGCGAGGCGATCGAGGATTGCGAGCCCGCCACGCGCAAACAGCTGGATCTCGCGTGCCGCACGCGGCTCGACCATGTCGACGAGTGGGAGACCACGCGCGAACAGCACTCGCGTGCGCTCGCATTCGAACGCCATCAACGCGCGAAAGGCCGGGGTGACCCGACGGGCGGCGAGTTCGGCCTCCGAGTACCCGAAGCGCACGAGGTCTTCCGTGGGAACGTAGACCCTCCCCTTGGCGTAGTCGCCCGCCAGATCCTGCCAGAAGTTGGTGAGCTGGAGCGCCGTGCAGATGTCGTCCGCACGCACCTGCCGCTCGTCGTCGCGGTACCCGAACAGGTACAACACGAGGTGTCCGATGGGATTCGCCGAGTGCGCACAGTACTGGCCGAGTTCGTCGAAGGTCTGGAATCCCGTGAATGCAATGTCGGTCCGGAACGCAGTCAGCAGCCGCCGGAACGGCTCGATGGGGATCTCGAATTGCCGAACCGTCTCCGCAAGGGCGACGAAAATGGGATGACGCGAGCCCCCCGCGTAACACGCCTCGAGCTCGCCCTCCCAGCGATCGAGTGCCGCTCCGGCCCGCCCGCGATCAGGCTCCTCGTCCGCGAAGTCGTCCGCCGTACGTGCGTAGGCATAGATGGCGGCGATGTGGCGGCGCAGATGGCGCGGCAGCAGATGTGAACCGAGGCTGAAATTCTCGTAGTGCGCTCGTGCGATACGCTCGCACTCTGCAAAACCAGCATCGATATCCAACCCGGGCGCGCGCGCACCCGATGCAACGATCGCCGTGTCTCCCATCACCGACAAAGCGGTCAGGTGGCCGTAGCTGCCTGCCGCCCTCCTCCTGGCGCCGTCGATCCAGGCGCCGCCGACCAAGCCGCCGCCGCGTCGCGCGCCCAGCGATCGGCGGACATCAGCGTGTCGAGATCAGTTGCGGGCCCACGCTCGTGAAGCTGCATGACACTGCGCACGATCTCGGGAACGTCCCGATAGGCGACGTCCTCGGCGAGGAATCGTTCCACCGCTACCTCGTTGGCCGCATTCAAGACCGCCGGCATCGTCCCACCCGCTCGCAGCGCCTGATAGGCGAGATCCAGGCACGGGAAGCGCTGTCGATCCGGCTGCAGGAATGTCAGGGTGCCCGCGGCGGGCAGGTCCAGCGACGGCAAGTACGAGAGCGGAAGCCGATCCGGATACGTGAGCGCATAGGCGATCGGGATCGTCATATCGGGCATGGCCATCTGGGAGATCACCGAGCCGTCGATGTACTCGACCATCGAGTGCACGATGCTCTGCGGATGCACCACGATCTCGATCTGCTCCGCCGGCATCCCGAACAGCCAATGCGCCTCGATGACCTCGAGCCCCTTGTTCATGAGCGTAGAGCAATCGACGGTGATCTTCGGACCCATCTTCCACGTCGGATGCTTGAGCGCGTCGGCCACCGTCACGGACGCGAGCTGGGCGGCAGTATGGTGGAGGAACGGCCCGCCGGACGCTGTGAGCGTAATCCGGCGCACCTCCGAGCGGTTGTGCCCCTGCAGTGCCTGGAAGATCGCGTTGTGCTCACTATCGACCGGGAGGAGCGCCACCCCCTGCTCGCGCGCCGCGCGCGTCACCAGCTCGCCAGCGACGACCAGCACTTCTTTGTTTGCCAGCGCCACATCCTTGCCGGCGCGTGCCGCGGCAAGCGTCGGCATCAACCCAAGCGCACCGACGAGCGCCGAAATGACCACCGTGGCTTCGGGATGCGTCGCGACCGCGAGCGGCCCATCGACACCGACGACCAGGTCCCCGGCATAGTCGGGCACGCGCTCCCGGAACTCGCGAGCGGCGCCCTCGTCGACCACGGACACCAAGGCAGGCCCGTGACGGCGAACCTGCTCCGCCAATCGTTCCATGTTCCGACCCGCCGCCAACGCGACGGCACGAAAGCGATCGGGAAATCGCTCGAGGAGCGCCAGCGTCGACACCCCCACCGATCCCGTCGATCCCAGGATCGCAATTGATCGGCCTCGAGGCGTATCGGTCATCGGTCCGCGTCCGTTCAGGAAGCCACCGCCGCCGCGCGCCTGCGAAAGGAGCCAAGCGCCATCAGCGGGAAGTAGTTCCGATACATGTAATAGCGCAAATAGAAGTGTCGGGGGAATCCAGTCCCCGTAAACGCCTGTTCGTCCCAGGTCCCGTCCGCACGCTGCGTCATCGCGAGATGCGCAGCACCGCGTACCAACGACGGACTGATGGTGTCGTCGGCTGCCATCAGTGCCAGCACGGCCCATGCGGTTTGCGAGGGTGTGCTCGGCCCGCGACCTGCCAGCGACGGATCGGCGTAGCTCTCGCAGGTCTCGCCCCAGCCGCCGTCTTCGTTCTGGTGGTCTTCGAGCCATTGCACGGCGCGCCGCACGTACAGCTGGTCGAGCGGCTCCCCGATCGACCGCAATCCGGACAACGCCGACCACGTCCCGTAGATGTAGTTGACACCCCACCGCCCCCACCACGAACCATCGGGCTCCTGCACGCGACGGAGGTATGCCAGCGCGTGCCGCGCCGCCCGCATGTCGCGGTCGTACCCGAAGTCCCCCATCAGCTCGAGGTGACGGCCCGTGAGATCCGCCGTCGGCTCGTCCAGCATCGCCTCCATGTCGGCAAACGGAATCCGGTTGAAGATCTGACGCTCGTTGTCTGTATCGAACGCGCCCCAGCCACCGCACCGACTCTGCATGCCTAGCGTCCAATTCAGCCCGCGGCGGAGCGCACGCGCCTTCCGACGCTCGTCGGCAATCGTGATCCTCTGCAGCACCATCAGGATCACCGCCGTGTCGTCGGTGTCCGGATACCAATCGTTGGCGAACTCGAATGCCCATCCGCCCGGTTCGAGTTCGGGGTTCTTGATCTGCCAATCGCCCGGACCGAAGATCTGATTGTCGAGCAGCCACTCGGCTGCGCGCTGCAGCGCCGGGTCATCGGCTGGCATCCCCGAATCGAGTAGCGCCTTCGCTGCCAGGGCGGTATCCCAGGTCGGCGACACGCATGGCTGGAAGAAAAGGTGCTCCCCGTCGTCGACCATGAAATCTTCGATCGCCTGGATGCCCTTCACCACGGCCGGATGGTCGTCGGCGTAGCCGAGAGCACGAAGCGCCATCACCGAGTTGATCATCGCTGGCTGAATGCCGCCCCAACCGCCGTTCGTGTCCTGATGCTGGAGGATCCACGTCGTCGCTGCCCCGAGAGCCCGCGGGCGAAGCGGCTTCACGGGACTTCGGCCGAGAACTTTCAACACGCGGTCGAGCGAGAGAAAGAAGTTCCGCCAGGTCACCATGCTGGTGTCAGCCGGGAATCTATACTCGGCGGGGGCCGGCGGCCGGCTCCACAACTCGGCGACACCCTGTTCGTCGGAAATGTTGATCGACGGGCGACACGCCATCAGCACGGTGAGCGGCACGACGGTGCCGCGTGCCCAGCTCGACATCTCGTAGATATTGATCGGAAACCAGGTGGGCAGGAGCACCAACTCGACCGGCATCGACGGCACACCGTCCCAGGGGAACTGCCCGAAGTACGCAAGAAACGTGCGTGTGAAGACCTGGGCCGTCGCCAGGCCGCCGCGGGCGAGAATGAAACCCCGAGCCCGAACCAGCGCGGGATGCGTCGCGGGCATACCCGCGAGTTTCAACGCGAAATACGCCTCTATGGTGTTCGACTGATGTCCGGGCGCCCCGGCACAGAGCGACCAACTCCCGTCGGGCGCCTGGGTCGCCAGCAGATGCGAGGCGACGCGCGCCTGACGCTCGGCATCCACCCTCCCCATGAAGTGCATGAAGAAGATGTACTGCGCGTCCATGCTGGCATTCGCCTCGAGTGGACGATGCCAGAATCCGGCCCCGTGCTGCTCGCGCTTGAAGTACTCCTGTGACGCCGAAATGGCGTGGTCCAGCTTGGCCAGGAACTCGTCGGGTCCCGCACTGAACGCGGAATCCCGCCGTGCCTCGTGCGCCGCTGCCCCAGAACCCACGCTCGCCCCCTAACCTATCGGTCAGCCACGCTGCATAAAAAAGCACTGGTATATCAGTGCTTTACGGGCTATCCCGCGATGACCTAGCTACCTAGACCGTTCGGTCAGCCAGGCCGCGGCTTATAGAACCGTTGACCGACCGATGTCAACGGGTTCCGGTGGCCGATGCGCCCGCGCCGGCCCGGCCGGTCGGCGGCAGAAGCGGCAGCTGTCGGCGGCGCGCGCGGTTGAGATTCTCCCGAGCGAGTGGGGAGTGCGGGGTGAGCCGCACGGCGCCCTCGAAGGCGCGCACGGCCCCTCCCCATTCCCCCACCTGTGCGCGCGCGATCCCGAGCAGGCTCAGAACGGACGGGTTTCCTGGTTCGAGCGCGGCGGCCATCGAGAGCGCATGCACCGCCTCGGCAGGACGTCCGGCCCGAAGCCGGAGCCGTCCGAGTTCCTCGTGAGCCCGAGGCTCGTTCGGCTGCTCGACGATGGCGCGCTTGAGAAGCGTATTCGCCTCGGAGAAGCGGCCCATGTTGCCGTACACCCACCCGAGATTGCGCCGGACGTGCGTGTTCTGCGGATCTTTCGCGTTGGCGCGCTCCAGGACCTGGCGTGCCTCCTCCCATTCACCGAGCAGGCCCAGAATCGATCCGAGCGTATTCAGCGCCGTGACATCGTCGTCCTGCACCGCACGACGCAGGACGGCGAGCGCATCCTCCGGGCGCCCCACACTCGCATACGCCCATCCGAGGTTGGTGCACACGGCGCGGGCGGTGTCCGGATCGATCCATCGTCCTCGCCCTTCGACGAGCGCCTGCGCGATCTCGAGCTGCTCGAGCGCATCCTGCGGCCGCGCCTGACCCAGGAGCAGCGCGCCGTATGTCGCTCGCGCCACCGGATCAGTCGGCACCAACCCCACGGTACCGCGTGCGATGGCGAGCGCATCGGACATCCGCCCGACGCGTCCGTACACCCGACTCAGCGCAATCCGCACCTGGGGCTCGTTCGGCGAACGCTCCCAGGCAGCCTCGAGCGCGAACACTTCGGCGGCGGTGACGCGCGCAGCGCGCAGGCGATCGCCCTTGCGAGTGTAGCTCGCGGCCAGCTCGCGGAACACGCGACCTTTGTTCGGAGCCGTTCTCAGGGCATCGCTCCACAACAACGTCGGATCACGCCAGACCTGATTCCGTCCGAACGCCGTCACGGCGAGGAGCACCACCAACACCGCCGCGCCGAGCGGCACCAGCGCACGCCGCGCATGGTGAGCCAGCCCGGCTCCCGCAAGCGCCATCAGCACGGCGAACCCACCGACGCTGAGATACATGCGCCGCTCCGATACGAGGTCGGCAAGCGGCGCGAACGTCGAGGTAGGCACGAGTGCGATGAGCGCGAAACCCAGCCAGAACACGGCGGCACGGCGCTCGGTCGCAATGAGCCACATCACCAGCGCGAAGAGGATCGTCCAGCCGAGAGCCGGCAGGAGAGAGGGCGCTCCGATCGGCCACTCGTAATCGATGGACTGCTGGACCGGCCAGACGAGCAACCCGAAGTAGTGCCAGGTGACACCGAGCTGGGCGCGGAAGTAATCGAGCGGCGCAACGTCGAGGTTCAGCAACGCACCCGGCTTCATCCGGGTTGCCAGGAGCCACCCAAGGAGACCCCACGTGGCCGCCGAGCCAGCGTACAACGGCCAGCGCGTTGGTCGCGACGTCGGCGGTTCATCGCCGCCGCCGAACGCGACGTACGCGACGCGCGGCCGCGGGAAAATCCAGCGCCCGAGCCAGAGAAGCACGAGCGGGGCGGTCATCATGGTGACACTGGTCCCCATGCCGAGCGCACATGCGACCACGGCCGCGCCCCAGAGCGGCCCCCGCCAACGTGCATACGTTTGTCCGAGCAGGGCCAACTCGAGCATGCCCAGCAGCCAGACAGCCGCCAACACCTCGCTCCGCCCACTCGCCAACGTCACCGCCTCTGTCTGCAAAGGATGGACGAGGAAGAGCAAAGCGGCCCACCAGGCCACCGAGGCCGCGCGCGCACTCTCGGTCTGCGCCAACCGCAAACTCCGACGCGCAACGTCGTAGAGCAGCAACCCGCACGCGATGTGCAGGACGAGATTGCCGACGTGATAGCCGACAACCGAAAGGCCGCCGAGCGCATAGTTCAGTGCGTACGTCCACTCGAGCACGGGCTGCACCGCGGTGAAGGGCGCCGGCCAGAGCTCCCGAATCCTGAGATTGCTCTCAATGGCGGCGCGGTCGTGAAACACGAACGGCACGGTGAGCGTATTGGCGTAGACGCCGATCGCCGCCAGCACCAGCGTCACGAGACGCACCGCGGTCATGGCGTCGATCCGAGGCTCTGGCGGATCCGCGCCAGCGAGACGTCCCCCGGAAACCGGGCATCGGCGCGGGCGAGCGCCGCGCGTGCGGCTCCCACGTCACCCACCGCGGCGTACGAGATGATCAAGCCCGCGGCCGCCCGCACGTGCACGGTTCCTATGGGCTCGTAGACGCTGACGGCGCGTGCGTAGTCCTGCTGCGCATGCAGGAACATGCCGTAGTTCAGTCGAATCTCCAGCGAGCGCGGTTCCGCCGCAAGCGCCGCCTCGTAGGACGCGCGGGCGTCGTCGACTTGGCCCGCACGGAAATAGGTGTTGGCGAGATTCATGTGCAGCCCGGCACGGCCGGGCTGATACGCGAGGGCCTCCCGGGTGCGCGCGATGGCGACCGTCAGGTTGCCGCGGCGACTCTCGACGGTCGCCAGGTTCATGATGGCGTCGACGAAATCTGGCTTGGCCGCAATCGCCCGCTCATAGGCGACGGCCGCCGCGTCGAGATCACCGGCAGCCACCAGCGCGTTGCCATAGTTGTGCAGGGTGGCGACATCGTCGGGCAGAATGGCCAGCGAGCGCTCGAAGGCGCGTCCGGCCTCTGCGTGGCGCCCGAGGTCTGCGAGAACACCTCCAAGCTCACGATGACTTCGCGCAGAACGCGGCGCCTCGCGGACCATCGTCACAAAGAACGTTTCGGGATCGTGCCATACCCGGTTCCGCGTCACGGTCCGGGCACCGTAGAGTCCAACCATCACGAGCAACGCGACGGCCAACCATTGCCGGAGCTTGCGTGGATCGCCCTCGCGGGCGTCACCGCCGGTCAGGTGAACGAGAAGGACCGCCACGATCAGGCACGCACCAGCGGAGGGCAGATACACCAGGCGTTCCGCCATGATCGTTCCGATCGGGAACGCGATGTTTGCCACCAGTGCGAACGTCGCTGTCAGAAAGCCAATGCCGAACGCGAGAGCCGGCATCCGCGTCCAACTCCACCAACCGACGACGGGAACGGCAATGAGTACCGCGAGACCAGCGAGAAATCCTCCATCGAGTGGTGAGGTCACCGCCCCGATCTGATCGTACGAGTAGTCCGCCGCCAGCTGCAGCGGAACGGCGAGGCGCCAGGCGTAGCGGCCGACGATCTCGATGGTCGTCAACGCCCGCGCACCAAACGGCAAGGTGATCAGCGGATTATCCAGCGGCAACGGACCAGGTGCGCCAGATCCGATGATCAGCTGCCGGAAGGCGATGTATACGACGACCGCGAGGAGGAGGGCCCCGTAGCGCCCCGCGTGACGCCACAGCACCGCACGAGGGCCCTGGGCGTCTTTCGGGTAGAGCAGGTCCACCAGGACGAGGACCGGCAACAGCGTGATCGTATTCTCCTTGGCGAGCAGGCCCGCAAAGAAGACGAGCACCCCGCCGGCATCCCAGAGCGCCCGTCGGTAACGATCCGCGCGGAGGAAACACACCCACGCGAGGAAGAACGCCGCGGCCGCCAACAGTTCGGACCTGCCGACGACACTGGCAACCGCTTCGGTATGCACAGGATGTGCTGCAAACAGAAGCCCCGCGCCGAGGGCGGCAAGGGCACCCCCAGTCACACTGGCGAATACCGCAACGACGAGGACGCTCACCCCAGCATGGAGCGCGACATTGGCGGCGTGATAGCCCCACGGCTCCAGCCCGTGCAGCGCGTGATTGAGCGCGAAGCTGGCAGTCGTGATCGGCCGCCAACCACGGCCGTGCCCAGCGCGCCACCACGACGGTGTCGTGAATATCTGCGTAAACTCTTCGTCGATGACGACGCGATTCCGGATGATGGCGTTCGTATCGTCGTACATGAGCGCCCCGTCGAAGCTGTTCGCGTAGACGGCCACGGCCACGACGACGACCAGAGCGGCGCCCGTCCAGGTCCACGACCGCGCCGCCACCTCCGCCCTCGCGCTCATCGACGTTCGACTAGCAGAAGGGACCGGGGGCGCGAACCCCCCCGCGATCTGGCGTCACTCCGCGCCGGGGGTGCGGACTCCCCACGCCTTGAGGACGAGCGTCGCCGCGGCGGAACGATCCGTGCCGTGCGCTGCGCCGTCGTGCGCGCCGGTCGCGTCGAAGGGCCCGAGGCCGCCGAACCAGAGATCCTGCCGGACGAGCCCGATTCCCGGAGCGTACGACGACCGCACACTCAACGTGCCCCCCTGCACACACGCCACCTGCGTACAGGGCTCGAACCACCGACCGCTGGCGCGCACCGAAGCATCCACGGCGACGATCCGGCAGCGACCCCCGGCGTCCTCCCACGTCCCGCCGGACTCGATCGGCGCGTGGATGAGGTAACTCGCCGCGCCCGACGGCCCGTCACGACTGCGCACGATACCGTCCGAACGAATCTCGAAGTGCTCCTCGCGCTCGATCAACTCACGCCGCGGCGTTCCTTCGTTATCGAACCGCCCGTCATGTCGCGTCTGGCGGGTCCGCAGCACCACGCGCCCCGCCCGCTCAGCGCGGACCTGCCACCGCTCGACTGCCGACACCTCCCCCGAGGCGGAACGCTCCTCGTACACCCACCAATGGCCCACCGTCAGCGGAAAGAGACCGTCGCGACCCGTGGCGTGCGGCGCGTCCGCCGCTGCTCGACGCACCGCGCTCTGCAGAAACAGTTTGGTCTCAGGGTAAAACGCTGCCCACGCGAACCAGAACGCGTAGGTGACGGGCACAGCCGCCCCGTCGTCCGCACGCACCGTGGCGGTATGGCTCGACGCATCGTACGCAATCATGACGGCGCGCCCGCCTACGTCGTCGTGCACGGGGCCCTCGGCCCGCGCGAGTTCTCGGAAGGGATAGGCCTTGGCCACGCCGCCGAGCACGACACCGACGACCCATTCCTTGGGCGCGCGGCGCGCATCCTCGTGCGTCACGGGGAACATGAGCCGAGGGACGTCGGCATAGCCGAGATAGGGATCACTGGCGTAGTCACGGCGGTAGCCGGTGTCGATGGACAGGACCGTTGTCTTGGGATGTTCGGTCCGCCACCGCGCCCAGGTAGTGAGCGTCAGCGGCAACGCTCGAAGCTGCGTGCCCGCTCGCGGGCCGGTGACCGCCTTCATTCCGAGCTGCGACCACAAGCCATCGTCGGCGCGGTCGAACATGAGAACGTTGCTCTCGAACAGAACGCCGGACACTCCGAACTCGAGCGTGGCGTCACCGACGCGACGATCGAACGCGACACCCGAGCCGCACAAGGGGCAGTACGTAATGAGTAGCGGCGTTCCGCCGACCGCGTCGTTTACGAGCTCATGCCAGTTGAGAACGCGAAGGGGATACGCGCGGGCCTCGCCACCGATCGCGACCGCCAACACGCGATCGGTGGGCCGCAGATAGCGGGCGGCGTCGGCCGAAACAACGGCGGGCGCGACGAGCGCCGGAATGCCGTCCTTCCCCGGACCCCCAGACACGATCTTCTCGAGCGGAATGGTGCTCGGCTCGAGCGTGAACTGCAGGCGCAAGGGCCGTCCGGGCGCACCCAGAATCGCAACGACACCGAGTGCCCCCGCGATGCTGAGCAGACCCCCCAGACGACGGCTGATTCTCACACTGTCGAGTATGCTCGCCGAGGACGGTCGTTACGGGGTCAGAACTGGAAATAGATGAAGGGCCGGGTCCCGGTCGCACCGAGCATGCTGATCGCCAGAATGGTTCCCGTGATCCATAGGATACGCCCCGGCCACCCGACGCGCTGCAGCAGATCGTCGTCGTAGTTCCACATGAACGATGCCATGTGGCCTGCGAAGAAGACGACGATGAAGCCGAGCCAGGCCATGGGCAGGCCCCCGCCCGGCGCCCAGGTGAAGAGACGCGTCACCATGATCCATACTTCTTCGAGCGTCTGGGCACGGAAGAAACAGATCGACGCGATCCAGTAGACGTAATTGGCGAGCCAGCCGAGAAACCGCTTCCCGGTAAAGTCGGGTAGCGACCACGTCTTGCGCCGCATGATGATCATGTACCCCGTCACCAGCAGGCCGCTGTTGATCCCCCAGATGACGAAATGCCAGGCGGCACCGTGCCAGAGACCGATCAGCACCCACATCGTCATCATGCTGCACGCGAAGCGAAAGTCGCTCTGATCCCAGCCGCCGAGTGGGCGAAAAATATAGTCGGCGAACCACGAGCCCATCGTGCGGTGCCACGACAGGCGCTGCAGCAGCGGATTCCATTTCAGCAACGGAAAGTCGAAGTTCTTCGGTAGCTTGAAGCCAAAGAAATGCCCGATGCCCTGCGCCATCTCCGAGTAGCCCGAGAAGTCACAGTAGATCTGAATGGCGAACGCCATCGCACCCATCCAGATGGCTGTCCCCCCGAAGGAGGCCGGGTCGGCAAAAACGCGATCCGCGATGATGGCGAAGTTGTCGGCCACCACCATCTTCTTGAAGAGCCCGCCCAGGAAGAGCTCGATGCCGCGCAGAATCTCGTCCTCGCGGATGGGCTCGGTGCGCCGCAGCTGTGGGAGGAACTGCGACGCACGCAGAATCGGCCCGGCGATCAACTGCGGAAAGAACGTGACGTACAGCGCAAAATCGAGAAAGTTCTCGCTCGGCTTGGCGGCGTCCCGATAGATGTCGATCGTGTAGGACATCGTCTGGAACGTGTAGAACGAGATCCCGAGCGGGATGACGACGTCCAGGTAGAAGGGCTCGGGATCGATCCCCGACATGAACGCAACGTTGTCGAGGAAGAAGTTCCCGTACTTGAAGTAGAAGAGCACGCCGAGGTTCCCGAGCATGCTGATGCCGAGATACGCGCGCCGCACAGCGAGGTTCGTGGCCTTCGCCATCCGCCCACCGCACACGAAGTCGAGACCGGTCGAGAACCAGAGCAGCAGAACGAAGGGCGGGTTCCAGCTGGCGTAGAAGACGTAGCTGGCGAACAACAGGAAGGCGTGACGCGCGCGCCCGCGAAGGAGCGTCCACAGGAGCAGCACGACCGGAAGGAAAATCGCGAACTCCAGACTATTGAACCGCATCCGCCGCCTCGCCCCGTCGCCCTACCGTGCCGTATCTAGAGCACGTCGTGCAAACGCGCCGCCACGACCTGTGTGACCAGCGCACTGCCGACCGCGTTCATGTGCGACTGGTCTGCGAAGTACTCGACCTTCAATTCGGGAAGATCCTCGTTGGTGATGAAGACCAGCCCCTCCTCGCGCGCGATCGTCTCCATGTACTCGCGAAACGGCGCCGTGCGCGCAGCCGACACCAGCAAGCTCATGAGCGGATGCACCGGCGACTCCATCAGGACCAGCACGCCATCGTTCTCGCGCATGCGGCGCGCCAGGTAGCGGATCGCCCGAGTGTTCGGGTTAGGATACGCCACCGGATCCGTCGAGCGCATCCAGCCGACGATCGGTCCAAAATCCCCCTGGCGCATGGCCCGCAAGCGTCCCCGCATGTAGCCCCGGCGCAGTTCCGCCCAATCAGCGGTCTCGAGATACACCCGGAGCGACTGCTGCAACACCCAGCGATGCCTGATCAATACGTGGGACTGTGCCGCCAGGCCCATGAGATGAAAGTTCGGCTCCGCCAGCACTTCGTCCCGGGTGAACAGCGACGGCGCAGCCCGCACGTCGTACACATTGACGCCCGCATAGTTGATCTGGTCGCGTGTGCCGTACGGGCTCACCACCAGGATCGCGGCCTTGGCGTCGATGGCCAGAATCGCGTTCGCCAGGAAACCGAACGAGACCGTATTGGAACCGCCAATCGTGATCGGAACGAAGTGGCGCTCGGGAAAGATTCCCTCGAACACGAAGGGATCGAGCGACGCCAGCGCCGTACTGTCACCCAGAATGACGACGTTCCCGGGATCGGGGTCGGTCGTGCGCAGGCGCGCCTCGACCCGATACGCGTCGAGCTGGTTCGGCGGGAACTCGCGAACGACCCATTCCCAATGAGGCTGATAATGCACGAAGGCCCGATCCACCATCCCGAGGAGGAGGATCGGGCCGCCGAGAATCAGCAGGAGCAGCCGGAGTCTAGCCAGAGATCCGACTCGCCATGCTCAGAACGGTGTGTTCAGGAGATTGAAGAAACAGCTGCCGTCACCGATACCACCCGGGCCGGTGAAGCAGGCCGGAACGTCGAACTCCTCATCGTTGCAGTCGGCCAGGCACACGTCCTCGAACTCGTCGCAGCAGTCCTCCGCGTGCTCACGGTCGGCCTTGCGGCAGTCGTCGACCAGGTCCTGTTCGTCGTCGGTCGTGTCGCGGCAATCGTCACGCTCCTCTTTGTCTTCGATTGTCGAGCATGCCGTGCGCACGAGTGAGGCCCATTGCGAACCGCCCTTGCTGCCGCAACTCCGGGATTGCTTCGCGATGTCGCGGCAAGTTTTCCGGAATCGATCGCAGATCTCTTCGCAGTCTTCCGAGTCCTCGCCGACGTCGGGGTCGAGGACGCCGTTTCCACCGGCAGCCTCGCCGTACAGATCCACGGCGATCGAGGGCGGAAAGCAGCCTCCCGAGGACGCGGCCGTGCTGAAGGTCTCATCGGCAAAGGGACCAAATGGATCGCCGGCGATGGAGATGCTGGCGATGCCAACGCTCAAGACGGTGACAAACAGGGCGGAAACAAGATGGCGGCTATTCATGAGGCGAACCTCCTAGTGACTGGTCTCGTGGCGCAGGGTCCGATTGACTCTAGAATGGGGTGTTGGAGAGCGTGAACCAGCAAGTTCCACCGGCGTAACCTCCGGGCCCCGTGAAGCACGCCTGGTGATCCCAGGGATAGTACTCCTCGTTGAGGCAGTCTTTCAGGCAGATCGTCCGGTGGTTCTCGCAACAGTTGCCCGCGCGCTCACGATCGGCGTCGGTGCAGTCCTTGATGACGTCCTGCACGAACCCTGCGTCGTCCTTGCACGCGTTGCGATCGTCCTTGTCGTCGAGGGTGCTGCACGTGGTCTTGGCCAACTGGGTGAACTTGCCACCGCCGCGGTTCTGACAGGTGCGGGAGATCTTGGCGATCTGGTCGCAAGTGTCGACGAACTTGTCGCAGATCTTCTCGCACGCCTCTTCGCTGTCGTCCCCGCGATCGAACGCATCGTTCATCCCGGCCTCGAGATACATGTCGACGGCAGCCGACGGCGGCAGACACCCACCCGATGAGGCCGCCGTGGAAAACGTATCGGAGACGACGGGATCGGGCCCGAACGGAGTACCGGCCTCGGTCGGGACAGATGTGACCGCGAAAGCAAGCGCGAACGCGCAAAGGGAAGCGAGCAGTAGACGGGAACGCATGAGGCGGACCTCCTGGCTGAAGTGCTGTGTAGTTCCGACGACTGAGAATCTGCCCCGGTCTACCACCGTAGCTTCTCGTTATGCAAGGATTTTCTGATCAACAGCATTGGGTAGAACTACACCCGTTCCACTGCTCTCCAGCCCCCTTCCCAACGTCCTGAGCGAGCCCGATAGGGCCGCAGCCGTAGCAATTGCAGCGATCCGGGCAGTCGAGACGTCGTAAGTAGCTGTGATTACAGGTGGACTGGCACATTTCGAGATGTCGATGACCAGATGGACTTCTCGGCGAATCGAGCCGATAAGTGGGCGCATGCGAACCCGCGCGATCCCTGGCTCTATTGCATTGTCGGTCCTCGCCCTCGCTGGACTGCTGGCCGGCTGCGCCGACAGCGGTGAATCTGGCGCGACGAGACTCGACCGCCTCGAGGCACGACTCGACCGGCTGGACGAGCGCCTGACCCGAGCGGAAGGCCAACTCATTGCTTCGGCGGCCGATGATGCCGGCCCCACTGGTGGCGCAGACCCCGGACTCGCATCAGAACGCGTGGAAGCGGCACTCCAGGGCGTGGATCCCGAGCGCCGCGCTCGACTGCGCAAGCAGTTCCGGCAGATGCGGGGCCGCATTGACAAGCTACGCGAGGGCGCGGACCTGAAGGCGAAACCAGGGACCCCGGAGTTTCGGCGCGGTCTCGTGCTCGAAATGATGCGGCGGTCCGGCCCCGGCGCGAGGCTTCTTCGCCAGTACGACGAGGGGAGCGAGGACTCGCAATCGACCGCCCCGGAAGACGATGGGCAGGGAGACGCAAGCGACGCCCCGGAGGATTGATCCCCGAGGACGCCGCGTCACCGCGCGCTACTCTTCGAACGTCGAGTTGAAGAGGTCGAACAGGCAGGCTCCGCCAGTAAAGCACTTCTGGATGGGCGGGCCCTTGCTTTCGGTGCACGACCCCACGCACGCCTGGTAGTTGTAGTCACAGCAACCGCGTGCGGTCAGCGCATCGTCGATGATGCACGATCGGACGTCCGATCTGAAGTCGTCGGCGCCGCGTCGGCAACTTCGCCGGTCGTTCCTGTTGGGAATGGTGTTGCACACGTCCGAGATGAGCCCGGCAATGGCGCCCGTCGTTCCCGAGTTGCAGGTACGACTCATGCGGACGATGCGCCTGCACTTCCGGACATGACTACGACAGAGGATGTCGCAATCCCGGTCGCGATCCTGGATCTCGCCTTCGCTGAAGGGGAAACCCTGCGCCCAGAGATCCGCACCCAGAGTGGGCGGCAGGCACCCGCCGGAGGTCGAGGACGAGGTGCTCGGGGTGGGCCCCGCCTGCGCGCTCGGTCCGATGCCGGCAAAGACAGCCACGGCTACGATCATCAGCACCGCCATGATGGCGCGCATTCGCTTCGTCATGATTCCCCCCTCGAGCTAATTGTTGCTGCGCTGCATCCCGACCGACCCCGCGCCGGTCTTTGAAGGAGTACCACCTTGCCCCCTCCGTGCGCAACGCTGGGACAACCCAGCCCGGGGGTCCCAACCCGAGGGAGGCCACCGTCCTGCTCCGTGGTGGCGCAGTCTCCGACGCCGATTTACTCCCGGGGCAAGGTCGCGGCGAGCACGCGGAGGACATTCTCGCCGAGAACCGCCCGGACCGTCGACTCCGGCAAGCCCGCCCCCAGCAAGGCCTCAGTCACCCGCGGCAGGCCGGCCGCGTCGAACCCGGTCGTGACCGCACCATCGAAATCCGCACCGAGCGCCGCGTGGTCCGCACCAACCAGTTCCACGATGTGGGTGACCGCGCGCGCCACGTCGGCAGGAGCCGTCCCGCACACGGCCGTCTCCCACATCCCGACCCCGATCACACCGCCGCCGGCCGCGATCGCCCGCACCTGATCGTCGCTCAGGTTGCGCGTGTTGTCGCACGTGCCGCGCACCCCCGTATGCGAAACGACCACCGGGCGATCGACGACCGCGAGCACGTCGGCAATGGTCGCCGCCGACGCATGCGCCAGGTCGACGACCATGCGGCGTCGCGCCATCTCGTCGATCAGCGTCCTCCCCTTTGCGGTAAGCCCACCCTTGGCGAGCCCGTGCGCCGAACCAGCGAAGGCGTTGTCGAAGAAATGCGCAAGCCCGATCATGCGTACGCCAGCGTCGAACAACTGCGCGACGTTCGTCGGATCACCGTCGAGCGCGTGCGCGCCCTCGATCGCGAGCAAGCCGCCAACGACACCTGGATCACGCGCACGCGCAGCCGTCAGGCGCCCGAGATCTTCCCGAGTACGGATCGGCAGGAACGTTCCTTCGGCATCGCGCACCATGCGATCGAAGCGCGCCGCTTGATGCAGCGCGCGCTCGAGCCGACTCGTCCAGGTCCGGATCGGCCACCCGTGCGTCACCGCGAGCAGTGTCACCAGATCCGGCCAGCGTGGGTCGGTACGGTCGATGTTCGCGCCGAGCGGCACCTTCGTGACCAGTCCGAACACCTGCAAGCCCACGCCCCCGGCACGCAAGCGCGGCAGGTCGACGTGCCCCACCGTCGCCCGCTTCGTCAGATCGCGCCCCCACAGGAGCGGGTCGGCGTGCAGGTCCACGACCATGGCGGACGTCTGCAGCGCCTGCGTCCGCTCGGACGGAGACGCGCCAGGCGCGGCGACGACCCGGTTCACGAACCGCTCCACCTGGCAGCCGACGATCGTCACCGCGCCGAGGAACACCAGGGTCCCGACCAACACGCCGCGCTTCATGACTGTCCTCCTCGCCGCATCGGTTCAGTCGACATCGCCGCGTTCGCCGCCGGGCAACACCGCATCATTATTCCCCTCGAGGTATCCAAGCGCACGAAAATGCGCCCGGTCGATGTCGGACAAGGTGCGTCGCAAACGCGGCCGCCCGTCCTGCATACGCAGGCGGAGGGCCGAGAGACGGTCGGCCAGCCGATCCCTGACCTCCGGGAAACGCGCGCCAACGTCGGTCGACTCGTCGCCGAGCCGATAGAGACGGCCGGCACGTTCATCGCGCGCCTCCTCGACGACGTACTTGTAGTCGCCCTCGACAATGCCGTGGCGCGGCACTTTCGCCGCACCCAGGTTCGCGAGATACGCGACGCGTGCTTCCTCGCTCTCGGCAGTGGCAAACAGATCGCGACCGAGCCCGGCCCCGGCCGGAGCATCCACGAGCATGCGAAGCAGCGTCGGAAAGACGTCGACCAGCGACACCAGATCGTCGCGACGCGCGGGATGCCGCCCCGGAGCCACGACCACGAGGGGCACCCGCACCAGCGGATCGGTCAGGTACTCGCCGTGCGCGAACCAGTAGTCGCCCTCGCCGAGCGCCTCACCATGATCGGCGGCGAACACGATCACTGCCCGCTCACCGAGTCCGCGCGCGCGGACGCCGGCGAGCAGCTGCCCGACGTTCTCATCGAGATAGCGCACTTCGGCGTCGTAGCCGCTCCGATAGAACGCGACCTCCCGCTGATCATCCACCACCTGATAACGCGGCAAGCCCCCCATGCCGCGTTCGTCGGCGCGAACGGCGAGGAGCGTGGTGCCACCCTCGACACCGCGCTCGCGCTCGAGATAGTGCGCGCGCAACGACTCCGGCGGCGTATAGGGGCCATGCGGATCCTGGTAGTGCACCCACAGGAAACACGGCATGCCCTCGCTCGCACACGTGTCGAGGGCGGTCAGCGCGTCGGCCGTCGTTGCCTGCGCCACGCGCTCGGGACGACGACGGGAGGCTTCGCGTTGCGGGTAGCGATCGTCGTAGTGTTCGAAACCGCGATCGACACCCGACGCGCGCCGGAGCACGTAGTTGCTGACCACGGCCGCCGTCCGCCACGCGCGAGCGCGGAGTTCGGTCGCGAGCGTCGGCGCGTCGTCTGGCAACCCCGATTCGTTGCTCCAGATCCCCAGCGCCTCCGGATAGCGACCGGTCATGAGCGCCGCCACCGACGGCACCGTGAACGACGCCGGAGCGTACGCGCGCGTGAACACCACGCCATCGGCGGCCAAGGCATCGAGATGCGGCGTGAGCGCGCGCGTGCTGCCGTACGCGCCGAGGCGATCGGCGCGCAACGTATCCGCTGTGATCAGCAACAGCAGGTCTGGCTGCGGCACGGGCCGCGCGCACCCCTGGATCGCGACCAACCCGACCAATGCTGCGAGCAGAACCGTCTGGGCGCGCGAGCGCGACCTCCCGGCGACAGCGCTCGGTGCAACCCGTCGCATCGGCCGCGCGTAGCTGACGACCCGGGCCGCGCACCGACCGCCCGCGCCGCCGACACGACCCGCGCGCGTCACCATTTCGCGTAGTGGTCTTCGGTCAGCCCGTAGACGTCGCGGACGGCGAGCGTGCGCCCCTGGTGGCGGATCGTGCCCTCGAAGTGGCCGAGGAAGTGACGGAAGTTGGTCGCCAGCACGAGCGCGTTCGTACGTTCGGCGTGGCACTCCTCGGGATGGAACCGGAGGTCGACCGCACCATCGAACGAACGGATACTCCAGGGCGCGGTCGGATCGTCGCGATCGAAGTCGAACGTCGTGAGATCGACCTTGCCAAGCACGCCATCCACCCAGCAGCAGTTCTCGGTCACGCTGGTCTCGTTGACCCCGCACGAGAGATTGAGACCGATGCGTTCTCCGGTCTCCGCCCGCCCCGAGAAGCAGGCCCAACGCCAGAACGTCTCGCGACGCATGTACCCCGCCGAGTAATCATGATGCGCATGGGCATCGATCGCCGTCAGGTCGTACTCCCCGAAATCGCAACGCACCTGTCCGGCGAGCGGTACGCCCGCCGCCTTCTGTGCGTACACCCAACCGCTGATCCCCGCCTGCGTGCAGAGAGCCATCGGCTGAAACGCCGGCTCGTCCTCCGAAAACACCGCGTCGATCTCGAGACCCGCATCGACCCGCGCCACCAGACGCTTCGTGGCCGGTGCGTCCGTGGCTGTCATCTCGATCGACACCCCCCGCGCACGAAACGAAGTCGTGCCGCTGACCGGCGATAGGCTCGACGTCACACCACGGGCCAGCGGGACGCGAAAGCTGTAGCGTCGAATGCTCCGCGTCGACGGCTGATACACATAAAGGAATGCCAGCGCGACGAACCGCATGTCGGCGATCGCGCATCCGAACATCAGCTCGGAACTCATGCCGCCGAAATACTGAAACTGCCGAAAGCGCGCCCGCTTGCCGAGCGTGCCCACCCGCCGCCCCATCGGCGTCCGATAGTCGTAATCGAGGTAGTTGATGCGCCGCACTGGCGCCGGAAAGATCCCGAACTGCGGCAGGCCGTTCGACTTCACGAGCGCAGAAAGATCCGAGGGTTTGCTCATTCAGCGCCCATCCCAACGGATCTCTCATATTCAGCTTGCCTGTGATAGTTCAAGGAGTCCGGGTCGCGTCCGCTCTGGCACTGCTGCTGGCCAGCGAACGACGATCCATTGGGGAGCTGGGAACTGGAAGCTCGCGAAGAATTGTTAACCGTCGCGGAGATGGCGATCGGGATCGCAGGCTTCTCTGCCGTCATCGCGGCGTTTCTCCAACGCGGCGCCCTCGACCGACTCGACCGCGTTCGGTTCGTGAACCTCGTCGTCACAGCGTTTGCGACTGTGGTTCTGGCGTACGTCCCCCTCGCGGTCTCGCGCCTGATCGAAGACACCGCGCAGATCTGGGCCTACTCCAGTGCCGTGATGATCGCGGTATGGTTTCTGAGCGTCGCTTTCGCGGTGCGGTACGTGACCCCGGTGCTCCGCACAGACCTTGCCAACGAAGGGAGGTACGCCAGGCCGCTCCTGGGAATTCCGTCGGCCCTCAATCTGGGAACGCAGTGCCTCAACGTAGGAGGATGGTTTTGGGAACCCGGGTTCGTCCCTTACCTCCTCGGTCTCTTCGTTTATCTCTACGCTGCGGGTGCCCTGTTCGTATACATGATCGTCTTTCGCCCCGCTCCGCCCGACGACGCCTCACAAGCTGAGGTCGAATAGCGTCGGGTGGAGATCGCAATGCACATCCGGCGCGCGGAAGCTCAGCCAGAGTTTCCAGAAACCCGAACTGGCGGAGAAGGGATGGAGTCGAACCATCCGGCGCACGCGAGGTGCGCCTGGCCGGTTTTGAAGACCGGTGGGGCCACCGGGCCCCTTCCTTCTCCATGTGTCGAATCGCGGATGTCCGATAGCAAGCCGATGGGCGCCTGCAAAGGCCGCCGCTAGAGCGCGCGCCTGGTCAGCCGGGAGAAGAACATCCGGTTGCCGGCCACGAGCCGATACGCAAGCTCGATCGCCCACACGAACGGCGCCCGAGCCATGATCCCGGCGAAGCGCGGATACCCCACGCGCTCGAGCACGAACAAACACGCCCGCCCGCCGCGCAACCACTCCCCGTCCCGCGTGTGAACGTGCACCGCCCGCCCACACGCTGCCCGCAACGCCGCCGTCATCGGCGGCTCCGGAACCTCCTGATAGGGAACCGACGAAAACTGCGCTCCCCCATCACGCGCCATGGCCCACTCGGCAGCCCGCCGACAAAACCCACACTCCCCATCCCAAACAATCCAATGTCGCCCGCCGTCCACGCACCAGAACTACCACGCCCCGCACCCCCAAACGATCCGCCCCTCCTCTACATCCCTACGACTACAGGAGCTGCGGCGAACGTAGCCCCGGGTACTCTCGCTTCAGCCTCCCGGCTCTGAAGGCGTGTCCGCCAGCGGGTCCACGAGGACTCTCTCGAATATGAGCATGACGAAATGAATAGCGACGACGGCAATGATCAACCATACGGCCAGGAGGTGCGCCCCGGCGGACGGCGTCCAGGGCCACGCGCATACGTTGGCCAACAGGCCCAGGAGGGAGACGGCCCCAAGCCCATTGCTCACCAGGCTCAGGAAGCTGAAGAACGCCGGGCGCTCTGGAGCCCGGCGAGCGAGGGATGCCATGCTCGCCCAGGTTGCACCGCTCATCAGGACAACCATGCCACTCGAGATTCGCCAGAGGCTAGGTCCATCAGCACCAAAGGAGCGCACGACGAGAGGAACAAACGCGTAGAAGACCGCTCCGACACTTCCCGTGACGATGCTGCCAATCGAGAGCGCATCCCTCGAAGCGAACCGACCACCCCGCGCAGCAAGGACTAGGAAGATACTAATGAAGCCGGCGAACGCTACGGCGATCTCCGCCGTCGTTTCAAAGAGCGAGGAATCAGGCACGGTTGGTCGCCTACCACATCCAACACCCACCCGCACCGGACGCGGGTGGACGGGGTGTTGCTCCGGTGGCCATTGGGAACGGGCCGAGGGCTTCTCGTTCGGGTTGGTCGTCGACAACCTGCCCGTGTACTTCCGCGCCCACGGCGCCTCGCTGAGCCTGCGCCATGACCGTGACGCGGAAAGCAGTGGACGCGTCGCTTCTACGACGATGCGCGAGCGCGCAGACGCTACGCGCCCCGTCGGTGATCCACTGCCGGTTCGCCTTGCTCCAGTGGAACCACTTGCTCCAATGACGGAGTGTTAACGCGATATTCCCCTCTCCTCTTTTTGTCGTGTCACGCTGATACACATATGCACTCTTGTGATCTTTTGTGTTGACCCGCATCCCTTGTCAGGACTATCGGACGAATAGGCTTCTCAAGTCCTTCACACTTGCACCGCCCCCTCCGTCCTTACCTTAGCGCCGCGAAGCCTTTCATATTCCCAGCTTCTAGGTCTTTAACGCGAACACTCTCACGAGCTGCTCGCCCAATAGAGCTTCGCCCACAGGAGGGATTCATAATGCTACAACCCAAGCACAACACGACGGCGCTCCGCGCCGCCATCGCGGCGCTCACCGTCGCCGCATGCATCGCCGGCCCCGCGTTCGCAGCGGTCGATGAAATTGACTCCTGCGACGCCACCTGCAGCAGCAACAACTGCAAACTCAAGCACGATCTTCAATGCTGCGGGTCGAGCAATACCAATCTGTGTGACGGCACTGGGCCGATCACCCTATCGAACGGCAAGGACCTGGACATGAACGGATTCAGCATCCGATGCATGTGCGGCGTCAAGGTCTGCGACGGTGGCGTCAATGACCTGGAGGAGTGCACGAGCAGCGACCCTGACTGCCCGGAGAACTTCCCGGGGACGGGCTTTGAGCCCTGCTCGGACCTGTCAGACTGCGGTGCCCCCGCGTGCAACTATCACGCCATCACAATGACAGGCACCTCCAGCAAGGTGCACAACAGCGACGACGATCCATCTACGATCCACGGCCGCTTTACCTCCGCAGCCATCAATTGCGGGGACTACGCAAGCTCTCAGGTGGTCGGTATCCAGCTTCGAGAGCTCGACCAAAGCGGCGTGCAGAATTGCGCAAAGGTGTTGAATAACGTGTTCGTCGACGGTGCGGGGTCAGCCATAATTACAAACGGGGTCGCGAGCACGGACGAGATCCTTGACAACTATATTAGCGATTGGGGAACCGGGATCCGCGTGACAAGCGGTTTTGATTTTCTGGTCCAGCACAATCTGATTTTTCTCAAAGATGGAGAGGGGCAAAGCGGCATCAACACAACTGGCAATGTTAACGGGATCGAGGTGACCAACAACGTGATCGCTGGTCAAAGCACAGTGGACCCGATCCAAGGCAGTGCCCTCGGATTCGGAGGAATCTATGCAGAGAACTACTGCGACCCGGACTGGGATGACTGTCAGGACTGTATCGATGCCGGGTTTTGCTCGAACCCGTTGATCCCGTTCTCTTTCGACTAAGAGCGAAGCCGGAGCGTCCGGCAAGTCACGCCGGACGCTCCGGCACGCGCCCCCCGCCCGCCACATTCACAAAAAACCCCCCGCACCGGACGCGGGTGGACGGGGTGTTGCTCCGGGGGCCATTGGGAACGGGCCCAGGCCTCCACCCCAGCCCTGACCGGACCAACAAAGCAACATCCTTAGGAAGACCCCCCGCCCGGTCAGAGCTCGGGTTGGAGCCGCCCGTTCCCACCGGCCCCCGGAGCAACACCCCGTCCACCCGCGCCCGGCACGAGACAACACGCACCCATTCTGCTAGCCCCGTACACCGGTGGTGGGTTGATGACGCTTCGGAAGAAGCTCACGTGGGTCGCGATTCTGTATGTCGCCGAGGGCTTCCCGTTCGGGTTGGTCGTCGACAACCTGCCCGTGTACTTCCGCGCCCACGGCGTCTCGCTGACCGAGATCGGATTGATGTCGATCCTCGGCCTCCCCTGGACACTCAAAGTATTCTGGGCTCCGCTCGTCGACCGGCTCGGTGAACGGCGCCACTGGATCAGCGGCGCACTCGCCACCATGGCATTGGCCGCCCTCGCCATCCCGCTTTCCGATCCAAGCGCACCCGGAATGTTTCTCTGGTGCGTCCTCCTCGCCTTGACCATCGCCTCAGCAACGCAAGACATCGCCATCGATGCCTATACCATCGGCCTCCTCGCCCCCGGCGAGGAAGGCGTCGCCAATGGGGTGCGCGTGTCGGCGTATCGCGCAGCGCTCATCCTGAGCGGCGGCGCACTCGTCATCCTCGCCGCATGGATCGGCTGGCACGCCGTGTTCTGGGTCGCCGCCGGACTGCTCGGCGCGCTGGCCGTCGCCGTACTGCGCGCGCCGCCCGTACCGCACACACCACTCCCGCCCGCAGAGTGGGCGCGAACGCTCCGAACCTGGCTCTCGCAACCCGGCGCGCCGTACGTGCTGGCGTTCGTCCTCATCTACAAACTCGGCGACGCCAGCATGGGGCCGATGGTCAAACCATTCTGGCTCGACAGCGGACTGTCGATCGAGGAAATCGGCGCGGTCTCGACGACCGTCGGCGTCGGGGCGAGCGTTGCCGGCGCATTGGCCGGCGGCCTGTTCACCTCGCGCTATGGCATCTTTCGCGGACTGTGGCTCCTCGGTGCGCTGCAAGCACTCTCGAACCTCGGCTACGCAGGCGCGGCCGCGCTCGACGGCGGGCGCGTCATGATCTACGCCGCCTCGTTGATCGAGAGCTTCACGGGCGGACTCGGCACTGCGGCGTTTCTCGCGTTCTTGATGCACATCTGCGACCGGGAGCAGGCCGCGACGCAATACGCACTGCTCTCAGCGCTGTTCGGACTCACGCGATCACTCGCCGGTGCCGTCAGCGGCGCTGGCGCAGCGAGTCTCGGCTACGCGCCGTACTTCGCACTGACATTCGTGCTGGCGTTCCCAGCGTACGCGCTCCTGCCGTGGGTACGCACCTGGATTCATGACGGCGGCGGACGCGGTGGCACGACTGCCTTGCGAACCTAAACACTCCCACGAGTCGCCACTCCTCCTCGTCTCCGCGCGACAGCAGGACCCGGAACGCACGGACTAGCCCTGACGACGTCCCCGCGCCGCCGCATGCTGCCGTCACTCCGCGCGATGTGCGGTTCCGTCCTGATACGACCCGATCCGCACCGCGACTTCGGCAGCAAACTCGGCATTGCCCTCGACCTCAGCCAACGCCTGCGCGCGCTCGGCGTGCGCGACGGCCTCGTCGAATCTCCCGACCTCGGCGTACGCCGCAGCGACGTTGTCGAGCAGATCCGCCGTCGGTGCCGACGTCCGTGCCATCACTTCCTCGGCGAGCGTTACGGCTTCAGGTCCGTCGCGCACCGCCGAATCAGGCGCCGTCGCCAGCACCCACACCAGCAGACTCGCCACGTCGTCGTCCGCGGGATCGCGCCGTCGGAGGAGTCGGAGGAGCGTGACGGCGTCGCCGTGGCGCCCATCGGCCATCGAGCCAAAGATCAGGCTCCCGATCGCCTCCGCGCCGCCATACTCCACGGCCATCTCCGCCCGGCGCAGGCCCTCGTCACGCCGACCGGTCTCGAGAAGCACCCCGGCAAGCGAGCCGTGCGCCCGCACGTACCCCTCATCGATCGCGAGCGCCCTGCGAAACGCAGCCTCGGCATCGGCATCGCGCTCGAGACGACGAAGCGCCAGCCCGAGATTGTAGTGCGCCTCCTGGAAGTCGGGGGCAACCGCGATCGCACGCTCGAAATCCGCGGCGGCCTGATCGACGCGGCCGAGTTCGAGCTCGAGAATGGCGAGATTGTTCCACGAGCCTTCGTCCGGAAGGATCCGCACGGCTTCGCGCATGTGAGGCTCGGCCTCGTCGAGGCGGCCGAGCCCCATGAGCGCGAGCCCGAGATTGGCGTGCCCTTCGCCGTTCACCGGATCGACGCGGAGCGCGTGTTCGAGAAGGCCGATCGCCTCTTCGTGACGGTCCTCGTCAATGAGAATGCGCCCCAGATTGGTCAGCGACACCGAGTGATCGGGATCCAACGTGAGAGCGGCCTCGAAGTAGCGCCGGGCATCGTCCACGCGGTCGGCGCGGAGCGCGACGTTGCCGAGGTTGGCGCGGCCATCGGCATCGCCCGGCTGCATCCGCAGCGCGGCCTCGAAGTGCGGTCCGGCCTCGTCGTTCCGCCCGGCACGGAGATACGCATTGCCGAGGTTGTTCTGACAGATGTAGCAACTCGAGTTCGCCGCCACTGCGGTTTTCCAGAGCAGGATGGAGTCACCCCAGATCCCGATCTGGCGCCAGGTGAGCACAGCACACACCGCCAACACCGTGGTGGCAACCGCGAGCGCGAGACGCGCTCGGCCAGCGGCGACGCCACCCGCCTGCTCCCGACGCGCGAGCGCCAACAGACCTCCGCCCACCATCGCCGCCCAGCCGAGCATCGCGAGATAGGTGTTCCGATCAGCCGCGATGTGCGGACCAGACTGCGCCAAGCCGACCAGGGGCGCGAGAAACGCGAGGAAGCAGACCCACGCCGCGAGCGCGGCGGGCCAGCGATGTCGCCCGGCGACGACCACGCCACTGAGCCCGAGCACGAGGATGGCCGCGGCGAGCACATCGAGGCGCAGCAACTCCCAACCGATCGGAATGGGATAAAGCGGCGACAGCTCGAACGGCGCCACCATCTTCCATAGATAGAAGGCCAGCGCCCAGAACACCTGACCGATGCGGCCGCTCAATGGATACTCCTCGAAGGAGTACAGCGCGCCGCCGGCACGTTGCGCGATCCCGGCAACTGCTGCGGCGACGAGACCGAGCCCAAGGAACGGGAGCTTCTCCAGCCACACGCGACGGTAGGCGTGATGCATCCATTGCGTCGGGTGGCCCGGCAGCCGCTTTAATGGATAGACGTCGAGCACGACCAGGACGACGACGAGGCTCATGCCGACGCTCTTGGCGAGGAGCGAGAGCGCGAACAGCGCGAAGGCCCCCGTCGCAAACCCGGGCCCCCGGGCACTCCCCGAATCCCCAGCTCCCCCGGAACGCCCGCCGTGCGCCGCCAGATAGGCGCGCACCGTGAGGAGCACAAGAAAACCGGAGAGCACGTCGCGGCGCTCGGTCACCCATGCCACCGACTCCACTCGCAGCGGATGCAGCGCGAACAGCCCCGCAGCGACGGCCGCGGCAGCATACAACCAGCCGTGGGCCGCGATATCGCCACTCCGCCCCCCGGGGCGGGCCAGGACGAAGAGGCGAACACACAACCAGTAGAAGAGGACAGCATTTGCCACATGAAGAAGGAGGTTGGTCAGATGGTAGCCGAACGGCTCCATGCCCCAGATCTGATGGTCGAACGCGAACGACAGCCAGGTGAGCGGAATGTAGAGGCCGTCGATGTGGGTGAACATCCAGGCCAGGTACGACGGGCCCAGACCCCTAAAGTACGGATTCTCAGTGATATTCGTCTGGTCGTCGAAATCGACGAAGCCGTTGAAGAGGGTCGGGAGATAGACCACCAGAGTCGTGGCCGCGACAACGCCCGCGACGAGCCAGGCGACGCGCTGGTCGGGCGACCAGGGCACAGCGGCCTGAGAAGCTACGTCGCTCCCGGGATCCGGAGATTGACGCCGCCGCCGCTTGCGATTCCTGACGCTCACCGTGCGCTGATATAGCGCACGGATTCACGCACGACACACCGCGCAAAACCCTGAAATTAGCGACATTTTTCTTGACAGCATCGAGACCCTTAGCCTACCCTCTTCAATGCCCTGACGGAGTTGGGGCCTTTCCGGGTGCCGGTTCGGGTGTAGGCGTGTCGTCCTAAGTCGTTCTCAAACGAGAGCGGTGACCCGTGTCGCTGGGAAGCAACAGATTCACAAGGAGGAAGCCATGAATACACTGACGCGCGGTCGAGGTCTCGCTCTCGCGGTGTGCACTGCATTTCTCGCGGTCGGCATGACGGTAGGAACCGCCGTCGGTCAAGAAGCGAAATGCCGCGACACCATCCTCAAAGAGGCCGGCAAGTACCTCAAGGCCCAGACGAAGACACTCACCAAGTGCAACGACAGCATCCTGAAGGGCAAGGACGGCTTCAATGGCATTCAGGGCCGCGGCTGCCGCGACACGGCTGGCAAAACGCAAGAGAAGCTCGACAAGGCTCGCAACAAGTTCCAGGCCGGCATCGACAAGAAGTGCGGCGGTGACGACAAAATCTGCAACACCAACGACGATCTCGACATCAACGACGCGGCGATGGGCTGGGGCGCCGATGGCAACTTCGGAAACGGTTTGACCGGCGTCTGCCCCGACTTCGAGTCCGTCGGATGTACCAACACCATCGTCCACTGCGGCGGCGTGAACTCGAACGGCGAGGGCATCACCGACTGCGTCCTCTGCATCAACGACGAGGTCATCGAACAAACGGTCGACCTGCTCTACGAAAACCTCGACGCCTCGAAATTCGGCGCCGGAAGCGACCCCGACAAGACCATCAACAAGTGCCAGGCGGCCATGGTGAAAGCCAGCGCCAAGCACGTGCTCGCCAAGTCGAAGACCCTCAGCAAATGCTGGGCCTCCCTCAACAAGGCCAAGTCCGGCTTTGGCACGGGTGATCTCACCGGCTGCACCGATCTCTCGGGCAAGACGGCTGCGAAGATCGACAAGTCCGAGTCGAAGAAGATCGCCGCCATCTGCAAGAAGTGCGGCGGCGACGACAAGAAGTGCGACCAGAGCATCTCGACGATCGCCGGAACGCTCGTCAACATCCCAGAGGGCGGCGCGGACGACCCTGATCCGCTCACCGACATCGGCTTTGGCACCTCGTGCCCGGACGTCGTTCTCCCGTACGCCCCGAACACCGACTGCGGCCAGCAGGACAACCTCGGCAGCGGGTCGGTCGATGACGTCATCGAGAACATGGAAGAGTTCGTGGGCTGCCTCGATTGCATCCTCGAGTTCAAGGTCGACTGCGCCGACCGCGCCGTCGTCCCGAACCACGAAGCCATGCCGGCGGGGTGCAACGCATGCGTCGCCGAGACAGACGGCGATCCGTGTCCGACCACGATACAGGTGCTCGCGGACGGCTTCGCTTCCAGCCTCGATAGCGGCTACACGGGCAATGCTCACGACGCCAAGATCCCCACCAACGGCGCGATCAGGCTGAACGTCGTCAACTGCGACGGCACCAACCGTCCGACCTGTGGCGAGTGCGACGTCACCGGCCCGATCGAGATCGACGACAACGAACTCTTCAACAACCACCGGTGCCGGGAGGACAGTTCGATCAGTTGCAGCGCCGATTCCGACTGCGGCGCATCGGGCCCGTGCGTGTTCTTCTTCGGCAACCCACTCCCGTTGAAAGCGGGCGGCGTCGTCACCTGCGTCACCAATGAGGTGGTGGGTGGCGTCACCGGCACGATCAATGTCGAGGGGGGCACCTCCGAGACAATCATTTCTCTGACGAGCAGGGTGTCCCTCGGCGTGCAACCAATCGACCCCTGTCCGAGGTGCCTGTTCGACGAAGGTGCGCAGGAAAATCAATGCAACAGTGGCGCCCGTCAAGGCCAGCCGTGCACGCCGACCAGCCAGCATCAGCTTTTCGGGCCACAGAGCTGGGATTGCCCACCGGGGCCCCCTTCCGGAATACTGCCGATCACACTGAATCCGTCTACGGGCTCGCAGAGCGTGAGCCTGACGGCCGGAAGCCCAGACTGCAGGGCGGCGGGCTTCACCAGCTTGAAATGCAATTGCGACACATGCGCCGACGATGTCCTGACGCCGTGTCGGACGGACGCCGACTGCCCGGCATCAGCCCCGTGCGGGGGCAACCGTTGCCTGCCTCCGTCAACCAACTTGGGCGATTCGTGCGGCGCGCCTTCCGACTGCACCGGTGGCCCCTGTGGCAACATCGGCGAACCTACCAAGCCGAATGCCTGCATCGATGCCGTGTGCACACCGAATCCCACGGACACCGATACCATCGACGAGGGCTGGTGCCTCGCAGGCCCCTTCGAGAATCAGTGCTCGATCGAGAGCTTCCGGCTGTGCACCGTGCACGACGATTGCCGGCCTGAAATAGAGGGTGGCACGTGCACCGACTGTCTCCCGGGCATGCAGACCTGCGGCCCGAAGATCCGCGAATGCTTCACGGATAACGGCAGGATCGGGAAGCGCTGCTATCAGGGCGCGAACGACCCGAGCGTCGATACGTGCTCGGATCTCACCGACTGTCCCGATCAGGGCGCGGGGACGTTCTGCGGCGGCGGCAGCGTCTCGATATCAGGCGCGTCCGACACGGGATGCGGCAACATCACGAAGCCCGAACTGGGCTCGCTCTTCTGCATCCCACCGACCTCGTCGGGCGCGATCAACGCCGCTGGCGGCCTGCCCGCCCAAGGGCGCCTGACCCTCCCGATAACTGCGGAGTTCAATCCGTAGTCGCACCGTAGCTCGATGCACCAAGCCCCCGGGGACCACGCGTCCCCGGGGGCTTTTTTCGTTCGGGGAGCGTGCGCCCGCCTCGGGTGGCACCGATGGCATACGACCGGCGTCGACGCGCGCATATGGCACATGCCATGCGTGCTGCGCTACCGAAGTCAGTTGACGCTCCCCCTGAAAACCTCGTAAAAGAGCAAGCTGTTCCCTTAGCTTACGTACCCTTGGAGGTATTCATGCGCTCGCCTCGCCATTTTCTCTCCGCAGTCGTCTTCGTCGCATTGGCGCTGGCGCTGGCGATGCCGTCGTCTGCTCGAAGTGAGCTCACGCGGACCGACACGAGATGCGCCGCCGCGAGCGGCAGCGAGGCGCGCCGCTTTGCCACCGCCAAACATGCTGCCCTCGTCGCGTGCAACAACGATATCGTCGAAGGGGACACCTGCAACGAAGGGCGGCGCGACGACAAGATCGCGCGCGCCGAGGGGCGTCTCGCTCGGGTTCTTACTCGCAAGTGCGCCGATGCCGATCTCGGTGGACTCGGGTTCCCGGGTCTGTGCCCGGACGGAGATGGCGCACCCTTCTCGGTGCAGAACCTGATCGACTGCCTGGTCGACGGCGTGATGGCGCAGATCGATATGGCCGTAGACATCGAGTACCCGCACGTGGCCCCACAGACCGGAGACGATCAGGTCTGCCAGGAGAGGATCGGCCGCGCGGGTCAGCGTTTCATTTCAAGCAAGTTGAAAGCGCGGAACCGCTGCCTCGAACTCCAACTCAAAGGCAAACTCGCGCCCGAGCCAGACATCGACTGCCGCGCCGAAGTTCCATCGCTGGGCGGACCTGGCACCGGAGACGCCAGAACCGATCGCGATATCGAGAAAGCCATCACCCGACTGAACGACTCGCTGGATCGTCACTGCGCCACTGCCGATCCCGGCGTGCTCGGCTTTCCTGGCCTCTGCGGTGACGGCCTCGGGCTCCGGAGCGGATTCCTTCTCGAAGACCTGAAGGAATGCATCGTCGAAACGCACGAGGCAAAGGTCGACGCCATGGCTGACCTCGCATATCCGCCGGCAGACATCGGCCCGACACCAACGCCAACGGTGACGGCGACGCCGACTCCTACCGTAACCGCGACGGCGACTCCCACGGTGACCGCGACCGCGACGGTCACGGCCACCCCGACCGCGACGTCCACCCCAACCGTCACCCCGACCGTCACGCCGACCCCGACCGTCACGCCGACGACGACTCCCACGGTGACCGCGACCCCGACCGTGACGCCAACTGCGACCCTGACCCCCATACCGACCGTCACCCCGACCGTCACGTCGACTCCGACCGTCACTCCGACCGCCACCGCAACCGTGACTCCCACGGCGACACCCACAGTCACAGCAACCCCGACTGTGACCGCCACGCCAACCGTGACCGCCACATCGACGGTCACACCGACCGTCACACCGACCCCGACGGTCACGCCCACGGCGACAGTCACGACGACACCAGAAGTGACCGCCACACCGACTGTGACCGCCACACCGACCGTGACCGCCACACCGACCGTGACCGCCACACCGACCGTGACCGCCACGCCGACCGTGACCGCCACACCGACCGTGACCGCCACGCCAACCGTGACCGCCACGCCAACCGTGACCGCCACACCGACCGTGACCGCCACACCGACCGTGACCGCCACACCGACCGTGACCGCCACTCCGACCGTGACCGCCACACCGACCGTGACCGCCACACCGACCGTGACCGCCACGCCGACCGTGACCGCCACGCCGACCGTGACCGCCACACCGACCGTGACCGCCACACCGACCGTGACCGCCACGCCGACCGTGACCGCCACGCCGACCGTGACCGCCACGCCGACCGTGACCGCCACGCCGACCAGCACCCCGGTACCGACCGCAACGTCAACGCCAGGGATGATCTGCGGCAACAGCAACATCGACCCTGGCGAGGACTGCGATCCACCCGGCGTCGCGAGCTGCCCGGGCGCGGGTAACGGCCTCCAAATCTGCAGCGCGACCTGCACCTGCGACTGCCCGTCCGAGGTCACCTTCGCCGTTGACCCGAACGACCCCGCATCACTGCTCGACACCGGCACCTCGGGCCATGCACACGGCGCGACGATCATCGGTGACGGCATCGTTACCGTCTCCGTATCCGGGTGCGACGACAGCGTCGGTGGAGCCGACGATCGTCGCGACCCGAACTGCGGCACATGCGACATCGCAGGCCCGCTCGCGAATCCGGCTGCCGGAGCTGGGCAACTCGACAGCCAGCGCTGCTCGAACGCGACCGCGGTCCCCTGCACCGACGACACCCCCTGCTTCCAGCAGTGCGTGGGCGGTTCGGACGACGGGGCGGCGTGTGCCGTGAGTACGGACTGTTCAGCGCCCGGACTCTGCATCGCGGCCGGAACGTGCACGTTCTACTTCGGCTCGCACCTGCCACTATCCGCCGGCGGCGTGTCCACGTGCGTGATCAACGAGTTCGCCCTGGGCGTCCTCGGAACAGCGGACCTCGAGACGGGGACCACGGCCACGACCGTCGGCCTCAGGTCGACGGTGTTCGTCGGCGTGGATCCCGGCGTCGCCTGCAACAATTGCATCGGCGACCTGACCGTGAACGACAGTTCTGCCGACGGAACGTGTGACCGCGGCTTACGTGACAGCCTGCCCTGTGACGTGAACGGGCGCCATCCGATACCGTCGTTCAACGGTTCACCCACAGGCGATCCAAACGCATTCTGCACCGCCGCGTCCACGCCCTTGCCATGCTGCACGGGCTCGGGCACCGGGAGCTGCGTCAACGGCACGAGTCTCGACTGCTCGTACGACGCGTCCGTAAGCATCGCGAGCCTGCCCATCGACCTGTCGAACTCGACGGGAACGGAGAGCCTGGTGCTGACGGCCGACAGTCCGGCGTGCCGGGCGGCTGGGTTCTCGTCGAGCAAATGCCAGTGCGACACGTGCAACAATCCGACGAACACGACGTGCCACGAGAATGCGGACTGTCCGCTTTCCGGTGTGTGCCGTGGCGGGACGAATGCGAAGGAGCACTGCACGGTGTTGGCCGATTGCCCGGATACGGGTGGCGGGACGTCGTGTACCGGGCAGGACTGTACGACGGCCGCGGAGTGCCCGGGTGGAACCAGCTGTACCGGGAACGTCTGCACGTCGCTGGCCGGCCAGTGCGGCACGGGGCGGTGTTTCGCTGGGGCGAACGCGGGGGCCCCGTGTACCGCGGGGACGAGTTGCGACTCTGGATCGTGCACGATCCCGGGTGAGCCGACGAAGTTCAACGCGTGCACCACGCCGACGGCGTGCACCGATATGTTTACACCGGAACCGGACCGCGGCGTCTGTTCGACCGGGCCGTTCGACAGCAAGTGTGGACCGACGGAAACCTTCCGACTGTGCACGAGCAACATCGACTGCACCTTCCCGGGGGACGCGTGCGGGCCTGGCTTCCGCTCATGCTTCCTCGATGGCGGTGTCGTCGCGGGCTCGATCGTAGCGATCGGCACCCCCGACGCGCCGGTCAACGACTCGGCCACCCCGACCCTGGCATCGACGTTCTGCGTCGCGCCAACGACGGCGGGCGCAGTCAACGGCGCGGCCGGCCTCCCGGGACCGGGACGCGTCACGCTCTTCGGGCTCGCCGAGGGTCTCCCCTAGTCGCGACGCCAGTCGCTTCAGCCTTCACATGCCGAGGGGTCCGGCCAAGCCGGCCCCTCGGCACCTCTTCCCCTTCCCGCTGGTTTCGAGCCGCACATAGCACCCCTCATAGGGCTCACCGCGCGGAGTCTGGTAGCGTTCGCGTCAATACGCTCGGCACGACGTTTTGCCGCCCTGCGTCACGCCACTTTCCACTTGACTGCTCGAAGGTGCCTAGTCTAGCCTTCTAGACAACACCGGGTGCCGTGCTTCCTGAACTATGCTCTTCCCCGGTTCACACATGCAGTCACTGCAAACGGTTGGCCAACCGTTAGAACTTCAAGGAGGGTAACCATGAAACTCCGGACGCAGGCATTCAGTGCGATCCTGGCTGGCGTACTAACGGTAGGCCTCGGCATATCCGTCGTCGACGCCCAGATTCTTCTCCTCAACAAGGACGAAGTGAAGTGCCGCGAGACCATCGCGAAGACAGGCGGCAAGTTCATCAAAGCGACCTTCAAAGAGCGCGCCAAATGCGCGGACAAGAACCTCAAAGAGACAGGCGCCTGCGACTTCACGAAGCGCGGCGAGAAGCTCGACAAGGCCGAAACGAAGCTGCGTGACGGCCTCCAGAAGAAGTGCGGAGACCCCTTCATCCTCGACGCGACGCTAAACCTGCCGAAGCTCGGTTTTCCCGGGAAGTGTTCAGACCCGGACGCCTCCGCCGGTTTCAGCATCGACGATCTCAAGGATTGTATGTTCGATTCACACCAGGCCCTGGTACTGCAGCTCTTTGATCTCCAGTACGGCGCGAACGGCGACGACGCGGTTCTCGATCTCGAAACCCAGACTGGCGATGCTGGGCTCGCGAAGGACCTCGGCAAGTGCCAGAAAGAGATCGGCAAGAACGGCCTGAAGCTCGTCACGACGATCCAGAAGGAAATCTCGAAGTGCCGGAACGGGATTCAGAAAGGCAAGTTCCCCGATTTGCAGCAGATTGACTGCGGCTTCAGCACTGCCTTCCCGAAACCCGGCGAGAAAATCCAGAAGACGCGCACCAAGGCAATCGCCAAGATCACGGACAAGTGTGCTGGGCTACTCGGGAGTGCTGCGATGGACGTCTGCGACACCGGGAGCGGCCCGGTCACGGATGCGGCAACCGCGGCCACGTGCATTGCGGATACCCACGAAAACTCGACAGACGACCAAGACAACAGCGCCCTGGCGACGCCATTCCCAGCCGACTTCATCGATATCGAGTACGCCCTCGCGGCAGTTTGCGGCGACAATATCCTCAACGAGCCGGCGCTCCCAGGCGCGATCGTCGGGGGCAACTTCTACCTCGGACTCCCGGCAGAAGAATGCGATGGCATCGATGACGACGCGTGTCCCGGTGAGTGCGGTGGCCCGTTCAGCAACTTTCCCTGCCTGTGTCAGGACATCCCGCGTGAGCGGGTCGATGAGCAGGACAACTCCGACCTCGACAACGGCTGGAGCGGCACGAGCCATGACTCGACCGTCGTCCTGGGCAGCGGTTACTGGTCCGAACTCCGCGATTGCGATGGCCCGGGCGGCTCGGACCCGGAATGCACCGTCGGCCCGAGCTGCGCCCTTGCGCCGAACGGACCATGCTTCTCGGACGCGAATTGCTTTGGAGGCGGGAACTTCTGCCGCAAGAGCACCCTGGCCGTAGGCCCCCACTGCAACGAAGATGTCCAGGTGTTCTGCGACGACGCCGGCGACTGCCCCGGCGCGCAGGATTTCTGCCGGAAGACGCCACACGGCATCCCGCTGCCGTTGTCCTCGGGCGGCATCTCGGTCTGCATCGTCAATATCTTCAGCGAAGATGTGACCGGCACGACGAACCTCGACGACGGATCGTTCGAGATCCGGCTCCGCCAGCGTTCCCTCACCCATCTGGGCGGCGGTGGCCCCGGCCGGAACCATCCCTGCCCAAGCTGCGGCGGCTGGTGCTCCTCGAGTATCCTGGCCGAGCGCACACTGTGTAGCGCTGACTCCGATTGCCCTGCGGCCGTGACGTGCGTCACGTCACCGATCTGTTCGTCCGGTACGAACATCGACAAGCCGTGCCGCGCCCTGCCTCCGTATGGCAACGCGACCGCCGATTTTGGTTCGCCGAGCATCGATTGCCCGCCGAGCGTCGGCGCCCACATCTCCATTCCCAACGGCCTCGACATCCTCTTCAACCCGTCGACGAGCGGCACGACCTCGAACCCACCGGATACGAACTGCCTCACGTTCGGCTTCAATACGAAGAAGTGCATCCTCGGAGCCGACACCGGTAACGACTGCGTCGTCGACACCGACTGCGCAGGCGCGGCCGCCGGTAGCTGTGCTCATCAGTGCCCGTGTCCGGCGACGGGCGGTCTCGCGGCACAGCCGAACCTGTGCAACTCGGCCTGTCGCGGCGGCGCCAACGATTACATGTCGTGCGGCGCCGACACTGACTGCCCAGGCGGGTTCTGCCAGGGGGCAAGTTGCCGGGCTGTCAGCGGCCTGTGCCGTGACGGCGCGAACACCGGAAGCGCGTGCGGCGCGGACAGCGATTGTCCAGGTGGCACCTGCGGTGACAACGACTCATCCGACGAAGGGTTCTGCCCCACTGGCCCACTCGAGGGCAAGTGCAGCACGAGCTTCTTCATCCCATGCGTCACAGATGGCGACTGTAAGTTCACGCCCGGCCTCGGCGGCGGCCTCGACTGTCCCGAGTGCCTGCAGAACGACAGCGAGACCTGCGTTTTCACCAACCCTGACTGCTACCCGAACGAAGGTGCCGTACGCACCGGGAGCGCAGGGGTCCCGCTCCGTGTTGGCGTAGCGCAGTACTGCATCCCTGCGTCTGGATCAGGTGCGGTCGACTCGGTAGCCGGCCTCCCCGGACCAGGTGCGCTGTCGCAGCCGGCGATCACGACTCCTACCGGCTTCCCATAGGCCAACCGACAGAATCCAACCCTTAGCCCGTCCGCGCCGTTCGGCGCGGACGGCGATTCAGCCGAAGAGGCCGGCGTCCCCCTGGGACGCCGGCCTCTTCGGCGTTCTGGACGGGGAAAGCGACCTGCGATCGCCACGACCCCGATTGATTCCTCCCCACCCTATTGGTAACTAGAGCGCCCTTTCGTACTCAAGGAGGACATTGATGAACCCTCGCATCAGCACCCGTCCGGCGCGCGCTGTTACGGCGCTCGCAGGTCTCTTCGCGATCGCCATCTGTGCGATGACGCTCTGCCAACCTCATCGTGCACTCGCGTTTCCGGAAGAGACGGAAACGCAGGGCGAGATCTCGGACGATCTGAACGGCGTCTGGCTGGTCGTCCATCACCTCAAGTTCGCCAAACCGACTCCGAAGGCGACCCCTGCCGCGGCTGCGTTGCCCGCGACACGCATCTTCAACGTCGTGAACCTCTTCAAGATCACCCATCTCACGAAAGACGCCGCGGAGAACGCCCGGGGTGCCCGCACCAAGCAACTCGAAGCGTCCGTGAACAAAGCCAAAGCTCAAATCGCCAAGGCTGCCGCCGCCAACCCTCCGGCAGAGAACGAGGAAGGCGCGCTCGAGGGCGGCTCCCGAGTCATCGTTCCACAAATACCGCGGCCGCCAGGCTACGATCCCGCGATTCACGCCGGCGACAAGGTGACGATCAACCTCCTCGACGTCAACATGCCGAAGTCCGTGGACGAGCCCTTTCTGGCGGCCCAGAAAGCCGAGGTCGCGTACGAACCCTCCGACAAGGATCTGGCCGTGCTGCGCTCGTCGTGGCAGACCCTCAAGCGCAAGAAGGATACCGAGTACAGCCGCATCGAATGGAAGGTCGTCTCCCCGAAATTCTACGACCAGGGGCTGAAGATCGACCCGAAACTCCAAGACACGAAGTTCACGATCACCGGTACGCAAAGTATGGTGCCGCGGCCGAGTCAGCCAAACAGAAACATCGTCGTCTACGGGATCCGTGATGACACGGACGGCGTGCTGAGTGGCACACACTCCCGGGCCATCATGGCGACCGCCCCGTTTCCCATCCCCATCGAGATGAGCGGCAAGGTGAAGATGATCAAGATCGCCGACCTCCCCGAGAGGCAGGGCGGCGCCCCCCGCGAGAAAGCGGACCCGGAACAGCCACCGTCATGAGGCGCCTCCTGTCCGCCGTCGCGCTGGCCGCCGTCGCGGCCTGTGCGTCGCCGGACGGGACGCCACCTCCAGCTCCGGGGGCGGCACGGCCCGGCATCCCCCCGCCACCGGCGGCACCGGCCCGTCCGGCAGCCGCACCGGCTGACATCGGCCGCAGCATCGAAGAGTACTTCGCCAAGAGCCTGAGCCCGGATATCGATCTCGAGGCCCGGAACATCGGTGAGAGCGACGTCCCGGGATGGCTCCAGGGAACGCTCGCCGTAAACGCCGGGGGAAGCGCCCAGGAAATTGGTTTTCTCGTGACCCCCGATGGCCGCTATTTCATCAGTGGCGAGATCACCGACCTCACCATCGATCCCCTGCAAGCCGTGAGCGAGCGCATCGACCTCGAGGGATTGCCGGGGCGTGGACCCGTAGACGCCGCGGTCACGATCGTCGAGTACTCGGACTTCCAGTGCCCGTTCTGCGCACGCGGCTACCGCATCCTCGAAGAGGAGGTCCTGCCCGCCTACGAAGGCAAGGTACGATTCTACTTCAAACACCTGCCGCTGAAGAGCATCCATCCGTGGGCCGAGGCTGCCGCACTCGCGACCGAATGCGCACGCGAACAGAGCGAAGAAGGCTACTGGGCGCTCTACCACGCGATGTTCACGCATCAGCAAACGCTCGACGAGGACAACCTGCGGAAGGCCGTGCGCGACTATGCCACCGAGGCGGGCCTCGACGGCGAAGCGCTCACCACCTGCATGGAAGCAGAGAACGGACTGGCCCGGATCGAGAGCGATATCGAAGAGGCCACCGAAGTCGGCGCGAACTCCACCCCGACCTTCTTCATCAACGGCCGCCGGCTCGAGGGCGCGCAGCCGCTCGAGAACTTCAAAGCCATCATCGACGCCGAGCTGGCGCAGATCGAGCCGGAGAGCGCAGGGTCCCCGGACCCCGTTCCCGGGAACGCCGAGGCCGGATGATCACGAACGGTGCGGTCGATGTGACGCGGCGTGTCGATGTGCGCGCGGCGCCCTGAGAGTGCGCGTACGCCGCAGCAGGTCCGGTGACTTGTTACGTGCGATCGACGCCTTGCAGGTTACGCACCGCGGCAAGTTGCTTGACACGGCAACTTCGCGATTGATAGCGTGATTTCGTGCCGTTACGGGCCGAATTCGTTCGAGCCCAGTTCTACCGAGTGGTTTGGATCGCTCGGGAACTGCTGAGAACCATATTTTTGGAGGGGTCAACAATGCACTCGAATCGTCAGCGCTGTACCGTCGTTCTCGCGCTTCTTCTGGTCATGGCTCTGGTCACACCCAACGCGAGCTTCGCGTTGCTCTCTGGCCTGACCGATCCAGTTGCCGCCAAGGCGGCGAACAATTGCCAGAAGCAGATCGGCAAAGCCGGCGAAAAGTTCATGAAGAACAAGCAGAAGAAGCTCAGCAAGTGCGTCGCCGGGATATCCAAGTGCATTCAGACGAAAGAGCTTGCCAAGCAAGCTGACTGCATCGCCAAGGCGGCCCTCAAGTGCGACAAGGACCTCGCCAAGATCTTCACCAAGGACGAGGTCAAGATCGAAGCAGACATCGTCAAGAAGTGCGGCATCCCCGGCAAGATCGGGGTGGCCGACCTCCTCGACCCCGACGGCCTCGACTTCATGAGCCGGGAAGATCATTGCGGTAAGGGTTTCGGTATCACTCTGAGCGGCGTCGACGACATCGCCGAGTGCATCCGCCGCGACAAGGAGTGCGCGGTCGAGCGTCTCTTCCGGATCCAGTACCCGCGCGCCAAGGAGCTGATGGACAATGCGGGAGTGGCCGGTGGGATCCTGGCCAACCTCACCTGCCTGATGGGCTCAGCCGGCGCCAGTGACGGCTTCGGCGATACCGACCCGAAGGGGGCTGGTAAGGCTGTCGAGGGCTGCGCCAAAGAGACCAGGAAAGCCGGCGCCAAGTTCGTGGGCGCAAAGGTAAAGAGCATCGAGAAGTGCCTCGGTGAGGTCTTCAAATGCGTGCAGACGAAGCAGGGCGACCAGGGCTGCATCGACAAGGCCACGGGCAAGTGCGCCAAGGAGTTCGGCGCGGGCGGCAAGATCGCCAAGGCCGAAGCCAAGCTCCGAAGCTCCATCGCGAAGAAATGCGGGCCGGAAAAAGCCAGCTTCGGCGACTTGACGGCCGCGATGGGCATGAACCTGACCGATCTGACGACCGTGTGTGACGGCCTGGGCGTCCCCACCCTCGCCAACATCGACGACTACATCGAGTGCATGGTCCGTCAACACTGCGATCTCGTGGATGCGGTCGTCGATCTCCAGTACCCACGCATCACCGAGCTCCTGGGTGAGGTCGGACTGGCACCGACGCCCACACCGACCCCGACGGTGACGGCAACCCTGACGGCCACGCCCACCCCGACGGTCACGAGTACGATGGTGCCGACGCCCACGGCGACGGCAACGTTGGTGCCGGGCGTGTGCGGCGATGGGACCCTCAACACTGGTGAAGCCTGCGATCCGAACGATCCAGCAATGCCGCAGTGTCCGGGCGCCGGAAACGGCCTCCAGGACTGCAACGGCGACTGCACGTGCTCGTGCCCGGGCTTGGTGATCTTCGAGGCGGACCCGAACGATCCGGCGACGATCCTCGACACCGGTTTCAGTGGCTTCGCGCATGGCTCCAGGATCATCGGCGAGGGCACCGTCACGGTCACGCTGACCGGTGGCTCCTCGGGAGTGGCCGGCCTCCGGGATCCGGACTGCGGCGTCATGGACATCGGCGGTCCGGTCCAGAACCCGGCCGCGGATGCGGGCCAGATGAACGCTTTCCGCTGCAGCATCGACTCCTCCGTGGCATGCACCATGGACAGCGACTGCGCGGCATCGGAAACGTGCGAGATCTACTTCGGCTCGCGGCTCCCCTTGTCCGCAGGTGGTGTCTCCGCCTGCGTGACGAACCGCTTCACGGGCCCGATCGTCGGCACGGCCAACATCGAGTCGGGCGACAGCGCCAACACGGTCTCCATCGAGTCCGAAGTGGTGGTCGGACCGACCGTCGAGAAGCCGTGCGACAACTGCCTCGGCGACCTGCTGGCCAACGACGGCAGTCGCGACGGCACGTGCGACACCGGTACGCGGGCGGGTTCGGCCTGCGATGTCGGCGGCGTCAGTCCGTTCCCGGCGTTCAACGGCTCGCCCACCGGCAACCCGAACGATTTCTGCACCGCGGCGGGCGTACCGCTCCCGTGCTGCAGTGGCACGGATACGGGCAGCTGCCTGAACGGTACCAGCCTCGACTGCCCGCAATCTCCCGCTGGCTCCAACACGGGCGTCCTGCCGATCAACCTGTCGAACTCGACCGGAACCGAGGCCCTCAGCATCGAAGCCACGGGACCGGGGTGTACCGCCTTTGGCTTCGGCGCCGCGACCTGCGTCTGCGACACCTGCAACACGTTGGCGGCCGAGCCGTGCAACAAAGACGCCGACTGCCCCGGCGGCGCTGCCGGTTCGTGCGGTGGTCTCCGCTGCACCACGGGTGGGAGCATCGGCGCGACCTGTACGATAGCCGGTGCCATCAACGACCCGGCGTGTCACGCGCATTGCACGGGCGCCGGCACGCCAGACGCCTGCTGCACGGGCGCCGGCACTGGCTTCTTCTGTTCGGCCTGCACCACTCCCGGCGAACCGACCAAGCCGAACCCGTGTCTCAGTGGGATGTGCACGGGTGGCGTATGCACCGATCTCAGCAACGGCTACTGCGGGCCGGTAGAGACGTTCCGCGGCTGCTTTGTGAACTCCGACTGCCCCTTCGCTGGGGACACCTGCACCGCCCTCGACCAACCGTGTTTCGAAGACAACGGCGTCGTCGGCGCCACCATCTCGGCGACCGGTGCTGCGGATCTCCCGGTGAACGATGCGTCGAGCCCGACGCTGGCGTCGGTGTTCTGTGTCGCGCCGGTGGCCGCGGCGGCGATCAACACCGCCACCGGCTTGCCTGGCGCCGGCCGTGTCACCCTGAAGGGACTCGCCGGGGGCTTCCCGGCGCCCTAGGAGCGCACCACGCTCGCCTCGCACGAGTGGCCCGCGCGACGATGCGGGGCCACTCGTGCGGCAGCGGGCACCAGCGAGGTCGCGCAGAGCACCAACCCGATCCCCGGGTTTGACTATCTAGTAGTCGATTGATAGCGATTTTTCGTATGGTCGTTTGGGCTCAACTCGGCGACCCGCAGTCAACTGCGAACTTCGGAGGGTCACATGCACAAGCTATGCACGAAGGGGTTTCGTCTCGCGGGCCTGATGGCGATGGCGATGGCCGTCGCACACTGTGGGGATAGTTCAGTCAACGTCGTTGGGGGAGGCAACATCAACCCGACACGGGGAACGTTCAGCGGCACGACCGGTAACGGTGGCATCGTCACGCTGGGCGTCGGCAGCGTCGAGTCCGCGACGCTCGTATGTGCGGGACAGGCTTTCGGCGGCGCCTGCGATCCCGTCCTCGACGTCATCGAGAACACGGCCATCGGCACGTGCAGCGGGATCGACATCGACGTCACGTTCACCAGCAACGACCAGGTAGTCATCAACGACATCAGCGCCGGCACCAACTGCGACGGCAGCGGTAACGCGACCCGCGATACCTCTACGTCACCTGGGACACCAACGACGACGCCAACAGGCAGCGTGCCCACGCCCACATTCACCATCACTCCGGATCCGAACGATAGCGGTCCTACGATGACCCCTGGACCGGGCGTGACGACGCCCGCGCCGACCCCGACTCCCTGTGTCGGACCCGACTGCTGCCCCGAGGCCGCGCGCGTCGAGGGCATGGGCGGAGCCGCGCAAGTGCTCGATTCCGGCTGGACCGGACTCGGCCACAACGCCACGGTCGTCGACGAGGGCGTGCTCACGGTCTCACTCGATTGCACGCCCGCGGTGCGGCCATGCGGAACCTGCAGCGTCTCCGGGCCGATCCCGAACGTGCATGCGGACGACGGAAGCATCAACAACCAACGCTGTAGCCTGGACACCGCGATCAAGTGCACTTCCGATGGCGATTGTGGCGGCGACGGCCCCTGCCGGTTCTTCTTTGGGTCCCCACTTCCGCTCACGGCCGGAGGCATCAGCACCTGCGTCGTCAACGAGGTCACGGGTGGCGTCTCGGGAACCGGCAACGTCGAGACCGGGTCGTTCCAGACCGGCGTCAGCCTCACCTCGAGCGTGTTCACCCAGGTCGAATTGTCCCGTCCGTGCCCCACGTGTGATGGGGACCCCACCCCGAACGACGGAGTCGCGGGAGGCACCTGCAACGGCGGCCCCGACAATGGCAACCCCTGCGACGTCAACGGCAGCTCACCGGTCCCGGCCTTCGGCTCGACCAGCCTCGACTGCTCACCGGGCGTCAAAGGAACCGGTATCGCTGCCCTCCCGATCGATCTTTCGGGCTCGAGTGGCACCGAGACTCTGGAGATCACCTCGGGCAGTCCGAACTGCACGGCTTTCGGATTCAATCCCAACAACCCGCCGTTCGTCGCAGACGGCAAGTGCCCGTGCAGTGCCGCCGGCGGCGAGCCGACCCGACCGAACCCCTGCATCAACGCCGTGTGTGACGATGTTGGCGGGGGCCAGGGCGAATGCATGACCGCGGGGCCGTTCGACCAGAACTGTGCTCCTCTCGAGACTTTCCGCGGGTGCCTCGCCGACTCTGACTGTACGGGTTCGGATACCTGTGCTCCCAGGGCGCGCTCGTGCTTCCTGGACAACGGGTTCATCGGCGGCACCATCGATGCCCAGGGGAACGCGGGGGTACCGTCGAACGGCGTCTCCAACAGCATCTTCGCGGCAACGTTCTGCATCGACAATACCAGCTCGGGCGCCGTCAATGCGGCGGCCGGCCTGCCGGGCCCCGGTCGGATCGAACTTCCAATCGAGACTCGCGAAATCGTGAACGGCGTGGTCGCGGGCTTCTAACCGCGGTCGCTTGATCTTCACGAACAACGCCCCCGGGACCTCACGGTTCCGGGGGCGTTGTTCGTTCAGGCTCGGGGAATCTCGAGCGAACGCCGTTCCGCCCGTCAGGCGCGTTCGGCCGTAATCTTGCGGTAGAGCTTGAACAGCTCGTAGAAGGCGCGTGCGATGACCAGGGGATTCGCTCCCGTCGGCGCACCGTGCTGGCGAAGATGGTGGTGCACGCCCACTTCGTGAATCGTAAATCCTGCCCGCGCCGTTCGCGCCAGCAACTCGGTGCTGATCATCGCCCCCTCGGCCTCGGGACGCACCCGGTCGAACACCTCGCGCTTGAAGAGCTTGAACGCACAGTCGACGTCGCGCACCGGAATGCGGAACAGCCGGCGGACGAGCCAATTCCAGCAGGTCGCGTTCAGGCTCCGGAGGCCACCCTCGGCACGCGTCAGGCGATACCCGACGACAACATCGTATTCGGGCACGAACGGCAGCAGGCGCTCGATCTCGGCAACGTCGAACTGCCCGTCTCCATCGGTGAAGAACACGTACGCCTTCCGCGCCGCCTCGAAGCCCGACTTGAGCGCGCCGCCGTAGCCACGATTCGTCGCGTGGTGCACGACCCGCACATGCGGATCGGCGGCCGCCAGCTCGTCGCCGACCGCGCCGGTCCGATCGGCGCTGCCGTCGTTGACGACGATGATCTCATAGTCGTCGGCAAGGCGCGGGAGTACCGCACTGAACCGCTCGACCATGTCGCCTACGTTCTTCTCCTCGTTGTACGCAGGAAAGAACGCGGAGATACCCGGAAGCCTATCCACCGGCCGCGAGTACCATCCCCGCCGCACGGAGTCCACAGACCCAGCCCTCACGTGCGCCGTTCCAAACCGCTTGCCTGGGGGAATCACCAACCACACGTTCCGACTCCGACGCGCACCAGAGCAGGGCGTGCAACACCGCACACACGGGGGCACCCGCCAATGAACGCCTGTACCAGTACCGAGGCGTTTGCTACTCTGCGGTGCTTATGGGCGCGCTGGATCTGAGCGTCGTCGTCCCCGTTCTGAACGAGCGTGAGAACGTCGAGCAGTTGCTGCCGCGTACCGCGGCGGTGCTGACGGCCCTCGGCTGCCGCTTCGAGCTGATCGTGATGGATGGCGGCTCGACCGACGGCACCCCGGAAGCAGCCACGAAGGCCGGCGCACGCGTCATCCGTCAAACGCTCCCCGGCTATGGGGGAGCACTACGGGAGGGTCTGCAAGCGGCCACGGGGACGTACATCCTCACGCTCGACGCCGACCTGTCCCACGATCCTGATTTCATCGTCAAGCTCTGGCGGACACGCACGAAGGCCGACGTGATCATCGCGTCCCGCTACGTGCGAGGCGGCGTGGCCTACATGCCGTGGCACCGCCTGGCGCTGTCCCGCATCCTGAACGGCTTCTTCGCCCGCGGACTGAGCCTGCCGGTCCGCGACCTGTCCAGCGGCTTCCGCCTGTACCGCGCCTCCGCGGTACAGAACCTCGACGTCACGGGCACGAACTTCGAGGTCCTCGAAGAGATCCTGGTGAAGGCGCACGCCGAGGGATGGCGGATCACCGAGGTCCCGTTCATCTACTACCCACGCGAGAGCGGCGCGTCGCACGCGCGCATCGTCGCGTTCGGCATGGCGCTGCTGCGGGCCTTCTTCCGACTGTGGGGTCTCCGGAACTCGGTCGATTCGGCCGACTACGACGAGCGCGCGTTCTACAGCGTCATCCCGCTGCAGCGTTGGTGGCAGCGCAAGCGGCACGAGATCATCTGCGGCTGGACCCGCGGCGCCGGCAAGACCTTCGACGTCGGCTGTGGCTCGAGCATCATTCTGCAATCGATCCACGACGTCGTGGGCCTCGACGTGCGGCACAACAAGCTCCGCTACATGCGCCGCTACGACGTGCCGCTCATTCGCGGCTCCGTGTTCGCGCTCCCGGTCCGGGACGAGAGCTTCGACTGCGTCGTGTGCTCGCAGGTCATCGAGCACATCCCGTTCGACGACGCCATTTTCTCCGAGCTTCGGCGCGTGCTTCGTCCGGGTGGCCTGCTGGTGCTCGGCACGCCCGACTACGCGACCATCGGCTGGCGGACCATCGAGCCACTCTACGGCTTCTTCGCGCCGGGGGGCTACAAGGACGAACACATCACCCACTACACGCGTGCGGGGCTCGAAGTCTTGAGTCGCGAGTGGGGCTTTCGGGTCGAAGATGTCGACTACGTTCTCCGGAGCGAGTTGATCATGGCGCTCCGGAAAGAAGACCTGCCCGCCGCCACTGCGGCATCGAAGGCCGAGTACGCCCGGGCGTTACCAGCCCAGAGTCTTCCCCCAGTACACCCCGAGCGCGTTCAGTAGCACCGACGCCGCGAGCAGAAACGAGACGCTCGTGCGCCGCTGCCCGGCGAAACCGAACGCCACCAGAATGATCAGGTAGGGGAGCGCGTCCAGCAAGTAGCGATACCCGAACTGCACCCAGCCCTGGTAGAAGTAGGGAAAGAGCGCGCCCGCCGTCAACGCGACTCCGAGCCAGAGAAACTTCACCGGGCTCTCCCGCCACGGCGCGCCGAACGCGTACAGCAATACCGGACTGGTCACGAGGATCGACAGCCCTTCCGATGACGGCTTGAGGTAGGGCATCTGATCGATGAAGTCCCAACCCCTGAAGATCGCAATGTGGAGATGGCGTGGCAGGTAGCGGATGTCGTACCAACCGTGCGGCCGGTTCGCGAGATAGATCTCGGCGGCGGTCCCGTACCCGGTGTCGAGCACGCTGCCGAACCGGGCCCAGTTGAGCCACATCTCCAGCCCGGCCGGCACCGCGAGCCCGAGGCCGACCAGCACCGCACAGGCAAACGCTCGCCCGTCGAAGAAGCGCATCACTCCCGGCCGGAGGGCGCGGCGATCGAGCAACAAGAGCAACATCGCGGGCCCGGCCGCGGCCACATTCGGGCGTGCCAGCACGGCAAAGCCGACGCACAAGCCGACGATGAACCCACGGCCCTTCCCGAAAACCTCGAGAAGAGCCAGCAGCAAGAACACCTCGACGCACAGGTGCGACAAGAACCACGTCGTCCCGATGATCGCCGTAAACCAATTGACCGTGCCGAAGGCGAACACGAGCGTGCCGAGCGCAGCCCGGCGTGGTCCGACGCCGACCCGCACCAGCAGGAGCCAGCACAGCATCGCATTCAGGCCGGCCAGGCCCATGCTGAAGGCGTTCATGTTGAGGTCCGTGCCCCACCACCACACGAACGGAACCATCAGAATTGCTGGCGTCGGTCCGAACGGAGAGTGCACCTTGCCGTCGACCGTCACCCAGTCGTGGTAGTGCCCCGGGTAGCCCGAGACATCGAGGCGCCCGTGCAGCCACGCATCGGTGACGTACACATGGTGCTTGTACGCGTCCGGGAGACGCGGATTCGACGCGTAGTAGAGAAGGGCCACGCCGAGGAAGACCGCGGCAGCGGCAATGCGACGGCGCCCTGGGGTCACGGCGGCGCATCATAGCCGTGTGCCCTGCGGAAGAGTAGACCTACTCGAGCGGAATCTGCTCCAGGGGCGACATGCCGAGAGCGGCGCGAAAGTGGTGGTGGTAGTGGTGCAGCGCCGGCTCGTTCCGGCCAAACATTACGTGCGCGAGCTGGCCGGCTTCGGCGGAGCGCTGCGTCGTCTCTCCCATGAGATAGTCTTCCTGCTCGATCGTGCTGTCGAAGACCTCGGTGAAGGCCGAGAGGGTCAGCACTGCGTCCTGCTGCACTAACCCGCTCGGATCATAGGTGTTCTCGGCAGTGATGGTGGCGGCTGCGCCATTCGCCTGGGCAGCACGGTCGACCGCCTCCCGGCTGAAGTAGTGCACCACGCGGGTGATCGATCGCCCCGGATCGCCCGGATACGGATAGATCTTGATCATGCTGACCGTGTTCTGGCCGAACGAAACTGGATGTTCGGGAACAGATAGTAGAGCGGGCTCGTCGCTTCGAGCAGGTTCCACTCGTGCTCGGGCTTCTCGCGCATTGTATCGATACCGCGGGTGGCGATGACGAAGCGGTGGTTGCGGCCGAACTCCTCGTACGCCAGGACGTCCCCGTGGAAGATCTGACCGAGCGTGTTCTTATGCAACCGGGTGAAATGGTAGGTCTCGCCAAACGTGTCGTTGGCGAGCTTCCAGTTGAGCCGCTTGTCGATGACCGTCTCACCCATGAACACCATGTCGTCGCCGAACCGCCACGAGGCGATCTCGGGGGCGAGACCGCCAAGCTGGGTGTCGAGATCGATCGTCCCGTCGAGGCGTGGATGCACCCACAGCAGCCCGTCCCGCTCCACGGCGGGCAGCTCGAGCAGACCATGACACGACTTGTCGATCGCGCCGAAATGCCGCTGCACCGGAATGCCGACGAGCTCGCCCCGATTCGAGTACGTCCAGTTGTGAAACGGACACATGAAATGCCCGCTCTCGCCGCGCGCCTCGTGGGCGACGCGCACGCCGCGATGACGGCAGGCGTTCACGAACGCCCGGAAGCGCCCGTCGGGATCGCGGGTCGCCAGCACGGGCACGCCAAAGTCGTCGATCGTGAGAAACGTCCCCGGCTTCGGAAGCGAGGCCGAGAGGGCGATCAGTTGAGGGTGGTCCTGGAAGAACGTCTGCCACTCGCGCTCGGCAACATCGGGAGAAGTGTAGACCGACGTCGGGTTCCGGAACATCACGCCCGCATCGACGTTCACCTTGTCGTCGATCTGACGCAGCAGTTCTTTCAGGATCCGAATCTGGAGCGGTTTCTCCATGACGATGCCTCCCTGCCTTACGGCCCGGCGCTCAGGGTCGATTTCGGTCGCGGCGGTTGTCCGCGTAGCCCGCCGAGTTCGGCCTCGAGTTTGCCGAGCTCACCCTCGAGCATGGGCCGGATCTGATCCGTCGCGACCGCGAGCAGCGCGACATAGAGTCCGTAGAGCGCACGCGCCCTGAATCCAGCCGTATCGATGAGCCCGTAGGCCCACTGACAACAGGCCAGGTCGTACCCATGGTAGATCTGCGAGGCCAGCACGCCCGGATCGAGCGTATCCCGCAGAAGGCCCTCGGCGATGGCCTTCTCGATCGCCACCTGTTGCATGTGCGCCGCCCGCTCCGACGTGTCCGGCCGCTCGATGCCACCGAGCAGGAGCCCCTGGTAGAGCGTGAGGACCATCGGTCGGAAGACGGCCTCCTGGTCCCCGATGTAGCGGACACTGACCGTAATGACGGCACGGCAACGCTCGATCGGATCGTCGAGCGGAGCCTCGTCCTCCAGGATCTGGTCGATGCGATCGATGGCGTCGTGAACGAGAGCCGCGAGGATGGCGTTGCGGACGCCAAACAGGTTGTAGAGCGTCGTCACGCTCACACCGGCCTCCAGGGCCAGCTTCCGCATCGAGAGCGCCTGAACGCCCCCACGCGCGATGAGGGTGCGCGCCGCCTCCAGAATGCGCTGGCGGCGGGCCTCGCAATTCACCTCGCGGAGCGACCGAGAGGGCTCATCAAGTTGGGACATCGTACCAACTTGTAACGCCGTGCCAACTTCTAGTCAACAGATCAATAGAAAGATCTGAGGCCCCGCCGCGCGCGACCTAGCCCAGACCGGCGTTGCTCGCCGTGGAGCGGACCAGGTCCAGAAGATCCTGCTTGCTGGCGCCGAGACCCAGGAGGACCAGGCGATGCACGCCGAGGTCCTCGTAGCGGCGGACGATGTCGCGATCGAGGGTTTCGGTCGGCGTGACTGACACCTCGAGGTTTCCGAGGGCGTCTGGTCGCGTACACGCCGCCGCGGCATCGCGCAGCCCAGCGAGGCTGGCCTCCGTCTTCTGAAGATCGAGAGCGAAGCCATACCAGCCGTTGCCGCGCTGGAGCGCACGCCGGTAGGCTGGCGGCGAATGGCCGCCAATCACGATTGGCGGATGGGGACGTTGCTCGGGCCGCGGCATCGCCTGAATCCCCTCGAACGACGCAAACGGACCGTGATGTTCCGGGTGCTCCTGGGTCCAGAGTGCGAGCATCGCCTCGAGATAGTCGTCGGTGCGGGCGCCCTTCCGATCGAACGGAATGCCGAGCGCGTCGAACTCGGGCTTCAAGTAGCCGACCCCAACCCCGAAGATCAGGCGCCCGCGCGACACGACGTCGACGCTCGCCAGTTCTTTGGCCAGCACCGCAGGATTGCGCTGCGGAAGAATGATGATCCCGGTGCCGAGCTTGATCGTCTTCGTGCCCGCCGCGACGTATGCCAGCGAAACCGCGGGATCGAGCATCGGGGTGTCGGGCGGTGCCGGCGACGGAGGCATCTGCGGATCGGGAAGCACGACGTGCTCACCGGTCCAGACCGAGTCGTAACCGGCGGCCTCCGCGGCCTGCGCGACCGCGGTCGCGACCTCCGGATCGCAGCAGACGCCGAAATTGATACCGAAGAATCCTAACTTCATGACGCGAGGTTATGCCGAGGCCCCTCGGCTGGGACAAGCGGAACGAACGGCCCGTAGGCCCCACGCCGCTCGTTCCGACGCACGCGCCAGAGATCGCCGAACATCCGGAGCGAGTCGCGCACCAGCCGCACCCGCGAATCGTGCCGGTGCGACAGCGTAACGGGGAAGCGCGTGATCCGGTACCCGCGACTGCACACCAGGTACGCGAGCTCGACGTCGAACCCGTAGCCGTCGATCGTGAGCATCGGAAAGAGCCGGCGCGCCAGCTCACCGTCAAAGCTCTTCAGCCCGCATTGCGTGTCGCCAAAGGGCAGTCCGAGTGTCAGGCGTATCAGGGCCGCGTAGCTCCGCCCCGCGATCTGACGCACGAGCGGATACGACGGATCGTAGCTCGATTCGTCGAGATCCCGAGCACCGAGGGCAGCATCGGCCTCCCCTCGCGCCACGGCATCGACCGCATGATCCAGGTTTGCCAGCGTGTAGGGAAGATCCGCATCGATGAACGCCACCACGCGACCACGACTGGCCGCGACCCCGGTCGCCACGGCTTTGCCCTTGCCGCGATTCTGGTGGAGCGTCACGATCCCGACCGGCACCCCCGATGGTGGCCGCCCCTGCACCACGGCACGCGTCTCGTCGGTCGAACCGTCGTCGACGACGATGATCTCGGTCGTCCGGCCGCCGCCCCCGAGATGCTCTTCGAGCACGTCGAGCGTCGCCGGCAACCGCGCCGCCTCATTGTACGCCGGAACGATGACCGAGAGATCAAGCACGCCCCAAGCACTCTACGCCCATAGTCACCACCCCTGCCACTCACACCGCAACAGGGTCTCCACGCAGCCTCCGCGGGCCGCGTGGAGGAGGGGGAGGGAATCCCCCTTGTGAACTAAATCCAGCGCGCCGGCCCGGACTGGAACCACATCCGCGACGAGTACAGATCGCGCGGAATCGGGACACCGGACCAGATCGGATAGAAGTACACGAGGAGCGCGAGACCGATCACACCGTAGGCGACGACCACGACCCGCCCTGGCGGCCACTGAAAAGCCGGGAAGCGACGATAGACGATGGCAGCGCCGTAGGTCCCGGCAATTCCCGCCCAGAGCAGCCACCCCCAGCGCGGCATCGGCCCCACCAGGGCCGGCAGGATCGGGACCAGGAGTGCCACCCCGGCACCGAGCCAGAAGCTCTCGTCGGCGGGGGCGCGCCACAACGTAGACAAGACGAGCCCGAGCGCGAGGAGGCTCGCGTAGAGCGACGGCAGGTAGTGGTACTGGAAGAGCGTGCGCCCGATCCACGACCATACGACGTAGTGGAGCAGGAAAGCTGTCACCAGGAACATGCTGACGAAGCTCCGCGTCCGCACGGCATGCACTGCGGTCACGAGGATTGCGGCGAAGCCTCCCCACCACAGGAGCGGATTTCCACCACCCCATACTCCGACGACCATCGAGGGATCGTTCGGTACGTCCTTGAAATGGTACCAGACCGGCCGCAGAAGGAACGGCCAGCTCCACCACTTCGACGAGTAGGGATGGGTGGCGTCGGCGACGGCGGCCTCGTACCCGATCACATCGCTGAAGTATCTTGGAATGTCCCAAACCTCCGTCCACCAGCCCAGGTAGTAGTGCGGCAGGTAGACGGCGATGTAGGTGGCACCTCCGGCGGCCGTAACCAGCAAGGCCGGGGCCACGATCGGAAATAGCGGCCGTGGCCCGAAACGCGCGCGTGGCATCGCGAACATCGCGAGCGTCAGAAAAATCACGACGACCATCCACGTGAACGCTGGAATGAACAACTTGGACGCCAGGTTGATCCCGATCGCGATCCCAACCGCGACCAGGAGTCCGGGCTTTCGCCGATCGGGCGGGGTACGGAGATACTGGAACAGCAGCAGGTAGCCGAGCGCCCCGAACGTCACGTACCAGATGTCGATGACGGCAATGCGCGAGTCGACGATGAACAAGCCGTCGAACGCCACCGCCGCCGCCACGACGAACGCCGCCAGGCCGTCGCCGATGAGCTTCCGGCCGCTCAGATACGCGATCCCGACCAACAAAGTGCCGCAGATCGCGTTCATGATGCGGTAGCCGCTCGACTCGCCGCCGAAGATGGCCACGCTGGCACCGATCGCAAGCTTGGCGAACGGGGGATGCGGGTCCATGAACTCCTTCCCACGGAGGTAGTTCTTGCCCTGTTCGACAAAGTACACTTCGTCGAACACGAGCTCGTTCGGCTGATCGATCTGGTAGAAGCGGAGCCCCCCGGCCAGCGTCACGAGGATGAGTGCGAGCGCGACATCGACCCGTCGGATGCGGAAACGATCCTCACCAGTCTCGACGCCGAACCACGACGGACGCGGCGGCGCTTTCTCTTCGAGTTTCGCCTGCTGACGCTCGGCTGCGCGCCGCTCCTCACGGGACATTGGCGCTGAAGCGGACGCCGGGCTCGGCTCGACACTGGCGGCCGAAGTCGCCTGGGCCAGCGCGGCCGCAGGCACGCCCGGGGCAGCCGCGGGCACGACCTCCCCTTCTGGATCCGCCGCCAACGGGACCACGGACGGATCGGGCAACGGCAGCGGCGCCTCCGGCTCACCCGTAATGCGAATGCCCTCGTAGATGGCAAGCACGAACAAGCCCATGTTGGCGACCGACACCGCGATCCCGAAGGGGTCGTACACCTCGAGGAAGACCTGCGAGTTCAGGGCCCGCAGGATGTACCAGAGGTTCAGGTAGTAAGTCGCGGTCAACCCGACGAAGAGCGACCACAGGCGAGGACGGCGCGGTAGCAACAATGTCAGGAAGAGCAGACACGGAAAGAGGTAGCGCTCGTGCATCCGGGTCGAGAGCATGAAGAAGCCGAACGGGAGGAGAAAACACAGGTAGAGGTACACGTCGGCGTCGCGCCGCCGGTAGAGCAGGTAGCCGAGAAAAGCGAAGAAGAGCAGCACGAACAAGAACGCCCAGCTCGAGTACGCCATGAACCCGAGAATGCCGCTGTCGGTCTGCCGGAAGCCGCCGAGGATGGCCATCAGGTTGAAGGCGTTGACGGAGGTCTCGGCGTAGTAGGCGGCGCCCTTCTGGAAGTGCGCGATCAGACCGAAGACATCGGTGAACGGCAGCACCAGGAACGCGGCGGCCGCAATCCCCGACGTCGCAGCGATCAGTGGGCGCTCGGGCTTGTCCCAGTTCCATCGCCAGGTCACGAGGAGAGGCATGAAGATGAGCGCCTGCGGCTTGGTGAGCGCCGCGGCCGCCAACACGGCCCACCCGAGGGCGATCCGACGCTCGAACAAGAGCAGCACACCGAGAAAGAGCTCGAGCGTAAAGAAAGCGTCCGTCTGGCCCCAGATGGTCGAATTGAAGATGACCGCAGGGTTCAGGGTGTAGGCAAGGACGATCGCCCAGGTGGCACGAAGGCCGGCCGCACTGCGGAGCAGCGCAAAGAGCAGCCAGGTGGTGATCGCATCGAGGAGGAGCGCCGGAAGCTTGATGAGCAATGTCGAGATGCCGGTCGCGCTCCCGATCTCCATCCCCTGGTAGATGCTTCCTACCAGCCAAAGGATGTATAGGTAGCCTGGGGGATAGTCACAAAAGTAGTTGGGCGCGTAAAAATCGGCCGGTCCGCGCTCCGCCAAACGCAGCGCCCAGGCCTTGTAGGTTCCGAGATCGGTGTCGAACCCGAAGTGGGGTGCCGCCGCCATCTTGACCCCGAGGACGACCAGCACCAGGACAGCGAGACCAACCTTCTCCCCTGTGGACCCGCGCGTCCCACCGCCTGGCGGCGGGCGGAGGTAGTACCAGAGCGCCACGGTGATCAACGTCAGGATGAGGATGAGGCCCCAGAGACCGAGTGGCGCCACGCCTCCGGTGTGGGTCGAAGGCTGAAACACGTTCTTGGCATTGGGAGGAGGCCCTGACGCCGCCTCCACGCGAACATCCGAAAACCAGGCTTTGCCAGTGTTGAGGCTGCTGTAACCGCCGAGCCGAAGCGCGATCTGCAGCCGGTCCTGCCACTTCTCGGTCTTCAGCCACAGCTCGACCGGCTGCCAGTCTTCATGGGTACCTTTGACATCGTTGGAGTTCTGAAAGCCCTCCATCAACGACACGTAGGCGCCGATGGTCTCGCCACCAATGTTCTCGGCCCGGACCTTGGCCGAGATGTGGTACCAGGTCAGCTCCTTTACCCCGACGTCCTGCACGAAGCGGGCGTCGTTCGGCTTCAGGCTGTTGATGACCGCCTGGCCGGGCTCCTCGCCGCTCGGGCCCTGCCAGGAGAATTGAGTAAACTCGGGACCCGTTTCCCAGCGATCGGTGCGCCACTCGGTGGGCACGTTGCCGGCACCCTGGCTCAGATCGCCGTTCCGCACCATGTTCTGGGCGCGAAGGACGGTGGCCGAACCGAGTACCAACCCCAATGCCAGGAGCAGCACTGCGGCATGCGCTCGCCGGGACACGGCACGTGTGACGAGACACGACACCAAAGACCTCACTGGCCCCAAGGCCCGAACCCCCCTCGGGAGTGCGCGAGACCGCGCCCTCCGCCTATCTACCAACCGCCTACGGGTGCACATTACGGATCGGTATCTCAAAGCACAGCCGACCGAGAATTGAAAGATTGCCCGCCAGAGCCATTCCGCGACGGAATAGAGTTCCCGCCGTCGCGTTGCGCCACGCGATGCACAACACCGATACTCGAGCTGTGGGTACCGGCCGTTCCTTGACAGCAAAATCGGGCATTTGCTAGTGACCCGAAGCATCATCTACACGGGTCAGCCCCAAGAGGAGATCGTACGATGACAAGAGGAAATTTGTTCGTGGCGCTCGCGCTCGTCGCGGGGCTGACCGTGGGCGGGTGTGGCTCGGACAACGACGACAAGGAGGATGGTGGAGGCACCGACCCGACACCAGTGCGGACGGTCACACCAGTTCCGACCACGACGCCGGAGGGCCCTGAGCCGACGGTAACGCCGGGCGTACCGGTACCCACGCCAACCGACGACGGTGGCGGCGGCGACCCTCCCTGCGACGTAGACAGCCAGCTCACCGTCATCAGCAACCCCGGCGGCGACCTCGACACCGGCTGGACCGGCATCGCGCACGACAACGAAACGCCCTCCGAAGTGTCGGTCACGGTCGATCTCGACTGCCCCGATGGAGAGAACTGCACCGTCGACGGCTCCTCGCTCGTCGACGATCTCTTCGGCGCACCGTTGCCCCTCTCATCAGGCGGCGTCCCGGTCTGCGTCCTCAATGTCTTCCGTGAGGCGATCAGCGGCAGCTACACCTGTTCGGATGGCTGCGGCACGACCGACGTCCTCCTCGAGTCGCAGGTCTTCCTGGTGCAGGACATCGCGAAACCCTGCCCCACCTGCGTCGGCGACGACATCTTCAACGACGGCGTCAAGAACGGCAGCTGCGACGGCGGCGACGCCGACGGCGCCGCATGCGATGTCGGCGCGAGCGACCCGAGCTTCGGAGAGACCTCCCTCGACTGCCCGCCTGGCGGCAGCAGCGTCGGCGAACTGGAGATCAACCTTTCTCCGGCGACGACGGGAGAGGTCTCGGTCGACTCGAGTTTCGACTGCGCCTCGGCGCTTTTCCCACCCGGAACCTGCTACTGCCCGAACCAGATCCAGCCGAACGCCTGCATCGACGGCATCTGCACCGACGGCGAATGCCTGGCGAACTCTCCGGACGGGCTGTGCTCGAACGAGCAGTTCCGCTCCTGTCGGCTCGAGTTTGGGAGCGAAGATTGCGAAGCCACTTTCCCCGGCTCGGGCAGCTGCGTTGCAAAGAACCGCCCATGCTTCGGCACCAACATCTCGGCCTCGGGCCAGTGCGCCGTGCCGGGCGAAGAAGGCACCCTGGTGTCGTTCTTCTGCATCCCATCAACTCGAGCCGCCGCCATCAACACGACGGCGGGACTCCCCGGACCGGGCCTCGTACAACTCAAGGGCCGCAGCATACGGACGCCACGCTAACGTGTAGCCATCCGTTCATTTTACTGGTGAGGAGGCGCACGCCCGCCGGCATGCGCCTCCTCCGCCCTCGCGTCGCGGGGGCGGGGGCACGCAGAATGCTTAGGAGGCGATTATGACGGGCAACACTGGGCAGCGGCAGATGCCGCGGTGGCAGCAGACGGTAACATGCGCCGTCGTCACGTTGCTCCTCCTCGGGTCGGGGGTCGCGGATGCGACCATGAAGTACGGCCCGCTCGAGCTCTCGGGCAATCTGCAGTCTCAGAACATCGTCAGACACCCGGATGTCGACGAGTTTCACTTCATCCAGCAGCGGAACACGATGCGGTTCCGGGTCGACTGGGACTGGTTCGAAAAGGGAAAGCTGATCGAACGCTTCGAACTCCCTTTCATCAAGAGCTCCAAACTGTTCCTGCTGTACCGCGGCGTCTACGACAGCATCTACGACATCCAGCCGACGCTTCGCGAGCGTGATTTCCGCGGCCGGAAACCGAGCCGGATCGGCAAGCGCGACCTTGGCGACCTCGACAGTGCTTCGCGCGACGCTCTGAAATTCGAGAACGTCCTGCGCGAACTCTACGTCGACCTGAAGTTCAAAGACATCCCGCTCAGCCTGCGCATCGGCAAGCAGCAGATCATCTGGGGTGAGGCCGACAACTTTCGCATGCTCGACCGCGCCAACCCGCTCGACGTCTCATGGCACTACATCATGGAGATCCCGCCCCCGTCGTTCGGCTGGGACGATCTTCGTATTCCCCTGTGGATGATAAAGGGCCTGTGGGACATCGGCAGCATCGGGAACATGTCGAACGTGTTCGCCGAAGCCTACTGGAACCCGGGCGACTGGCGCCCGGTGAAGGTCGGTTTTCTGCCGCGCCCCTGGGGCCTGCGGATCCCGCACCCGCTCACCAATCGTGAGGACGGAGCGTTCTTCGCACCGTTCACCGGCATCGAACGGCTCCACAAGAGCAAGCTCTTCCAACAGGGCGACTACTCACGCAACCCGATCGAGAACAGCCAGGTCGGCGTCCGCGCCTCCGGCATGTTCCAGAACGGCCTGCAGGTCGGCATCCACTACTTCTACCAGCGCTGGTCGGGTGACGACGGCACGCCGTTCGCGCCCGTGCGTGGCATCGCGGACGACATCCCGGGCCAGATCCTCACCCAGCAGCTGGTCTCACGGGGCACGCTGCCGGTCGAGTACATCACGCCGTACATCCACACCGTGGGTCTCTCCGCGAACTACTTCGAGGGCAACTGGACGCAGACGATCTTCCGCATGGAGACCGTCTACGATTTCGGTATTCCCATGCTCGACCGCGACAAGACGACGACGTTCGCACCGTTGCTCCCGGGCACGACGCGTAAAGACTACTGGAAGGGCATGATCGCCTTCGACCGCCCCACCTGGATCCGCTCGCTCAACAAGAAGACGACCTTCTTCATCACGGGTCAGTGGTTCATCCACCACATCATGCACAACGAGGATACGCTCGTGACCGCGCTCGACCTGCCGACCGCGGGTATCCGTGGCCGGCCATTCTGCGGTAGCGACAAGTTCACGCCGTGCACCGACCCGGATGGCAACGGTAGTTTCCGTGACGACGTCCGAAGCTGGGAAATGCTGATCACGTTGGTCGCGTTCACGTTCTACAAGGGCGGATCGGTCGTGCCCCTCGGCGGGATCATCTACGATCCGATCAACAGCCACAGTCTGTATCCGTTCTTCAACCTGCAATGGGTGGTGTCGCCAAACTTCATCGTCGACATCAGCGAGCGGATCTTCATCCCCGGCCAACCCGACGTCCAGAAGGGAGTCTTCGACCCCTGGCTGCTCGGCTCGCAACGCGGCCGCTCGGAGACAGCGATCCGGCTGACCTATCAGTTTTGAGACACGGGCAGGCGCCGCGCACGGACGCGGGGCGCCTGCCCGGTTGCATCGCACGACGTAAAAGGGGGGACCGCAGGACGCGGTCCCCCCTTTTTTCGTAGAGGCCCCCTCCCATGAGCGACGAGACGCGCAACGACACGTGGAACCCTGATCGCTACGATCGCTTCCGGCACGAGCGTAGTGCCCCCTTCTTCGACCTGCTCGCAGAGATCCGACGGCGGCCAGCCATGCGCGTCGTCGATCTGGGCTGCGGCACCGGGCGACTCACGCGCCATCTCCATCGCACGCTTCAGGCCAAGGATACCGTCGGCATCGACAGCTCGGCGGCAATGCTCGCCGACAGCGCGCACTTCACCACTCCAGGCCTCCGCTTCGAGCGCCATGATGTCGCGGCATGGACGCCGTCCGGCACCTACGATCTGATCTTCTCGAATGCCGCGCTGCAATGGGTCGATCTCAGCCACGAGGCCCTGTTCACGCGCCTGACCGAGGCGCTGGCACCCGCGGGGCAACTCGCCGTGCAGGTGCCGGCCAACTACGACCACCCGTCGCATACCCTCGCTACCGAGATCGCCCGCACGGCCCCGTTTCGCGAGGCGCTCGGCGGCTATGAACATTCGGCCGAGAGGGTTCTGGTCCCAGAGACGTATGCTGCCCTCCTGGCCCGGCTCGGCTACCGGGAGCAGCGCGTCCGACTCGAGGTCTATGGACACTGGCTCGGAGAGGCCGCCGACGTCGTACGCTGGGTAGAGGGAACGCTCCTCACGAGCTACGAGCGCCGGCTCGGCCCGTCCCTCTTCGACGACTTCCGCGCGCGCTATCGCACCGCGCTGGTCGAGCGCCTCGGCCCGTCCCGACCGCACTTCTTCCCCTTCAAACGGATTCTCATCTGGGGAACGGCCGGAGGCGTCTGATCCCGATCGCGCGTCAGCGTGACGGCGCTAGGGATTCCAGCGAAACGTGGTACCCGCGAACATCCATTTGCTCGACTCTTCGGCCACAGTGACGATGCGATCGCCAGGCCGAAGCCGACCTTCACGCGCCAACTCGTCGAGTACGATTGGTACCGCGACACTCCCCACGTAACCCACGCTCGTAAAGTTCGTCCGCCACGCCCCCTCGGGAATGCCGAGTCGCTCGGCGAACATGGGCTGCAAGCGGCGCTGCAACTGGAGCGACGATACCGACGGAATGAAGTGATCGATCGTCGTCGGATCCAGCTCGAACTCGCGAAACATCCGATCGAGGCCGTCGATCGTCGATCGCACGCCCTCCTTCAACACATAGCGCATCTCCTGCGTCACGTGCTGCTGGCCCTCGGCGAGCGCGGCGCGGAGATCCGGGGTCGCTGCACCGAGCGGGAGCGACATCCCCGAACGCTTGCCGGGACCGGTCGAGTCGAGGCGGATGCGGAGATCGATGTCCGGCCACCCACGCTCGAGCGCAAGCGCGGCCGCACCATCGGAAAGCACCCAGCGCAAATGCCCCTGATCGGCGGTCATCTCCGCCGGGTTCGTCCACGGCGGCATGCCGAGGAACGCCACCGACTGCGAGAAGCAAACCAGCGCACGTTCGCAGTTGCCGAGTTGGAGTTGGCTCGCCGCTACCATGAGACCTTTGGTCGGGGCCGTGCAGTTTGCCGAGATCTCGATCTCGGTACAGCGCGCGATGCCGAGCGCTTCCTGTACGAGGGTGCTGGTCGGAGGCATCAGATGATCGGGAATGACGGTCGTGACGACCAGCATCTCGACGTCGTCCGGCTTCCAGCCAGCCGCTGCCAACGCCTGGCGGCCGGCCGCCGTCGCCATCGCCGCATTCGACGCCCGCTCGGTCGGATCGTCGAGATCGAACGCCGCATGGCGCGTCGTAATCCCGGTCTCGGCGAGGATGCGCTCCTGCATCTCCTCGCTCAGGCCGTCCGGATCGCGACGCAAGGCTCTGCGCAAGCGGTCGTTGGCAATCGGGGCCCCGGGCAAATGCACGCCCGTACCCGCTATGCGGATGCCGATCATCGGGGGGGTCTCACCTGCTATTCCGTCTGGATACCCTGGAGCACGGACTGCCTGGTCGCCTGGGCGGCCGCGGCATATCCCGCCAGCATGGTCGTCACGAGGACGAGCACGACGTACCAGAGGGTCGCTCCGAAGGCGAAATGGTACTCTACATAGTATCCAAGGAGCTGGCGAAAGTGAACGCCGATCCAGATCCAGGCGGTCACCGCCCCCACGCCGATCCCGAGCACGGTCCCGATCGCCCCGATCGTCCCGGATTCGACCACGAGCGAGCGCCTGACGGCCCCCTCGTCGGCCCCGATGACCCGCCAGAGCGCCAGCTCACGCCTCCGCTCCAGAATCCGGGCCAGCAGCAGGTCGAAGATGCCAGCAATCGTCACAATGATGATCAGGAGCTGCACCGAGTTCATCGGGGCGAAGGCCCGGTCGATGAGGTCGGTATGGTAGTCGAGCAGCTCGTTCAGGGAGAGGATCTTCAGCCGGTAGCGGTCCCCGAAGCGCCGTTTGATCTCACCACGGACGGCCTCCAGGCTGGCGGTGGGCTCGAGCATCACCTGCGCACGATTGATGGTCCTGTCCTCCCAGCGCTCCACCAACAGTCGGCGGCTCAGGATCACGCTGCCGCGGTCCGAGACATAGTCGGGAACGACACCCACGATCGGGAGGATGACGATGCCCGTCGGGCTCTCGAGCTCGACGGAATCGCCCACGTGGAGATCGAAACGATCGGAGAGGCTGACCGACACCGACGCGCCCTCACCAGCCCGAATCACACGACCCGCGTGCTCGGCGCTCCCCTCCCGGTACCATCCGCCCGGTGCGCGCTCGGGAGCGAATGCCGCGTCGTCGAGCCCGAGCAGGCCGATGCGATGCTCGCCGTAGGGTTGCCCGCTGATGATGCGCCCGAGGGCCACGCTCGAGATGCCGGCAATCTCTGTCAGCTCGGCCCCGACACGATCGGGCAAGGGGGTCTCGAGCCAACCGCCCTCGGTCGAGACCGCGCTTACGACGAGGTCGGCCGCGAGAAAACCGCCGAAGTAGCTCCGCAACGACTCGCGGCAACTGAGCACGAGCGAGGAGAGCAAGATGGCGACAGCGACCGCAAGACCGATGGCCGCCACGGTCACCCCGGTCCGCGCCGAGGCGCGAAACATGCTTCCGGCCGCGACGCTACCTCCGGCACCGAACCAGCGCGGCAACAAGCGCGACAGGGGTCCGGAGAGTCGCTGGACGAGAGGGATCGCCACGACGATGACCGAGGCATTCCACAGCGTCGATCCGAAGTTGCCCCATGCGATGGATTTCAAACGATCTTCCATGAAGAACGCGAGCGCACTGCAGCCGAGCAGCACCAACCACCAACGGAGCAGCGGGCGTGGGCGCTGCGCATCTACGTACACCGGCAGGCTCGCCCGGGCGGCGTCCAGCGGATCGAGCTGGGCCAGACGCCTCGCCGCGAAGTACGACGCGAACAGGGACACCAGCACTCCCACCATCCCGATGAGCGCCGGCTGCGTCGGTTCGAGGGCGAGATGCTCCATCGAGAAATCGAGCTGGAATATGACCCCCATCGAATCGGTGATCGTGCCCGACAACAACCAGGCGAGCGGAATCCCGATAGCGATACCGCAGAGCGCCCCGACACACCCAAGCAACAGGGCTTCGAGCATCAGCAGCCGGAACAACCGCGCAGGCTCGGCACCGATCAGTCGCAGCCGTCCCATCGACGTGCCGCGCTGGATCGCGGCCGTCGAGGTCGTGTTGAAGATGATGAAGAGCCCGGTCACCAGGCACAGCGTACTGAGCCCGGTCAGCATGGCCTGAAACGATGCCAGGACGCCCTCATACTGCCGGCCTCGCTGCACGGGGCGGACCACGCGCAACACACTCGGCAACGTCTCGCCGAGGCGTGCCTGCACCGCCAGCACGTCGGCCTCCTCGCGCAGCACGATATCGATCTGGTCGATCAGATCGACTTTGCCGAGGAGGATCTGCGCCGCCGGCAGATCCATGACTGCCAGCTGCCCCCCGAGCGCCGCCGCCAGCCCCTCGGGCTCGAGGAGACCGCCAACGGTCAGCTCGACCACGCCGTCGGGGACGGAAAAGGCAAGCCGATCCCCAACGTCGACGCCGGAAGCGCCGGCAAAGCTCGTCGTCACAAGCACCGACCGGGGATTCTCCATGGTACGGAGAAGATCGCGTCGACTCGTGACCGTCTGCACGCGGTAGCGTTCCAGATCACGTTCGGCCATGAAGTCAGCGCCGAAAAGCTGCAGCGTGTCGGAGGGGTCGCTGGCGAGTGCGATCGTCCCGCGCACGAGCGGCACCGCGGCGACGACGTCGGGATCGTCCTGCACGATCGCGATCGTGCTTTCCGGAAAGCCGACCTCGCCAACACCGAGGGTCACTTCCAATGCCGCGGGCCCCGCGATCAGCTCGATCGTTTGCCGGAAGTTCACCAGCACGCTCGTGTTGATGATGTTGATCGCAACGATGAGCGCCACACCGGTCGCCACACCGCTCACGACGAGCACCGTCCGGCCCCAGCTGGCACGGAGCTGGGGAACACTGACCTGGCGAAGAAGACGGAACAAACGCGCGGGGCGGACTACCCCGCGACTCCGAGATCGAGCGCCGGTGGCTTGTCCGGAAGCTTCATGTCCTGCTGCAGGCGTCCATCGACGAGACGCAGGACCCGCTGCCCGTAGGCAGCGAAAACCGGATCGTGGGTCACGAGCAGGACGGTGACCTGTGTCTGCTCGTTGACCTCCTGAATGAGATCCATGACCGCGCGACCCCCTGCACGATCGAGATTGCCCGTGGGCTCGTCCGCGAGAATGATCGCCGGCTCGATGACCAGCGCGCGAGCGATGGCGACACGCTGTTGCTCACCACCCGAGAGATGCATCGGATGATGCGCCGCCCGATGTGACATATTCACCATCTCGAGGGCCTGCTGCACCCTCCCATCCACCTCACGCTGGCGCACACCATCGAGCACCAACGGCATACCGACATTCTCTTCCGCCGTCAGGAACGGAAGCAGATTGAAGGTCTGCAGCACATAGCCAACGCGGTGGCGGCGAAGCGCCGCCGATTCGGGCGCGCTCATGCGCGCGATGTCGACCCCTTCGACGCGGACGCTACCGCTCGACGGCGGCGTGAGGCCTGCGATCAGGTGGAGCACCGTGCTCTTGCCCGACCCGCTTGGTCCCATGAGCGCCCAGAAGGATCCCTTCGGAATCCGGAACGACAAGTCGTCCACTGAACGGACGGCCGTCGGCCCGCTGCCGAAGACCTTACTGACGCCCTGGAACTCGATCACGCAGAGGACTCCGCTCCGAATCGCTCCTGCAGCTTGGTCGTGACATCGTCGAGCCACGTGAGCTCGGCACGCACCTGTCCCTCGGCCCCGTCGATCAGCAGACCCGTCACGAAGCTGTCCATCGGTAAGCACCGGATCTTCCGACGTTGCGCTCCCAACTGATGGAGCTGCGACATGTAGGCCTCACGCTGGTGATCGATCATCTGCAGCACATCGGTCATCTGCGCCGCCGACGCGAAGAGCAGCTTGACCGCCAGCTCCTGGCGGAGCGGCCGGGGCGCGTCGGTGGGCGGCGTGAGGATGAAGTCGTCGAGGTTCTGTCGTCCGCGCTCGGTGATCCGGTAGACCTTGCGGCTGGACTCGCCAGCCATCTGCTCGATCTGACCCTCGTCGGCGAGCTTGTCGAGCACCCGGTAGATCTCACCGAAGTTCAGCTGCCAGAAGCTGCCAAGAAATCGTTCACACTGGCGCTTCAGAGCGTACCCGTGCACCCCCTCAGGGTTGCGCGACACGACGCCAAGCAAAGCGTACTGAATTCCGTGCGCGTGACGCATAAATCCTCCTTGGTCTGCGACGCCCGCCCTGGGATCCTCCGGCACTTCTGCAGGCGTCACCTCAGAGCGTCGCATGCGCCCGAAACCGCTGTCAAGCAGCTGATCTGGAAAGGTATTCCGGAACGGAGGCCCGTCGAAAACTCCTCGTGAACGCCGGGGGTTAGGGGGTCCTCGACCCCATCGCAGCGGGGGCCGGATCCCACGTCGTCGCCCGGCACGCGACCGCAGCCCGAAAGCCGAGCGACGGGGCTCGTCCGCCAGCGTGTTCCTACGAGGGCTTGGTCGCTCACCTGAGATCGGACCCAGGCGCCCCGGACGCCGCCCCGCGGAGAACAGCACCGTGCCTCGCGGGCGTGCAACCCGACGCGGGCTCAGGGCGCGGCGGCACGCGAGAAGCCTCGCACGGCCCCACCCACCCGAGTCCGGAATGGCGCTCCGGACCGCCCGGACTCGTCCCACCGACCGCAATTGAATCCCCAACAACCCGCCGATAAGATGCGCGCCGCATGGCACGCAGGGGGGCGACCAAGCACCACGCGCAGGAGCGCCGCCCGGCGAATCCGGGATCTGGCACAGGTGCAACCTCGACCGCGCTCGGCCGGGGGCTTCTCGTCGCCCTCGGCCTCGACGCTCTGATCGCGGCCGTCCAGCTTTACGTCCACGCGCAGCTGAGCGCAGGCGACGGCTCGTACACGAGCTTCTGCAACGTCAACAGCTCGATCAACTGCGATGCGGTACTCGGGAGTCAGTTCGCGATGCTCTTCGGAGTACCGATCTCGCTCTGGGCGCTTGCCAAGGACGCCGCCATCGCGGCCCTGGTCGCTTTCCGGGGGCGGCCGGGCAGTCCCGCGCGTCTGCAGTCAGCCCTCGCGCTGGCCTTCCTCGGAGCATGGACGCTCGTGTTCAGCCTCTACATGGCGCTCGTTGCCACCTCGACGATTGGAGCGTTCTGTCTCCTCTGCGCCGGGATGTACGTCCTGAGCCCCTTGATTGCTGTGCTCGCATGGCGCGTCGCAGAGGCTCGGCTCGGCGCCGCGGGACCGGTGGTGACCCCGGCGAGGGCCGGTGCGGGGGCAGGAGCCATTGCCGTCAGCCTGGCGGTCGTCGCCGCGGCACAGTTCAACGTACTGCCGGGCACCGGACCCCTTACCGTCGCCGACGTGCGGGAACGCGATCCGGAGTTTTTCCTCTGGTACTCGGACCTGAAGCGGGTCGGCCCGCTCCCGGAGGCGCGCCACGCCAAGGGCCCCATCGACGCTCCAATCACCATCGTCGAGTTCTCCGACTTCGAATGTACGTTCTGCGCCAAGGCCTTTCGCGACCTCCGCGACCTCGAGCGCCAATATCCTGACCAGATACGCGTGGTGTTCCACCACTATCCGCTCGACTCGGCCTGCAATCCGCACGTCACCGGCCGCATGCACGAAGCGGCATGCCTGGCCGCGATCGCGGCTGAATGCGCCGCTCGCGCCGGGGCGTTCTGGACGTACCACGATCGACTGTTCGAGGCCCAAGACGACCTCGCACGCCCAGCACTGATCACCATGGCCGCGGACCTCGGCATTGATACCAACGCGTTCACTGCGTGCCTCGACGACCCATCGAATCGCGGGCTGGTGCTCGCCGACGCGGACGCCGGAGCCGGCCTCGGTGTCCAGTCGACTCCGACCCTGATCATCAACGGACGATCGGTGGAAGGCGCGCTCGACCGAAGCAAGTATGATTACGTCGTGGCAATGGAGCTTCAGAGCTAGCTTAGAAAGGAACAGACCATGGAACTGACCGAAGAGATGCGGTACCGGCTTTGCTATCTGGTGCTACGCTTGGCCGTGGACCAGAAGCTCGACCGTGACTGGGGCAAGGAAGACTGCAAGGGGACCCTGGCGTTTCTCGATCTGATGTCGGGGACGAACCTAAGCGGGCAGGAGGCGGAGGCCGGTAGCGAGAAGACCTACGTCAGCCAGCGACCGAAGCTCGAGGACTTCATCGACGCCGAGTACGGGGAAGAGGTGCTGGAGGTTGCCCAGCGCGCCATCACCGAAATCGTCTGAATCGACGACCGAAGCGCGCTCACCCGACCGCAGCCCGTGGCTGCGGTGGGTGCCGGTCGTCGTCTGGGCGGGATTCATCTCGTGGTTCTCGGGCGACGCGTTCTCCGCTCGCTCGACCCACAACTACATCGATCCCATCTTGCGACTTCTCTTCGGCGATCTCACTCCGGAAGGGTTTCGCTACTGGCACGCGGTCGTACGGAAGAGCGCGCACTTCATCGAATATTGCGTCCTCGCACTGCTGTTGGTGCGAGCGCTCGCAACACCGAGCAAGCCCGTACCAGCAACCACGGGCCTGCTCGCCGTTGGCATGTGCGGACTGTTCGCCTCCGCCGACGAACTCCACCAGTTCTTCGTACCGAGCCGCGGTGGCTCAGCACTGGATGTAGCGCTGGATACCTTCGGTGCCGTGATCGGTACGTTGCTGTTCGTCGCGTTCCGGCGTTTGACTACCCGCCCGGGCGCGCAGCCAGCGCAGTAGCCAGCGCGCGGGTCTAGTGGGGACTCTCGAGCGACGTCTTGAGAGATTTCAAACGCCCGAGCTCGTCGCTGAGCTTGTTCAAGCTCTCGACGACACGGTTCACCTCAGCACCCGCCCAATCCAACTCGTCGTGTGACACCTTCTCGAGCGCACTGCGTAGCTGCGCGTAGAGGCTCATCACACCGCCAACACCCTCGACGCCGACTTCCGACATTCGCCGCTGTAGTTCGCCAGAGAATCGGAGGACAGCTTCGGCCTGTTCCAGCATCTGCTCCATGATTCAGGATCCTCCTTCTAAGGGGTAGGTGCGTGGGTTTACCCGCGCGGTTCATCCAGTTCAAGTCCCATCACCGCAATTGACTTGCCGTGAGGGCGCTCCTAGAGTCCACGGCGGTGCGACCTGCGCGTGCATTCTTGATTCTCGCCCTACTCGCGGCTCCAGCCTGCACCGATCCAGAGGACGAGGTGCGCGTGCCGGGTCAGGTGCTCGCCAACTACGAAGGCGGCACCTTCACGAGCGATGATTTTCGGCGCCTGACCGAGCGGATGACCACGCGAACGCTCAAATCGCTGCAGGATCCCGCAATGAAACTCCAGTTCGTCGAGGCGCAGGCGATGAACGCCCTGCTCGTCCGCCGGGGCGAAGCCCTCGGCTACGACCGCGATCCGGACATCGTTCGCCAGATTGAAGACCTGGAACAGAGCCTGGTGCTGCAACGTGTCATGGAAGATCTCCGCGAGCCGGATCCCGTCGAGGATGACGAGCTCCGCGCGCTCTACGAGGCCAACAAACGCCTCTACTCCGGCGGGCAGGTACGGGCGCGGCACATCCTGGTGAAAGAGAAGGCGCTGGCCCAGAAGCTCCGGGCCGAGATCGTTGCCGATCCTGGGCGGTTCGAGGCCCTCGCCAAGGAGTACTCCCTCGACCATACGAGCAAGCCACGCGGTGGCGACCTCGGCTTCTTCGGCCAGGGGAGGATGGTCGCCGAGTTCGAGCGTGCAGCGTTCGCGCTGGGCGAGCCCGGAACGATCAGCGAAGTGGTCGAGACGCCCTTCGGCTACCACATCATCATGCTCACCGAGGTCCGAAGTGGAAGCGTCAAGAGCTTCGAGGACGTGAAGGACAGAATCCGGGTCGGCGTCATCGGTCAACGCAGGCAAGCCGTCCTGGCGACACGTCTCGAGGAGATCAAGCAGGAAGGTGGCCTCGTGCTCAACGAGGAAGCCGTCGCCTCTGTCCCGGTCCCCGAAGCGAATCCGGCCCTGCAACGCATGGGCGGGCATTAGTTTCACAAGGGGGACTCCGTCCCCCTTCTCCACGCGGCGAAGCCGCGCGGAGCCTCATCCCCCGGCTCGCTGGCCGCTCGGCCGCGCGCTGTGCGCCCGGAGTTCGTCCACAAGGGGGACTCCCTCCCCCTTCTCCACGCGGCGAAGCCGCGCGGAGCCTCATCCTCCGGCTCGCTGGCGCTCGGCC
>Ga0315338_1000638_pt1 | contig 68326 bp, 67 predicted proteins | sample ASW8metaG_FD_204518 | JGI IMG/M metagenome (GOLD analysis project Ga0315338, IMG submission 204518) | Ammonia-oxidizing marine archaeal communities from Monterey Bay, California, United States - ASW #8 | ecosystem: Environmental > Aquatic > Marine > Coastal | place: USA: California | collected...
ATCGACGGCCTTATGGCCGCGGTCGGTCCCATCGACTCGGTCGCAGCGGTCGTGAGCTGCCAGGTCGGCGAGTGGACGGCCTCGGACACGGGGGAAAAGTACGCCGTCGACGCACCAGACAACGTGTTGGTAAGCGGGCGCCTGAAGAACGGTGCCACGATCTCGGCCCACGTGGCCGCGGTGGCAGGGGCCGGGACAGGGCATCGGCTGGAGGTCGAGGGGACTAAGGGGACGCTGCTGATCGTAGCAAGCAACTCGCCCCATGTGAACGCGCCCACCAAGCTGTTCGGTGCGACGGGTGGCACCACAGAACTCGCTGAGATTGAAGTGCCGCAGGACCCGTGGGTCGATGCGCTTGGGCTGACCGGCTCCGCCATCAACATCGGCAAGCTGTGGAAGAGCTTCGCCGACTCCTTCGCGAGCGACGATTCGTTCGACCCTGACTTCGACTCGGCGGTCGCGCACCATCGGTTCATCGACGCCGTTCAGCGAGCATCCGACACCGGCCAGACGCAGCGCCTTTAGCGCCGGAGCCCCTTGCGCGCAACCCGCTACTTCTACGGCTGGGCCGTCGTCGCGGCGCTCAGCGTCGTGGGCGGGCTCAGCATGGGCATGGGCGTCGGCAACTTCGGCTTCTTCATCGCTCCGATGTCCGAGGAGCTCGGCATGGGCCTCACGCCCTTCGGCCTGGCGGCGACCGCGAGGCTGATCGGGTTCGCCGTCTCCGCCCCACTCATCGGCCGCGTCCTGGACCACCGAGGCACGCGGGGGCCGCTGGCCATCGCGGTCGCGCTCATGGGCGGCAGCGTCGCGAGCATGGCGCTGGTCGACGCGGGTTGGCAGATGATCGGGTTGTTGTTCTTCATGGGTCTGCTCGGCTTCTGGGGCAGTAGCACGCTATATATCACCGTCCCGGTGGCGAAATGGTTCGTCCGCAAGCGCGGCAAGGCAATGTCCCTGGTGTTCCTGGGTGTGCCCATGGGAATAGCGCTCTCCGGTCCCATAACCCAGGCGATGTTGGAGACACTTGGCTGGCGCGCCACCTGGGTGACGCTGGGCCTCACGGGCAGCATGTCGATTCTGCTGCTGACTTGGCTCGTTCTGCGCAACGCGCCGGAGGACATGGGACTGGAGCCCGACGGCGACCCCGCTCTCGATCCGGTCGGCCAGTCCGCGACCACGCCTCCGGCCGGGAGCGAGTATTCGTGGCCCGTGCGGGACGCATTCCGGTCCTCGACGTTCTGGCGGCTATCTCTCGCCTTCGGCACTGTGATGTTGGCCATGGGTTCGATCGGCCTGTACTGGGTTCCCTACTACGCGGCGCTGGGATTCGGGACGCAGGCAGTGGCTTGGGCCTTCGGCGCGCAGGCCTTCAGCCAGGTGATCGTGGGGGCCGGTCTAGCAACCGTGATCGACCGCTTCCAGCCGCGCTTTCTGGCCGCCGCGGGGTTCGCCGCAGTGATCGGCGCGCTCATCATCACCATGAACGCGACGAGCGAGTGGCAAATGTTGGTCGCGGGGGCGCTGTCCGGGGGTGGGGTGGGCGCGGCGATGCTGCTTCAGGCCCACGTCTGGCCGCATTACTTCGGACGCAACCACATCGGCGCGATCCGCGGGTTGGCCCTGCCGCTGACGCTCAGCTTCAGCGCCGCCGGAAGCGCAGCTCCCGGCCTTATCTTCGATACGTTCGGGAGCTATTCGCCCGCCTGGCTGTTGGCGATCGGCTTCCTGGCCGCGGGCATCGTATTGTTGGCCGTCACACCCCGCCCACTGCACGGCCCGACGGCACGCGCAGATCGGCACGCATGACGACTGCCGGGCGTTGAAGGTTCGAGTGAGCGTCCGCTAGTCTTAGCAACGTGACGACCAAGCCATCACAGGGCAGCCGGCATCTGCGCGCGCTGCGCAACATACTCGGCATGGAGGCCGCGAGCGGCTTCGCCAACCGAGCCGTAGCGGGAGGCCTCGACGGCTTCCTGCGTACGCTCCTGGCCGAGTCTGCCCGCGAGTCCGGGCTGCGCCCCCTGGCGGACCATGGCCTGCTCTCCGCCGCCTACGGCGATCTGAGCTTGGCGCAGCGCGAGCGTTGGACCCAGCAGGTGCTTCGGGTGCTCCCCGACGCCCCGCACGCACGCACGCACGCGCCCACGCCTGCCCCGCCGCAGCCCGTCACCAAGCCGGAGGCGCCGGCGCTCACACTGAACTCGCCGGTGGAACTGCTGCTCAGCGTGAACCGACCCAGCGCCGCGAAGCTCACCCTCCACAACGTCACGACCGTCCGCGACCTCGTGCTGCTGTTCCCCAATCGGCACCTTGACTACACCGCTCGCCGCCGCATCGCGCAGCTCCAGCCCGGCGAGGAGCAGACCATCATCGCCTCCGTTTGGGAGATGCGGGAGCGCAGGATGGGGCGCGGCGGCAGGATGCGGAACACCGAGGGCGTCGTGGGCGACGAGACGGGGAACCTCCGCGTCATGTGGTGGAACCAGCCATGGGTCGCTGCGAACGTGCGGAAGGCGCTCGCGGCGGCCTCGGCGACCGGCGCTCCCGCTCCGCTGATCGCGCTCAGCGGCAGGGTGACGGCGTACAACGGCAATCCGCAGATGGACTCGCCGGAGTGGGAGGTGCTGGACGACCCCGAGACGGGCGAGCTGATGCACACCGGCCGCATGGTGCCGGTCTACCCTCGGCTCGAGAACATGTACCAGAAGAGCATGCGGCGCATGGTGCACGAGGCCCTGGACGCCATCACCGTCGACGGCGCGCTGGCGATCCCCGACCCGGCGCCGCAAGAGGCCATCGCAGAACTGCACCTGATGCCCTACGGCCGGGCGGTATCGCAAATCCACTACCCCGACTCCGCGAACGACAAGGAGGAGGCGAGGCGCCGGCTGGCCTTCGACGAACTGCTGGTACTCACGCTCGCCATCGCGTCCCAGCGCTCGCGGGCCGAACGCTCGCCGGGCATCCCGTTACCTCCCATGCCGGAGCCGGTGCGGGCGTTCCTACGCTCCCTGCCGTTCACGCTGACCAACGGACAGCGCACCGCCATCGACGAGGCCACGGTCGACGTGGCCTCGGGTGCCGCACCGATGAGCCGCCTCTTGCAGGGAGACGTGGGCAGCGGCAAGACGGTGGTGGCTATGGCGATGCTGCTGACGGCGATAGCGGCGGGCCATCAGGGAGCGCTCATGGCTCCCACCGAGGTGCTGGCGGAACAGCACTTCATCAACATACGCCGCATGATGAGCGAGCTGGCAGAGCCGTGGCAGGCGCCCGACTGGTTCTCGGTGTACCTCGACGGTCATGCCAAGCCGATCAGCATCGGCCTGCTGACGGGCAGCACGAAGGCCGCTTCGCGCAGGGAGCTCGCGCGCCGAGCGGCCGACGGAACCATGGACATTCTGGTGGGCACCCACGCGCTGATTCAGGATCAAGTCGAGCTGCCCGGCCTCGCTCTCGCGGTCGTCGACGAGCAGCACCGCTTCGGCGTGCTGCAGCGTGTCGCGCTTCGCGGCAAGGGCCGTGACCCGCACCTGCTGCTCATGTCCGCGACACCGATCCCGCGCACTCTGGCGCTCACGGTCTACGGCGATCTCGACGTGTCGACCATGCGGGAGCTGCCGGGAGGTCGCAAGCAAATCGTCACGAAGATCGTGAAGCCGTCCCAGAGCGGCGACGCCGAGGAGTTTCTGGTCAAGCAGGCAAGCGAGGGGCGGCAGTCGTTCGTGGTCTGCCCGTTGATCGACGAATCGGAGTCGGTGCTGGCACGGGCGGCCACAGCCGAATACGAGCGCCTGAAGAACGACTCGCTATCCAGTCTGCGCGTCGGACTGCTGCATGGGCGCATGTCGGTCGCCGACAAGCAGAGCGTGATGGACGCGTTCCGCTCGTATGAGTTGGACGTACTCGTGACCACGCCGGTGATCGAGGTCGGCATCGACGTGCCTAACGCCACGGTCATGCTGATCGAGGGCGCGGACCGCTTCGGCCTGGCGCAGCTCCACCAGTTGCGCGGCCGGGTTGGGCGCGGCGAGCACCAGAGCTACTGCTTCCTGCTCTCCGAATCGATGTCGGACGACGCGCGCCACCGGCTAGAGGAGCTGGTGCGCACCAACGACGGCTTCGACATCGCGGAGGCTGACCTGCGGCTGCGCGGCCCCGGCGACTTCTTCGGCACGCGCCAGTCCGGCCTGCCGACGCTGCGCATCGCACGCATCGACGACCGAGACCTGTTGGCCGCCGCGCGAGCCGAAGCCAGATCACTCGCCGGCGCCGACCCGGAGCTCGCCGCACACCCTGAGCTCGCGGAGGCAGTCATCCGGTTCACGACCGCCGTGTCGGACGAGGTGGCCTAGCGCGGGCGCTTGTGGCTGGACGGCGGGCCCGGCCATAATGGCCGCATGAAGATCACCAAACTGGAATGGCGCGGCGTGCAGGTGCCGCTGCGCTCGGGGTCACCGTGGCCACACGGGCGGTCCAAGGACCGCTACGGCCTACTGCTGTGGATCTTCACTGACGAGGGCTTCGTCGGCGTGGGCGATGCCTCGCCGGTCGGTCCCAGCAGCGGCGACGGCATCAGTGAGGTCGCGTCGCTGCTCCACGACCTCGCCCCGTCCGCACTCGGCATGTCGCCCACACTTGCCTTCGACGTGCTCTCTTCGCTGGCGCCGCACACGACGGCGGGGAGCCTGGTGCGACTGGGACTTGACACGGCCACCGTTGACCTGCTGGGCCAACAAGCGATCCGGCCGGTTGCCGACCTGCTCGGTGGGGTCATCGACTGGGTTCCCATGAACGCTAGCCTCGACTTCTTGGAGCCCGATGAAGCAGCAGCAAAGGCCGTGGAGGCTGTGGCAGGCGGCTACTCCTGCGTGAAGCTGTCACTCGGCTCTCGCGATCCCGACGTTGACGTGGAGGTGGTGCGGCGAGTGCGCGAGGCCATCGGCTACGACGTGGACCTGCGGGCCGACGGCGACGAAATCTGGACCGCAGAGCAGGCCATCGAGGTGCTGCGGCGCTTGGAGCCCTACGACCTGGAGTTCGTAGAGCAGCCCGTTATCGCCGAAGACCTGACCGGCATGGCCAAGATTAGGCGCAGCGTCGCGATCCCCATCGCCGCTGATGAAGCCGTGTGGACCCTGGCCGACGCCGAGAATGTCGTAGCGGCTGCCGCGGCGGACGTGCTGGTCGTGAAGCCGACCCGCGCGGCTGGCCTGCGCGAGGCATACGCGATCCTCGAATTCGCCCGCGACAACGGTGTGGGAGCCGTCGTCGACTCGTCGATGGAAACGGGCGTCGGCATCGCAGCGGCGCTGCACCTGGCGGCAGCACTGGGGCCGGCGAGGGCCTGCGGCCTCGGCACAGGGCTCCTCCTGGAGCACGACATGCTCAAGAATCCGCTGGTCCCCGTCAGGGGCCACATCACCGTCCCGCAGATGCCGGGGCTCGGCGTCGAGATCGACCACGACGCAGTCGATCACTACACGACCGGCGTCATGGGAGTGATCGCGGGGTAGCGAGCGTCATGGCCACGGGATCGGCAACGCAGATCATCGACTCCGACGCCCATGTGGTCGAGAGCGAGCGCACCTGGGACTTCCTGGAGCCAGCCGAGGAGCGATTCCGCCCGCTGCTGGTCGTCGCACCCAACGACCCCACACTGGAGTACTGGGTCGTCGAGAACAAGATCCGTGGCTTCCGTTTCCGCTCGTTAAGCGAAGAGGAGGTGGCCCGGCTCTCCGCGGTCTCCGGCAAGCACCTTGAGGACCAGCGCGCCCGGCGGGAGATGGACGACGTCCAGCTGCGGCTCGACCACATGGACGAGCTCGGCATCGACGTCCAGGTTCTGCACAACACCATGTGGATCGAGAAGGTCGCCGACACGCCGGACGCCGAGGCGGCACTCTGCCGTAGCTGGAACCGGTGGCTGGCCAAGATATGGCGCGACGGTGGCGGACGATTGCGGTGGTCCTGCGTGATCCCGGCGCAGAGCATCGATGAGGCCCTGGCACAGATAAAGACCGCCAGCGAGAACGGCGCGGTGGCGGTGTGCATGCGGCCGCTGGAGGGCGACCGGCTGATCTCCGATCCCTACTTCTACCCGGTCTACGAGCAAGCGCAGAAGTTGAACCTCGCTATTGCAGTCCACATTTCCAATGGCAACCCCGAGAGCTGCGACCTCTACACATCGCCTGTGGACCCCCTGAGCTCCAACGGGTTCGCCAAGTTCCGCGCGCCCACCGTCACCGCATGCCACACGCTGCTGATGAGCGAGCTGCCGATCCTTTTCCCCACGCTGCGTTGGTCGTTCATCGAGGCCTCAGCCCAATGGCTGCCGTGGATCGTGCGCGAAGCCGCAGTACGCCATCAAGCACTGGGCCACCCGCTGCCGAACGACGTGCTTAGCCGCTGGCGCATCTACGTCACCTGCCAAACCGAGGACGACGTGCCCTATCTGCTCAAGGAGGGCGCGGGTGACACCCTCATGATCGGTACGGACTACGGCCATTTCGACCCGTCCAGCGACAACAATGCCATCGCAACGTTCATCGCGACCGCCGGCATCGAACAAGACGCGATGAACAAGATTCTCTACGACAACCCCAAGCGCCTCTACGGGCTGTAGCACGTTGGTCTACGCGCTGGCTCAACTGTGCGCCTACGCTTCGCCACGGCTCCGGACTAGAGCCGCCGGGCGGCGGTTTGGCTTGCACGCTGCTTTAAATGGGTGCAAGGCAGCCGCCCTACCGGAGGAGTAAGAGGGAGTCCCCCCCTATGCCTAATCATCTCGTGGGTGGGAACGTCGCGTCCCTAGCGCCAAGCGGCAGCGGGTGCCTCCGACGGCATCCCCAGATGCACCTAGGAAGCTGAGCCGCGTTCGCGCCTGATATCATGCCCATGATGAACGTCCGCGACCTGGTCGAGCAGCGGCTGACCGATGCGCTCGAGCGCGCCCAGCGGCAGGGGATACTCCCTGCCGCTACTGCTGACGGCCTTGCCCTCAAGCCGGACGGCGTAGCACTGGAACGTCCGCAGAACCCCGACCACGGCGACTTCGCCAGCAGCATGCCGCTGCGCCTCGCCAAGCAGATGCGCATGGCGCCGCTGAAGATCGCCGAGTTCATCGCACCGCTGGTGGACGCGACGGAGCCTGTCGCCAGCGTGTCGGCGGCGCCCCCTGGGTTCTTGAACGTCGGCTTAAGCAAGTCATGGCTGCAATCGCAGGTGGAGGCGATCCGCGACGCCGGAGATACGTTCGGCAACTCCGACATAGGCCACGGCGAGCGCGTGCAGATCGAGTTCGTCAGCGTGAACCCCACGGGCCCGGTGCACGTCGGCCATGCGCGTGGCGCCGTACTCGGCAGCGCGCTCGCAAGGGCACTGGCGGCGGCCGGCTACGACGTGACGCGCGAGTACTACGTGAACGACGCGGGCACCCAGATGGAGCTGTTCTACGAATCGATGTTCGTGCGCTACGCCCAAGCGCGAGGCCGCGAGGGCGAGGAGTTGCCAGAGAACGGCTATCAGGGCCAGTACCTGGTAGACCTCGCCGCGACGCTCGCGACGGAGCACGGCGATCGATTCCTGGGGATGGACCACGGTGCCGCGGTCGCGGAGATCGGCGCCATCGGTCTCGACCACATGCTCGATGCGATCAGCGCCGACCTATCGCGTGTGGGCGTGGAGTTCGACGTATGGTTCCGTGAGCATTCGCTCTTCGACACGAAGAAGTACGACCAGGCGATCCGGATGCTCGAGGAGCGCGGCTACGTCGGCGAGCGGGAAGGTGCCGTGTGGTTCCTGTCGTCGGCGCTCGGCGAGGACAAGGACAATGTGATCGTTCGCAGCACCGGACAGCCCACCTACTTCGCATCCGACATCGCCTACCACTGGGACAAGCTGGTCGGTCGAGGCTTCGATCAGGTAATCGACATCTGGGGAGCCGACCACCAGGGCCATGTGCCCCGCATGAAGGCGGTGCTCCAGGCACTGGACCTCGACCCGGAGCGCCTCACCATCATCATCGCGCAGCTCGTCACGCTGAAGTCCGGCGGCGATATCGTGAGGGCGTCGAAGCGCACCGGCCAGATCGTCACGCTGGCAGATCTCGTCGACGAGGTCGGTGCCGACGCCTGCCGCTACTTCTTCCTGGCGAGGGCCGCTGAGAGCCAGATGGAGTTCGATCTGGAGCTCGCAAAGAAGGAGTCCAGCGACAACCCCGTGTACTACGTGCAGTACGCGCACGCCCGCATCTCGAGCATCCTGCGCCAGGCGAGCGAGCGAGACGTCGCGTGGGCCGACGGCGACGTATCGCTGCTGGTCGACGGCGCGGAGCTCGCGCTGGTGCGCAAGATGCTGCTGCTGCCCGAGCACATCGAGACGATCGCCGTGACGCTCGCCCCTCATGCGCTGCCGCACTACGCCGTGGAGCTCGCGAACGCCTTCCACTGGTTCTACGAGCACTGCCGCGTCCTGCCGTCGGAGCAGGCGGCAGGCAGCGACCTCCCGCTGGTCGCTGCGCGCCTGAAGCTGGTCGAGGCCGCGCAGACCGCGCTTGCCCGCGTACTCGGCCTCATGGGCATGAAAGCACCGGAAAGCATGTAGCCAAAACCCATCCGCAAGTCTGCGTTCCAGCATGACCCTGGGAGGGGCCATAGCTCGCGGATTCAGATTCCTGGCAATAGGCTCGGCGATCGCGTTAACCTCGGTGTGGGCTACATGTCGACCTTGACCTCGGCGGGTCTAAGCGGGGGTCTATCCGAAGAGCAGGCCGAGAAGCGTGACGCCGCCCAGGACGCCCTGCTGGCGGTCGGTGCGAAGAACAGCGCGAGGCTGCTTGTCGGGGTCAAATCAAGCGGCGGGTCGGAACCAAGTCCGACTCCCGAAAGAACAGCTTCGATGCGGCAAGCGAGCGTCTGAGCCGCGCGCTTGAGGCGTGGGGCGAGTGCAACGGCCTGGCGTCAGCCTCTGGCTGATCGCTACTTCGCGGTCTCGGTCATGTACCACTCGTAGATCTCTGTCGCTGTCATGGTGACCACCGACGGGTGGTTCTTCACCAGCTCCAGCATCTTCACGAAATACGGGAATCGATGCGGTTGTCCGAAGATGAACGGGTGCACCGCCAGCGGCAGCACCCTCACCGTTTCGGGCTCGTCGCCGAGCAGGGTGTCGAGTGCGTTCTTTGCCCGCTCGTACAACTCCGGCGCGCTGTGGCCCGAGCGGATGTACACGCCTATGTCGTTGAGCTCGTTGGAGTAGGGCACCGACAGCAGGCTGCCCGACTTCACCTTGAGCGGGTACGGCTGGTCGTCGTTCACCCAGTCCAGCACAAACCGTACCCCCTCTTCGGCGAGCACGTCCGGCGTATCGAAGGTTTCGTTCAGACCCGGACCCAGCCAGCCCAGGGGCCGCTTGCCCGTCTTCCCCTCGATAGTGTCGAGCGTGCGGCGGATCACGGTGCGCTCGTCCGGCTCGCTGGGCAGGGGCTCCTGGTAGTAGCCGTGACCGACGATGTCCCATCCTTTCTGAAGCGCACCGTCAACTACCCGCCCGTAGGACTCGAACACCGACGCGTTGAGGGCCATAGTCGTCGCCACACCGATGCGCTGAATCGCTTCCATCATCCGCCAGACGCCAACCCGCAGCCCATACTCGAAGCGAGAGAACGCGGGTACCTCGGGGGGCGTGCCACCCGATGCGGTGAGCGGGGAGCCCACGGGCGAGTCGAACTCCTTCTGCTCAACGTTGACGACCAGCAACACCACCACTCGCGCGCCGTTGGGCAGATGCAACGGTGGGCGGTCGACGATGGCGGAGAAATCGGCACGCGGGTTGGACATGGGAGCTCATTGACGGTGCGAGTGGTAGCGAGTGGGCCGAGCCTACGCTGGCGCTCATACGTGAGCAAGCCCTAATCGGGGGCAACCCACGGTCCACCTGCTAAGTCGACAGGGGAGGATCGACATGGCAAGCCTAACCGTGACACCGGGGCACACCACCTTCGTGATCATGACGGCCAAGTGCACCCGGCGGGATGGCCGCACGGTGGTTGCCATCGGCAAGCGCGTCATCCTCCGGACGCATTTGACGCCGGACTCGAGCTAGGCGAGCCGCGGCCAGTCGCGGAATAGGCGCCCGGCGCCCTCCAGACTGTAGGTGCGACCAAGCTCCGAGAGCAGCCGCCAGAACATGGCCGGGTTGCTCGCGATCACCGGCACCCCAAGCTCGGCCTCGATGCGCTCCAGCACGCCGAGCGGGTTCAGCGGAGCACCTTGAAAGTAGACCGCCTGGGCACCCGGTGAGCCGGCGAATCCGTCCAAGGCGAGCCGGTACACCTGCTCCGGCTCGAGCGCCGTGGCCTTCTCCAGGTCAGCGAACCCAGCCGACGCAAGCATCGCCTCGATGCCCTCGCTCGCCAGATGCGCTCGCAGCAGCTCGTTCATTGGTCCATCGAATGGGGTCACCAGCAGCGTGCGGCTTACCCCGAACGCCTTGAGGGCCGCCGCACCTGCGCCCAGCGCGCTGATTACCGGCACCGGCACCGCGCTGCGAAGCTGGTCCAACAACCCAGGATTCTGGAGCTGCATGGGCGCACCCATAACGGCAATGCCTTGCCACGCGCGCTCGGCCACCAACTCTTCCGTCTTCGCCTGGTGCGTGTCGGCCAGCCCGCGCAGCTCGGTGATCGACTCGCGCCACAGCCCCAGACCCTCGATCTGCACCTCTACGTCGGAAGGCAGCAACCCCAGGAACTCGTCGTAGTGCGGCCGCCAACGATAGTTCGCACTCAGGAACCCTACGCGTAATCCCTCTGTCGATGTCATAGCCGCCCTCCTCGCTCTGCGGTACGCGCGCTCGCGACGGCAAGCAGCAAGCGCCACCCTATCAGCAGGCCGCCCATCACGCCGACCGCCACCAGCGAGAAGGCCAGTACGAAGGGCCGGTCGAACCCCCAGATACGGATCGCCATGGCGATGCTACCCGCCGCGAGCCACGATGCGGGCACGATGCGAAGCGTCCTGCCGAGCGAACCGACCGTGGCTTGGGTGTAGGCGCTTGCGGGCAGCCCCACGATGGCCCAGCCGACGACGAACGGCACGACGATACGCACGAACGACGCGGCGGTCACGCCGTCTTCGTGCGATGCGGCGCCGAGGAACGGGAACGCGGCGAGGATGGCAACATCGCCTGCGGCGGCGGCGAGCGACAGGCGCACGCTAGCCCTCGACGATACGAGCGAAGCGGCGGCGGCCCGCGCGGATGAGCGCACCCGCGTGCACCTGCGCCCGCTCGGACGAAGGCTTCTGGCCGTCGATCTCGACCGCACTCTGCTGCAGCAGACGTCGCGCCTCTGCCCTGCTGCTCGCAAGGTCCATTGCCACCAGCAGTCGGCTGAGGTCATACGTATCCGCCTCACCGGCGACGAGGTGCTCTGCCATCGTAGAACGCGCGAATTCAGGGACGTCGCTGGGCGCTTCGCCGCGCTGGACGACGTTCTCGAACCCGACGCGTGCCGACTCCGCGTCGGCGGGCGAATGAAACTCGGCGACCATCTCTGTTGCGAGCCGTTTTTTGAACTCCATGGGGTTGGTGGAGCGAGACCCGATCGCAGCGCGAAGCTCGGTCAACTCGGCGTCTGGCATGTCGGTCAGCAGCTCGAAGTACAGCGGAATCACGTCGTCAGGAAGCGACATCACCTTGCCGAACATGTCCGTGGGCGTGTCCTCGATCGCTATGTAGTTGCCCAGCGACTTGCCCATGCGCCGCACGCCGTCGGTGCCCGGCAGGATGGGCATGAGGAACACGTCCTGCGGCCGCATGCCCCTCTTCTCCTGAAGCTCCCGGCCCACCAGCAGGTTGAACTTCTGGTCGGTGCCGCCGAACTCCACGTCTGCCTCGATGGCCACGGAGTCGTAGCCCTGCAGCAGTGGGTACAGGAGCTCGGTGATGGCGATGGGGCGCTGCTCGGCATAGCGGGTAGCGAAGTCGTCGCGGTGCAGGAACTGGTTCACCGTAAAGTACGACGTGAGCTCGATGACGCTTGCCAGCGTGAACTTGCCGAACCACTCGCTCTGGTACACGGCGTGCGTGCGTTCCGAATCCACCACGCGGAAAAACTGGCGCATGTAGGTCTCGGCGTTCTCCTGCACGTCTGCGGCATCCAGCATGCTGCGCGTGTCCGACTGGCCCGACGGGTCGCCGATCTGCGCGGTCCAGTCGCCGACAATCAGGATGAGCTCGTGGCCGAGGTCCTGGAGCTGCCGAAGCTTGCGGAGGCCGACGACGTGGCCGAGGTGCAGATCCGGGCGGCTGGGGTCGAAGCCCATCTTTAGCTTCAGCGTCTCGCCCTTTTCCAGCCGCGAGACGAAGTCGGCCTCCGGGATGATCTCGGCGACGCCACGCTTCGTGATCCAACGCAATTCCTCGGCGGTGGGCTTCCTCGCCATGGCTATGCCTTCCCGCTCGCGGGCGCATGCGCAAGCACCGCGCGCGTCTCTCCGATGTCCTGCGTCATCTTGGCCACCAGCGCGTCGACGCCGTCGAATCGCTCCTGGCCCCGCAGGCGCTTCACGAACTCCAGGCGCGCGTGTTTACCGTACAGGTTGCCGTCGAAGTCCAGCACGAACGCCTCGATGACGCGCGGCGCCTCGTCGTGGAACGTGGGCTTGATGCCGACGCTGGTGGCCGACGGATACCGGATGCCCTCGACCGTGATCCAGGTCGCGTAGACGCCGTCCGCCGGCAGCGCCTGCAGTGGGTTGAGGCCTAGGTTCGCCGTGGGAAAGCCCAGCAGACCGCCGCCGCGTCCCTCGCCCTCCACCACCGGCCCGTCCAATGCGAACGGCCTGCCCAGCAGCTTGGCGGCGGCTTCAATGTCCCCCGTCGCTAGGATCTGGCGTATGGCCGTGGAGCGCACGGACACGCCGTCGAGCTCGAAGGGAGTCGCGGTCTCGACCGTGTAGCCCATGTCGGCGCCCAACGTCGCCATGTACTGCGGTGTGCCCTCGCGACCGTGGCCCAACGCGAAGTCTGGCCCGACCAGGAGATGGCGAAGGCCGAGGCAGTCGCACAACGCGTGCATGAACTCCTCCGCCGACAGCAGCGACATGTCACGGGTGAACGTGACGGGCACCACCCGCTCGACGCCGGAGGCCCGCAACAGGTCGAGGCGCTCGCGAAGGGAGGTGATCTGTACCACGGGCACCTCGGGCCTCAGCACCGAGAGCGGATTGTTCGACAGCGTGACGATGACTGGAATCAAGCCGCGGGCGGCGGCGGCGCGCCTGAGCTGCTCGATGACGTGGAGATGGCCCCGGTGGACGCCGTCGAAGACGCCGAAGCTCGCCGCGACGGGCCCCAAAGGCCGCTGGGCTTCAAGCTCTTCGCAAAGGGTGGTCACGGGCGCACCGAGACGCAGATCACCGAACCGGCTGGCCGGTCGCCAAGCGGCTGTTGGCCTCGGTCAGCAGGTCGCTGGTCTCGTCCCAGCTGATGCACGCGTCGGTGATCGAGACGCCGTACGCGAGCGTAGACGGGTCCTCGCCAAGCTTCTGGTTCCCCGCGTTGATGTTGCTCTCCACCATTACGCCGGCGATCTCGTCGTTTCCGGCCATGCGCTGCTCCACTACGTCTCGCAACGCGATGGATTGGCGCGTGTGGTCCTTGTCGGAGTTGGCGTGGCTGCAGTCGACCAGCAGACGCGGCGAAAGCCTGGCGTCCCGCAACTGCTGCTGCAGCTCGGCGACGGTCTTAGCTTCATAATTGGCCCCACTCGTTCCACCGCGCAGCACTAGGTGGCCGTACGTGTTGCCCGTGGTATGCACCACCGAGGTCTGCCCCCGGCTGTCCATGCCGAGAAAGGCGTGCGACGACAGCGCCGTCTTCATGGCGTCCATGGCGATTTGCGAATTGCCGTCGGTACCGTTTTTGAAGCCGACCGGCATGCTGAGGCCGCTGGCCATCTGACGGTGCGTCTGGCTCTCCGTGGTGCGCGCGCCGATCGCCGCCCACGAAACGAGGTCGGCCAGATATTGCGGCACGATGGGGTCAAGGAACTCGGTCGCCGAGAGGATGCCCATCTCGCTGAACCTCAGGAGCAGCGAGCGCGCCCGATCGAGGCCTGCCGCGATGTCGAGGCTGCCGTCGAGGTGCGGATCGTTGATGAGCCCTTTCCAGCCGATGGTGGTGCGCGGCTTCTCGAAATACACGCGCATGACGATGAGCATCCGCTCGCGCACATCGCCGGCCAGTTTCACGAGACGCTCGGCGTAGTCGATCGCCGCGGCCTCGTCGTGGATGGAACATGGACCCACGATCACGAGCATACGAGGGTCTTCGCCCCGCAGTACGTTCTGCACCTGCTCACGTCCGCTCAGCACCGTCTCGGCGGTCTTGGCCGTCAGCGGCAACCGGCGGATCAGATCCTCCGGCGATATGAGTGGCTCGATCTTGGTTATGTTCACGTCAACTGTGGAGTGCGCCACGACGCATTCCCCTTTGATCCGTTGAATGGAAGCTTTGCTTCGGGTTGGCTTGGCCGGTGTCGGCTAGCGATAAGAGCAGCTGGCGCTGCGCTGGCACGTAAACAGATGCAAGAGACCGTGTGCGCGGCCCACTGACCGATTGTTCCACGATACGCTCATTGTTCCGTGGTTCCTCGTCCTCGCAGGTTGCGTGCGCCCTTCAGATACACGTGGACCAGATCGTCTTTGCCCCTGTCCGTGTTCACCAAGAGCATGATTCGGATAACCGAAGCGGGCGCACCAGGTACCGGTATCTCGTGAGAGCTCATAAGCGCGGTGTGCTCCCAGCCCAGCCGCACCCTTGCGGCAACCGCCGGAAACTCCGCATTCAGGTCCGCGGTCGTGGTAAAGAATACCGCAGCTATGTCGCTTTCCGCAAGGCCGTTAGCTGCTACAAGCGATCTCAGCAACTCCTCGGTGGCATCCATGATCCCATCCGAAGTGTTCTCGTCGGCCGTGGTTGCGCCACGCAAGCCTAGGGTCTGCATCATGCGCCGGTCCCTGTGGGGAATTGTCGGGAGAAACAGAGGTTGGAGCGGTAAGGTCGCGCCTGCCGGTCAGGACCGCCCCGTGAGTGCCGAGACGAACGCTCCGGCCTTCGCGGCCCGCTCGCCGGGCGGCGCCGAGTCTATCACGTCGATCAGCGCGCTGCCCACAACGGCCGCGTCCGCGACCGCGCCGACGGCCTCGACGTGGCGGCGCTCCGACACGCCGAATCCGACCGCGATTGGCAGTGACGTGTGCCCTCGGACGCGTGCCACGAAGGCTGGCAGGCTCTCTGGAAGCTCCGCCCGTGCGCCCGTTACTCCGGCCACGCTCACGCAGTACACGAAGCCCTCAGCGCCGGACGTGCCCAACTCGATGCGCTCCTCGGTGCTAGTCGGCGCGAGCAAAGGGATCAGCGCCATGCCCCGTGCGCGGAGCGCCACGCGGATGCGGTCGGACTCCTCCGGCGGCAGGTCGGCGACGATGAGCCCGTCGAGCCCCGCGCCCGCACAACCGTCGACGAATCGCTCGACGCCATAGGTGAGGATGGGGTTGTAGTAGCCCATGAACAGTAAGGGGACGGTCACGCCATCGGCTCGCAGCCGCTTGACGATACCGATGCACGTAGCCGTGTCCATGCCGGCCTCCAGCGCCCGATAGCTCGCCGCCTGAATCGTCGGTCCATCGGCCAGCGGGTCGCTGTACGGCACGCCGAGCTCGATCACGTCGGCTCCGGCGGCCTCCAGCGCCGGCACGATCGCCAGCGTGTCCTGCACCGCGGGGAAGCCGATGGTCACGTACGGGATCACCCCGGTTCGGCCCTCCGCACAGAGGCGAGCCATGGCACTGTCGAGTCGCTCGGTCATATGCTCACATTACACGTTCAAGCTGTGAGACCAAAGGCTATCGCGTTCTGGCTCGTATGGGCCAGTATCGCAGGCCACAGCGATCCGGAGCGCCGATACACCGCTGCGAACACCACGCCACTGAGGAAGGCCGGCCCCGCCACAGCAATATCAAGGTGGACGGCGGCGAAGAGCGCGCCGCTCGCCGCCGCCGCCGGCCACAACCCCCAGGAACCAAGCAATCCGGAGAAGACGAAGCCCCTGAAGAAGAGCTCCTCCACCGTTGGGCCGACGAGAACTACGACCGCGAACGTGAGCACGGGCAGCTCCGTGAGATCGAGCGCCTCCGGCAGCGGTGGGGGGACCAGGCGGTCAGATAGCTGGGCCGCGAGGGTGGTGAAGATCGCGCCTGCAGCGACGCTGGCACAGAGCGCGACGGCGCCCCAACCGCACAGCTTGCCCGTCGACAGCATCCGTGGGCCGAGCAGTGCCCCGAAGGGCACGCGCCACCTGCGCGGGCCAAGCACTCCAGCGAGCGCCACCATGGCCACTTGTAAGAAGGCTGTGGACACGAGCACGGTCCACACGGGCGTCCCTTCGGCTCCAACAACCCTTAGGAACAGCAGCAGCAAGCCCGTACTCGCGGCGACCGCGACCGCAAGGCCCGAGATCCCGAGCAGGGTCTCCCTTGGCCCCCATGGAACGTGGCCAGTCAAATAACTCATTTTTCACATCACGTAGGAATCTGAAATCATGCTAGCGTCGCATCACGGCCAAGGGCAAGGCAAATCGGGCACTTGACAAAGGCGTACCGTTTTTGGTAGGATCTGGGTGCTCTTCAATATTTTTCCGCGGTGATGGGAAGTAGTAGGGCGTCACCCCGCATCAGCGAATCGGCGATTGGTGAGAGGCCGATAGCGGAAGGAACCCTGAACTCGTCCCGGAGCGGCCAGCCTGAGACCAACCGGGTTTAGGGCGGCGGAGCGCACCGATACGGCGCTTGGAAGCGGCCCCGTTACGACGGGGAAGTAGGGTGGTACCGCGGGTAACATAGCTCGTCCCTTGTGGGGCGGGTTTTTTTATTGTCCTCGGGGTTTGACACAACACGGTAGGATCGGCGAGAGCGATGCAGCTGACCGGCGCACAGATGGTATGCGAGAGTCTCCTCCGCGAGGGAGTTGAGGTCATGTTCGGGATCCCCGGCGGCGCGATCCTCCCGCTGTATCAGACGCTGCCCGAGTATCCGGCGCTGCGCCACGTCCTTGTGCGGCATGAGCAGAACGCAGGGCACGCCGCGGACGGCTACGCCCGTGCGTCCGGCCGCGTGGGTGTGGCCGTGGCGACCTCCGGCCCCGGCGCGACCAACCTCGTGACGCCGCTCGCAAATGCCATGATGGACTCGGTGCCGATCGTTGCCATCACCGGGCAGGTTCCACGCGCCGCCATCGGCCGCGACGCCTTCCAAGAGGCGGACACCACCGGCATCACACTGCCGATTACGAAGCACAACTATCTGGTGATGCGCGCGGCCGATCTTCCGAAGGTGCTGGCCGAAGCGTTCCATATCTCCCGCACCGGGCGCCCCGGACCCGTGCTGATCGACATCCCGCGAGACGTGCTGGTCGAGAAGGCGGAATTCCACTACCCCGAGAAGGTGGAGCTGCGCGGTTTCAAGCCGAATATGGACGGGCACGCCCGGATGATCAAGCGCGCCGCACAGCTGATCCGAGAGTCGAAACGGCCGTTGCTGTTGGCGGGCCACGGCGTCACCATCAGCAACGCATCCGGCGAGCTGCGCGAGCTCGCCGAGAAGGCGCAAATCCCCGTGATAACAACGCTGCTGGGCATCGGCAGCTTCAACACGGACCATGTGCTTAGCTCCGGCATGCCGGGGATGCACGGCCAGGCCCATAACAACTGGGCGATCGACCGCGCCGACCTCATCATCGGCGTGGGAATGCGTTTCGACGACCGCGTGACGGGCAAGATCAGCGCGTTCGCACCGAACGCCCAGGTGATCCACGTGGACATCGACCCCGCCGAGGTGGGCAAGAACGTGCGCGTCACCGTACCCATCGTAGGGGATGCCAAACGGGTGTTGCACGCGCTGGCCAAGGAGGTCGAGCAATCCACCCGCACAGATTGGCTCAAGGAGATCGACGAACTGCGGGACCGCCACCCGATGCGGCCAGACCACGATCCGGGCAAGCTGCTGCCGCAGCACGTTATACGCGAGCTGTCGGAGGCGATGGGCGGGCAAGCTGTGGTCGTGACGGGCGTGGGCCAGCACCAGATGTTCGCGGCGCAGCACTACCGGTTCACCGAGCCTCGGTCATGGATCACGTCGGGCGGCCTCGGGACCATGGGATTCGAGGTGCCCGCCGCCATGGGAGCCGCGTTCGCGCGGCCTGACAAGACGATCTGGAGCATCGCGGGAGACGGTGGCTTCCAGATGACCATGTCGGAGCTCGCCACCATCGCGGAGCACCGGCTTCCGGTGAAGTTCGCGATCCTGGACAACAACTCGCTGGGCCTGGTGCGCCAGCTCCAGGACCTGTTCTACGACGGGGTCCAGACCGCATCGCTGTACAGCGGCAACCCGGACTTCACCAAGATCGCCGAGGCGTACGGGATTTGGACCACGCGCGTGACCGAGCAGGGCCAGGTCCGCGATGCGATAGCTGGTGCGATGGCGGCGGACGGGCCCGCGATCATCGACTTCAAGGTCGACCCGGGCGAGAACGTCTATCCGCACGTGCCCGCCGGCGAGACCGTCTACGAGATGCTGGAAGGCCCCGTGGGGCAGGATGCACCGGCATGGCTGAGCTAGAGACGCACACCATCACGGCGCTGGTCGAGGACAAGCCGGGCGTGCTCGCTCGCGTAGCGGGCATGTTCAGCCGACGCGGGTTCAACATCTCGAACCTAGCGGTGGGCCATAGCGAGCAGGACAGCCTGTCGCGCATGACCTTCGTGGTGGAGGGCGGCCAGCAGGTAGTTGAGCAGGTGACCAAGCAGCTCTACAAGCTGATCGACGTGGTGCGCGTCAACGACATCTCGTCCGAGAGCATCGTCGTTCGCGAGCTGGCGCTAATCAAGGTCAAGTCCACGGCGGCGACCCGGCCGGAGATCATGCAGATCGTGGACATATTCCGGGCCAACATCGTCAACGTGTCCAAAGATGCGTTGATCATCGAGGTCACGGGGGACGAGGACAAGGTCGACGCCCTACTGCAGCTGCTGCGGCCGTTCGGTGTCGCCGAGACCATGCGGACCGGCCGCGTGGCCATGACCCGCGGCGGCGCGTCCACGGGGGCGAAGCGCGCGGCGCAGCCGGTGCCGGACCACAACGCCCCGGATACGGACGTCGTGCCGTAGGGGCGCGGTGCGCACCCGCCGCTCCTAGGCCGCCGGCCCTGAGCGGATCACATACGAACACATAGGGGGAGAGCTCATGGCAACGATTTACTACGAGAAGGACGCGGACGCAGGCAGGCTGCAAGGCAAGCGAGTGGGGATCGTCGGCTATGGCAGCCAGGGACACGCCCATGCGCTTAACCTGCGCGACAATGGCGTCGACGTGATGGTCGGGCTCTATGCCGGAAGCTCCAGCCGGTCGAAGGCGGAGGCCGAGGGTCTCAAGGTGGACCTGCCCGCTGAGGTGGTAAAGGCCTGCGACTTCATCATGCTGCTCGTCCCGGATCACATCCAGGGTTCGCTCTACAAAGAGGCCATCGAGCCGCACCTCGACTCATCGAAGACGCTGATGTTCGCCCACGGGTTCAACATCCACTTCGACGAGATCAAGCCGCCTGCCAACGTGGACGTAAGCATGATCGCGCCCAAGGCGCCGGGACACCGCATGCGTGAGGTGTTCGTGGGCGGTTCGGGCGTCCCCTCGCTCGTGGCCGTGCATCAGGACCCGTCCGGCGAGGCGTTGCAGAATGCGCTGGCCTACGGCTCCGCTGTGGGGTCGCTGCGCGCTGGGATCGTTGCCACGACGTTCAAGGAGGAGACGGAGACGGACCTGTTCGGCGAGCAAACCGTGTTGTGCGGGGGCGTCTCGAACCTGGTGAAGAACGGATTTGAAATCCTTGTGGAGGCAGGCTACCAGCCCGAGATTGCCTACTTCGAGGTGCTCCACGAGCTGAAGCTCATCGTCGATCTAATGTACGAGGGCGGGCTGAACTACATGCGCTACTCCGTGAGCGAGACCGCCGAGTACGGCGACTACAGCCGCGGACCGCGGGTGATTGACGACCACGTGCGCGCGAACATGAAGCAGGTGCTCACCGAGATCCAGGACGGCACGTTCGCGAGGGAATGGATCGCCGAGAACCACGAGGGGCAGCCTCGGTTCAAGGCGATGCGCGAGGCAGACACGAGCCACGAGGTGGAGGCCATTGGCGCCCAGCTGCGCCAGATGATGAGCTTCCTCAACAAGAAGTAAGGGCGTCAAGAAGCAGGGGCATCGGCAGATCTGGAGGGATGAGATGGAAGACCGCGTATTGATATTCGATACAACCTTGCGCGACGGAGAGCAATCCGCCGGCGCGGCGATGACCGTGGAAGAGAAGGTTGAGATCGCGCGCCAACTCGAACGGCTGGGTGTCGACATCATCGAGGCGGGCTTCCCAATCAGCTCCCCTGGCGACTTCGAGGCCGTCCAGCGGATCGCCCAGGAGGTGCGAAAGCCAACGATTACGGCGCTGGCCCATGCCAACCGCGCCGCAGTCGATCGGGCGGCCGAGGCCATCAAGGACGCGGCGCACCCGCGTATCCACGTCTTCATCTCCAGCTCCGACCAGCACATCCAGACCCAGCTGCGGAAGAACCGGGAAGAAGTCGTGGAGCTAGCCGCCCAGAACGTGGCGCGGGCGCGCGAGCACGTCGACGATGTCGAATTCTCGCCCATGGACTCAAGCCGCACGGACAAGGAGTTCGTGGCCCACATGGTCCGCGCCGCCGTCGACGCGGGTGCGACCACCATCAACATACCCGACACGGTCGGCTACGCGATCCCTGAGGAGTTCGCCGGCCTGCTCACCTACCTCCGCGAGCAGGTCCCCGAGCTCGGTGACACCGTGCGGCTGTCGGTGCATTGCCACGACGACCTGGGCATGTCCGTTGCGAACAGCCTCGCCGGTGTGGTGGCCGGGGCCCGGCAGGTGGAGGGGTGCATCAACGGCCTGGGCGAGCGAGCCGGGAACACGGCGCTGGAAGAGGTCATCATGGCCCTCCGAACGCGACCCGATTTCTTCGGCGTCGACACCCAGGTGGACACAACCCAGCTGTTCTCCACGTCACGGCTGGTCAGCCAGATAAGCGGATTCGCCGTGCAGCCCAACAAGGCAGTCGTCGGCAAGAACGCGTTCCGCCACGCCTCTGGGATTCACCAGGACGGCGTGCTCAAGGAGCGCAACAACTACGAGATCATGGACCCGGTTTCCGTCGGTGTCCCGCGGAGCGAGCTCGTGCTGGGCAAGCTGAGCGGCCGCCATGGACTGCAATCACGCCTCAGCGAGCTTGGCTATGCGCCGACCGACGAAGAGATGGCGAACATCTATGACGCGTTCAAAGAGGTCGCCGACAAGAAGCGCGAAGTCACCGACCGCGACCTGATCGCGCTGATGGGCACCGAGCGGGCGTCGGTCGACGAGACCTACGTGCTCGAGCACGTGCAGGTGACCAGCGGCAGCCATGAGATTGCGACCGCCACCGTGCGCCTCACGGACCAGGCGGGAACCGTCTTCACCGACGCGGCAACTGGGTCGGGTCCGGTCGACGCCGTCTACCAGGCGATCAACCGCATCGTGCTGGTTCCGAACGACCTCACGGAGTTCAGTGTCAACTCGGTGACCGAAGGCATCGATGCGGTGGGCGAGGTGAGCATCCGCATAGAACAGGACGATCGCTCGTACACGGGTCGCGCCGCCGACACCGACATCATCGTCGCATCGGCCAAGGCGTACATGAACGCCCTGAACCGGCTGCTGGCGATGGGCGACACGTCTCGCTCACCCGAGGCGGCCGGCGCGGTTTAGCGCCAGGGCTTGATCGGCTGGCACGGCCCTCGCGGGCTGCGATGCTATCATCGGCAACGATGTCGGCTTGGTGCGGCGCGTGCATGGCGTCCGCTACATATGCGTGACCACTACTCACCTGAGAGGATTCCATGGCCCCAAAGACCATGTTCGAGAAGATCTGGGACGCTCACATCGTCCACGAAGAGCCCGGCAAGCCATCGCTCCTGTACGTCGATCTGCACCTGGTGCACGAGATCACGTCGGCCCAGGCTTTCGACGGCCTGCGCATGGCCGACCGCAAGGTGCGCCGTACCGACCGGACCGTCGCAGTCGCGGACCACAACGTGCCGACCACGGACCGCTCCTTGCCGCTCGAGGACGAGATCGCCAAGGCGCAGCTCGAAGCGCTGGCCGCCAACACCGGCCAGTTCGGGCTGGAGTACTTCGACATGTTCAGCGAGAACCAGGGCATCGTGCACGTGATCGGCCCGGAGCAGGGCCGGTCCCAGCCTGGCATGATTATCTGCTGCGGCGATAGCCACACGGCCACCCACGGCGCCATGGGCGCCATGGCCTTCGGCATCGGGACCTCGGAAGTTGAGCATGTGCTGGCTACCCAGTGCATCTGGCAATCCAAGCCAAAGACCATGGAGGTCCGCGTCAACGGCACGCTGGCCTCCGGCATATCTCCCAAGGATGTCATCCTGGGCATCATCGGGAGGCTCGGCGTGTCAGGCGGTATCGGCCACGCCATCGAATACACGGGGCAGGTGTTCCGCGACATGTCGATGGAGGGCCGTATGACGGTCTGCAACATGTCGATCGAGGCGGGCGCGCGTACCGGCATGGTGGCCCCCGACGACAAAACTTTCGCGTACATGAAGGGCCGCCCCCACGTGCCGCAGGGCGCCGACTGGGACGCCGCCGTGGAGCGCTGGAAGGCGATGGTGACCGACCCCGACGCCACCTTCGACACCCTCGTGGAGATCGACGCATCGGAGCTGGCTCCGTTCGTCACCTGGGGCACCAACCCCGGTCAGGTGATGGCCATAACGGGGAACATCCCGCAGGCCAAGGACTTCTCCTCACCCCAAGACCAGGTCGCCGTCGAGAAGGCGCTGACCTACATGGGGTTGGCCGGAGGCGAGGCGATCCAGGAGATACCGATCGACACGGTTTTCATCGGGTCGTGCACGAACTCGCGCATCGAGGACATGCGAGCGGCGGCCGCCGTCGTCAAGGGCAAGAAGAAGGCGGCCTCCGTGCGGGCGCTGGTGGTGCCGGGCTCTTGGGCAGTGAAGCAGCAAGCGGAGGCCGAGGGGCTCCACGAGATATTCACGGAAGCGGGATTCGAATGGCGCGAAGCCGGCTGTTCCATGTGCCTCGCCATGAATCCGGACCGCCTCACGCCCGGCGAGCGGTCGGCGTCCACCTCCAACCGGAACTTCGAGGGGCGCCAGGGCCCCGGCGGACGCACCCATCTCGCGAGCCCGGCAATGGCTGCAGCGGCCGGCATCGCCGGACACTTCGTCGACATACGCGACTGGTCGTAGGCCAAGAGAGGACCAACCCATGGAGCCATTCACCCAGCACACCGGCAAGGTCGTACCCTACGACATGCCCAACGTGGACACGGACCAAATCATCCCCGCTCGCTTCCTGAAGAAGATCGACCGCGTTGGCTTCGGCGAGTTGCTGTTCCACGATCTGAGGTTCGACACGGACGGCTCGGAGAAGCCCGGGTTCATCCTGAACGAGCCGCGCTACCAAGGTGGCTCGATCCTCGTCAGCGGGCCGCAGTTCGGGATCGGCTCGTCCCGCGAGCACGCACCGTGGGCCTTGCAGCAGTACGGCTTCCACTCGGTGATCGCCTCCAGCTTCGGGGACATCTTCCGCAACAACTGCTACCAGAACGGCCTGCTGCCGGTGCAGCTCGCCGAGTCGGAGATCCGCACGCTGATCGAGCGTGCCGAGGAGCTCGACGACTACAAGATCACGGTCGATCTCGAGGCCCAAGAGGTGCGGGACTCGGCCGGCTTCTCGGCGCACTTCGAGGTGGACCCTTTCCGCCGCGATTGCCTGCTCAAGGGCTTGGACGATATCGGCCTGACGATGGCACAGGAGTCCGAGATCGCCAAGTTCGAAGCGGCGTACCCTTAAGACCCGACAGACCAGAGAGGACGAACAATCATGGCCACCTTCGATGTGATGGTCCTACCCGGAGACGGCATCGGGCCGGAAGTGACCGGCGCTGCGCAGCAGGTGCTGAATGCGGTCGCGACGAAGTGGAAACACACGTTCCGCTACGAGACCGACGTGGTCGGTGGCGGCGCGATCGACGCCTACGGCGAGCCACTGCGCGCGGAGACAGTCGCCATGGCGAGGAAGGCGAATGCGGTGCTGTTCGGTGCCGTGGGCGGGCCGACGTGGGACAACGCCACCGTGCGTCCCGAAGCGGCCATCTTGGGCATACGCAAGGCGCTCGGTCTCTACGCCAACATCAGGCCCGTCAAGGTGTTCGCTGGCATGGAGGAGGCGAGCCCGGTCAAGAACGAGCGAGTACGAGGCACTGACCTAGTAATCATCCGAGAGCTAACCGGCGGGCTCTACTACGCCACGCCCAAGAAGCGCTGGGAGACCAAAGCCGGACGCAAGGGCGTCGACACGCTGCTCTACACCGAGAAGGAGATCGAGCGCATCCTGCGCGTCGGCTTCGAGCTCGCACGCTCACGCCGCAAGAAGCTCACGTCGGTGGACAAGGCCAACGTGCTGCAGTCCTCGCGTCTCTGGCGCGACGTGGCCATCGAGGTCTCCAAGGACTACCCCGACGTTGAGCTGGAGCACCAATTGGTGGACTCGTGCGCCATGCTGCTGGTGACGCAGCCGACCAGGTTCGACGTGATGGTCATGGAGAACATGTTCGGCGACATCATCTCCGACGAGGCCGCGGTGCTGTCAGCCTCCTTGGGCATGCTTCCGTCAGCCAGCCTTGCCGGGCTACCGGGCCTTGATGCCAACGGCAAGCCCCGCAAGGTGCGCGGTCTCTACGAGCCGAGCCACGGCAGTGCGCCCGACATCGCCGGGCAGGGCAAGGCCAACCCGATCGGATCGATCCTCAGCGCAGCGTTCATGCTGCAATACTCGTTCGGGCTCACCGAGGAGGCCGCCGCGGTCAACGCAGCGGTCGAGGGCGTGTTGCAGGCCGGTCACCGGACGGCCGACCTCGCTGCACCGGGTGCGGAATTCTCTACAACGCAGCACATGACGGACCTGGTGCTGGCGGCGCTGTAGGCGCGGCTTGTTGGACGCGCTGCTGGCGGCCCTGATTGCCGCAACCGCTCTCGTCGCCTCGGTGATGCAGGCGTCGCCTGGTTCGGCACGGGGGTAGCCATGTTGCCAGTGCTGAAGCTAGCGGTTGGCGCGTACGGCGGGGGACTGCTCGTGCGACGCGTCCCGGAGTCAGCGCCCGTGCTCATCGCCGAGACGGTCATGGTCGCTGCGAGCTTATTGCTCCTGGTGCGAGGCTAAGCGTGGATCCGCTGCTGTTGGCGTTCCTCATCGGCCTGGCGGCACTCGCTGCCTCCATCATGGGCGGCATCGCCGGCATCGGTACGGCCATCGCGATGATCCCGGTGCTCACCTTCGCCTACGGCATCCGCGAGGCGATCCCTATCATCACCGTGGCCATGCTGCTGAACAACGGGTCGCGTTGGTGGGCGAACCGCGCGTACATCGACTACCGGGTCGTCGGCTTCTTCGTCCTGGGCGCGGTGCCCATGTCCGTCGTTGGTGGTGCCGTATTCGCCAACGCCCCGGCCGACCTGCTGGCTCGCGGGCTCGGCGTCTTCCTGCTCGCGCTGGTCGTCTACCGCCATCTGCCCATCGGCGGCGGCTTGCAGATGAACGCGAGGGGTTTCGTCCTTGTGGGGTTCGTTCAGGGTTTCCTGTCGTCGATTTTCGGGGGCGCCGGGCCGTTCGGGGCTCACTTCTTCATGGCGTACGGGCTGTACCGCAACGCCTTCATCGGCACGGTGGCCGTGGCCACCACCGCAATCAACGTCACCAAAGGGTCGGTTTACGGCGGATACGCCCTCATCGACGCTAGAGGCATCGGGATCGCACTGGCGATCGGCCTTATCATGGCCTTCGGCGCGGCCATCGGCGGAAGGCTTGTGCGACACGTGCCTGACCGCGCCTTCGCGTACATCGTCGAGGCGGTCATGGTGACCGCGGGCCTGACGCTATTACTGCGTGGCTAGCCGAGCCTCTTGGACCGCTCGGGAAAAGGACAGGACAGTGAAATTTGGGCTATCGCTCTCAGGACTGCTGCAGCACTCGGGTGACGGTGACATGGTGCAACGCCTAGCGGATGTGTTGGAAATCGTGCGGCTCGGACGGGAGCTCGGCTTCGAGTACATCTACACGGGCCACCACTACCTAAGCCACCCTTATCAGATGCTGCAGCCGTTGCACTCGCTCGCTCGCATCTCCGCCGAGACCGGCGACATGGATCTGCTGTCGACGATGCTCCTGCCGCTGCAGCACCCGGTGCAGCTTGCCGAGGAGATCGCAACGCTCGACGTGATCACCAACGGCCATATCGTCATCGCGGCCGCGCTCGGCTACCGAGACGAGGAGTTCGGTTCGTTCAACGTGACGTACGAGGAGCGTATCCCACGCATGCTCGAGAGCATGGAGCTGATGAAGTTGCTCTGGAGCGGCGAGGAGGTGACGTTCCGCGGCCGGTTCACCAGCGTCGACGGCGTGCACCTTGGCGTGAAGCCGGTGCAGAAGCCGCACCCGCGCATGTGGATGACGGCGAACGGCGACGGCATGGTGCGGCGCATCGCCAGGATGGGTCACGTGTGGTACCTCAACCCGCACGCGCCATTCGACACGCTCAAGCGCCAGGTGGAGATGTATAACGCCGTGCGCGCCGGGGCAGGCCACGCCCCTGCGGAGGCGATGCCCATGTCGCGCGAGACGTTCGTAGCCCCAACGCGCCAGCAGGCGATAGAGACGGCACGGCCGTTCCTCGAGGGCAAATACCAGACCTACGCGGCGTGGGGGCAGGACAAGGCGCTGCCGGGCAAGGAGGACTTCACGCAATCCTTCGAAAAGCTTGCCGCGGGCCGTTTCATGGTCGGCAGCCCCGACGACGTCATCGCTGACCTCAGCCGCTTCCGCGACATCGGGGTCACCCACGCATCGCTCCGCTTCGGCTGGCCCGGCACGCCCAAAGACGTGGTCATGGACACGATTCGCCTCGCGGCGAAGGAGGTTCTACCGGCGCTGCGATAGGCAAGGTGGTCATGCTTCCACTTGCTGCCGGTCTACTATAGGGGCGCCGCGTTCCCACCCGGCTGCGCGGGCGATCCGGTCGGCCACCGCGCATATACTGCCGAGCGGCATCGGGTGCAGGACCGAGCCCTGCCAGGGGAACACGAAGGGGGATGACCCCCTCGCTCCTAAGACGCTACGAGGGCGGGTGGGTCTGAGAGCCGCATCCGCCAGAGCTAATTGCACGGAGGACAACTTGCCCATCATCTACGACGGCCCCCATCAACTCTTCAAGGTGCCCGGCATGGGCCCCTACGACAACAACGGCTACGTCATCGCCGACCCTCGAACCAAGGAGGCCTACCTCGTTGACGCGCCGGCTCAGATCGAGCGCCTGTTGGACGAGGCGAGCGACTTTCGCGTAAAGGGCGTCATCGTCACGCATACGCACCCGGACCACGTCGCGGGCTACGCCGATCTCAAGCGGCTGAGCGACCTGCTCGTCGCCGTGCACGCCGACGACGAGCCACGCCTGCCAGGTAAGCCGGAGCTGCTGCTGGCGCACGGCGACGAGCTGACCATCGGCACGACGCGCATCCGCGTGATCCACACGCCGGGTCACACGCCAGGTGGCCTCTGCCTGTACGTCGACGGGACGCTGGTCTCGGGTGACACGCTGTTCCCAGGCGGGCCGGGGCGCACGAACAGCGCAGGCGACTTCGGCCAGGTCGTGGCCAGCATCACGACGCACCTCTACGTCCTGCCTGACGGTACGCTGGTGCTGCCCGGCCACGGCGCGGACACGACGATAGCCAACTCCAAGCGCGAGTACGCAATCTTCGCTGGGAAGCAGCACGACGCCGACCTGCACAACCATGTGAGCTGGCTCGACTCTTGACCACCGGGGGGCGAGGCTGGAGTCGCTTGCTGCCGCGCCGCAACAGGAGCGTCGGCTTTCCCATTCGCCGGCTCGCGGGATGTTTTGTTACGAAGGGGCACCCCCGTTCCCCCCGCCAGGGGACCGCCCTTGAACACGCGCGGTCCCCTTCAACGTGCGCTACGCCGAAGCGGCGAACGCCGTGGCCTTTGGTCCGGGAGCCCAGGCGCACGGTCAAACTCGCCCTTGCCCTCGACGCGCTCCCGTAGCATGCTGTCGCTTACCCCTGAGGAGGTGACAGCATGTACACAGCTAAGACCATTCGGTCATGGAACTTCGACACACCCGATCTGGAAGCGTCGGTCAAGTTCTGGTGCAACCTGCTGGGCGCCGAGGAGCGCACGCGGCACCAGGTGCGTGGCGTCGACGTGGTGCGCCTGAACCTGGGCGGCTTCGGTGTCGGGCTGTTCGATGGCTCCGCCGGCGAGAACGAGGGTGTACCACACCACACGATCGGCATCGACGGCCCAGACGACCCGGAGGAGCTGAAGGCTGAGATCGAGGCCAAGGGCATCGAGGTCGTACAGTTCCGCCCGCATCGCGAGGGGCAGAACGGCTACTCCCTCTACGTCAACGACCCGGCTGGTAATCGCATCGAGCTGTCTGTCGGCGAAGGCTAGGCGGGCTCATGCTCACCAAGCGCATCATCCCATGCCTCGACGTGAACGCCGGCCGTGTGGTCAAAGGCGTCTCCTTCGTGAACCTGCGCGATGCGGGCGACCCGGTGGAGCTCGCCGCCTTCTACGATGGGCAAGGCGCCGACGAGCTCGTCTTTCTGGACATCACTGCGAGCTCCGACGACCGCGAGACGATCATCGACGTGGTGCGGCGCGTGTCGGAGCAGGTATTCATACCGCTCACCGTGGGCGGCGGCGTACGAACCGTCGCCGACGTGCGCAAGCTGCTGAACGCAGGTGCGGACAAGGTGTCCATGAACACCGCGGCCGTCATGGACCCTCAGGCCTTCGCGGACGCCGCCGAGGCCTTCGGCAACCAGTGCCTGGTCATCGCCATCGACGCCAAGGCCATCGTGCCCGGCGGCCCGGTGGCCGACCCAGCGCTGCTTCGCGAAGGGCACCCCGGTAAGGATGAGCTCGCGATAGGGGTCGATTCCCGGTGGGAGGTCTACCTCAACGGCGGCCGCACGCCCACCGGCATCGACGCGCTGAAGTGGGCCGTGTACGCGGCGGGCCTTGGCGCCGGAGAGGTGCTGCTCACGTCCATGGACGCCGACGGCCACCTGGACGGCTACGACCTCGACCTAACGCGCGCCATCGCGGACGCCGTCACCATCCCCGTCATCGCCAGCGGCGGCGCGGGCAATCCCGCGCACATGGCCCAGGCACTAGCCGACGCGCCCGACGGCGGACACGCCGACGCCGCACTCGCGGCCACCATCTTCCACTACGGCAAGTTCACCATCGCCCAGACCAAGGAGCAGTTGGCGAAGAGCGACCTGCTCATGCGAGAGGCCACAGACTAGCTGCATGGAATCGCTGGGGAACATCCGCATCGTAGCCTTTGACTTCTTCGGCACGCTCGCCCGCAACGGCGTCGAGGACTGGGCCCCCTCGATCGCTCGGATCGTCGAGCACCAGAGGCTCCCTTTCACCGCGGAGACGCTGTGGACGGAGTGGCGCAAGTACGAGGTGACCTTCCGCGGTTCGCGCACGAACATGGACGACCCGTCGTCGAGCCCGCCCTTCAGGTCGTATTGGGAAGCATGGCGGGACGCCTTCGCCGACACGTTCGCGACACTCGGTGTGTCCGGCGACCCGGACGAAGCGGCCACGATCTGCGTCGACAGCCACTGCACGCGCAACGCCTTCCCCGAAGTCACGCAGGCGCTCGACGCGCTGCAAGCCTATCCGCTGGCGATTCTATCCAACGCCGACGACCGCTTCCTGGATGGCTCCATCGCCCACAATGGGTGGAGCTTCGACCCGGTGTTATCATCCGAATCAGCCAAGGCCTACAAGCCGGACCCGCGGATCTTCCAGGAGTTCTGCCGTATCGCCGGTGTCGAGCCGCACCAGGTGCTGTACGTGGGCGACTCGCCCTACGACGATGCGCACGGCGCGAAGCTGGCGGGCATGAGCACCGTGCTGGTCAACCGATCAGGGGCACCGGTAGCGAGGCCCGGCCAGGCCCCACCGCCGGGCCAAAGCCCCATACCGGTGTCCACGGCGTTGCTAGCGCCGGACTATGTCGTCGAGACGCTGGCCGAGCTGGCACCCCTATTGCGGGCCTGAAAGAGCGAGATATGAGCGACGACGCACCATCCAACGTCAGGCTGGACAACCAAGGCCTCGTCACGGCCGTCTGCCAGGACGCGGGCTCTGGCAAGGTGCTCATGGTCGCCCAGATGAGTCCCGAGTCCATCGCGCGCACGCTGGAGACACGGGAGATGGTTTTCTACAGCCGCTCCCGCCAGGAGCTGTGGCGCAAGGGCAACACTTCCGGCAACGTCCTGCACGTCGAGTCTGCCCGGGTCGACTGCGACGGCGACGTGCTGCTCTTCCAGGTACACGCCGACGGCCCCGCATGCCACACCGGCGCCGAGAGCTGTTTCTTCACGCCGCTGGACACGAGCATCGGCTTCGAGCACGCCGCAACCGGCCCCGGAATCCTGTCAGAGCTGTTCCAGGTGATCCGTCAGCGTCAGCAGGAGATGCCCGAGGGAAGCTACACCACCAAGTTGTTCGCGGAGGGCACGACCCGCATCGCCCAGAAGGTGGCCGAGGAGGGCGCGGAGGTCGCGCTCGCCGCAGCCACGAAGAATCTGGCGGACCTACCCGGCGAGGCGGCCGACCTCCTCTACCACACGCTGGTGCTGCTCGCTGACGTCGGCGTGAGCCCAGAGGACGTCTGGGCGGAACTGCGCAAGCGCCGGCAGCCAGAGGGATAGGAGAACCCATGAAAGTGCTCCGCGTCTACCACGGCGACGACGAGCAGACGCACTTCGAGGAGGTCGATCTGCCGCTAGAGCCATCCACCGGAGCCTCGAACCACCGCACGCCGCCGAGGCCTGCCAGCCAGGCGATGTTCGCGAGCCAGAACCCAGGCTCCTTTCTCGATTGGCACCCCGCGCCCTCGCGGCGCCTGTTCGTGCTGGTCGCCGGCTCGGCCGAGGTCGGCGTCACGGACGGCGAAAAGCGAACGATCACCAAGGGCGACGTGGTGCTGTTCGAGGACGTGACCGGCCCCGGGCACACCATGCGCGTCCTTGGCGATACGCCGCGGGTTGCCCTGCACGTCAGGATGGAAGACTAGGAGGCGAGCGCCATGTTTGAGCTGCACAGCCTCGGCCTAGAGGACGCAAAGCGCGCACGTGACGCGATCCTCGCCGCAACGACGCCCGCGGACAACCCCATCGCGCTGATGATCGCGGATGAGCACGGCGTGCCCGTACTCAGCCTGCGGCAGGACGGCGCCGCGCCGCGCATGCTTCGCCGTGCCCGCGCCAAGGCCTACACATCGGCCAACGTGGGCATGGACACCGTGGTCTTCCGCGACGAGGTCGTGAAGGCGAAGGCCCGCACGCTCACCGACTGGGGCGACCCCATGATCACGTCGCTGCAGGGCGGCGTCGTCCTCAGGGCCAACGGAAAGGTGGTCGGCGCCATCGCCATCAGCGGCAATGCCACCAGCCGTGACGAGGCGCTCGCCCGCAAGGGCATCGCGGCCATAGGACTCCCAGCGTGATCACGAGGCTTAGCATCGGCCTGGACGACGCGCAGACCGCCGCCGCCGCTGTGTTCGCGGCGGCTACGGCTGCGCAGGGGCCCATCGCCGTGGCCGTGACGGACGCAGAAGGCAATCTGGTGTTCCTCGAGCGCCAGGACGGTACATCAGCGGTGAACGTGCGCAACGCCGAGCGCAAGGCCTACACCGCTGGCGTCATCGGCCGCGACACCAGCATGTTCCAGCTCCAGATCACCATGGACGGCCGGACCGTCGCCGACTGGTCCGACTCGATGGTCACTACGCTCTCCGGCGGGTGGACGCTCCGGCGTCAGTCGCAGGTGATCGGCGGCATCGGCGTGAGCGGCACCGACGACGACGAGCGCCTGGCACTGGCGGGCGCGGAGGCTGCGGCGAAGATCAGCGTCGATGAGTGGCGTAAGCACCGATCCCCTCCTGGGGAGGGCTAGCGATGGGCAAGCGCAACGTTTTCAACCTGCCGGGACTTTCGCCCGAGGGGAGTGCCGCGCCTGACCTCGTCGAGGTTGGCGGGCTCTTCTTCACGTCTGCGGTTCGCGGCATCGATCTCGCCACCGGCCTGCTACCCCCCCATCCCGCCGAGCAGTTCATCAACGCATGGCGCAACCTCAAGGCGCTCGTCGAGCACGCGGGACGCACGATCGACGAAATCGGCATCGTCACCAACTTCATCGACTCGCAGGAGTACCGGACCCACATCAACACGGGGTGGCTCGAGCTGTTCCCGGACGAGGACAACCGACCCGCCCGCAAGACCACGTCGTACCCCCTGCCTGCGGGCGTGGGCGTGGAGCTTCAAGCCTTCGGCGTCGTGGGCGCCCTGCGTCAACGCATCGAGGTCCCCGGCCTCACGCACCGCGACCCACTGCCCAACGCCGTTCGCATGGGCGACTACGTGTTCTCGTCGGTCATCGTACCGTGGGACCTAGCGACGTCGGAGCCGGTGGTCGGCGAAGAAGCGCAGACCGACAAATGCTTCGACAATATGGGCGTGCTCATGGAGCAGGCCGGGGGCACCGTCGACGACGTGGCGCTGCAATGGGTCTACCTCAACGACTTCGCCTACCAGCCCTACATGGTGGACGTGTACCTGGAATCGTGGCCCAAGGGCGCCTTCCAGGCCGCTCGCAAGACCTTCAGATACCCGATGGCCGCCCAGGTCCAGATCCAGGTGATCGGTAAGGTCGGCCAGTCCGACCGGGGCAACTACGAGATACCAGGCGTCGAGCACCACGACCCCATCCCCATGGGGGCGCGCCTCGGCGACCTGTTCTGCACATCAGGCGTGCACGGCGTGGACCCCACCAGCGACGATGCCCTCGGCGTGGTCGACGGCGCGGGCCCGCAAGCCATGTGGGGCCTAAGTCACATCAAGAGCATGGCGGAGGCCGGCGGCGGGTCGGCGGACGACATCGGCCACCTCACGCTGCTGGTGCAAGATTACGCCGACCTGCCCGCCATCGACGCCGAGTGGGTCTCCATGTTCCCCGATCCTGCCAACCGGCCCGCGCGCCAGATCATGCAGATGGGCGTCGCCCGCGACACCCGCGTCCAGTTCCACATGATCGCGGTGGTCTAGGCCGCGAACCGAGCGCAACATCACCTCGGAGGACACTCATGCCCGCTTACGTCATAGCTGAGATCGAAGTCACGGACCAGGCTCTGTACGCCGAGTACGGGAAAGGCGTGCCTGCAACCATCGAAAAGTTCGGTGGGCGATTCGTGGTGCGCGGAGGCGAGGTTCGGGTGCTCGAGGGCGACGCCCCCCCCAAGCGGCAAGTCATCCTCGAGTTCCCCGACATGGACACGCTCCAGCGTTGGTACGACTCCGAGGACTACGCGCCGCTGTTGGCGATGCGACTGCGCGCCGCCAACGCCAGCGTACGGGCGGTCGAAGGGGCGTAAGTAAGGGGCGCCGCCAGACTGCCCCTCCGGCGCGCGGCTGCCCATGCCCTTGCGGCGAGCACCCCTGGTAAACTGGGACTCCATGTTCTCGAAGGTGCTCATAGCCAATCGCGGCGAGATCGCCTGCCGTGTCATCCGGACGTGTCAACGGCTCGCCATCAAGACCGTCGCCGTTTACTCCGAGGCGGATCAGAAGGCATTGCACGTGCAGATGGCGGACGAGGCCGTCAAGATTGGCCCCCCGCCCGCGACCGAGAGCTACCTTCGAGGCGATGAGATCATCAAGGCCGCCCTCAAGGCGAAGGCCGACGCGATCCACCCCGGCTATGGATTCTTGTCCGAGGCCCCCGGCTTCGCCAGCGCCGTGGAAGCGGCCGGCATCGCGTTCGTCGGCCCATCAGCCGACGTGATCGCCCGCATGGGCGACAAGGTCGCTGCTCGCCAGCAGGCCAAGGAGGCGGGCGTTCCCGTCATCCCGGGCACCGAGGGCGAGATCAGCGACGAAGAGGCCGCCGCCGCCGCGGCCGACATCGGCTTCCCGCTGATGGTGAAGGCGGTCGACGGTGGCGGCGGCATGGGCATACGGCTCGTGCGCGACCCCGCTGAGCTCACGGAGGCCCTGAAGCGGGCCCGATCCCAAGCGCAGGGCTCCTTCGGCAGCCAGCGCCTCTACATGGAGCGCCGCGTCGAGCGCGCCTCCCACGTGGAAGTGCAGGTCTTCGGCGACAAGCATGGCAACGCCGTGCACCTGTTCGAGCGCGACTGCTCCATCCAGCGCCGTAATCAGAAGGTGATCGAAGAGACGCCTTGCCCCAAGCTGAAGCCCGACGTGCGCACGGCCATGACGCAGGCGGCCGTCGACCTGACCAAGAGCATCGGCTACTCCAACGCGGGCACCATCGAGTTCCTGCTCGACGAAACCGGCGACCATTTCTACTTCCTGGAGATGAACACCCGCCTGCAGGTGGAGCACCCGGTCACCGAGATGACCACCGGCCTTGACCTCGTGGAGCTCCAGCTCCGCGTCGCGGCCGGCGAGCCCTTGCCGATAACCCAGGGTGAGATCGTGCAGACAGGAGCGGCGATCGAGGCTCGGATCTATCCCGAGGACCCGGTCATGATGCTGCCAACGGCAGGGAAGGTGGCGAAGCTCAGCGAGCCGACCGGGTTCAACGTGCGGGTCGACGGCGCCCTATACTCTGGGTATGAGGTGTCTCCGTACTACGAATCCATGATGTCCAAGCTCATCGTGCGCGGGAAGGACCGAGAGGCGGCCATCGCCGGCATGCGCAAAGCGCTTGCCGACTACAAGATCGAAGGCCTCGTGACCAACATACCGCTGGTTGACCGGGTGCTATCGCACCAGCGCTTCGCCGACGCGCGGCACGACACTGGGTTCCTGGAGCGCCTGCTGAGCGGGGAGGACGCAGGCGGTGACAAAGCACTGGTCGCGGCCATCGCTGTGGCCATGGTGCTCGGCCAGGAGCAGGCGGAGAGCCACGCTCCCAGCCGGTGGAAGCTGCACGGCCGACGCCAGGCGATGGTCAACCGGCTCAGCAGCGGGATGCAGTAGGGAGAATCAATGAAGCGGCTCCGCGTGCGCGTAAACGACGAGTGGTTCTCCGTTGAGGTAGGCGACGTCTACCAGAGCCCGGTGGAGGTCGTCGTGGACGGCGAAGCGTATCTGGTGGAGCTAGGCGCCGCGGTCGACGGCGATATGCCGGCCCGACGCGTGCGGAAGCAGCCCAAGGTGGAGACGCCCGGCCTGCGAGGCATCACGCAAGGCAACGACCGGGTGGTCCGCTGCCCGCTGCCCGGCAAGGTCGTCAACGTGTCCGTCACCAAGGGCCAGGCCATCGAGGCCGGCGACGAGATATGCCTACTCGAGAGCATGAAGATGGAGCAGAGCGTCCGCATGGCCCAGGCCGGCACTGTCAAAAACGTCAAGATCAAGAAGGACCAGAGCGTCATCGCTGGAGCTCCCTTGATCGAGCTCGCTTAGACGCAACATCATGTCAGACATACCCGACTTCGATTTCGACCTCTGCAGCCTCGAAGAGCTGCAACAGCGATTCGCCCTTTCGTTCGAGTTCGTTCATCCCAAGCAGGGCCGGCATGAGATCGGCGTGTTCTGGGACGGCACCGACGCGTTCGCCCTCGAGAACTACTGCCCGCACGAATTCGGCATGCTCACCCACGGCTTCCTGGAGCCAGGCGAAGTGATATGTCCGCTGCACGCCGCCGTGTTCGACCTGCGGACCGGCGAGTGCCTGGACAAGTACACCTACGACACCCAAGCCTATGCGACAGAGGTACGCGATGGGCGCGTGTGGGTCACCGCCCCCGATGAGGAGCGCTTCATCCGTGACCCCAAAGCGCCCTAGTCCGGCCGTTGGTCCACTCCCGCCCGTGATACCATCACACCCCGCGCGGTGAGAGCCGCCGACCCCCGGCCTCAGGAAGCTCATGGGCCTCGAAAACATAGTCGTCAAGGGCGCTCGCGAGCACAACCTCAAGAACGTCGACGTCACTATCCCCCGCGATAAGCTCGTAGTGATCACCGGCCCTTCCGGATCCGGCAAGTCGACGCTCGCTTTCGACACCATCTACGCCGAGGGCCAGCGCCGGTACGTCGAGTCGCTTTCCGCCTACGCGCGCCAGTTCCTCGGTCGCATGGACAAGCCGGACGTCGAGTACATCGAGGGCCTGTCGCCCGCCATCTCCATCGACCAAAAGGGCGTCTCCAACAACCCGCGGTCCACCGTCGGCACCGTCACCGAGATCTACGACTACCTCCGGCTCCTCTTCGCCCGTGTCGGCCACCCCCACTGTCACAACTGCGGCAGGCCGGTGCAGCGCCAGACCGTCCAGCAGATCTCCGCGACCATCCTGGAGCAAACAGGCTCCCGTCTCATGCTGTTGGCGCCCCGCGTGGTACACAAGAAAGGCGAGCACAAGGAGATATTCGAGGAGGCTCGCAAGTCCGGCTTCGTCCGCGTCCGAGTCAACGGGGACGTCCGCGACCTCGGCGAGGAGATCACTCTCAACAAGCAGCAATGGCACACCATCGAAATCGTGGTGGATCGCCTGGTGCTCGACGACGAGACAGAGCGCAGCCGTGTGATCGACTCCGTGGAGACAACGCTGCGGTTCGGCGAGAGCCGGATGCTGACGGTCGACGCCGACAGCGGCGACGAGCACGTGTACTCAGAGCAATTCTCCTGTCCCACCTGCGGCATCAGCTTCAGCGAGATAGAGCCGCGCACGTTCAGCTTCAACAGTCCCCACGGCGCGTGCCCGTCCTGTTCGGGCCTGGGCATCAAGCTGGTGGTCGACCCCGACCTGGTCGTGCCCGACAAGGACAAAACGGTCAACCAGGGCGCCATACAGCCATGGGCGCGGGCCGGGACCGCCACCAACTGGTACTACAGCGTGCTGCGCGGCGTCGCCGAGGCCCACGGCTTCTCGCCCGACGTGCCCTGGAAGCGGCTGCGGGAGACCGCGAGGCACATCCTGCTGTACGGCATGGGCGACGGCAAGAAGGTGAAGGTCCGGCACCGCTCCCATCGCGGACGCGTCTTCGAGTGGGAATCCTCATTCGAGGGCGTCATCCCGAACATCGGGCGACGCTACCGTGACACCGAGTCCGACTACATGCGCAACGAGATCCAGCGCTACATGACCGCACAGCTCTGCGAGCAGTGCGACGGCGCCCGCCTCAAGCCCGAGTCCCTTGCCGTCACCCTCGCTGACCGCAACGTCATCCAGGTCACCGACCTGTCGGTGATTCAGGCGGCCGCATGGGTGCGCAGCGTGCAAGACGATGGCCCGATGCCGCCCATCAAGCCGCGGTGGCCGAAGCATAGGGACCCGGGCACGTTCTCCGAGCGTGAGTTGATCATCGCCAATCAGATCCTGAAGGAAATCGAGTCACGCCTCCGCTTCCTGAACAACGTGGGGCTGGAGTACCTGACGCTCTCGCGCACCGCGGGCACGCTCAGCGGCGGCGAGGGCCAACGGATCCGCCTCGCGACGCAGATCGGCTCGGGGCTCATGGGCGTACTGTACGTCTGCGACGAGCCGTCCGTCGGCTTGCACCCCGTGGATAACGCACGTCTAATCGACACGCTGAAGAACCTGCGCGATCTAGGCAACACCGTGCTCATCGTGGAGCACGACGAGTCGATGATGCGCGCCGCCGACCACCTGCTGGACCTGGGGCCTGGCGCGGGCGAGTACGGTGGCTATCTGGTCGCGCAGGGTGGCATCGACGACATGATGGCCGCGGAAGCCTCGCTCACCGGCGCCTACCTCGCCGGCCGCCGCGAGATCAGCCTGCCGCCATCGCGCCGCAAGGGCAACGGCAAGCGGCTGCGCGTGAAGAAGGCGAGCGAAAACAACCTCCGCGATGTCACCGTCGACTTCCCCCTCGGTTCGCTCGTCTGCGTTACTGGCGTCTCGGGGTCTGGCAAGTCCACGCTGGTCTACGAAGTGCTGTTCAAGCGGCTCGCCCAGCACCTGTACCGGGCCAAGGACCGCCCCGGCGCTAGTGCCGGCATCGATGGCCTGGAACACGTCGACAAAGTGGTCAACATCGACCAGTCGCCCATCGGCCGCACACCGCGATCCAACCCGGCGACCTACACCGGCGCGTTCACGCCGATCCGCGATCTGTTCGCTTCCGTTCCCGAGGCGAAGGCCCGCGGCTACGGACCAGGTCGTTTCTCGTTCAACGTCAAGGGCGGCCGATGCGAAGCCTGCTCGGGCGACGGCTACGTGCAAATCCAGATGCAGTTCCTCCCCGACGTTACCGTCCCCTGCGAGGTGTGCCTGGGCCGCCGCTACAACGAGGACGCGCTGGAGATCAAGTTCAAGGACAAGAGCATCGCCGACGTGCTGGAGATGACCGTGACGGAGGCCCATGCCCTCTTCGACGCCATCCCCCGCATCAAGTCGAAACTGTCGACGCTGGAGGAGGTCGGCCTCGGCTACATCCGCCTGGGCCAGCCTGCGACGACCATCAGCGGCGGTGAGGCTCAGCGCGTGAAGCTCGCGACCGAGCTCTCGAAGCGCGCCACCGGCAAGACGATGTACATCCTCGACGAGCCGACCACCGGCCTGGCATTCGAGGACTGCTCGCATCTGCTCCGCGTGCTGCACCGGCTCGTGGACGGCGGCAACACGGTGCTCCTCATCGAGCACCACCTGGACATGATCAAGAACGCCGACTGGATCATCGACATGGGTCCCGGCGCCGGCGACGAGGGCGGGGCGGTCGTGACCACCGGCACCCCTGAGGCCGTCGCCGGTCACGAAACCTCGGAGACGGCCGTTTTCCTTCGCGAGGCGCTCGCCAAGCATGGCGCGGCACCGAAGGCCAACGGGCGCCACCCATCGCGCAACGGCCACACTAACGGCGCAACGATTGCCAGGCCCAAGGTTAAAGCCAGGACATAGGTCCGACGCGCGCCGATCCCATGCCCTCGCTCCGCACCCGGCTCGGCTATTGGCTTATCAACCCGCTGGTGCCCGCCGTCTTTCCCCGCATCAACCTGTAGACACCGTGGCTCCTACGATCGCAGCTGCACCCAATCGCCAACTTGTTCGTGATCACGCCCCCCCCCCATGGAAGCGCAATGCCCGGCCGCACCTACGAAGTGCCACTCGCCTACCACCGGAAAGGCGACGGCGTGCTCGAGGCCGTGACGAGCCGGCGCAGACGATGGTGGCGCAACCTCGTGAGCCATCCCAACGCCGAGGCGGTCTACCGAGGCCGCACGCGCGCCGCGCACGCCGCGTCTGACGCCGATGGCTCGTGTCCGTCGCGCAGCAGGACGCGGACCTGCTGCGGATCACGCTGGGGAGTAGTGGGTGGCGTCGTGAGCGCGGTCGGTTGGTGTAGAGTTGCGCCATCATGCCTGACTACCCCGAGCTCACCCGCGAGAGATTCCTGATCATGGCCGAGCAAGCCGGGTTCGACCCGGCCGACCCGCACCTCGACGACCTAATACCCGACGTGCAGCTCGCGCTCGGCCGCATGGCGATGATGTTCGCCGCGCCGGTCGACGGGTACGAGCCGGGGCCGTTCGCACCCGGAGAAGCATAGCCGTGGCCGACCTATCGCTCACACAGCTCACTGTCGCGGAACTGGCGCGCCGTATCAGGGCCCACCAGCTCTCTCCGGTGGACGTGGCGGAGGCGTTCATCGAGCGCACGGAGGCCCTCGAGCCACAGCTCAACGCCTGGATCACGGTCGTCCCGGACCACGCTCGCGCCTCGGCAAAGCAGGCCGAGGCTGAGATCGCGGCGGGCGGCTACAAAGGGCCGTTGCACGGCATACCCGTGGGACTGAAGGACCTGTTCTGGACCAAGGGCGTGCGCACCACATCCGGGTCACGGGTGACCGCCGACTTCGTGCCCACCGAGGACGCCACGGTAGTGGCCAACCTCCAAGAGGCGGGCGCCTACTACCTTGGCAAGACCAACATGGTCGAGTACGCCTACGGCGGCGCCGAGCACAACGACGCCTACGGCCCTCCGAAGAATCCGTGGGGGCTCAGCCACCTCACAGGCGGGTCGTCCAGCGGGTCCGGGGCCGCAGTGGCCGCCGGGTCCGTACCCATCGCGCTAGGCTCCGACACCGCGGGCTCCGTTCGCGCTCCCGCCTCGCTGAACGGCCTCACCGGCCACAAGCCGACCTATGGCCTCGTCAGTCGCTTCGGCGTCACGCCGCTGTCGTGGAGCATGGACAACGTCGGACCCCTGGCGCGCACCGCCGAGGACGTGGCGATCTCCATGAACGTGCTCGCGGGCCACGACCCGCGCGATGGAGCGTCCGCCCGGCACGCAAAGGAGGACTACGTCGCGGCGCTCCGTGACGACCTTGCCGGCGTGCGCATCGGAGTGCTGCAGGACGACTACATCTGGGACGTGGTCGTGCCTGAGGTGAAGACGGCGTTCGACCAGGCGGTGAGCAGGCTCACGTCCATCGGCGCGACAACCGAGGCCTTGTCCATGGGCGATCTGGAGCAGCTCACGGCGGCGCAATTCACGCTCACCACCGGCGAAGCGAATGCCTACCACCAGCAGATGATCCGCGAGAGCCCCGAGCTCTACCACCCGGTGGTGCGTCGGCGTATCGAGGCGGGCTTCTTCCTGCCCGCGGCCGCCTACGTACAGGCACAGCGGGTGCGGAACATGTTCGCCGACCGCTTCGCCCGTCTGTTCGAGACCTTCGACCTGCTGATCGCGCCAACCACACCCATGCCCGCGCCGGAGTTCGACGCGGTCGCATTCCGGCTGCCCAACGGCGAGATGCCGTCGCGCGAGCTAGTGCGCATCACGCGCATCTTCAACCCCAACGGCCTGCCCGCGATCTCCGTCCCCTGCGGGTTCACGCCCGCCGGCATGCCCATCGGCATGCAGATGGCGGGCAAGCCCTTCGCCGACGGACTCGTCATCGGCGCGGCGCACGCCTACCAGCAGGCGACCGACTGGCACAAGCGGCGTCCCAGCATCTAAGCGCTGTCACTCCGCAGCGAGACGCGTATACTCCCGGCATCACGCCTCGGAGGTCGCGATTGGCCGAGCAGCCCGAACCCCTGTCGAAGCAAGCGTTCCTCGACCTCGCGGCACAGCTAGGCCTTCCCGGCGACGAGGCTCGCATGGACGAGCTCTACGCTGAGGTGAACATCCTGCTGCTGCGTGCCTCGACCGTCTACGACGTCGACACTACCGGCATCGAGCCAAGCCCCATCAATCCCCAATTTGACGTGGCCAATGCGCCGGTCGAGACACCGCAATGAGCGACGAGCTTGCGGGACTCACCATCGCCGAGCTTGCGCCTCGCCTGCGCGACCGCGAGCTGTCGCCGGTCGAGGTCGCGCAGGCATCGGTACGCCGCATGGAGGCGACGGAGCCGAACCTCAACGCGTTCATCACGCGGACCGGCGATCAGGCCTTGGCAGCAGCACGCGCGGCGGAAGCCGAAATCCTGGCCGGCAACTATCGTGGGCCGCTCCATGGCATCCCTTTCGTAACCAAGGATCTGTTCTGGACCAAGGGCGTGCGCACCACCTCGGGCTCGCAGGCGGACCTCGGCTTCGTCCCTCAAGACGACGCCGGCGTCGTGCAGCGCCTGCAGGATGCAGGTGCGTATTCCGTCGGCAAGTCCAACATGTCGGAGTGGGCCTTCTCGATCGTCGGCGAGAATGAGTTCTTCGGCTGGCCACACAACCCATGGGCACTCGGCCGCGTTCCCGGTGGCTCCAGCAGCGGCTCGGCGGCATCCGTCGCAGCCGGAGTTGCGCCCCTGTCGCTCGGCTCGGATACCGGCGGGTCGATCCGCGCTCCCGCCGCTCTCTGCGGCCTGACCGGGCTCAAGCCGACGTACGGCCTGGTGAGCCGCTACGGCGCTACGCCCCTCTCCTGGTCCAACGACCACGCCGGCCCGCTGGCCCGCACCGCGCGCGACGTTGCCCTCGCCATGAACGCGCTGGCCGGCCACGACCCGCGGGACCCTTACTCGGTGAACCGCCCGGCCGTCGACCACGCGGCTGGACTGGAATCGGGCATCGCCGGGCTTCGCGTGGGCGTGCCGCGCGAATTCGTCTGGGACGTGATCGACCCGGAGGTTGAGGCGCTCGTCCGTGCCGCCATCGCGCGTCTGGCTGGACTTGGCGCCATCATCACGGACGTCTCGCTGCCGGAACTCGGCATGATTCCTGCGGGCATCACGCCGGTCGAGGCCGCGGCTTATCACGACGGTCGCATACGGCGGGACGGGCACCTTTACAACCAGCGCATCCGAAAGGCCATCGAAGCAGGCCTGTTCGTCCCCGCGGCGACCTACGTCCAGGCGCAGCGCGTGCGCGCCCTGATCGGCCGCAAGCTGGCGACTGTATTCCGGTCCGTGGACGTGATCGCCACCGCCACGGTACCCGTCGGGGCGCCCGTCATCGACGTGGACGCGCTTACGGTGAGCGGGCAGACGTTGGCCACGCGACGCGTCCTCACGAGGCTCACGTCGCCGTTCAACCTGAACGGCCATCCAGCGCTGTCGGCGCCGTGTGGATTCACCACCGACGGTCTACCCGTCGGCCTGCAGCTCGTGGGCAGGCCCTTCGAGGACGCAACGGTGCTACGAGCGGCGCACGCGTATCAGGACGTTACGGATTGGCACATGCAGCGGCCCAATCTGGGCCACCGCGAGCTCAACGCAGCCTAGGATTGATGCGCAGGCGGTTTGCGGGCGGGCACCGTCTTGTCACAATGCAACACCCGGTTCGCTGGAAGCATGCAGTCAAGCCCTCCAAGCTGGACGTCCGTCTTCGTCCTTTTCTCGCTCTTCATTGCACTGGTGATGCTGTTCGTGACAGACACTCCGCCTCCCACGACCTGACCTCAGCACTAATACCTACGCTCTAACGCGGTTGCATGATGATGTCGACCACCACCGGCTTGCCTGAGTCGACAATCTTGATCGCCTCAACAAGCGTCTCGTTGATCTTGTTCGGGTCCGTGATCGGGCCGAATCCGGCCACGCTCAGCGAGCGCGCCAACGATGCGAAGTCTGGAGCAGGCTCCGTGATCTGGATGCCGATCCCCTTGTTCTCCACCGGGCGGTCGCGCCGATGCGCCATGCGCTCCTGGTGCTCCTCGTCGTTGTAGTACGAGCGGTTGTTGTACAGCACGATCAGCAGCGGTATGTCGTACTTCGCGGCCGTCCACAGCGCGTTGGAGGTCATGAAAAAGTCACCGTCGCCGAGGACACTCACCACCAGGCGGCCGCTGCCTTTCCAGCCGAGCGCCGCTCCTATGGACGAGGGCAGGCCGTAGCCGACCCCTCCCCCCCGGCCGCCGCCGATGCCGTGGCCGTACTCCGTCGTGTCGATCGCCTCGCGTGCGCGGCGTCCATGGGAGCTCACCAGCGCCCAATCGCGTCCGTCGACCACCTTGGCAATCTCGCCGTAGAGGCGCGCCTGCGAAACGGGCGTCGCGTCCCACGTGTTGGCGATCCAGGCATCGCGCTCGGCGCGGTGGGCATCGTGGATCGCCTGCACCTTCCCTCGACGCGCCTCGATCCGCGCCGACGCGGTCGGGTCCGCCTCGATCGCTGCCTTGCACAGCGCTACCAGCTCTGGCAGCGCCTCTGCCGTATCCGCCGCGATCGGCACGGCCACAGGCATCAGCCACATGTTGTCGGTCACCCAGCTCTGCTTCTCGAGATCGAGAAGGGTGATGTGGATCGTCTTGGCATCCGGGCCGATGGCCGGCTGAAGGGCTCCGCGCTCCCGCACGTCCGGACCCAGCGGCACGCCGAGGCTCGGCACGTCCAGCGCCAGGAGCACGTCGGTGTCGGCGAGCACGGCAGCCCGGTGGCCGGTCACGTCGAGCGGATGCGTCGTCGGGAAGTTGAACGGCCCACCCGCGTCGATAACTCCCGCTCCCAAAAGCTCCGCAAGCTCCTGCAGCGGTGCTAGCGCCTCGCGGTTCAGTCCCGTCTCGCCCGGCATGATGATGGGCCATTCGGCACCCACCAGAAGCTCCGTAGCCCTGCGCAGAGATTCGGGGTTGGCGGCCGGAGCAGCCGGCGCCGCGAATTGGCTCACGTCGGGGACGACCAAGCCATCGGGCACGGTGTCCTCCTGGACGTCCGTATCAAGAGTGATGTACACAGGACCCTTGGGCTTCGTGGTCGCGGTGCGGTAGGCACGGAGGAACGACTCGGGCACGGCCTCGATGCTGTGGGGCTGGTCGTCCAGCTTGGTGAACTCGCGCACCAGCGAGCCCTGTACTAGGGCGGTGTGTACCCAGTCGGTCGACCGACGGTGGTTGGAGTCCTGGGGGCCGCCACCACCGAGGTTGATCATCGGGGTACGGTCGCACCAGGCATTGAAGATGGCCATGGACGCATGTGCCAGGCCCACTACGTTGTGCAAGCCGGTGGCCATCGGCTCACCCGTAACCCGCGCGTAGCCATTCGCGATCGCGACCGCGAACTCCTCGTGCGCGCACATCAGCATCTCGGGGCCGCCGCCGTCGAAGTTCACGATCGAGTCGTGCAGACCTCGGTAGCTGGCACCCGGGTTGAGCGCCATGTATTTGATGCCCAGCTCCCTGAGCACCTCAACCATCAGGTCAGACCCGAAGACCGCCTTGCTCGGCCTGCCCGCGCCCAATGGACCGGCAGCCGCCTTCTTCGCTTGTGCCATGACTCTCTCCCCGCTCTCAGATATGGGTAGATTCCGGTACGAGCCAAGCCCGACCAGTGCGCCAAACGGGCGCATCATAGCAGGTGGAATCGCGAACGCGAGCGGAGGCTAGGCGACCCCGGCCGAGACGCCCGTGGCGCTGGGCGTGGCAGTTGCATCGGGCATGACGGGCACGCCGTCGCGGTAGAGCACCTCGTTGCCGAGAACCGCTGGCACGCGCGGCCCAGGCGTAAGGATGCCGACCAGGTTGAGCGGGTCGCACGCGGACACGCGAACGATGTCGCCGGTCGCCTCGCGCCGGTGCACCGTCCGCATCGCGTCGACCGCATCCGGCATGGCGAACTGCTCCCCAACCAGCCCGGCGATGAAGCGGCCGCCGCGGATCTCGCCTCGCGCCTCGGCCCGCCGGAAAGCGCGCACGAGTCGCCCCCAGGGGGGTGCCATGGGCTCACGCGCCACCAGCTCGCGCGTGACCACGCCATAGCGCCGCAGGAGCTGCCCTGCTCGCGCTTCGACCGTATCGTCCGACTCCGACGCGCCTCCTGCCAGCAGCGACCACCGGCCCCCCACGCGGCCCGACGACGAGCGAACCCTCGCCCGGCGCGCGAATCGCGAGGCGCGCTGCACACGCTTGGCCGCGCCGGAGATCAAGCCACGGAGCGCACCCAAGCCGTCGGCCGTGACCATGCCGGCGGCCACGAGCACCCAGAGGGCGTCTTCCACCTCGGACGGCAGCCTGCGAGTGCCCGCGACGACGTCGGGCACGAACGACGCGCCACGCTCGCGCAGGTAGTCGCGAACCTCCGCTGGCGCGCCGGTCAGGTCGAGATCGTCGCGTTGCGGGTCCAGCAGCCACGACACGTCCTCGCGCAGTGCGATGGAGACGGGCCTGTTACGGGAGAGCCCCGCAGACGGCATCGCATCGCTCGTACGCCTGGCGAACCGTCCCCAGGCGAGTTCGCCGCTGAACGATAGCGTATCGAGCGTCGACTGGTCGAAGTCGGTGAGGCGTGAGGGCAGCACCGACGACTCCCATGCCGCGGCCGCGGCCTCGAAGCCCTGAAGCTGCTCGACCACCTCGACCAGCCCCGCCTCGCCAGTCAGCCTGCTGCCGGGTGTCGCGTGCTGCCACTCCAGAAGGAAGCGTATGAAACTGGCCACGGGTACCGGCTCGATCTCGCGCCGCAGCCTGCCGATGGTGCTGCGGTGGATGCGGGCGAGGATCCGCCGGTCGCAGAACTCCTCGATGCTCGCATCGGGGCCGCTGGCCTCGGGCCTGAACCGGCCTCGCAGCACGATCCCCTGCGTCTCCAGGCGCACCATGCCTTGAAGCGTGAGGCACGTGCTCAGCGCAAGCCGATCCGCCATCTCGGCGATGGTGAACGGTCCGGACGCCTCGACGCGCCCTCGCAGCAGCTCGGCAACCGCCTCCTCTGGCTCAGGTGAGGCCTCTGGCGGGGCGTCACCACCTCTGGGAAGGCCAGTGGATGGGTATACCGCGCGCACGAGGCTTGCGCGCTCGGCGGCCAGCCAGAGCTGGCGGCTGTCCACGCGCACCGTCAGTACACGGTCGTCCGCGGCGAGCTCCGCAAGCCACCCACGCCACAAGTCGGGGTCCTCGGCGCGCAAGGCGATGTCGATCTCCGTGAGCACGCCCAGCGACAGCAATGCGTCGTGCATCTCGTCCGCGTCACGCACTGGCGGCCAGGCGTTCGCCTCTTCCACCGCGATCGCTTCGGGGTCCAGCGCCCCGAGATCGCGGGCGTCTTCCGGCAGCGCACGCCGCAACGTGACGGCGCGGGAACGGCGCTCCTCCAGCGGTGCGTCGTCCAGGAACGCGTACGGCATGGCGTTGAGTATCTGGTGCGAGAAGACCGACGGCTGAACGGTGTCCTTACCGTACACCTCGATCTCGCCGTTCTCGATCCTAGTCAGCAATGCCTCGAGCCCAGCCACGTCGAGCGCCTCGGTGAGGCAGTCGCGCACCGCCTCGAACACCAGCGGATGGTCCGGCGGCTCGATGCTCGCACCGGCAGGCATGTTGTCCTGGCACGCAGCCGCATCCGGGAAGACCGCCGCCAGCAGGTCGTCCGATCGCATGCGCTGGATCGGCGTCGGCACGCGCTTCCCGCCGACCTGGCGCAGCAGCGCAAGGGCCCGCGAGGCGGTCCATCGCCAGCGGATCGGGAAGAGAGGACCCTGGAACACCGCCTGCAACAGCGTCTCCCGAGCGGTCGGCGATTTCACGTACTTGAACACCTCCTCCACGGGAAAGGAGTGCTGCGGACCGAGCGATATGTTGATCCCTTCATCCGTGGCGGAGGCCTGCAGCTCTAAGTTGAAGCCCACGCAGAAGCGCTTGCGGAGCGCGAGCCCCCAGGCGCGGTTGATGCGGCTACCCCACGGGGAGTGCACGACGAGCTGCATGCCGCCCGCCTCATCGAAGAAGCGCTCGGCGACGAGGCGCTCGGCCGTTGGCACGACGCCTAGGACGCGCTTGCCTTCGGCGATGTACTCGACGACCTGCTCGGCCACGCCGCGCGAGGCGCCCGACTCCATCACCCAAGCGATCGCGGTCTCAGGAACCGGCAGTCGCTGGTCCACCTCGCGGCGAAGCACCGATACCTCGTCGGAGAGCTCCACAGTGCGCCCCGGCGCCTCGCCGGTCCAGAACGGGATCGTCGGCGCCATCCCGTGCGCAGACTCGACGCGTACCGTGCCTGACTCCACGCGACGTATCTTCCATGGCGTGTTGCCCAGCAGGAACACGTCGCCCGCCATGCTTTCGATGGCGAAGTCCTCGTTGACCGTGCCGACCATCCCGCCGTCGGGCTCCGAGATCACCAGGTAGTCGGCGGTGTCCGGGATGGCCCCACCGCTGGTGACGGCCGCGATGCGCGCGCCGCGGCGCGCCTTCACCTTGTGGTGGATGCCGTCGCGATGCAGGTAGGCGCTGCCACGGCCCCAGCGGTTCGCCACACCCTCCGACAGCATCGTGACTACGGCGTCAAACTGCTCGCGTGGCAGCGCCCGGTACGGGTACGCTCGCGTCACCAGGTCGTACAGGTCGTCCTCCGCCCACTCGTCGGTGACGGCGGTGGCGATGATCTGCTGCGCCAGCACGTCGAGGGGCCACGGCGGGACCGACAGTGCGTCCAGCCGGCCACCCTGGATCGCCCGCAGCAGCGCAACGGTCTCCACCATCTCGTCGCGGGTCAGCGGGTAGAAGCGTCCCTTGGGGATGCCGCCGAGCCAGTGGCCCGAGCGTCCCACGCGCTGGAGCGCAACGCCGATGTTCCGCGGCGAGCCCATCAGGCAAACCAGGTCCACGTCGCCCACGTCGATGCCCAGTTCCAGCGACGCGGTGGCTACGACCACCTTCACCGTTCCGGCCTTCAGGCGCTGCTCGGCATCGAACCGGGTCTCCTTGGACAGGCTGCCGTGGTGGGCGGCGACGTTCTCTTCGCCGAGCCGATCGGACAGCAGGTGGGCGAGGCGCTCCACGAGCCGCCGCGTATTCACGAACAGCAGCGTCGTGCGGTGCGCCTCCACCAGCTTCGCGACCTGGTCCAGCGTCTGCGCCCATTGCTCGTGGGTCGCCACGGGACCAAGCTCGAAGCCGTCCGGCAGCTCGACGGACAGGTCCATCTGCCGCTTGTGCCCGGCGTCGATGATTGCGACGTCTAACTGTGCGCCTCCGCTCGTCCGCTCCGGCTCTGGACTAAAGGTCGCACCGGTGTGCCGGGGCTCCGGACTTGCGCCCTCACGCGACCTGCCGGTGAGGAAACGGGCCATCTCTTCGATGGGCTTCTGCGTGGCCGAGAGTCCGATGCGCGTCACCGGACCCTCCGCCAGGTCGCACAGGCGCTCGACCGTGAGTGACAGATGCGATCCGCGCTTGTTGGGCGCAACCGCATGCAGCTCGTCGAGGATTAGTGTTTGCACGCTCTTGAGCGCGTGACGGCCGCGTTCCGTGGTGAGCAGGATGAACAGCGACTCCGGGGTCGTGATCAGCACGTGGGGAGGCCGCTTCACATACAGCGCTCGATCGCGGGCGGTCGTGTCCCCGGTGCGCACGCCGACGCGGATCTCCGGGATCGGCGTACGCATCTCATCGGCCAGCGCCGTGATCTCGGCCAGCGGCTCGATCAGGTTGCGCTGGATGTCGTTGGCCAACGCCTTCAGCGGCGAGACGTACAGCACCCGCGTCGCGTCTGTGAGCTCACCGTCACCGAGCCCGAGGCGAACCAGCTCATCGAGCCCCGTCAGGAACGCGGCCAGCGTCTTGCCCGACCCGGTAGGCGCCGCGATGAGCGTATGTCTGCCCGACGCGACCGCCGGCCACCCTTGTGCCTGCGCGGCCGTGGGCTCGCCGAATCGGCGCTCGAACCACGTCCGGACGATGGGGTGAAGATGGGCGGTTGCGAGCGTTTCAGCCACGAGCCGTAGGGTATCAGGGCAGTCTATCGGGTGGTGTCAGATCTTCCCGCCCCCGGCCGCACCTCAACCCCCGCGTCCGCCTCCAGCGGCCAGATGGCCGCGGCGGTGTCGTCGTCTGCGTATCCGGCGTCCGCGGCGCGCTTGAAGAGGGCGAGTGCCGCGTCGCGCAGGGGGAGCGTCATGCCCGCTTCGTCGATTAGCTCCTGCACCAGCGCCTGGTCCTTGATGGTGGTGCCCACCGACGACGATCCCTCGTTGAAGATGCGCTCCAGTATCTTGGGCGCGATACGGTCGAGCTGCCGGTTCGCTGCCGAGGCCGTCCGCATGGCCTCGTAGAGCGCCCGCGGGTCCATGCCCAGCTTCGCGCCAAGCACCAGCGCCTCCATGCTCGCGGCAGCCGTGACGTCCTTCACCATGTTGTTGACCAGCTTAGTGGCGTTCCCGGTGCCCACCCCGCCCATGTGCTGGACGTTCTTCCCCAACACGCGAAGCAGCGGTAGGGCACGCTCGAACTCATCGTCTCCAGAGCCCACCATGATGGTGAGATCGGCGTCCCATACCCGCTGCCCGGTACCCGAGATTGGCGCTTCGACGTAGGCAACGCCCGCCTCCTGGCTCCGCGCCGCGATGCGCCGCGCCATGGCCGGCGGCTGCGTGCTGAAGTCGATCAGCATGCCGCCGGCCTGGGCGCCCTCCAGCACGCCGCCTGGGCCTTCGATCACGTGCTCGATCGTCTCCGTCTCGAAGAGGCACGTCATCACCACGTCGGACCCAGCGGCCAGCGCCGCGGGGGTCGTGCCCGCCTTGGCGCCGAGCGCCACGAGCTCGCGCACCTTTCCCTGGCTGCGGTTCACGACGGTGATGTCATGCCCGGCCTTGACCAGGTGGATAGCCATTGGCTTGCCCATGCGGCCGAGGCCTATGAATCCGATGCGCATCGCGCCCTCCCCTGAAGCGAGGCGAGGATACCCCAGCACGCGCGAAGCAGCTATCATGCCCTTCGGCGCATCGCCCACAGCCTGGACCCACCTAGGAACTACTCTATGGAATATCGCAAGCTTGGCACCTCGGACCTTCAGGTCTCGGCCATCGGCCTCGGAACGAACAACTTCGGCAACGACGCTCGCATCCCCGACCCGGCGCAGAGCGCGCGGGTCGTACACGCCTGCCTGGACGCCGGCATCAACTTCATCGACACGTCCAACAACTACAGCGCCGGCAAGAGCGAATCGCACATCGGCGAGGCGCTCAAGGGCCGGCGCAACGACGCGATCATCGCCACCAAGTTCAATCTCAACAACCTGGAAGGACAGTCCATCAAGGACCGCATCACCCAGTCCGTAGACGAGAGCCTCACGCGGCTCCAGACCGACGTGATTGACCTATACCAGATCCACTACGCGCTCCCCGAAGCCTCGGCCGACGAGATTCTCGAGCCCATGAACGCGCTAGTGGAGCAGGGCAAGGTGCGATTCATCGGCGAGTGCAACTACATGGGCTGGCGACACGCCGAGGCCACAGCTGCCGCCGCCCAGCACGGCTGGGCGCAGCTCGTGTCCGCGCAGAGCTACTACAACCTTTTCCGCAGGCAGGTGGAGCTGGAGCTGTTGCCCTACTGCCACGCCAACAACGTAGGCTTCCTACCCTACTTCCCGCTGGCTGGCGGCTGGCTCACGGGCAAGTACACGCGAGGCACCGAGGCACCGGCCACCGCGCGCCGCATGGTTGGCGAGCTCCAAGTCGACGAGCAGGCGCAGGACACGCTGGCCAAGCTCGACGCCTTCGCCGGAGAGCGTGGCCACTCCGTCCTCGACCTCGCGTTCTCCTGGTTGCTGGCCCATCCGGCGGTCTCCTCGGTGATCGCCGGCGCGATGACGGAAGAGCAGGTCGCCATGAACTCGAAGTCAGGCGATTGGGCGATGACCATGGAGGATCGCGATGCCATCGACGAGATCGCGACGTGGGATGGCACGGGCAACGAGATCGAGGCCTTCGGCGGCGGCAGCCCCAAGCGCATCATCCGCTAGGAGCTCCGCGCCTCGCTCCGCATCCGCAGCGATGTCAGCAGCACCCAAGCCATCGTCGTCGCGAAGAAGCCACGCTGCAACAGGCCCAGGCCATCCGGCCAAGCGTCGAGCTGGAACGGCACCACGAGCAGGAGGCTGAGGCCGCCCATGACCAGCGAGAATCGCCGCCAGCGCTCCCAGCCTGCCCGTGCGCGCAGCATCGCCGGCACCACCATCGTCAGCGTGATGATCGCAGCGAAGCCCATGCGCGCCACCACATCATGGGCCAGATCCTCGGCGACGCCCCACAGCACGAGGCCTTCGTAGCCGTCGCGGAACACCGCGGCGAGCACCCCACCCGCGCCGTACACCACCACCAGCACCCACAGGAGCGCACCCCACCAGCCGCGCCCCACCAACCCGTGCAGCAGCGGACCCAGCGGCTGAACCAGCACGCCGTACCCCGCGAACCCTGCAGCGATCACCCACGGATGCGGCATACCAGGGCCCGCCAGCAGACTGAACGTGTCGCGCATCGAGCTGTAGCCGGGCGTGACGAGCGTGGCCACGCTCGCAAAAGCCACGAAGAACAGCGGAGCACTCGCTGCGCTCATGGCCATCAGACGATGTACGCTCGCCGTCATCGGACGACGACGCCAGACACGGCGGCGCCAACGCCTGCGATGACCACCACGAACAGCGCCAGCCGCCGGAACAGCGCCACGGAGACGCGATGGGAGAGCCATATGCCGGTGAACACGCCGGCGAGACTTGCGGGAAGGAGCTGCGCGGCCAGCGTGAACGCATCGGCCGTGAGCAAGCCGCCGATCAGGAAGCTCGGTAGCGCCAGCAGGCCGACGACCTGCAGGTAGAGCACGATGTCTGCGCGAAACTCCCGTGGGTCGACGCCCTGGTTGGCGAAGAACAAGACCACCGGCGCACCCGACAACCCGGTGCTGCCCGTGAGCAGCCCGCTGAGCGCACCCACCGGTAGCGAAGCGGCTCGCTCCCTCGACACGGGCCGCTGCCACCCCAACAGCATCGCTATGGCGCTGCTCCCGACAACGACCCCCATGAGCAACTTCAGTACACCCTCGTTGAGCTGCACCAGCGCGAGCGCACCGAGCGGCGTGAACGCGATGCCCGTGAGCATCAGCGGCCACACCCTCCGCGGGCGCATCGACCGATAGCTATGCATGACTAGCACGAAGCCGAGCACCAGGCTCAGCATCACCATGACGGGAACCACCAGCGTGGGCGCGAGATAGACCATCAGAATCGGCGCTGCGAGGAGCACGAAGCCAAAACCGGTGGCGCCCTGGACCGTACCGGCCACGAACACGGCGAGCGCGGAGAGCGCGATCAGTGGGACGGGAAGCATAGACGGCCCTAGAGGCCGTACCCTTGCGCCTGCACGAACCCCGCCTTGCGGCGCCACTTCTGATTCACCTTGACCCAGAGCTCGACATAGACGTGCTTGCCCACCAGCTCCTCGATCTCCACCCGTGCCTGCGTGCCTACTTCCTTGAGCGCAGCGCCCGCTTTGCCGATGAGCATCTGCTTCTGCGAAGGGCTGTCCACGTAGACCGTCGCCGCAATCATGTCGGGCCGCTGGTCCTCGCGCTCCTCGTAGGCGTCGACCTCCACTGTGACGGCGTAGGGCACCTCCTCGGCGAACAGCAGGAACACCTTCTCGCGGATGATCTCCGCGCAGAGGAAGCGCACAGGGCGGTCGGTGAGCACCTCGGGGGGAAACACGGCTTCGCCCTCGGGCAGGTGGGCGGCGATCTGCTCCAATAGCAGCTCCACGCCATCGCGCTCGACTGCGCTCACGGGGACCACCTCCTGGAATTTGTGCGCCTCGGCATACCCCTGGATGATCGGCAACAGGCGCTTCTTAGAAACAGTGTCGACCTTGTTGATCACGAGCAAGGTGGGCGTGTTGGTCAGCGCAAGCTGACGCATGAAATCGCGCTCCACGTCGCCGGGGCGGCGCGGCTCCACGACCAGCAACGCCAGGTCCGCCTCCGCCAGCGCCGACGCGAGCTGGCGGGACATGGCCGCGTCGAGCTGATCGCGCCCCCTGCGCAGGAAGCCCGGCGTGTCCAGCAACGCCGCCTGGAAACCCTCACCGTTGAGCACGCCCAACACCTTGTGCCGCGTCGTATGTGGCTTCGGGCTCACGATTGCCAGCTTCTGTCCGAGCATCGCATTGAGCAGCGTCGACTTGCCGACGTTGGCCCGCCCGATGATGGCGACGAACCCGGCACGGAATGGCGTGGCATTAGTCATGCCCCCATTCTACGTGGGGCCTGCCTCCACGCGCCGCTGGCGGCCACGCGGAACTGGCACGGGGCGCTATGGCGCGCCTAGTATCGGACACGGATCGCTGGGCTCTGATGCCTTGAGTCTGTAGGCGGAGGTGGTGCGGGTTGTGGACGACGACTCGTTCCTCGTGACTGCAATCCCCGCAACGGAACGGAAATCGACCCCGGGGCTCTGGTAGGGATCGATGGAGCGGGCGATGGGATTCGAACCCACGACAGCTTGCTTGGGAAGCAAGAACTCTACCACTGAGTTACGCCCGCAACGCCCAGCATTGTAGCCTGCCCCACTGCTCGCAGGCCACCATCGTCACACCGGCCTACGGCTCCAGCCGGCGCCAGGCGAATGCTCCGGCAATGGCGATGCCACCGAAGGTGAACAGCGAGCCGATGCTGAGCGAGAGCAGCGCGATGATCAGGTGCATAGACGTAGCGATCAGGACCGCAGCGAGCGCCATGTATTGGTACGGGCGCCCTCGCCGCTTGTTCACCGCAGCACTCACGCCCTCGCCCATCACATAGCCGAGCCCCATCATCGTGAAGAAGAAGAAGAAGCCGGCGAAGGGTAGCGCGAACGCGATCACCCGCAGGGCGATGAAGCCCGCCACACCAAGCCCCATGGCAGCACCAGCGCCCCGGGAGATGTAGCCCGCCGACACTTGGTACGTCGGAAGCCGGTAGGCTCGCTCGCACTCCTTGCAGCGCAGACCCACCGGGTGCTGACGCATGCACTCCACGCACATGGCTTTGCCGCAATTGCTGCAGCGAAGCCCCGTCTCCCGGTCCGCGTGCCAATGGCAGTACGTCGTCCCCATGCTCAGTCCGCCGCCTCCGCCTTGCGCCGCACCCACGCATCGTGGTCGGCGATGTCGCGATCGTACAGGAGCCGGTTCAGCAACAGTCTCGGTTTGCTCACTCCAGGCGTCCCACGCGTGTTGGATGCAAGACGCTTGGCAACGGTGACGAGTAGCAATCCAGCCATGAGCGCGACGACGGCGCCCGGGCGCTCCCAGTAGAGCGATAGTAGCGGAAGCGAGGCGAACCCGATCAGTACCCACACCGCGGCACTCTTGGTGAGCTGCCAGCCTGCCGTGGCCAGCACGATGAACACGCCCAGCTCCAGCCGCCCCAAGGCAACCAACACCCCTACGGTCGGGGCGACGCCTCGCCCGCCCTGGAATCGGAGAAAGATCGGCCAGTTGTGACCCACCACAGCGAGCATGGCCGCAGCGGCCTGTACCTCGATCCCAAGTCCCAACCCGCGTGCCACAAAGGCGGGGGTCATCCCTTTCACGAACGCGTCGAAGATGCCGATGGGGAAGATCCACACTTTGCCCACGTTGTACCAGACGTTGGACGTGCCAACCGTGCCGGTGCCGACCTTCCTCAGGTCGATGCCCTTGACGACCTTCGCCGCGATGTACGCGGCGGGAACGGAGCCCAGCAGGTAGCCGTAGGCGAGCACGAGCACGGATCGGATGGTGTCGTCCATACCTGCTAGGACAAACGGCTCTTCGAGCGCCGCTCCAGCTCCTCCAGCACCTCCAGGGGTGGACCAGCCGTCCCCGGCAGGTTCTCGCCGTCGTACCCCATCGCGTGGTAGTCGCTACCACCACACTGCAGCAGGCCATAGCGGTCCGCGAGCTCGCCAAGCTCCTTGCGGAGCTCTGAGTCGAACTCGGCGTAGTGCACCTCGATACCCTCTACGCCTAGGTCCGGAAGCCTGGCAATCACATCGCGGTAGTCCGGCAGGAACACCGGGTGGGCTAGCACCGCCACGCCACCCACGCCGCGAATCATGTCGACCGCGTCTCGCGTTGAGATATGCGGCCGGTCCACGAATGCGATACCGTCATCGTTCAGCAGACCGTTGAACGCATCCCTCACTTGCGCGATGTAGCCACGCTCCACCAGCGCCTGGGCGATGTGCGGTCGGCCGATGCCCGCGTCCGCAGCAATCGCCTTCACCCGCTCCCAATCGACCGAGTAGCCCTGCTCGGCCAGCCGCTGGACCATGTGGTAGCCGCGATACTCGCGGTCCTCCCTGAACGAGAGCAACTTCGCCTGGAATGCCTCCTGGTGATAGTCAAGGAAGTAGCCGAGCATGTGGATGTCGCCCTTCGTGTCGATCGGATGGTCCGCGCTTATCTCGATGGCGGGCACGAGCCGGAGTCCCGGATGCGCCGCGGCCGCGGCGAATGCTTCGTCGAGTCCCTCCGTGGAGTCGTGATCGGAGATGGCCGCGATCGAGACGTCGCGCTCCGCCAGGAGCCACACCAGCTCGGTCGGCGTCAGCTTGCCGTCCGACAACGTCGTATGCATGTGCAGGTCGATCTTGGGCTTGCTCGCGTTGTCCGTCATAGCTCAAACGTCCGGTCGACGCGATGGATCTCCGTGGCGAGTCCCGTAAGGTCATCGATCTCGATGAACACGGAGTTGAATTGCAGAGGCCCCTTGTCCGCCACGTTCAGCCGGCGCGGCATCGCCGTGAGAAAGCGCGTCAGCACATCCTCCACTCTGCTGCCGATGATCGAGTTCACCGGGCCCGTCATGCCCAGGTCGGTCACGAAGGCGGTGCCTTCGGGGAGCACGTGCGGATCGGCCGTAGGCACGTGGGTATGCGTGCCCACCACCGCGGACACCCGGCCATCGAGGTACCAGCCGAGCGCCCCCTGCTCCGACGTGGCCTCGGTGTGGAAGTCCACCAGGATCGCTTTGGGCGGATCCTCCTCGAGCTCCTCCAGCAGCCAGTCGGCGATTCGGAACGGCGAGTCCAACCCTTCAGGCATGAACACCCGGCCCTGCAGGTTGATGACAGCGACCGGCCCGGCCCGCAGCATGCCACGGCCCGGCGTGCCGGCCGGGTAGTTCGCAGGGCGCAGCACCGGTAGCTCACCGTCGAGCGAAGGGATGAAATCCCTTTGATCGAACGTGTGGTTGCCGCCAGATATGACCGTCGCCCCGGCGTCCAGTAGCTCGTCCGCCGTGTCGTCGGTCAGCCCGAAGCCCGCCGCCGCGTTCTCGCCGTTCACCACGACGAAGTCGAGAGCCAGCTCCCGCTTCAGCCCGGGCAGGACGTGGCGCAGGGCCTTGCGCCCCGGCTTGCCCATCACGTCGCCTACCATCAGGACGCGCAAGAGCTTCCCTCCGAGCCCGATCCAGACATGATCATTTGGCAACCTCGCTCGCACGGGTCTCCCGAACCACGGTGACCGTGATCTGGCCCGGATACACCAGGTTCTCCTCGATCTTCTTCACCACGTTCCGCGCCAGGTTGGAGGCCCCGATGTCGTCGACCTGGTCCGGCTGCACCAGGATGCGCACCTCACGCCCCGCCTGGATGGCGAACGACTTCTCGACGCCCTCGAAGCTGTTGGCCACGTCCTCGAGTGCTTCTAGGCGCTTGAGATACATCTCGGTCGTGTCGCGGCGTGAGCCAGGCCGGGCCGCGCTGATCGCGTCGGCCGCCGCCACAAGGAACGCTTCGACGGACCCACGATCGTTCTCGTGGTGCTCAGAGATCGCGACCTGCACGGCCGCAGGCAAATTGTATCGCTTCGCTATCTCGTCACCGATCTCTATGTGGCTGCCCTCGACCTCGTGGGTGAGCGCCTTGCCGATGTCGTGGAGCAGGCCTCCGGCCTTCGCGACCTGAACGTCGGCCTTGACCTCTGCGGCGAGCATGCCGGAGATCCGTGATACCTCGACCGCATGCTGCAACACGTTCTCCCCGTAGCTGTAGCGGTAGTTGAGGCGACCGATCAGCTTGATGAGGTCCGGGTGGAGTCCTCGGACTCCGGCGTCGAGCACGGCCTGCTCGCCAGCCTTCCGAATCGTCTCCTCGACCTCCCTCTGTGCCTTCTCGACGGACTCCTCGATCCGCGCTGGATGGATACGGCCGTCTTGAATGAGCGACGTCAACGCCAGCCGGGCCACTTCGCGTCGCACCGGCTCGAAGCAGGAGATCGTCACCGCCTCGGGCGTGTCGTCGATGATCAGGTCCACCCCGGTCGCCGCCTCGATTGCCCGGATGTTGCGGCCCTCACGGCCGATCAACCGTCCCTTCATTTCGTCGTTCGGCAGGGGCACGATCGCCGTGGTCGTGTCAGACACGACATCGGCCGCGAGCCGCTGAATCGCCAACGAAACCACCTTCTTGGCCTTGTCGTCCGCCTCGGCGAGCATGACCTGCTCGAGGCCGTAGTAGCGTTTCGCCAGCTCATGCTCCACCTCGCCCTCGGCGGTCTGCATGATCTGTTCCTTGGCCTCGGTCATGGTCAGGCCTGCGACCGACTCGAGCTTCACGGCCTGCTCCTGCTTGAGCTGCTCCACCGCGCCGCGGGCATCCTCTACCTCGCCCTCCCGCTCGGAGAGGCGCTGCTCCCGCGCCTCCACCGCATCCTGCCGCTTTTCGAACGCCTCCTCACGCCCTACGAACCGATCTTCGGAGCGCTGGAGCTCCTTGCGCCGGTCGCGCATCTCGCCCTCGGCCGCCTGCCTGGTCTGCAACGCCTCTTCTTGCGCCGCCAGCAGCACACGCTTCTTCTCCGACTCCGCCTCGGCGATCAGTCCCGCTGCGGAACCCTTCGCCGCGTCGATCCCTCTACTCAAAGCCGCATTTCGCAGCACGTATCCGCCGCCGACTCCTACTCCTATCCCAACGATCGCTGCCACTATCGCGATGATCGCGTCCATGGTTACACCTTTCTGTCCCGCCACGCTCGCGTCCAACCGAGAAGGACCGGGTGGCCGGGAACCTCACACGCTTACTGCCGCCTCTGGCATGCACGCGCTCCCGGCACGGCAGGCAAACGAGCAGCCGCCGTGCGCCGAACACGTGGCCGCGCCGACTAGCCGCCGTGTAAATGCACACGGCGACTGCGCGCGATGTCCGGCTGGTCTATAGAGAGCTTCGTTGTGCGGATGCGTCAAGACGCACACCATCATCCCTTTCATAGGTAGTGGCATACGTGGACGGGGCCGCTATCGGGCCGGTCCGCTTAGGAGCGGACCGGCTCGGGCGTCAGGTCGGGCAGGTCGGCCACGGGAGACTCGCTGTGGCCGTTGGACCCAGCGTTCTCACCGCGGATACGCCTCTCGAGCGCTTGCGCGATCTCAGGGTTCGCGTTCAAGAACTCTTTCGCGTTCTCCCTGCCCTGACCCAATCGTGTCTCGTCGAAGGAGTAGTTCGCTCCGGACTTCCGGAGGATCCCCATGGTCGTTCCCAGATCGATGAGATCGCCAGCCTTGCTGATGCCGATCCCGAACATGATATCGAATTCCGCCTGCTTGAACGGCGGAGCGACCTTGTTCTTGACCACCTTGGCCCGCACTCGGAGACCCACTGCCTCGGTCTGCTGCTTGATCGTTTCGATCCTGCGCAGGTCGAGGCGCACGGAGCTGTAGAACTTCAGCGCCCGGCCACCCGGCGTCACCTCGGGGCTCCCGAAGAAAACGCCAACCTTCTCTCGCAGCTGGTTGACGAACACAACCGCCGTCTGCGAGTGGCTGGTGGCCGCGGTGAGCTTGCGCAACGCCTGGGACATGAGCCGCGCTTGCAGCCCAACGTGGGCATCGCCCATATCGCCTTCGAGCTCCGCCCGCGGAGCCAACGCTGCTACGCTGTCGATTACGACCACGTCCAGCGCGCCACTGCGAACCAGATACTCGACGATCTCCAGCGCCTGCTCCGCGGAGTCGGGTTGGGAGATCAGAAGCGATTCGACATCGACGCCGCACTTGCCCGCGTATACCGGGTCCATCGCGTGCTCGGCATCGATATAGGCGGCTGTCCCGCCCTTGCGCTGCGCCTCGGCCACGATGTGGTGACAGAGGGTTGATTTCCCCGCCGACTCCGCACCGAAGATCTCGACGATCCGACCTCTGGGAATGCCCCCGACACCGAGGGCCATGTCCAGTGAGATTGAGCCGGTGGGGATCGCTTCCACGTATAGCCGCTGGGTTGCTTCGCCCAGCCGCATGATCGCACCACGCCCGAATTGACGCTCAATCTGACCGAGGGCCAGCTCTAACGCTTGTTCCTTCTCAGACACGATTTGGCCTCGTCTCTTAACCGCCACTACCGCTAGTTATCGTACCACACACACACGTGGCGGACGGCACGGCGGAGTGTGCCACGGATGCCCCTGATACCCGCAAGTGGCCAGTGTCGCGTTTGGGCTGGTTTGCAGGTCTGAGTGTGGGCTTAGGGCTTGTCTGACGGTGCGCCTACGCTTCGCTACGACTCCGGGGAGTTCGCTGCGCGGCTTGCAGGTGCAGGGCGAGCGCCCTGGCGGGGGAGGGGGGTACAGGAGTCCCTCTCATGCCCAAGCGTCCCGCGGGTAGGCGGGTGGGAACATGGCTGCCCCTGTTGCGGCGCAGCAGCGGGTGGATCCAGGGTGTGACCCTGGGTCTCACCCTGGGAGATCACGCCACAGGCGGCGGCTGGACGTGACGTACCCCAAACGATCGTAGAACGCCAACGCGCCCTCATTGAACTCGTAGACGTTCAGCTCGACGTCCGTGGCCGACCGCGAGCGGCCCCACGCGTGGGCGCTGTCCATGAGTGCCTTGCCCGCGCCGGACTTGCGTGAGTCTTCCGTCACCAGCAGCACATCGATGAACAGCGTCTGGCGGTCCACTAGGTTCGGTGCGCGCCGCGCATCCTCGATGTGCGCCTGCAGGAAGCCCACAACTCGGCCCGCGTCATCCGCCACGAGGAACTCGAAGTGGTCGTCGGCCAACATCAGGTCGAAGTACTCGTCCCGCCGCCGCCGCGTGGAGTCGGCACGCTTGAACACGTGCGGCATCGCCGCGAGGTTCATCTCGTCACCCTCCGTAAACAACTCGCGGATGCGGTCATAGTCGAGTGGCGCGACGCGCCGGATCATCGGGTCCATGTGCGAGGCGCTCCGTGGTTAGGTTGGTTGGTATCGGTTGACGATGGGCAGGCGACGGTCACGGCCGAAGTTCCGGCGAGTGATCTTGATGCCGGGAGGAGCCTGACGCCGCTTGTACTCGCTGCGGTCGACGAGGCGGATCGTCTGCGCCACCGCGTTCGCGGGCATGCCGGCAGCCAGCATCTCGTCGACACTGAGGTCATCCTCCACGTATGCCTTCAGGATTTCGTCCAGCACCGCGTAGGGAGGCAGCGAGTCTTCGTCCTTCTGGTCCGGCCGCAGCTCCGCAGTGGGAGGCCGCACGATGATCGACTCGGGGATCACCTCACGCCCGGCCATCACGTTGCGATGGCGTGAAAGCTGCTGCACCAGCGTCTTGGGGACATCCTTGATGACAGCGAACCCGCCCGCCATGTCGCCGTAGAGCGTCGCGTAGCCCGTGGCCATCTCGCTCTTGTTGCCAGTCGTGAGCACGATGGCGCCGAACTTGTTGGAGATGGCCATCAGCAGATTGCCGCGTATGCGCGCCTGCAGGTTCTCCTCCGCGGTATCGGGCGCCCGTCCCTCGAACAGAGGAGCAAGCTCCTCCAGATAGTGATCGAACAGGCCTTTGATCGGGATCGTCACCATCCGCGCGCCCAGGTTCTCGATCAGCTTGACCGAATCGTCACGCGATTGATCCTCCGTGTACTGCGACGGCATGAAGTAGCACGTGACCTGCTCCGGCCCCAGTGCATCCACGGCAATGGCCGTCGTCAGCGCGGAGTCGATGCCGCCCGACAGGCCGATCACCGCGCCACGGAACCCGCTCTTCCGCACGTAGTCGCGCGTGCCGATCACCAGCGCCGTGTACACCTCGGTCAGCGGTTCCATCGGCGCCTCGAGCGCAGTCGCGATGTCACTCGCAGTGCCGCCATTGCCATTGGCGTCCGACAGGTGAAAGAACGTGGGCTTGCCAATGGCATCGAGGTTTGCCCTCATCAGGGTGCCCTCCAGGCGGGGGGCGTCAACCTCGTCGGCGTCGACGTCCACCACTATCAGGCCTTCGGTGAACTGCGGTCCGCGCGCGACCGTATGGCCATCGGGCGTGAGCACCAGGCTCTGCCCGTCGAATACCAGCTCGTCCTGGCCGCCCACCGTATTCACGTAGGCGATGAACGCTCCGTGGTCCTTGGCGCGCTTGGCGAGCATCGCCTCGCGCTCGCCACCTTTGTCTCGGTGGTACGGCGAAGCGTTGATGTTGACAATCACCTCGGCCCCGGCCGACCGCTGCACGGTGGTCGGTCCGGCGTCATACCAGATGTCTTCGCACACGTTCACGCCCACCTTCACGCCCCTGACCGTGTAAACGGGGCACTCGTCGCCTGACTCGAAGTAGCGCTCCTCGTCGAACACGCCGTAGTTCGGTAGGAATATCTTGTGATACAGATCGACCATCTCCCCATCGAAGCCGACCGCCGCGCCGTTGTAGAGGCGCCCGTGGACCGGATTGGGAGACGGCGCAACGGCGGTCGTGCCGTCTCGAAGATCAGGGGTTCCTACGATGACCGCGATGCCCTGGCTGGCTCGGATCACACGCTCCGTCGCGCTGCGAGCATCCGCCAGGAATTGGCGCTTGAATAAGAGATCCTCAGGCGGATATCCCGTGACGGCAAGCTCCGGGAAGGCGATCAGGTCTGCTCCCTGCTCCCGGGCGCGTTCGATCAACCCCAACATGATGTCGGCGTTACCGTTGGTGTCACCCACGGTGGGGTTCATCTGTGCAAGGGCCAGCCGAAGGGCTCGCATGGACTGGATCCTCTAGCGCGCGTGGTCTCGCAAGGCAGGCTCAATTATAGACGGTCATGGCATCGCTGAGAGGCGCTTGCCCATGGCAACCACGGGCTCCTCCACGTAGCCGAGCGCCTCGTAGAAGCCAACCACGCGCCGGTTCTCGGTGCGTACCATCAGCTGCACCTTGACGCAGCCAAGCTCCGCTAGGCGGTTTTCCGCGTACTCGAGGATCTGGCGCCCAACGCCCTGCCGCTGCACATCCGGGTCCACAGCCAGGTAGTTGATCCAGCCACGATGCCCCTCGTATCCCACCATGGCCGTGCCCACGACCTGGCCTCCCGCCACTGCGACCAGCAGCAGATCCGGTTGCCAGGCGGTCTTCATCAGGATGTCCGTGGCAGGATCATTCGCAGGCCTCACCAAACCGCAGCGGTGCCACAGGGCGACCACCGTGTCGTGTTGAGATGCCTCATATGGTCCTATCGCGATCTCCATCCGGATCCCCTCCTAGCGGCGAGGCCCAGCGCCCAACAATAAAAATAGGCGCTCGGACCATCGAGCGCCTTTTGCTTAGTTGCGTTGGAATGCAGGGAAAGTGTGAGCTATCCCCCCGAGCGGCGGCGCCGTCGGGCGGATCGTCGAGCAGCCAGGCGAGCCTTCTCGCCCTTGGAGCGGAAGAACCGCCTGTCCTTGTGCTCCTTCAAGATACCGTTGCGCGTGACTGCGGCCCGAAACCGGGACACGATCCCCTCGGGGCTCTCACCGTCACGCAAGGTCACGAACGCCATGTATGCTCCTCTGGCCAAGCGAGCTTGACCACGAGAAATCATACCACCTTCGGGCGCATCTAATCAAGCGCGTCATACCAACCGCGACGAGGCCGTTGCCTATCCGCCGGGGCTGAATCCGATTGACAAATCGAGCCGTGGCACAGTATTTTGGTTAGCAGTCCTGGCCTTCGACTGCTAATAACGGATCGGTTCCCCAAAGTGCCCATCTACAGTTATCACTGCGCCTCGTGCGGCAACGAGTTCGAGCTCCGGCAGGGGTTCGACGCCGACCCCACGCAGGAGTGCCCCAAGTGCGAGAATCAAGCTCGTAGGCGCATCCACGCGGTCGGTGTCATCTACAAGGGCTCCGGCTTCTACACCACTGACTACGCCCGAAAGTCGTCCCCGTCTTCGGAGACCAGTTCGAGCTCGCCTGGCAGCAAGTCCGAGTCTAAGAGCGAATCCAAGGATTCCTCGTCGAACTCATCCGAGGCATCGGACTCATCCTCAGGGTCCTCGAGCAAGGACTCCTCAACCAAGACCGCCAAGTCCAGCAGCGACTGAGCCCATGCGCGCGGTCGTTCAGCGCGTGAGCCAGGCCGCCGTCTCCGTCTTCGGCGAAACCGCCGGGGCGATCGACCGTGGACTACTCGTCTTGCTCGCCATCGGACGCAATGACGGCCCGGACGACGCTGCCTATGTCGTCGACAAGATCGCGAGCCTGCGCATCTTCCCGAACGTCGATGGCAACTTCGATCTGTCAGTTGCCGACGTGGGTGGTGAGCTTCTCGTCGTGAGTCAGTTCACGCTGTACGGCGATACCCGCAGGGGGCGGCGCCCCAGCTTCACCGACGCGGCACCCCCCGAACAGGCGGGGCGTGCCTTCGAAGACGCTATCTCCCGCTTCCGGGAAACGGGGCTCCGCGTGGAGACGGGCGTCTTCCAGGCCATGATGGACGTGTCGCTGGTGAACGACGGGCCCGTCACCATCTGGATCGACTCGGCCGACCGCCGCCGCCCCCACAAGGCCAACGCCTAGCCCGCGTCTCCCTGCTGCAGAAACGCACCCTGCAGCTTCTCGCTGTGCTCCTCAATCTCGGTGTCCCGAATCGACCCGGCCACGCTCGATTACGTGACGATCCTGATATCAGCCGTGCTGCCCTCCTCTAGGCTCATGGATAACGAGTGGATAGAACCATATCGACGCTATCACGATTCTCAGTCGTGGCCTTGGATTGGGGCCAAGCTCCCTCTACACTGCAGTTGTTCATTGCTGGGGAGATCGGGACGAACTTTAGTCCCGGGCCGTCAGGCACACAGTCCAACCCCACCAGCACAGTCGAAGGAGGCCCCCCGTGGGAGACGCACTGAAGGACCGCGTCGCAATCGTGACAGGCAGCGGCCGGGGAATTGGGCGCGAGCACGCCCTGGCCATGGCTGCGGAGGGCGCCAAGATCGTCGTTAACGACATCGGCGTCGAGCGCGACGGCTCAGGTGGGACGATCGCGCCAGCCGACGAGGTCGTCGCGCTGATCCGCGAGAACGGCGGAGAGGCGGTGGCCAACTACGACTCCGTCGCCGATTACGAGGCCGCGGGACGCATCGTGCGCACCGCCATCGACACCTACGGCCGCCTCGACATCCTGGTGAACAACGCCGGCATCTTCCGCCACAAGCTAATCCACGAGATGAGCGAGGAGGAGTGGGACCACGTGATCGGCGTGCACCTCAAGGGCTCGTTCAACACGTGCCACCACGCAGTGCCCCTCATGATGGAGCAGCACTACGGGCGCATCATCAACACCGCGTCCAGCCAGTGGCGCAACCCGGAGGGCCGGGCGAACTACGGAGCGGCCAAGGGCGGCATTGTCAGCCTCACGTGGGGCCTCGCCTTTGAGCTGCGCAACCACGGCATCACCGTCAATGCGATCGCACCCATGGGTGCGACGCGGGCCTTCGGCGACGACTCGTATCGCGATATGCTGGCCGACGCCAGCCTCGACCGCCTGAAGGACCCCGCCGAGCAGGGCGACAACCGCGCTGCTCCAGAGTTCGTCTCGCCGACGGTCGTCTACCTTGCGTCGGACCATGCGAAGGACGTCACCGGCGTCGTGTTCCGCGTCGGCTCCGGCAAGGTCGGCCGCTACAGCCATCCGACAGAGGTGCGCACGATCTACCGCGATTGGAAGGCGGAGGGGCCGTGGACGATGGACGAGATGAAGGAGCTACTGCCCAACGCGGTGATAGGTGGCGATGCGAAGGCGCCGTTCATCCCATGACGCGCCGCATCGATCTGCAGCTGGGTCGCGACGTTCCCACCCCCTCACCCGCGGGACTTTTGGGCACAGAGGGGGACACCCCCTCTAACTCCCTCGGCCGGGTGCCCGCCTTGCACCCGCAAGCCACGCGGTCGAACAAGCAGGAGCACATCACATGCCGATCGCAGGGATAGACCACGTACACGCCGTAGCCAACGACCTGGACGCCAGCATCGCGTTCTACACGCAGGTGCTCGGCTTCCGGTTCCTGCGCCGCGTTGCGTTCGGGCCCGACGACGCGCGACGCGAGCTGGCGTACGTCGGCCTTGGCGACATGCTGCTGGAGCTCGTGCCACCAGTCGAGCCGCCAGCCAGCGGCACGGCGGAGCGCCCCTTCGCGCTTCAGGTGGAGGACATGCCCGCGACCCTCGCCGACCTCAAGGCGAAGGGGGTGGCGGTCGATGTGGAGCCCCGGCCGGGATTCTCGTTCGGTGGGCTCACCGCCGTGATACGCGACCCCAGCGGCCTGGCGATCGAGCTACGCGAGTGGGCCGGCGACGACGCGCACAATCCAGACTGGCAGCCGGAGCGGGCCGACGTGGTGCGAACGGGATAGCGAAGGACACCTGAGCGAGGAGGACGGCTATGGGCGACTATCTTAAGGACAAAGTGGCGATTGTGACCGGCAGCGGTCGCGGTATCGGCCGCGCGCACGCCATGGCACTCGCCGCCGAGGGCGCCAAGGTGGTCGTGAACGACCCCGGCGTCGAGCGCAACGGCTCCGGCGGCACCATCGCCCCAGCCGACGAGGTGGTCGCCCTTATCCGGGAGAACGGCGGGGACGCCGTCGCCAACTACAACTCAGTGGCGGTCTTCGACGAGGCGGCGGAGCTCATAAAGACCGCGACGGACCGCTACGGCCGGCTCGACATACTGGTCAACAACGCGGGCATCGCGCGGGAGGGACTCTTCCATCAGATCAGCGAGGAGGATTTTGACGCGGTGATTGGTGTGCACCTGAAGGGCACGTTCAACACCTGCCGCCACGCCATCCCCATCATGATGGAGCAGCGCTACGGACGCATCGTGAACACCGCGTCCAGCCAATGGCGCAACCCCGAGGGCCGCACGGCCTACGGCGCCGCCAAGGGCGGCATCGTCAGTCTGACGTGGGACCTCGCATTCGAGCTGCGCAATCACGGCATCACGGTCAACGCCATCGCGCCCATGGCCCAGACGCGAGCGTTCGATGGCTACACCCACCCGGAGATGCTCGCCGAAGGTGGGCTCACCACGAAGAAGGCCGGCGACGAGCTCACCACTGACCGGCCGGGCGGCGAGCACGTTTCACCCATGGTCGTCTACCTCGCATCGGACCTGGCCGCCGGTATCACCGGGCGCATCTTCCGCTCGGGCTCGGGAAAGATCGGCATCTACAGCCACCCCACGGAGGAGCGCGCCATCAACAAGGACTGGCGCAACCAGGGGAAGTGGACGCTGGACGAGCTTCGACGCCTGATGCCATCGAGCCTGCTGTTCGACGACTCGACGGCGCCGTTCATCCCGTAGGTAAGGTGCGGCTTGCGGGTCAAACCTAGCTGTCGGTGAACTCGCGCACCAGGAAGCTGGCGTCGCCCTGCTCCTCGAGCGTGCGCAGCGCCTCTAGCACCGCGGCCTGCGCGATGTCCTCGCGGTTGACCTTGCGCACGCCATGCTCGCGGCGCAGCAGGCGCCGGATGTCCTCGACCGCCTCGACTGCGTCGGCGCGGAAGCGATACGTGACCTTGATGCGCTCCTTGGCATCCTCGGCCTCCGCCAGCGCGTTGAGCTCCGAGCTGACCTCCTCGGTCGTGCGCAAGATTGCATGGCGGCCTCTGCTCTCCAGCTCGGGGAAAACGAACACCGGTCGCTTAGCCTTGGCCATTGAGCACCTCCTCCGCGAGCAAAGCGTATTGCTTGGCACCGTCGAGACCCTTGCGCCAGAGGGCCAGCGGCGTTCGATAGCCGGGGGCCTCGGCGAAGCGGACCGATTGCTTGATCACCTGGGGAAAGAGGTGAAGTCCCTCTCGCTCACAGAAGTCCCCGAGATACTCGTAGACCTCACGGCTGTTGATGGTACGCGCGTCGTAGCGGGTCGCGAGGATCCCCATCACCTGGAGGCTAGGGTTCGTCACCTCGCGTACGTTCTCGAGCGTGTCGAGCAGCATGCGCAGGCCGCGCAGCGCCATGTACTCGGCGGAGATCGGGATAATCACCTTGTTGGCCGCGGTGAGACTGTTCACCGTTAGGATGCCGAGCGACGGCGGAGTATCGATTACGATGTAGTCGTACTTGCTCAACACGGTGCGCAGGCGGCGCTGTAGCACGGTCTCCGCCGCCAACGCCTGCTTCAGCTCGATCTCGGCGCCCGCCAGGTCGATGTTCGCGGGCGCCAGGTCGAAGTCGAAGTCGGTGCTGATCACCACGTCGCCGATGGCCATGGATGGCTTGATGAGCGCGTCATAGACCGAGCGGTCGAGCGTCGTCGTGTCCATGCCCAAGCAGACAGCGCAGCCACCCTGCGGGTCCATGTCGACCAGCAGCGCGCGTTTACCGGCCGCTGCGATGCATGCGGTCAGGTTGACTGCGGTGGTCGTCTTGGCGACGCCACCCTTCTGGTTGGCAACGGTGAGAATCATCGGTCCCTTGGTAGCCATGTACCTGCGCCAATGATGCGCCGCGCGGTTCGGCCACGGCGACCCTGAGATTCCGGCACAACGCTATCGGGCAGCAAACCTGATGTCAAGATTTGTTGCAAACTGTCTTGCCAGCAAGCTGGGTTTAAGGTAGTGGCGGCTTGCAGTTGAGATTACCTGTACTCCTATGCTTCGCCATGGCTGCGGACTAAATCCACCGTGCGGCGGCTTGACTTGTTGT
>Ga0315338_1000640_pt1 | contig 68269 bp, 62 predicted proteins | sample ASW8metaG_FD_204518 | JGI IMG/M metagenome (GOLD analysis project Ga0315338, IMG submission 204518) | Ammonia-oxidizing marine archaeal communities from Monterey Bay, California, United States - ASW #8 | ecosystem: Environmental > Aquatic > Marine > Coastal | place: USA: California | collected...
ATCGCGTCGGGCGATATCCATACTGATCCGGATCTCGACCTTCACGAAAATCAAGTGGTGACGGACGCGAGAGTGGATTGTTCCACCGAGGGTGAAGAAATGACCTGCACCATAAATGGTGAGCAGTTGGAGGGAATGGCTTTTGTCACTGTTGAAGGCGAAGTCATTCGCCCGGACAGCACAGATGAAGACGGCAATGTCGCCCGGTTTGAATTCATCACAACGACTGCAAGCGACGACACTCGCATTCGATCCGAAGATGGCAATGTTCTCGTGTTTGTGAGCGAGGATAGAACCTTCGATGTCATCATTCCGGATGATGTTGAAATGACCTCTGAAAATCACATTATTGGTGATTGGGTATCAGATGATGATGCAGCCGCCCACGTGATTGTGCGAAGACGTGCAATTGCGGCAGATGGTGAATTTCACGTGCTCGTCGAGCCGGCCCCGCATGTAGCACCTGCCCCGCAAGTCGAGCCCGCACCACAAGTCGCATCTGAGCCCACTGGCGAACCAAAGAATAATGCGGCGACACAAGTGGCCCCCCGATTGTCGGTCATACCTGCAACCGGTCGCATCTCCAGCAGCTATGGACCGCGCCCGTCGCGACCGGTCGGATCCCCCGCATTTCACTACGGCACTGATATTGCCGCCCCGAATGGCACTGTGATCCAGGCACCCGGAGCGGGCACAATCACGCACGCAGAGGCGGGTCTGAATGGCGTCGCCGCTTGGGGAAACACCGTAGTCATTGATCACGGAAATGGCTGGGAGACCGTCTACGCCCACATGCAAGGCTTTGATGTTGAAGTGGGCGATATGGTGCGCGCTGGCCAGCAAATCGGCCGCGTGGGCTCAACGGGCCGCTCCACCGGACCGCACGTTCATGTCGAGTTGCGTCACAATGGTGAGCGTGTCGACCCGGCCAGCTACGTGCCTGGTCTCGACTAGAAGCGGATCAGCAAGATTGTTTCGACACAGACCTGTTCGCCCCAAAGGATATGTCCCGTTGAAACAGAAAAGGCCGGAGCATCGCTCCGGCCTTTTTATGTTTTGTAATAAGCGCTGGAGGCGGCCAGGACTAAACCCAGGACACCGTCATAATTTCATAGGACTTCAGCCCGCCCGGTGCGTTAACCTCGACGACATCGCCGACTTCTTTATTGATCATGGCGCGAGCAATCGGGGAGGTCAGCGAAATTTTGCCAGCCTTCACATCCGATTCGTCTTCGCCGACGACCTGGTAAGTCGCTTCAACTTCAGTGTCTTCATCAAGAACCGTCACGGTAGCACCGAATTTGACGGTGTCGCCGCCCAGCTTTGAAACATCGATGATCTGGGCCCGCGCGAGCTTGTCTTCCAGCTCAAGCAGACGGCCTTCAATCCAGCCCTGTTTTTCCTTTGCGGCATGATATTCCGCATTTTCCGACAGGTCGCCGTGTTCGCGTGCCTCCGCAATCGCCGCGATAACTTCGGGGCGTTCAACGGATTTAAGATGTTTCATTTCTTCGTCGAGGGCGTTGTGCCCTGCGGCGGTCATTGGGATCTGATTCATGACATTATTTTTCTTGAGGATTGCGCATAATGCAACCGTGCTATGCAACGGCTACTGAAAGTAGGATTGCAGAGCTTTGGGTTCAAGGGCCCCTTCGTCAATACGTCGGATCGAGTCAATGGCAGCGCGCGCCGCCGATGCCGTAGTGTAGCAAGGGATTTTCATTTCCAGCGCTGTGCGTCGGATGGAATAACTATCCAGATGTGATTGTCGGCCCTCGGTTGTGTTGAAAATCAGCTGCACATCGCCATTTTTTACAAAATCGACAATATGCGGGCGGCCCTCAAACACCTTATTGACCCGTGTCACCGGCACATGACCGTCTTCGAATGTTTCTGCGGTACCGGCTGTGGCCAAAATTTCAAAGCCCAGCATCACCAGGACACGCGCCGGTTCAATCATTGCGGCCTTGTCGCCCTCGCGCAGTGAGATGAAAACCTTGCCGGTGCGCGGCAGTTTTATACCCGCACCCAGCTCGGCCTTGGCGAACGCCCCCTCAAAGGAAATATCGGTACCCATGACCTCGCCGGTTGAACGCATTTCCGGGCCCAGGATTGGATCCACGCCCGGAAAGCGGGCAAACGGCATCACTGCTTCCTTGACCGAGACATGGCTTGGATTGGGGACGGCCAGATTGAAGTCAGACAGAGGGGTTCCCGCCATAACCTTCGCGGCAATTTTGGCCACCGGTTCGCCAATTGCCTTGGAAACGAACGGAACCGTCCGCGATGCGCGCGGATTGACCTCGAGCACGTAAATCGTCTCGCCCTTGATCGCAAATTGCACATTCATCAGGCCGCGCACACCGATCGCGAGCGCCATGGCGCAGGTCTGGCGCTTCAGCTCGGCGATCATCGCTTCAGTCAGGGAGTAGGGTGGCAGGGCGCAGGCTGAATCGCCAGAATGCACACCGGCTTCCTCGATATGTTGCATCACGCCAGCGACCCAGACATCCTTGCCGTCACAGATCGCATCGACGTCGACTTCATCGGCCTCGGTCAGATACCGGTCGAGCAAGAGCGGAGACTTGCCAGAGACATTGACCGCCTCACGCAGATAGCGTTCCAGACTGTCGGTCTCGCGAACAATCTCCATCGCCCGGCCACCCAGCACATAGGAGGGCCGCAGCACGAGCGGGAAGCCGAGTTTTTCAGCAGCGGCCCGGGCTTCGTCTTCGGTATTCACGATGACATTTGGCGGTTGGGTCAGGTCGAGGCTCTCAATCAGTGCCTTGAAACGCTCGCGGTCTTCGGCCAGATCGATCGCGTCCGGGCTGGTGCCCAGGATCGGCACGCCCGCCGCTTCCAGCGCCGTTGCCAGCTTCAGCGGCGTTTGCCCGCCATATTGCACCAGCACGCCCAGCAACGCGCCATTGGATTGCTCCTTGGCGATCAATTCCATCACGTCTTCCATCGTCAGTGGCTCGAAATACAGACGGTCGGCGGTGTCGTAATCGGTAGAGACGGTCTCCGGATTACAATTCACCATGATCGACTCAATGCCCATATCGCCAAAGGCGAAGGCGGCATGACAGCAGCAATAGTCAAACTCGATGCCCTGGCCGATCCGGTTGGGACCACCGCCAAGAATGATGACTTTTTTCGCGTCGGTCGGATCGCTCTCGCAATCCGTATGGCCGTTGAAATCAGGTGTTTCGTAACAGGAATACATATACGGCGTCGCCGCCTCAAATTCCGCCGCACAGGTGTCAACGCGCTTATAGACCGGGCGCACATCCAGTGTGTGACGGGCTGCGCGCACAGCGGCCTCGTCCTGATCGGTCAACTGTCCGAGGCGGATATCGGAAAAGCCCATTGCCTTGAGCTGGCGCATGGCGCCCGAATCTGAAGGCAAACCAAGCGTACGCACATCTTCTTCCGCTTCCACCAGTTCGGCGATCTGGCGCAGAAACCACGGCTCATACAGGGACGCGCGCTGCACTTCATCAACACTCAATCCTTCGCGGAAGGCCTGGGCGATCACCAGCAAACGATCCGGCGTGGCCAAAGTCAGCGCCGCACGAACGGCATCCTTACGGGCGGTTTCATTCGCCGCATCGGCAACACCCGGTATCTCCATCTCATCAAAACCGCACAGGTCTGTTTCCAGCGAGCGCAGGGCCTTTTGCATGCTCTCCTGGAACGTCCGACCAATCGCCATCGCCTCCCCGACAGACTTCATCGAGGTCGATAAAGTGGCTTCGGCACCGGGGTATTTCTCGAAGGCAAAGCGCGGGATTTTGGTGACGACATAATCAATCGTTGGTTCAAAGCTTGCCGGTGTCGCGCCCTGGGTGATGTCATTGTCGATTTCGTCGAGCGTGTAACCGACCGCCAGCTTGGCCGCGACCTTTGCGATCGGAAAACCCGTCGCCTTCGACGCCAGGGCCGAGGAGCGCGACACGCGAGGATTCATCTCGATCACCACGAGGCGGCCATCCGCCGGGTTCACCGCAAACTGCACATTCGATCCGCCGGTCTCGACACCAATCTCGCGCAGCACGGCAATCGAAGCCGAGCGCATGATCTGGAATTCCTTGTCGGTCAGCGTCAGGGCAGGGGCGACGGTGATGCTGTCACCCGTGTGTACACCCATCGGGTCCACATTCTCGATCGAACAGATGATGATGCAATTATCCGCCGTGTCGCGGACCACTTCCATCTCAAACTCTTTCCAGCCGACAATGCTTTCCTCGACCAGAATTTCCGTCGTCGGAGACGCTTCCAGCCCACTTGCGCAAATTGTCCGATATTCTTCAATGTTATAAGCGATGCCACCGCCCGTGCCGCCCATGGTGAAGGACGGACGAATAATCGCGGGCAGGCCGATGTCCGGCATCACAGCTTCCGCTTCCGCCATCGTCTGCACGACGCGGGAGCGCGGGCTCTCAAGGCCCAGCTTTTCCATCGACTGACGGAAGCGCTCACGGTTTTCCGCCTTGTCGATCACATCCGCCTTCGCACCGATCATCTCGACACCAAACAGATCCAGCACACCGCGACGATCCAGTTCCAGCGCACAATTGAGTGCCGTCTGTCCGCCCATGGTTGGCAAGAGCGCGTCCGGGCGTTCCTTCTCGATCACCTTGGCGACCATCTCTGGCGTGATTGGTTCGATATAGGTCGCATCGGCCAATTCCGGGTCGGTCATAATCGTCGCCGGATTGGAGTTGACCAGGATGACCTTATAGCCTTCCTCTTTCAGCGCCTTAACGGCCTGAACCCCGGAATAGTCGAATTCGCAAGCCTGGCCGATCACAATCGGGCCGGCGCCAATGATCAGGATGGATTTGATATCGGTACGTTTGGCCATGAATATTCGCTCGCCTGCGCGCGCCCACAGCCTCGCCACAGGGTGCGGCGAAGAGCGGGTAGCTTTGATTGTAGTGCTGAGAGGGGGTCCTAGACCGGAATCGCCGCCTTGGCGAGCCTGAATCTGCCCCTTTAAGTGTAATCAATTCTCCGCGCACGGAGTGTCCCCGCCGAAACCCTAGATTTTGCTTGAATTCTTAGGGCTGAAAAATCTCGGCCAGCGTGGATTTGTTTGACGTCAGCATGACAGCTCGCGATGTCATCCCCGGTCAGGGTTGCGCAATCCCCAGATCCCGCCACAGCATTGGCTGCACATCTGCGCGCGTTCCGGTTAATCGCTCCCCAACCAGCCAGTGGGCGCGTTCGTGGACGAGCGGGATGAGGGCGGACTGGGCCAACAGGCGCGCTTCCGCCGCCGCATAGGTACGGGCGCGCGCATTGGCATCGCTCTGCCGACGCGCATCCGCCATCAGGCTGGCATAGATCTCGTCCTGCCAATTGAAATTATCGGCGAACCCACCCGGCGCAAACGGGTCGAGCATGTAAAAGGGATCCGATTTTAGACCGCGATTATAGCGCGAAATAGCGATATCGAAATCTCCATTATCGACCGCCTGATAAAGATCGGTGGGGTAGGTGACGAGGATTTCGGTCTCTATGCCCAGCCGTCCCCAATCATCCGCCAGCGCGACCGCGACGGGCTCATTCTCGCCGACTGTTGTGCGGATTTGAAGCGGACGGTCGAGCCAGCTCGCGTCGAGACTGTCGATGATCTGCTGGGCCTGTGCGAGGTCTGCTGGTCCGGATGGCGGCCCGGGGATCACATGCGCGGTGGGACGCGCCGTGTCAGAGAAAAACTCGCGCGCGATAAACTCCCGGTCGACGGCGAGCGACAGCGCCAGCCGCACCCGCGGGTCGGCCAGTTCGGGGCGGGCATGGTTGAGCTTGAGATAGCGCAGGATCGGCGCGTCGAAGGACTGAAAACGCCGCCCCAGATTGTCCCGCAAAAAGCCGATTTGATTGGCGGTGGGATTATCCGCGAGATCGTATTCGTCCGAGCGAAACAGTCGAACCCGTGTCGAGGCATCGCGCACCGCGTCCACTACGATCGTCTCGATCGCAACCTCGTCGGCATTGTAATAGTTTGGATTCTTCGCCAGCCATAGCGTGTTCTGGCCATCATCGCTGACCGTATAGGCCCCTGCGGTTACCAAGTTTTCCGGGCGGATCCAGTCTGCACCATGGCTTTCAATGGCGTGGCGCGGGAAGGGGTAAAACTCCCGCATCAGGATGGGAAAGAGTCCCAGCGGCGAGGTCAGGCGAAATTCCACCACGCGCTCATCGATCGCCTCCACACCCAGCGTCGCCGGCGGCATCTCCCGTGCCAGCACGGCGCGGGCATTCTCGACTGCATGAAAATCGCCCAGATCGGCGAAGCTCTGCGTCGGATCGACAAGCCGTTGTGCCGACCAGACCACATCGGTAGCCGTCAGCGCCTGTCCGTCCGACCAAAGTAATCCCTCACGCAGGACAAAGCGCCAGACCAGCCCGTCTTCCGACACCGTCCAGCTTTCCGCCAGGCCACCAGATAGCCCGCCATCGGGACCATAGTCTGTCAGTCCGGCATGGATTTGTTTGTAGATCAGTGCCGACGCCGCGAACTGGCCGCGCGCCGGGTCCAGGCTGTCGGGCATGGTGGAAATCGCCACCCGCAACAGGCCGGGTTCTGGCGCGGATCGCGCGCAGGCAGACAGGGTGGAGACGAGCCCGGTAGAGGCGGTGGCGGCAAGCAGGGTGCGGCGATTGATCATCGCGCCACTATGGCGCGCTTCGCAGCTTTGACCAGAGGGACAGTTGGATCAGGCGCTGGCGGTGGTCTTCAGCGACGATACATAGCGGTCAAACACACCAAAGCTGTCCTGCGGTCCCGGGCTGGCTTCGGGGTGGTGCTGCACAGTCTGGACCGGCTTGTCGGCTAGTTTGAAGCCACAATTAGTGCCGTCAAACAGCGAGACATGTGTTTCGACAGCCCCTTCTGGCAAGCTTGCGCCATCCACGGCGAAGCCATGATTCATCGAGACGATCTCAACCTGGCCAGTCTCGTGATTCTTGACCGGGTGATTGGCACCATGATGACCCTGGGCCATCTTGATGGTGCGTCCGCCGACCGCCAGGGCCAGCATCTGATGACCCAGGCAGATGCCCAGAATCGGCAGATTATCATCGACCAGCGCCTTCAGGGTCGGCAGGGCATATTCGCCCGTCGCCGCCGGATCGCCGGGGCCATTGGAGACGACGACACCGTCGGGAGCCATCTTGCGCACATCATCTGCGGAGGCATTGCCGGGCAGGACGGCGACACGCGCGCCGGCCGAAACCAGCAAGCGTAAAATGTTCGCCTTCACACCGTAATCGAGCACCACCACGCGAGGTCCGTCGGCGGGACCGGTTGCGAATCCATCTTCCCAGGACCAGCTGCCCTGATCCCAGTCGCCACCTGTATCGCGGGACACAGCGGCCGCCAATTCGCGACCTTCCATGCTCGCAGCGCCTGCGGCTTCAGCCTTGAGCGCTTCAATATCAATATTGCCAGCGGGATCGTGAGCAATCGCGCACATTGGCATGCCGCTCTCTCGGATGCGCCGCGTCAAAGCCCGGGTATCGACGCCGCTCAGAGAGACGATGCCGCGAGCGCGCAACCATTCATCAAAGCCTTCCTCGGCGCGATAATTTGCCGGAGCTGTGATCGGTGCGCGAGAGACCATACCAACGGCCGCCTTGCGGGCTGGAGCGCTGGTGGCTTCCTCGTCTTCCACATTGGTGCCGACATTGCCGACATGCGGGAATGTGAAACACAAGACCTGGCCGGAATAGGAGGGGTCAGCGAGGATTTCCTGCTGACCGGTCATCGCCGTGTTGAAACAAAGCTCGCCGATGGCCGTGCCCGAGGCGCCATTGCCCGTTCCGACAAATACCGAACCGTCCGCAAGTGCCAGGGCACCGGTGATGATCTTGCTGGTATCAGCCATTTTGAGCTCCTCAAGCGCCTGTCTGGACGGGAATCACCAAAAAGGGATCGCCAGCACCCAAACGGGCGCGTTCCTAGTCAGTCAGGCTTTAACGGTCAATCCCGCAAGCCCTGTTTTCGACGCATTTCCGCCATGACTTGATTCTTTTATCCGAAGGGCATATTCCCGCCGACTTCGTTTTCGGCCATAGTCCGGTCGCAAATCAGGTCCTGCACTCTGAGTCGCCGTGTTTTGGCTCGTGGAGATTTAATGCGGACGTAACCGAACGGTAGACTGCACAGAGCTTACGTTGCGTCCCCTAAGACCCCATATACTAAACAGGCCAAATGGCCAGAACGCACTCATGCGTCAAATACGGTTGTAAGATACATGTCACTTCGAGAACGCATTACCGACGATATGAAGACCGCCCTCAAGGCTGGCGACAAGCTGCGTCTGTCGACGCTGCGTCTGATTTCCGCCGCTGTGAAGGACCGCGATATTGCTGCGCGCGCTGAAGATCGCTGCTGTGGCTGCGAGGAGGGCGAGATCATGTCCATCCTACAAAAGCTGGTCAAACAGCGCGAGGAAAGTGCCGCCACTTACGAAAAGCACGGTCGCCTCGATCTGGCCGAAACCGAGCGCGAGGAAGCGCAGATCGTTCGCGAATATTTGCCCAAGCCCATGGATGAGGGTGAAATCGAGCAGGCGGCCCAGGATGTGGTCGCCGAACTGAACGCCTCTGGCCTCAAGGATATGGGCCGCTGTATGGGCGAGCTCAAATCGCGCTATGCCGGTCGCATGGACTTTGGCAAGGCCGGAGCCAAGATCAAGGGATTGTTGTCCACCGCTGCTTGAAAGCACCGTGCGGTCTCTACACCGGGCTGGGTATTGGCCTGATAAGCACTTGCGCCATGCCTTTTCCCCTGGTCGACTCCGCTGGAGGCGTGACCTCGCGCGCTTTGTGGCGCACAATGCTCGACCGATAATCAAGCAATCTTGCGGTACCTTCACTTATGCGCCTGGGCGAAGACTTCATCGATGAAATCAAGGCGCGGATCCGCCCGTCCGATTTAATCGGTCGCACGGTGGCGCTGAAGCGCCAGGGCAAGGAATTTGCCGGTCTGTCGCCGTTCAAGAAAGAGCGCACACCGTCCTTCTTCGTCAATGATGAGAAGCGTTTCTATCACTGTTTCGCCACAGGCAAGCACGGCGATATCTTCACCTGGCTGGAAGAAATGGAGGGCCTGTCCTTCATGGAGGCCGCCGAACGCCTCGCCGGCGAGGCGGGGTTGGACCTGCCCGCACCTGACCCGGAAGCCGCTCAGAAGGCCGAACATCGCAAATCACTGGTCGAATGGATGGAGGCCGCCCATGCCTTCTTCAAGCGCTCCCTGAAGGGCCCTGAGGCGGCTGAGGCGCAAAACTATCTCAAATCCCGCGGCCTGACCGGCGCCGACTGTGTCCGCTTTGGGATCGGCTATGCGCCGGAAAGCCGCTCCGCGCTGAAAGACGAGCTGGTCACGGCCGGTGCGACACCCGGCGAGCTGATCGAGTGCGGCCTGCTGATCGCGCCGGACAGCGGCACGCCCTATGACCGCTTTCGCGACCGCATCATGTTTCCGATCCATGACCCGCGAGGACGATTGGTGGCTTTCGGTGGGCGGGCCCTGTCCAAGGAAGCGCGCGCCAAATATCTCAATTCGCCGGAAACCCCGCTCTTCCACAAGGGCGCGACCCTGTATCGCTTCCCCGAGGCACGTCGCGCGGTTGCTGATCCAAAGTCCGGGGCCAAGGGGCTGATCGTTACGGAGGGTTATCTCGACGCCATCGCCCTGGCGCGCGCCGGCATGGAGCAGGGCGTTGCCCCGCTGGGGACAGCGGTCACCGAAGAGCAATTGGCCTTGCTATGGCGAGCCGGTGGCGAGCCCATCATGTGTTTTGACGGCGATAGTGCCGGTCGCCGCGCCGCGATGAAATCCGCTGAACGCGCCTTGCCCTTGCTGCAGCCGGGACGGTCGCTGCGCTTTGCCTTCATGCCAGACGGTAAAGACCCCGATGATGTTCTGCGTGAGGAGGGGGCCGGGGCGCTGCGTGCCACCTTCGATACGACCCGACCATTAGCAGATCTGTTGTGGGAGCGTGAGGTCAATGCCGAACCGCTCGACGACCCCGATCGCCGCGCCGGCTTTCGACGCCGCATTCGTGCCATCGTCGGACAAATTTCCGACCGCGATATCCGGGAAGAATACAAGCGCGAATTCGATATGCGGATGGACGCGATATTTGGCGGTGGCCAGGCTGGCGGACAGTCGGGGCGATACCAAAAAAAATACCAGGGCCGCGGCGGCAAATACCAGCCCAAGCTCGGCGCCTCCCAATCGATGAAAAAACGTTTCGGTGCCGGCAGTTCGGGAAATGACATAAACGCTGTGCGTCGCGCGATTCCCAATCCAAATGAGCGGATTCTCGTTGGTGCACTGATTGAATGGCCAGAAATGGTCGAAGAATTGCTTGAAGAAATCGCATTGATCCCGTTCGTAAGCCTTGACACAATGCGTGACGCCGTTCTAGAGGCCTGCTCTCTTGGACCGGCTGTGTCTTCCAGCGAGCTACGGGCAGAGTTACTGTCGCGCGGATATGCGCAATTGTTGAAACGCGTGGAAGACAATCGGGAGCCCATGAGGGCGACACTAGGTGGGGCAGACGCTTCGGCCGCAATGCGCATTGGGGCTTGGAGACGGCTTGCGGCTACCTATATGAGACAGAGTGGCAGCCAGGAGCAGCGCGAAGAAATGCGCGCTCTTACCGAGCAGAAGATCAGTGAGGACGATTCAGAAAGCTTGCGTTTTATCAGCGAATCCTATCGCCGTGAAAACGCGAAAACTGAAGAGTCCTGACGGGGCAATTATGACACGCGATGTAGTGGAGTGCTGACGAGCGCTGCATGAGCACGCGACAAGGGCGAATAAATGAGCAAGACGGCCGAAGCCAACGAAGCATCGGAATCCCAGGACGGACCACTCCTCGACCTGACGGATCAATCAGTTAAAAATATGGTCAAGGCGGCGCGCAAGCGTGGCTATGTGACTCATGAAGAGCTGAACAATGTACTGCCCTCGGAGGAATTCTCCTCCGAGCAGATCGAGGACGTGCTGGCAAAGCTGTCCGAGATGGGCATCAATGTCGTCGACAGCGAGACCGAAGAAGACAAGGGCGAGGCCAAGCCCGAGGCCAAGACCGAGGAAGCCACAACCAAGGCTGTCGCCGGTGCCGCCAAGACCGCAATCACCGGTCAAAACACGCCAACATCCGCCGACCGCACCGATGACCCTGTCCGCATGTATTTGCGTGAGATGGGCTCCGTTGAGCTGCTGTCCCGCGAAGGCGAGATTGCCATCGCCAAACGCATCGAGGCCGGTCGCAATGCGATGATCCGCGGCCTTTGCGAAAGCCCGCTCACCTTTGAGGCCATCATGGTGTGGCGTGACGAGCTGCAGGAAGGCGAAGTCCTGCTGCGTGATATCATCGATCTCGACGCCACCTATGGCCGCCAGGTCGCCGAAGCGGCTGAAGCTGCCGGTGATCCACCCGAAGGCGCCAATGAGGAAGTTGAAGTCGAGAAAAAGCCTGAAGCCGAAAAGAAGGCTGACGACGAAGAAAAGTCCGAGGGCGACGACGAGAACAAGGCTGAGGGCGAAGACGGCGAAGACGGCGAAAAGGTCGAAGGCGCCAGCGATGATGATGACGATGATGATGAGGGCGTAACGCTGTCTCTCTCCGCCATGGAGGGTGAGCTGCGTGACGGCGTGATGATCACACTCGATTCCATCGCCAGCGACTTTGCAGCTTTCCGCAAGCTGCAGGACAAATTGGTGGCCGCGCGGATCGAGGGCAAGGACCTCACCAAGGGCAGCCGCGAAAAATATGATGGCCTGCAAAACGCCATCGTCACCAACCTCAACACCATGCATCTCAACAATGCGCGGATCGAGGCCCTGGTGGAACAGCTTTATGCGATCAACAAGGAACGCATCTCCCTTGAAGGCCGCCTCCTGCGTATGGCCGACGCCCATGGCGTCCCGCGTGCCTCGTTCATGGACAGCTATTTCGGAAACGAACTAAATCCGGCTTGGCCGAATTCCATGGAAGGATCTTCCAAGGCCTGGGACCGCTTTATCGAGCGTGAACTGACCGACGCCAACAAAATTCGTGACGACATTGCCGAGCTGACCCAGCGCGCCGGCGTGCCGATTGAAGATCTGCGCCGCATTGTGCGATCCGTGCAGAAGGGCGAGCGCGAAGCCCGCGTTGCCAAGAAGGAAATGGTCGAGGCCAATCTGCGTCTCGTGATTTCCATCGCCAAGAAATACACAAACCGTGGCCTGCAATTCCTCGATCTCATCCAGGAAGGCAATATCGGCCTGATGAAGGCCGTCGATAAATTCGAATATCGACGCGGTTACAAATTCTCGACCTATGCCACCTGGTGGATCCGCCAGGCGATCACGCGTTCGATCGCCGACCAGGCCCGCACCATCCGTATTCCCGTGCACATGATCGAGACGATCAACAAGATCGTTCGCACCAGCCGTCAGATGCTGCACGAGATCGGCCGCGAGCCAACACCTGAAGAGCTGTCCGAAAAGCTGGCCATGCCGCTCGAGAAGGTCCGCAAGGTGATGAAGATCGCCAAGGAGCCTATCTCTCTGGAAACGCCAATCGGTGACGAGGAAGACAGTCATCTCGGTGATTTCATCGAAGACAAGAATGCGATCCTGCCGATCGACGCAGCAATCCAGTCCAACCTTCGCGAAACCACCACCCGCGTCCTCGCCTCACTCACACCCCGCGAAGAACGCGTCCTGCGCATGCGCTTCGGCATCGGCATGAACACCGACCACACACTCGAAGAAGTCGGTCAGCAATTCTCGGTGACGCGCGAGCGTATCAGGCAGATCGAAGCGAAGGCCCTCCGCAAACTCAAGCACCCAAGCCGCAGCCGCAAGCTTCGCAGCTTCCTGGATAACTGATTTATGGGGCGCGAAAGCGCCCCATTTTCGTTGCGGAAATGCTTCCAATACCCTACCGGACGGACTCGTCCTGACGAAATTGGGCCCTTGGTGTTCTTGAGTCATTAGAATCGCTTGAGTTTATCTTTTCAGGTTTTGAATTAAGACTAAATGTTCGTATTGACCTTAAGGCTGCCACGAGCTGAGACAATTCGCCCGGCCACTCATATCGACATAACCAGGCCGTTCGCGACACTGTCACAATGAACGCCAAACCCAGATCCATCACTGTTGATGCGGCAACGGCTGACTTGCTCGAGGCGCGGGCCGCCGCACGCAATATGACCGTGGCTGACCTTCTGGCTGATCTGGCCGCAAACGAAGCGAGCCTGCCGGCGGAGCTGTCAAGTAAGCGCGAAGGTGGCGAGGGCGCATGGTCGCCCGCCGCTCTGGATGCCGATGCAAAACGCCTGGAGAGCTTCAAGGAAGAACGCTCTGGGGTCGACTGGGAAAAAGCGCGCGGCTGGTTGGAGACTTTGGCCACACCCGTTGAAAAATCCCGTCCGGCGTCCCGCAAATTGTGAAACTCATTCTTTCGGATCCAGCGCTCGCCGATCTTGAAAGACTTCGTCTATTCCTCCTTGAACAGAATCCACCGGCCGGCCAACGCGCGGCTTCAGTGATTGTCCAGGCCTTCGAAACGTTGAGGCGGTTCCCAAAACGCGGAACCCCATCCAGGCGGAGCGGATTGCGCGAACTTGTAATTCCGTTCGGGCAAGGTGCTTATATCGTTCGCTATTCTCTATTCGAGAACTCCGATCAAATTGTCATACTGAGAGTCTGGCACGGCAAGGATGATCGTAATTGATCCTCCGTCACCCTTCTTACATATCCGCAATAATGGCGTTTCTTGCTTGCCTTCGAACCGACCCGGCCTAATCTGACACCATCCCTGGGGGGCGATTGAGCTTTCAATCGCGAGGGACTTTTATGCGAAATCTTATTGTGGCGGCAGCGATTGCCGTGACCGGTGCTGTCGGCAGCTCTGCGGGCGACTCTGCCCATGCCGTGCAGCCGGAAATTTTGACGGTCGAGGACTGGCAGGCGGATCTAGCGCAGACCGTGACGGCACTGCGGGAGACACATCCGCGGCCTTTCTACTATGTCGAGGCGGCGGCGTTTGATGCGGCGCATTATGCGTTGATCGACGCGATCCCGCAGTTAACCGATCATCAGATCATGTTGCGTATGGCCGGCCTGGTGGGGTTGCTCGAGGATGGTCACACGCGCCTTGGTTTGCCGCGTTTGGCCGGCCAATACACGTTTTCGATGGCCCACAGCCACGACGAACCGCCAAACCATCACGGACTGTATTTTAGCCAACTTCCGATACGCTTCGCCCTGTTTGATGACGGCGTGTATATTGATGATATTGCGAGGGAATATGGCGAATTTGTTGGTGCGAAGCTGATATCGATAGGAGGTGTCGACGCGCTTGATGCCGTCGAGGCCAGCCGAGCCTTTACCGCCGCCGATAATGAGGGCAGCTCCCGCCTGATTGCCGCGGATCTACTCAATGCCGGTGCGGTATTGAGCGAAATAGGTGCGGTGGCAGAAGCCTGCGGAATCCGGCTGGTCCTGGAGCACGATGGCATGATGGATGTCTGCGTGGATTTTGGCCAAACCTCAGATCCCGCCCAACCCACTCATTCTGCGACGCAGAACGACCCCGACTACACGGTCAGCCAAACCCCGCAGGGCCACGTTCTGCTGACGCTGGACATGATCACCAGCCATCACGATGCGCGCCTGCGTGTGGCTGTGCAACTGGCCGTAGAGCGGGCCGAGGAACGCGATGTGCCGCTGGTCATCGATCTGCGCAATAATACCGGTGGCAATAATGCGCACGGGCGCGCTGTGGTGCTCAGCCTCGTGCAAAGCGCTGACATCAATCAATGGGGTCGCTTGTTTGTCCTGATCGGGCCGCGGACGTTTTCGGCGGCGCAAACCCTGATCAATGAGCTGCAACTCTACACGCGCGTCCTGTTTGTCGGTTCGCCCAGCGGTGCGCATCCGGATCATTTCGGCGACAGCACCAAAATACAGCTGAATCATAGCGGGCTGACCCTGCGTGTCTCACGCCTGCACTGGTCGAGCGGCGTGGCCGATGACAGTCGCGACGGGACGCAGCCACACCTGCCCGTCGGGCAAAACGGTGCCGACTGGTATGCCCGGCGGGATGGTGCCCTGCAGGCCGTCGCCGATTATCGCCATGAGGGCATGCTGCCGCTGGTCGTCCGCGAGCTGCGGGCCGGGCGCATCTTTAACGCCTATCTGGCTGCACAGCGCGATGGGCTGAGCAGCGAGGTCTCGGGCACGATTGCAGCCTATTTGCGTGCCGGTGAGGCGCTGGAAGGCGAGGGGGCATGGCTATTGGCGGCCTATCTCTACCAGATCGGCCTGGCCGCCTGGCCGGATGAGCCGGATTTACAGGTCGGGTTTGACCGGTCTGTTGCACAATTGTGAGCGAATAGCTGGACGTCGATTACGTGTTGCGGTCTGCTGGGTGCATGCCGCAACACACGCTCTCCATCGCCACACGAGGCTCTGGTCTCTATGACTTCACCGCCCCGGCGCGTGAATTTATCGCGGATCATCATCCAGCGGAGGGTTTGCTGACGGTGTTTGTCCGCCACACATCCTGCTCCCTGACCATCCAGGAGAATGCCGATCCGGACGTGCAGCGTGATCTGGAAGAATTCTTCAAGCGCCTGGTCCCCGATGGACATCACCCGTCCATGGCATGGCTCAGCCACACCGCCGAGGGACCAGACGACATGCCAGCGCATATCAAATCAGCCCTGACCCAGACGACGCTGGGAATCCCGGTGCGTGACGGGGAGTTATTGCTGGGCATATGGCAGGGTTTATACCTGTTTGAGCATCGAAGGCGCCCGCATCAGCGCGAGCTGGTTCTGCACCTGTCGACCTAGAGGGGCTATTCTGTCAGGCGGGCTGGCGCGCTTGGTCTTCCCGCCGGCTTGCCCGGACAGTTTTTGCGATACAAGCCAATAGCGCGTCCTTGTCGATCGGCTTTTCGACGTGCGCGGCAAAGCCACGCTCCTGATAATCGCGCACCTGATGCGCCATGACATTGGCAGTAAGGGCCACCACCGGGGTCGGGACCCGTTGTTCGCGGCGGTCAATTTCTTGAATATGCTTCAGGGCGTCGAGACCGTTCATGACCGGCATTTGTATATCCATCAGGACCAGATCAAACTCGGCTATATCAAAAGCCTCGACCGCTTCTTGCCCGTTTTCAACCAAAGTCAGCGCGATATTGGTATCATTGATGTAAGCCTGCAAAACGATGCGATTTGTCGCAATATCCTCGGCCGCCAGGACCCGCACAGGATTGTCAGAATACAGCAGGTCCAGGCATGCTGCATCGGCGCTGACCTGCTCTGCATTCAAATCCGGGGCCTCGACAGCTTCAAGCGGCAATTTGACCGTAAAGCAGGTGCCGACTCCCGGCGTGCTTTCCACGGTGATATCGCCACCCATTTGTCTGGCCAGGCCAATACTGATGGCCAATCCCAGACCAGTGCCCCCAAATTTCCGGGTGGTTGAGGAATCCGCCTGCGCAAATTTCTCAAAAATAATCTCGCATTGTTCTTCGGTCAGACCGATCCCGCTATCTTTTACTTCCAGGATCACCGTGTCCGGTTCACCGTCGTGCGGGAGGCTGCGTGTGGAGATTTTCACCTGCCCACATTCGGTAAATTTGATAGCATTGGAGACCAGGTTATTGGCGATTTGCGAGAGCCGTAGCGCGTCACCCATTCGGGCCACGTCGTCGCCATCCTCACAATCCCACAACAGCTCAATCCCCTTTTCCACAGCGAGCGTGGCATAGAGGGCGTGCGTGTTAGCAAGCAGCTGCGACAAGCTAAACGGATGCATCTCCAATTCGACCTGGCCCGCCTCGATCTTCGAAAAATCCAGAATATCGTCGAGCAGACGCACCAAGGTCTTGCCAGATTCAGTGATGATATCGACGCGCTCGTGGTCGCTTTGCGCCAGATGCCCGTCCGACAAGACCTGGGCCATGCCCAGAATGCCATTCATCGGCGTGCGGATTTCATGACTCATATTGGCGAGAAATTCCGATTTGGCGCGGTTGGCGGATTCCGCGTGCTCAAGGGCGAATACCAATTCATTGATATCACTGATCGCACCCGCGATCCGATATGCTCGACCATCCTGATTGCGAACTGCGGCACCGCGGCAGCGAAACCATTTATAGGCTCCGGTGCTGCATCTGAGCCGGAAATTGACATCAAACGCGCCATGTCCCTTGAGGTGTTGTGTCAACGACCGATTGGCCATCTCCGCATCATCTGGATGAATGATTTTTTGGTAGGATTCCGTGACGGCGGGGAATTCGTCTTCGCTATATCCCAGCAATGCCAGATAACGCGGCGAGTAATACACTACGTTTGTAACGAGGTTCCAGTCCCAGATTCCGTCCAGTGAGCCGGAGACGGCGAGATCATATCGCACCCGACTCTCTTCCAGCGCCTCCAGCGCGGTCATCGCGCGCCGCTCCGAGGCCTCAGCGATCAGAACCAGTTTTTGTTGCTTCACCGCATTGGCCCGAAACACCTCAAGCGCGCGCCCGATTTCCAGCGATTCTTCGGTATGTTTCCCGTCGGGAAGGTCGATATCTAAATTATTGTCGGCCAACTGCCGCATCGCGGCGATTTGATTGTGGATAGGTTCCGTCACCCATCGGCATAACATGAAGATGCCAAAGACCAGGCCCGACATCAGGAATATGACCAGCATCACCAATTGGGACCCGATCGCTTCCGCCGCTATAAAATTGTCCTCGATCAGAGTTTCAACTTCCAGAACGCCGCGAACATCGCCCAAACTCCAACCGTCTCTGGGGGTTTGCGGATGTGTGTTGTGACAATCAACGCACGCGTCAGCCGTCATTCGATCGGCGATCGCAACGCGAAGCATCTGACGACCGTCACGCGAAATTTCTGCCTGATATGTCCCGGTTGGATTGGCGGCGAGATATGCCCATGCCGCTGTGGCAAAAGCATCGAGATCGCGATCCGCACGGCCGGGGAAAGGATAGGGGCTATAGAGTGATACGCGTGTGTCGGCCGAAGTCATCGCGGCACTGACATCGTGGATGAACGTCGCGGGCAGCGGGATGGCACGGGTGTTTCCGGCGTGTTCGCCCGTCACATTCATATAACCTTCGGCGATGAGCGGTGTGACGATGTTTTGTGTGTAATAACTGCGGATTATTCCAAATTGTGCCGCTGTCTCCCGCGCATGTTCAATGGCCGACCGGCGCGCGTCAGACTTGATCAGTGTCGGGAGTAAAAATGCCGCCAACCCGATGAACGCCAGCGCGAATATCGGCAGCGGCAAGAGCAGCCGGCCAGCAATGCTACGATGATATTTTGCCATGCAGTTGCCTCAAAGAACGAAGGCAATATGGCGCGTCCGCGTGAATAGGCGGTTAAGCGTATCTGCACGTGGTCAACCCTCATCTCCTGCCAACAGACGCTCATAGCTGTCCACCAGTGCTAAATACGGCGGCACATGCGTGTTTTGCAGGCCCGAACCGGTATCCACCGACATACGGATCTCGAAATGCAGATGGATTGTGGTCGATGTGTCACCAAATTCGTTGGAGACAAATCCGAGACGCTGACCACGTACAACTTCGTCGCCTTCGGCAATCAGCAAGCTGGGCTTGTCCAGGTGCAGATAGGTGTAGCGCACGCCTTCATCCGTGGTCAGGCGTACCGAATAGGTGCCGATTGATGTGATGGTTCCGGCCTCTGCGGCAACCGCCCAATGGACCTCATCATCGCACGTGGCCGGACGAATGTCCTGGCCCTGATGGCCCGTACCGGCCGGGCACATCGGTGTGCCATAGCCTCTGGTCTCGCAGAAATTATCGCGCCAGGAATAGGCGTAATTATCAGCATTGCACTGGCCACCTGCGGGGCCCAGATATCCACCATAATTATAGACCTGGCTGTTGGAATAGGCCTGCCCTGCTTCCATCGGGAAGCGCATGCCGGGCGCGTAATTCATTTGCTCGGTCTGGCCGTCGCCCGAACCCTCGATCAGATCACCGGCGGGCATCCAGGCAAATTCTTCACCCGCATCATCGGTGACAGGGCCAGGCTCCTCAATGACAGGATCTTCCACCGGCTCCTCGACGGGGTCTTCAACAGGGTCGTCAACCGGGGCCTCTTCGGCCGGGGCCGCAGGGGCGACACCAATAGCGGCATCATAATCTTCCAGGGGTAACCAGATCATCGCGGCAATACCGGCTGCGGCAACAACGAGGGCGGCGGCGGGTTGAGAGTTTGACATGACTAGCCCCCCTCATCCGGCGCACCGCCGGCGATCAACAGGGCTCGGCCCAGATTGCGCCCAAAATCGGGTTCGCTGCAGCGTGCGTCGGTTTCCGGCGCATCACACTCGATTGTGATGGTGTAGGCCGCGCCATACCGCCCAAAGCTGATTTCTCGGCCATACTCTGTCTGCGAGACCCGAAATCCGTCGCCATCATTCGCCAGCAGCGCCCGCACAGCCCGTGGACTGGGCGGTGTGGCGATATTGACCAGACGGGTGCCAAATACTTCGATCAGCACGCCTTCGCCCTGGATCGAGGCGGTATAGAAATCCTCATTGGGAAACAGCATCACGCGCGGATCATTCTCCATGCCCAGGGCAATGACCGGCGGCAGCAAGATTGGCAGGCGCGTGGCATTGGCATTGGCCGCAGCACGATTACTTGGGCGGACGACCTGCGGTGCCGGTTGTCGGTTGATGGCTGTGAAGTTTTGATTGCCGGCCTGGGTTCGCGCATCCGCGATCGCCTGCGCCCAGTCAATGTCCACCCGGCGCGGACGCTCGCGCGGCAATTGTCGTATCTCGGGCTGATAACTGGCCGCGTAGAGATTGGGAATGCGCTCTTGCGCTATGCGCGCCTGCAGCACCTGTGCCCGCGTCGGTTCAGCAGGCGCTGAACCGGTCTGGGCCTCGGAGGCCGTGGCCACCAGGCTGATCAGCATGGCAGAAGCAAGCAGGCGATGTTGGCGTTTCATAACGGTCTCCCGAACCGGATTAAACAGCACGCGTCTGATAGCGAGAATGAGACCTTAGCACTGAATGGCCCCTGACGCTGCCACTCATCTTGCGTTCAGGCTTGATTTGTCCCCGCCACCCGCCTATCTGCAGCGCGAAAATTACCCCTGCCAGGACACGCGCCATGCAACTCACACTGCTCAAATGCAAGCTCCACCGCGCCACAATTACCCAGGCCGATCTGCATTATGAAGGCTCGATCTCGATCGATCAGGACCTGCTCGAGGCCGCTGGCCTGCTGCCCAATGAACAGGTTGATGTGCTCAATATTAATAACGGCCAGCGCTTCACCACCTACGCCATCACCGCGCCGCGTGGCAGCCGCATGTTCTGCGTCAATGGCGCAGCCGCCCGCCTGGCCCAGGTGGGAGACCGCATCATTGTGGTTGCCTATGCGGGCATGGAGCAGGCGGAGGCCAAACGCTTCCAACCGAAAGTCATCGTACTCGACGAAGACAATCAGGTGATTACTGACTAATCGCCCTCAATGCAGAAGTCTGCATTAACCGTTGCGGTCAGGGTCAGTGACCCCGCAGCTATTGGTGTGGCGCTGTCTTCGGCAAAGCTGCGTGTGGCGACGGCATTGGCAAATTGCGGCCGCGAGAAATTCTCGGCCAGACGGCGAATGCCGCATAAATTCTGACCGGCCGCATCGGCAAACAATTCGGCCTTCTCCAGCAGGCGAGCCACCGCCATGCGCCGTGCTTCATCCATAGCGTCGGCTGTGTCCTCGGCGCCAAAGGTGATGCCCTCGATATTATTCGCGCCGGCACGGACCATGGCATCCAGCACCTCGCCGACATCGGTCAAATCCCGCACTTTGGCCGAGACGGTATTGCGGGCCTCATAGCCGATGATGCGGCGTTCCTCGCCACTGTCATAACGCGGATTGGTGTAAACCGGGCTGACCGACAAATTCGCCGTCTGCATATCAGCCTCGGCAATCCCCTCGCGACGCAAGGCGGCAAATACACCACTCATCGCATTGCCGTTTTCCCGCACGGCCTGCTCGGCCGAATCGGCGCGGCTCACCACGCCGGAGCGGATCGTGGCAAATTCCGGCGCAATCTGCAGATCTGCCGAGGCGGAAAGCGTCAAGGTCGGCGGCGCAATCGTCTGCATCTGGTTCAGCGCCTGCGCATTTGCTGGCGCAGGGGAAACAAACGGTGAGGCGAGCACCAGACCGGTGGCCAGACCGGCGGCCAGGGCCGGATAGAGAAGTGAGCGAAGCATGGGCGTCTCCTGAAACAAACATATGGGCTGTACTAACCCTAGCCGATTGACCAAAAAATGACCCGCACATTCATGCTCAACTCATCAAGATTGCAAACCAGAAAGCTTCCTATCCACAGCCCAACTGCCATCCACCGCCCCAACCACCTTGGCGAGCGCCCCACAACACAGTAGGGAAGAGCTCCCTCGCTTCGCGAGCGGGCCTGTAGCTCAATTGGTTAGAGCCAGCGGCTCATAACCGCTTGGTTGTAGGTTCGAGTCCTACCGGGCCCACCACCCTTCGCTCGCCGCGCGAGCTTTGGCTGGGCTGACGCCATCTTGTTTCGAGTGAAGGATGCCGCGTACCAGCTTCGGCTGTTTGGTGCCGCGTTCATGGTGTGTATTCCTTGTGTCCCTTTGTTCGCGGCGACGCGCTAGGCGCGTGAGACCAAAAAACCAAAATCGACCGAGCTAACACCTTGATGCCCCACGCAAACGGAACGATCCGCGATGACCGTGTCGGAATCAATCTGATCCAAAAGGATGCCAACATCTCCGGCCCGGCGCGCCTGTCGGGTTCCGTCGGTGCAGTGGTAAGTTATCGACTGAAAAACGCATCGAACGGGGCGGGCCGTTGTCTCGCATTTGAGCCAAACATCTGCTCCGCCATCGGGTTGGCTATCCGCATAATAAGAGAATATGGATCCATGCGTATACGCCTTATCGATCCAGGCGCGGTCATCTGCTTGTGCAAAGCCTGGGGCGGCGGTCACGGCTAAGGCCATGACCGCCGAAATCGCTGATAAGTGTTTCAATAACGTCATAGCCATCTCCATCATATAGGGGCTGCGACGGCGAAACGTCGCGTTTTGTCCGCTCTTCCAAGAGCACATTAAGCGAAAGTAGTTGGGATACCCACCATTTTCCTGCCCTTTGCCAAGCGTGCGCGTATCGCGAAAATCGGTGTGTGGCCCTGTTTATTCCCTTTCTAAATTCATTACCTGCCACGGTGTAGCAACGGGTCGATAACGAGGCCCAGTTCTCTCTTGACGCGTTCATCATAGCAGACTCCCGACGGGGCTTGTTAATTATAAATATTAGAGTTTGCTAAATTAGCAAGAGTGAATATAATGACGACATGATGGATATGAAAAATCTCGACCGGGCGGAGTTGGAGGCCAATGCCAGTGCGGCGGCCAGCCTGCTTCGTGCCTTATCAAATGAAACGCGATTGATGATTTTGTGCCAGCTGGTGGACGGGGAATTATCCGTCGGCCAATTGCTCGAGCGCATCAATATGTCCCAGTCGGCCCTGTCACAACATCTGGCACGATTGAGGCAGGAGGAGCTTGTGACCACACGGCGCGAGGCCCAATCCGTCATCTATTCAATTGGCGATCCGGCGATCGAAACGATCATCAAGGCCCTGGCCGAAATATTCTGTTCAGAGGACACACCATGACCCAACTCTCCCCCCTTACGCCCGCCGAAGTTCAGGACCGCCTGCAGGCCGGGCACATCACCCTGGTCGACATTCGCGAAGCGGATGAATTCGCCCGTGAGCACATTGAGGGCGCGATCAATATGCCGTTTTCAGACCTCGAAAAGGGTCGGTTGAAAATATCATCCGATCGCGACGTGGTCTTTCATTGTCGCTCCGGAATGCGAACCCAGGCCAATTGCCAGGCGCTGGCCCGGCATGCCGGCAAGGCGGCCTCCGTATTGGGCAATGGGCTTGAGGCGTGGAAGCGCTCCGGTCTGCCCGTGGCAACGAACCGCAAGGCGCCGCTGGAAATCAGTCGGCAGGTCCAATTGGCCGCCGGTGCCTTGGTTCTGCTGGGGGCGACCTTCGCCCTGACCATCAATCCCGCCTTTATGGCCCTGTCTGCTTTTGTTGGCGCGGGCCTGATGTTTGCCGGGCTCAGTGGTTGGTGTGGGCTTGGCATCCTGATGTCCCGAGCCCCCTGGAACCGTCCGGCGGCGCGCTAGCACAATGGCGGAGCTGACACCCGATATCATCGCGCTAACCCTGCTGAGCGGGGCGATCGTCGGATTGTTTCTGGCGATCTTTGGCGGCGGGGGTTCGGTCCTGGCCGCGCCGCTATTGCTCTATGTTGTCGGTGTCGCAGAACCGCATATCGCGATTGGTACGTCGGCGGCGGCCGTCGCGATGACGGCCCTGGTCAGCCTGCTCGGTCATTGGCGCGGCGGTCGCGTCAAATGGCCGTGCGCGATCGTTTTTGGCGGTGCAGGGCTGTTGGGGTCGGTGGGCGGTTCAACGCTGGCCAAGACGATAGACGGACAAGCTCTTTTGCTCGCCTTTGCCATCGCCATGCTGGCCACCGGCTTGTCGATGATGCGTCGCACAGAAAAGGCGGGCAATGCCGATGTCTCGATCACCCGGGCGCTGATGCTGCGGCTGGTGCCGCTGGGCCTGGGCGTCGGGTTTGCAGCCGGATTTTTTGGCATTGGAGGCGGCTTCTTGATCGTCCCAGGCCTGATGGCTGCGACCGGAATGACCATGGCCGCGGCAACCGCCTCATCGCTGGTCTCCGTGGTGATCTTTGGCGCGACCACATCCTCTAACTATGCCCTGTCAGGCTTCGTCGACTGGCCGTTGACCGCCTTGCTCGTCCTGGGTGGGGCGTTGGGCGGAGCGTTCGGTTTGTGGGTGGCAAAACGCCTGACTGACCACGCCTTGTTGGCCAAACGCCTGTTTGCCGGTCTGGTTATCAGTGTCGCCTTTTTTGTCGCTTGGAATGCTATAAACGGCCTGTTTTTAGCCCCGTAGGCCGTTCGCGGTTGTGCCCTCAATTGTGGCATACGGCCCGGCTTTACGAGGGGCGTGTAGCAAGTCACAATCGGCGCTCGCGTCGCAATCCGTGGCGGGCAAGAGCGCAGGTGAGTATCCCATGATCAATCGCAGAGATTTTCTGGCGTCCACATCCCTCCTCGTGGCGAGTGTCGGACTGGTTGGGTGTAGCGCGGAGGCGCGGGCCGAGGTGCTGGTCTATAAATCGCCGACCTGTGGCTGTTGCAATGCCTGGATTTCCCACATGCGCGAAGCTGGTTTTGAGGTCGAGGCGCGCGATATTGATGATGTGTCAGTGATCAAGCGTCAGTCCGGTATTCCGCAACAATTGTGGTCGTGTCACACCGCGCTGATTGACGGCTATGTCATTGAAGGCCACACGCCGGCCGGCGAAATCCAGCGGCTCCTGGCTGAACGCCCTGACATGATCGGCCTCGCCGTGCCCGGCATGCCGGCGGGCTCACCGGGCATGGAAACATCCGGCCCCAACCAAGACTATACCGTCTATGGCTTCGATGCTGACAGCGTGTCGACCTGGTCTGAAATAAGCGGATAATCGAGGCCGCGCGGGCTAGCCACGCCTCATCATTTTTTCTTTTCCAGCTTCCGCAGGCTCTTGGAATCCTCCGACAGCCCCTTCCACAGACCGACGCAACAGGCCAGCAGGATCAAGGTGAAGGGCAGGCCCGCCGATATCGCTCCGGCCTGCATTGCCTGCAGGGCCTGGGATCCGCCGCCATACAGCAACATTGCCGCGACCGTGCCCTCCATGATGGCCCAAAACACTTTCTGGGTGACGGGCGGATCCAGCTTGCCGCCAGCGGTGATGCTGTCGATAACCAGTGAGCCGGAATCCGAGGAGGTCACAAAGAACACCAGGATCAAAATAATGGCCACGCTCGATGATGCCGCAGCCCAGGGCAGGTTTTCCAGCACCTGGAACAGGACGAGCGACACTTCATTTATCCCGCCGGGAAGAGATCCAATACCGTTTTCGGCCTGGAACAGGGCCGTTTCTCCAAACGCGGAAAACCAGATCACGGTAACGGAGAGCGGGACAAAAATGACCGAGAACAAAAATTCGCGCACCGTGCGTCCCTTGGAGATACGGGCGATGAACATGCCAACGAAAGGCGACCAGGAAATCCACCAGGCCCAGTAAAACACTGTCCAGCCGTGGAACCATTCGGTATCCGTCCGGCCAACCCAAGTCGACAGGGACAAGAAATCTCCAAAGTACGCGAGTGTGTTCTCCAGCGCGCCAGACAGGATCACAGCGGTCGGGCCCACGATGATGACGAATAGCAGGAATGCCGCCGCCAGCGCCATATTGATATTGGACAGGGTTTTGACGCCGCGATCCAGCCCGCGGATCACTGAGAGAATCGCCAGGAGTGTGATGAAGGCAATAATGCTGATCTGCAGGACTAAATGGCCCTGCACCCCAAACAGATAATTCAGCCCGCTCGCCACTTGTTGTGCGCCCAGACCCAGGGATGTCGCCAGCCCAAACAGGGTGGCGATCACGGCCAGCGTATCGATAATGTGGCCCGGCCAGCCCCAGACACGCTCGCCCAATAAAGGATAGAATGCGGAGCGAACCGTGAGCGGCAGGCCCTTGGAAAAGTGGAAATAGGCGAGCGCTAGCCCCAGCACCGCATAGATCGACCAGGCATTGATCCCCCAATGGAAGATGGTGGCGCTCATCGCCAGCCTGTGCGCGTCTGCGGTCCGCGCCTCGACATCCAAAGGCGTCCCAAACCAGCCGGTAAAATAGGCGAGGGGCTCCGCCGACCCGTAAAACATAAGGCCGATGCCTATGCCGGCAGAGAACAACATCGCAAACCACGACAGTCTCGAGAATTCAGGTTTCGCATCCCGGCCGCCAATCCGTAATCGGCCCATCGGCGATAGACCGACAAAGATACAAAAGGCAAAAACAATATTGACGGTAGAAACAAACAACCAGTCAAACGTATTGAGAATCCAGTCGCGCACGGCGAGCAAGGCTGCCGATGTTGTTGCCGGAAACATCAGGGTTGTCCCGATGAATGAGATCGCCAAGAGGGCGCTCATGAAGAACACCGGATTGTGCACATCCAACCCCGCGAGACGGATATTGTCCTGCCCGGTCTTATGTTTTGTCGGATAATTATTAAGCGGCATTACACATCCTTGTTGTCGCGCGAATTGAGTCCGAGCGCCGTTTTCATAGGGGCAAGGTAAGAATCAAAGGGGCGCCATTGCTGCATGCCGCCCGTATTGATTGGCTGACGCACTTGCTCCGAACTCGCCGTTCGAATGGCGCGATCTGTGCGGTGGAAATGGAGGCAATCTTGTTCGAAATCGAGCTGGCAAAATTTGAGAATGCGCCGCACCTGTGATTCCAGATCGGCGACAACATGCTCATAATCCACGCGCAGAATTTCGCCGGGTAGCACCGTCTCCCAATGGTCCATCAAGGCAACATATCCGCTGTAATAACGTCCGATATCGCTTTGCCCGTAAGAGAATTCCTGCCCCTCGGCAAACAATTGCTTGAAGCCGGAAAAACAGCAAGCCATTGGATCTCGCCGGGCATCAATGATCTTTGCATTCGGCAGAATCATTTTGATCAAGCCGATATGACGAAAGTTATTGGGCATCTTGTCGATGAAAAACGGCGCATTCTGACGGTGGATGCGGGTGTCATTGATATAGGCTTCGCCCAGCGCCTTTAGCTGATCCGCCGGCAAATCCGTCATAATGCCCGGATAACGGTTATCCTCACCGCGCAAACGTCGACCGCCCAGTCGGTGCGCCGTGGCCAGAATATTGGGCAGTTCCAGCGTTCCGTCGACGCGCGAGTGCGAGGCGAGGATTTGCTCGAGCAGGGTCGATCCTGCGCGCGGCATTCCGACGATAAAGATGGGATCGGCGGCCATATGCCCCAGTCCGGCACGACGCTCGAACAGCGCGCGCGTAAAGGTCGTCTTCTGGGCTTCAAACGCCTCATCCATTTGCCCGGCATCATAGGACAATATGCGCGATTTCGTATCATTACCGCGGGCGTAATACTTGAAGCTGGTCTCGGGATCTCCCCGGTCTTCATAGGCCTTGCCCAGGGCGAAACACAAATGGATCCGGTCCTGGGCGCTGACCCCGTTTGCACGCTCCTGATCGATCATTTGCGCCAATTCTGACTCATCAAATGTATAGGTTTTTAGATTGGCCAAACTCCAATAGGCGTCGCCGAAAGCGGGCTGTTCTTGATAGGCCGCGCGATAGGCGCTGATCGCCTCATCATGTCGTCCCACCGTCTTCAGGGCATGACCGCGCGCCATGTGCAACTGTTCTGGATTGTCAGTGCGGTCGGCAATGTCGTCAAACAGGCGCAGAGCTTCTTCGTACCGACCGACCGACATCAGCGCATTCGCATGCATCAAAATCATGGTCGGGTTCGACGGGTTGGTTTTGCGAATTTGTTCGGCTTGTTGCAGGGCTTGATCGTATTTCTGTCGTCGATTGAGGACTTCCAGATAATCAATGCGGGCCAATAAATAATCGGGTTGGAATTCGAGACAGCTTTCGAGCAGAAATTCTGCATCATCGAGCACATTCAGTTTCAGGCCGATCTGCGCCAATAACCGCATCGCTTCGATATGGTGAGGGTTGTGCTGCAAGAATTGGCGGCACAGCTGTTCGGCCTTGTACAGCTTGCCCTCGGCAAGAAAGCTTGTGACCGACAGCAAATCTTTGGGCAGGGCGGTCAGGCGTTCAACGTGTAACCTTGCGTGTTCGGCGGCCGCACGATTGTCCGATGCGGCACGCAACGCGGCCAATGCTTTCCAGCTGGCCAGCAGGCCGGGATTAAACTGCACGGCATCCGCATAGGCGGCGATCGCCTTCTCGGCCTCGTTCCGAGCGCGAAAAATATGGCCTTCCTCTTGATAGGTGCGGCCGTATTCCGGCCAGACAGATTTGAGTTCGGTCAACGATGCCTGAGCGTCATCAAGTTTGTTTTGATAGCGTTGGGAGACCGCCAGAATATACAATAAATCGCCATCGGTCGGCGTGTCCTCTAACGCTTCACGCGCCATCTTCTCCGCCGCTGCGAAGTTTCCGGCCTGAGCAAAAGCGCGCGCTTTATCCGTCAAATCTGCGTTGGAGTTTTGGTTCAAAGCCTGCCTCAAATCGAAAGGCCAAAGGAACGACTCCGCCCCTTTGGCCCTTTATCTATTGATACGATATAGCAGACTTAGAAATCTGCAGCGATCCGGAAGGTCACCGTGCGTGGGCGATTGGTTGTAATGCGGCGGATGTCGTCCTGATTGTTGATAAACAATTCAGCCCGTTCATCTGTCACATTCTCGACAAAGACACTGGCACGCCATTCCCCACGACCGAGGCCGAAGGACAGATCTGCCGTTGTATAGCCGTCCTGAATCTCACTGTCGGCGGCGACAAGCGAGTTGATGCTGTCATCGACATATTGGATGCCGACTTGAGCGTAAGCGTCGAAATCGCCCGCCATCCACTCATAGCGGCCACGACCGGTTAATTGCATCTCGGGCGCCTGTGGAAGAGCGCTTCCAACCGGCACCAATTCAACGATCTGGGCATTCACAGCTGTCAGCTCAGTATCGTTGAAGGAGAAAGCACCAAACAGGGTCAGATTGGCATTTGGCGTCCAGATCACATCCCCTTCGACACCGAAGATTTCAGCATCGGAGGAATTTTCAACAAAGGTCAGGATCGAGACGTTTTGCGGATCGAAACGAGAGACCTGCATGTCGGTCCAGTCAACGGAGTAGATCGCACCGTTAAACTGCAGATTGCCATCTGCAAGTGTCGCTTTCCAACCGGCTTCCAGGAACACCACATCATCGGTGTCATAGGTCGCAGATACCGTTGGGAAGGCTGGATTGACGGAAGGAATGCCGCCGCCACGATTCCAGCCACCCGGGCGATAGCCCTCAGAGCGTGTCGCGTAGAACATCAGATCATCATTGGGACGATATTGAAGCGTGAACTTGGTGATCACCCCGTCCAATTCCATCGGGCTGCCGGTATGGCCGCCATTGACGTCGTAATCACGACCGCGATCGGTATTGGTCGATCCCTGGAAAATGCCGTCGGCAAAGTTGGAAGACCCGGCAAAGTCGAGCTCGAGATTATACTGGCGGACACCGGCGATGAGGGTGAATTCGTCGGACAGATCAAACTCAGCCTGTCCAAAGAAGGCCACTTCCTCGGTCGAGCGGGTCACATCATTAAAGAAGGTGACGCCGGCCGGCCGCGTGGCTGGATTAACCTGAACCGCCGTTGAAATCGGTGCATTGGGCGCGAAGCCGAGATCGGGCGCTGCCAGATACCAGTAATCGTCCTGCGTCTCGATTTCGTAATTGTCGAAGAACACACCCGCAGTGACGCGCCAGCTATTGTCGCTTGGCGTGCTGAAGCGCAGCTCGTGTGTGTTGCGCTCGTGCTCCTGCTGGATCACCGCACCCTTTGTCGGATCCAGGCATTCGCGTCCGCCTGGCGTGATGAAGGACGGATCGATGCCATAATTCACGATATAGGCCGGATTGGTGTAGGTGCAGGTGTAATAGTTGATGAAGGCACCGGAATTATTATAGCCAGTATAGTCAACCGATTGGTCGACTTCCCGGTTCAAATACCCACCCGTATAGACCACGTCGAGCATCGCAAGGCGCCCTTCAAGCGTCCAGGCGGTCTGACCAAATGTGTCTTCCAGCGTGTCGGGGAAGAAGCGTGTGACTTCCAGATCACCGATCGCGGGATCGTAATCAAACACACCATCCGCTTCGAGCGTCTGCTGTGTGTGCTGGAAGTTGAGGCTCCACTCATCATTGATCAAATAGGTGCCACTCAGGCGAAAGCCCTGATAGGAGCTGTCGTTGAAATCATCTTCCGCGAGGGCGGAGTTGTCCGCCGCGATATAGCTTGCGGCAGTCGCGGTGGCGGTTGAAAGCGGGTTGATCGCCGGGTCCGTGGTGAACGTGCCAGGAACATTGTCGATATAGCCTGCTTCAGAGACATTGTAGAAGGCGGCGCGGAAGGCCAGCTGATCGTTGACGGGCACATTAATATAGCCTTCAACGCCGGAGCTCATATCATCGCTGTGTGCGGTAAAGCCGACCGATGTTTCGACGCCGGCAGAAAAGCCGGAGAAGTCAGGCTTGTTGGTGATCAGGCGAATGGTCCCGGCTTGGGAACTTGCACCAAACAACGTTCCTTGCGGTCCGGGCAGAACCTCGATGCGCGCGATGTCCGTGGCATAGACATCCAGGTTTCGACCCGGTGCGGTGACCGGCTGTTCGTCGAGGAATAGCGCAACATTGGGCGTCGTACCCTGGGCACCCGACAGCAGAACCGTGATCGGTTGCACTGCGAGTCCCCGAATATATGGCGTCGACTGGCCGGGGCCGCGACCGCCGAAGCTTACATTGGGGAGATACCGGACATAATCGTCAAAATTTCCAACTTCCAGCTCCTCCAGTGTTTCGCCTGAAACCGCTGTGAGTGCGATCGGAACGTCCTGCGAGCTTTGCTCGCGTTTTGTTGCGGTGACCGTAATTTGGTCGATCTGGGCCGCGGCGATCCCGGTTCCAGCAACCGATATCGCTGCAGCTGCGAGAATAGTGGAAGAAAGCGCTTTTTGTTTCAGCATGACGAAGTCGTGTCCCCGGATTTGTAAACCATGTTTACCCGGGTCTAGGAGATGGTGGCGATTCTGGCTACAGTCTTTAGGACTATAAAGTTTCGGCTAAAAGTCACGCCGGTTCGAAATGTGACTTTTCGATGAAAACATGCGTTAAAATACAGTTGCCTAGGTGAAGGTTGCTCAATTGTCACAAGAATTGCTCGAATTGACAGCGGCCAATTGGGTTGGAAAGTCCGCTGATTAAGCTTTGAGCTCTAATGATTGTGATTCATCGATCCCATCGACCGATCAATTGGTCTAAATAGATGGCTCCCATCATGATATAGGCGCGCTATGACAGACCATGACGATATCCTGATTGCCTTGCGCCGGATTACCCGGGCGATCGATCTTCAATCGAAACGATTGTTAAAGAAAACCGGGCTGACCGCTCCGCAGCTTGTGGTAATCCATGCGCTACGCAAGGAAGGGCAGATGTCACCCAGTGCCATCGCGCGCGCAGTTTCGCTCAGCCAGGCCACCATTACCTCCATATTAGATCGGCTTGAAAAAGCAGATCTCGTCCGGCGCGAGCGGTCACAGACTGATAAGCGGGTGGTTTTGACCTGCCTCACCGACCGGGGTCTGGAGGCCGCCGAAGAGGCTCCAGAGCTTTTGCAAGCCGGCTTTCTTCGCGAATTCCGCAAATTACAGGAATGGGAGAAATCGATGCTGATTTCCTCCCTGCAGCGTATTGCGGGCCTCATGGATGCCGAAGACCTGGACGCATCCCCCATTTTGGATTCTGGTGAGTTGAGCGAGCCTGACGCCTGATCCCTCGGTATGGCGTTTTGCCATGTCGAGGACGGCAGGCGCCGCGCACTGACAACAAATCCTTACGCAATGTGACAGACCTGCTATGACAGGGTTTAGGGATTGAATTTACATTTTATCGGGGAGTTTCAAATGTCTGAGCGCGAATTTGATGTGGTGGTATTTGGGGCAACCGGATTTACCGGACGACTGGTGGCGGAATATCTGGCGCGCGAATACAAATCCGGCTTGCGCTGGGCAATGGCGGGGCGCTCTGAGGCCAAGTTGGCCAAGATCCGGACAGAAATTGGCGCATCTGACGACACGTCGCTGATCGTCGCCGATTCCAGCGACACGGCCTCTCTGGCCGCGATGGCGGCTCGCACCCGGGTGGTTCTCACCACAGTGGGGCCTTATCAGCTTTATGGTACCGACCTTGTGGAGGCCTGTGTGGCGGCGGGGACCGATTATGTCGATCTGTGTGGTGAGCCCGCCTGGATGTATGACATCATCCGCACGTATAACGCGCCGGCCCAGGCATCAGGCGCGCGGATTGTGCTGTCCTGCGGCTTCGATTCCATTCCCTTCGATCTGGGTGTCTTCTTCCTTCAAGAGCAGGCCAAGAAGCTGTCCGGAAAGCCCGTCGCACGGGTGAAGGGCCGCGTCCGCAAGATGAAGGGCACATTCTCCGGCGGCACGGCGGCCAGTTTTGGTGAGACCATGGCCCGCGTAATGCGGGAGCCGGAGGTCATGGGCTGGCTCCGTGACCCGTTCAGCCTGGTGCCCGATTTTGATGGCCCACGTCAGCCCTCCGGTGCCAAGCCCATCTTCGACGAGGATCTGGGTAGCTGGTCAGCGCCCTTTATCATGGCCTCGATCAACACCAAAAACGTCCACCGTTCCAACGCCCTGCTCGGCCATTCCTACGGGCAGGACTTTGTTTATGACGAGATGTTCCTGACCGGCCCTGGTCCTGAAGGCGAAGCGATGGCCAATCATATTGCTGCCGATAAATCCATGTCGACAAATCCGCCTAAGCCCGGTGAGGGCCCAAGCCTGGAAGAACGTGAAACCGGATTTTATGACGTCATGTTCACCGGCGAAATGTCGTCTGGCGAACGGATAACGGTCGGTGTCACGGGCGATAAGGATCCCGGCTATGGATCAACCTCAAAAATGATTGCCGAGGCCGCGATTTGTCTGGCCAAAACAGGTTTGTCGGAGCAGGTGGGCGGTGGCGTCTATACCAGCGCGCCGGCCATGGGCATGGCGCTGATTGAACGTCTTCGCCAGCACGCGGGCCTGACGTTTGAAGTGGAAGCAGCTCAAAATTAGTGGGCGGGCTCAGTCCGTCGAGACTGAATGCGTTAAACCCAATTCAAGATCCACGGCGGCGTGAAGGGCTGTAAAGCTGTCGGCGACATTGACCATCACGGTCATGTAGAAATTGCCCTTTGAGATATTGTCTGCCAGCGCGTTTAAAAACGCGCGATTTTCACGCATGGCATCGGTGTTACAACGCACGGAGCCATCGAATACCGGGTTCCAATTGTCGCCGGTCGCCGGGGCCTCAAAGTGGAAAAGCTGCGGATGGTCTGGCGGGAGATTCAGGATTTCGTGATTGAGGGCCGTATCCATTTCACGGGCCCAGGTATCGGCCTGAAGGTTGACGGTGATGGCCGTCCGCACATCGCCATTCACAATCAAATCCAGGTCCCCGGTTGATTCCAGTTCGGCAATCACCGGCAGCGCCAATGAGGGGGCGTTGAAAATGTGTGACATTGCCAGGGCTGTGCATTCGGGCGGCGTTAAATTTTCGACGCTCTCCGCAAATAGTTTCTGGCTCGCTGATAACAGATTTTCACGCGTGGCTGCGCGCTCGGCAGCCCAATCCCATCGATTGTCTTCAAGGCCCATAATTTCGTCATGCAGTCGGGCGATGATGTGGCCTTCAGTGACGCGATCTTCGCGCTCAGAATTCCAGGCCGTGACCTGAAAACCCATGACAACACCCAGAACAACAATGATGAGCTCTAGGCCCACCGCAAACCAATTCTGTTCGCGAATTGCCTTCACCAGATTTTGTAAAATCATACCAAACGTGCCCTTCTAATAATGCTTTAGCACGTTCTCCAATCTGTCGCTTGATTTTGATGAGCTTGGACGAGCACCATTCGTCAACTGATAAAAAAGCTTTGTTCGGACATTTCTTGCCTCGTATGCATTTGCGGCGTGTTCAGGTCCAATTGTAGTTAAAGCTCACACTGATCCGATTCTCATCCGCCATATTCAGCGGCACTTCGTGGCGCAGCCAGCTTTCCCAGAGCAGAACTTCACCGGGCTTGGGCGCGACATAGACGAATGTTTGCAGGTCTTCGCGTGCATCCGCCGTGCGGGGCGGGGCCGCCATCATGCGGGCGGAGCGCGGGTCTTCAAATTTAATGGCGCTGGCACCGTCGGGCACAGTCACATAGGTGGTGCCGCTGATGACGCTATGCGGATGGATATGGGAGGTATGGATCCCGCCCGGAGGCAGGATGTTGATCCACAGGGAATCCAGCTGCAGCGTCTTGTCCCCGAGGTCAAACTCCAAATCCTTGAGGAATTCCGCCACGTGCAGGTCCAGCACAGTCTTTAAATCCTCGAAAATCGGAAACCGCCACGGCAAATCATCCAGAGAGGCGTAGCTGGTATAGCCGGGATAGCCGTTATCCTCGGACCAATCCTGCCCCGCCTCATCATCGCCGGCAATCGACAGGCAAGATGTCTCAAGCTCGGCCGTATCAATGGCCTTGCCATGTTCAGCCAGCTCCGCCCGATAGAGGCGTGTGGCAAAGAGTGATTTAATCTGTGACATAGCGTGGTCTTAGCGCGCAGAAGTCAAAAGGGCGAGAGGCGTGTTTCAGACGTCGATCTCATGCGGGTGTTCTGATCTGAGCTTGGGATCCAAAGCCGGCTCCAAAATGCTTCGAGGCCAGAGCGAAGCTCAATCCAGTTTCGCCCCAGACCCGTTGGAGCAGGGGCGCGATCAGCGCCCGCAATTCACGCGGTATCGACGTGTGATGACCTGGAAAGCGGTGGGCGGTCAGATCTGCAGACCGGTCGATCTCCCGGCAGCGGGCACATCAGACGGTTTGTATGTTTCAAATTTTATCAAATCCAACATTAACCATAGCACCAGCTATTGCTTGAGAATTTTCGATACCTGGTGTCTTTGAGACTCCGCTATGGCCTATGGTCTGGGGAGACACTTTTGCGAGACGAAATTCCAATACTCGTCGTGGATGACGACGAAATTGACCGCCGCAGCATGCGGCGTGCGTTCGATAAACTGGGCATGCTGGGCCAGGTTGAGTTTGCTAATGGTGGGGCGGCCGGCATTGATCATTTGCTTCAAAAATTGCTCAGCAAACAACTCGAACGGCCATATTTGATCGTTTTGGATATCAATATGCCGTGCATAAACGGCTTCGATTTCCTCGAAATGATCCGCGAAGACGCGCAATTGCGCAATTCCTGTGTCTTCATCATGACGACGTCGCTCGACGCCACCGATATCGGTCGGGCCTATGATCTCGATGTTGCTGGGTATTTGATCAAGGATTGTGCGTCTGGCTCAGTTTTGCAGGCCGAGATCATGTTGGACCGATATGCAGAATTGGCGGCCTAGCAGCCTCTGAATTCGCGGTTGTTTCAAGGCTGTCATTTCGGTCGCGAACGTGACTTCGCTCGCGCCCGGCGTGAGTCGATCGGTCACGAAACTATTGGTGTTGCCGGGGTAATTGGCGACCCGGACTGCGCTGTAGCCATTGCGACTCGGCCATGAAATCTTGGTCACAATCACGTGGTTTCGCCATGTTTTCGTATCAAAACACCCAATTTTGAAACCATGAGTATGTCTCACGCAAACTACTCGTCCCGCTTAGTAGAGCGCGGCTTTGCCCTGACCTAGACCAGTGCCGAGTGCGGCGATGTGCGCCGCATCAAGCCCGGGGCGCGTCTCATGAATTTTCTTCGTTTGCTGGTATCCGCCAGTCTTGCCATCGTTGTGTTTAACGGATCCGACGCCCAGGCCTATGGCCGTGACGGCCATCGCATTGTTTGCGATCTGGCCTACCGCTATCTCAGCGATGATGCCCGCAGCGAAGTTGATCGCCTGATCGCCCTGGACGATCAGTTTGACCATTTCCGTGATGTCTGCTCCTGGGCCGACCAGGTCCGTTATTCTACCCATAATCACACGCGGCCCTGGCACTATATCAACCAGACTCGCGAAGACAGCCATATCGACCCCGAAGATTGCGCTGAGGGTGGCTGCATCACCTCCGCCATCGATCTGCATGCCGGCGTGTTTGGCGACACCAATCGCAGCGATGCCGAGCGTCTGGAGGCCCTGAAATTCCTCGCACACTGGCTCGGTGATATCCACCAGCCCCTGCACGTCTCCATCGAGGGCGATCGCGGCGGCAATGATATTCCCGTGCTGTGGCGCGGTGAGCGTCACACCAATCTACATCGGGTCTGGGACAGTGAAATCCTGCTCGACCACATGCGTGAAGAATGGCCCTGGGCGGACGAAGGTGATCGCTGGCGCCATCTGGCCGACAGCCTGGCTGCCGAGATTCCGCTAACGGGCGTGGCCGTGTCGACTCCGCTCAATTCCATTGGCTGGGCGCAGGAAAGCCACGACATCGTGCGCTCGCGCGACTTTGGCTATCTCTATGCCACTGCCGAAAACCGCATTGATCCGGGCGAGGCGTATTACCGCAATGCCCTGCGGGTTAATCGCAATCAGATCAAACAGGGGAGCGTCCGCCTGGCCGGTCTGCTCAATCTCCTCGTCTCCGACCCGGAGTTTGCTGCCATGAGTGCCACCGGCTCGGCATCACTGGACTGAGGGGCGATTATCCGTCCGGGTTTCCAACGAGCGCGCGATTGCTGCACTCAAAAATTGTGTGGCAATGCTGTAACAGCTCCGGCGCACATCCCGATATCAGGGTGGTTTACCGCGTTGTACCGTTGAATTGAGCTTGTGTCGCAAGCTCCAAATTGGTTAATGTCCCGCTGTTGTAACTGGGCGAGGTGTCCGGTTTCGGCATTCCGTGGGGGAATGACGTGTTTGAATCTGTGGATGACACCGTGATGGCTGCCGCCACGGTCGCGGGCTTTGTGCTTGTGGTCGTTGGCTTCATGCTGTCTCGGGTTATGCAGGCCCAGCAGGCCGAAACAGATGAGCGTCAGGTCGCCCGCCTGCGCACCAAGCGTCGTTCAAAATACGAGGAAGCCCGCAAGGATTACGCGCGTTTTCGCAGGAAAATCGAAAGCGGCAACACGGTGCTTGTCGATTTCATCCATGATTTGGGTGACGATTTTGTCGGTCGTGACAGCGCCCAGCAGCAGATCGCCTTCGATGAAGCCTTCGAGGCCGTCGCCGCGATTCGTCAGGCAAACGCTCGAACCAAGGTCGTGGTGGTCCTGCACACGCTAGGAGGCTATGCGCGCCCGGCTCACATGATCGCCCTGGCGCTCAAGCGCCATCTCAAGAATTCCAAGCGCCATAATTCCTTCAAGGATCCGCGCGTCACGGCCTATATACCCTATGTCGCCATGTCCGGCGGCACCATGATTGCCCTCGCATCAGAACTTGTCTGCATGGACGAGACGGCGTCACTTGGCCCGATCGACACGATCTATGGTGGCTTCCCCACGGAGGCTTATGAGGCCCTGCTCGACCAAAAGGGAGCCCTGGCCACCCAGGACGTCTTGGTTATGCTGGCCCATGAAGCCAAGAAATATGACCGTTATGCCGCCAAGGTCGCGCGCGAGATTGTCAATGAGGCCCACAAGTCCAAGAGCAAGGATGAGCATTACCTCGCCGACCACTTGTCTGAAGGGAAGATGTCCCACAGTCAGGCCATTTCGGTGCAGGAGGCCAGAAAAATGGGCATGAACGTGTCCTCGAAAGTTCCCAATCTGATCTATGGCCTGGTTGACGCCCGTATTCGCATGATCAACACCCGCCTCGAATTTGAAGAAGCCCGCCTGGCCAATCCAGAGGACGAGAAGGGTGGCACCGACACGGCAGAAAAAGCTATGCAGCGCGCCATTCGCCAATCGCTTGACGGTGGGCTGGGTCGCTGAATGCCTGCATGCGAGGCTTGAACCTCGAACGCTTTCACCCACATTGCCAAGCAGTTTGAACGCCCGCGATGTGGAAGAGGTGATGACATGACCAACAAGGCCGAACTCTATCAGGATGTCCGCAAGCAAATCGCTTCTGTAATCGCTGGCGAAACGAGCGTCACAGCGCGCTATGCGACGGCGTCCTGTATCTTGCGGGATGCCTTTGGTGAGCGATTTTACTGGACCGGCTTCTATCTCGTCGATCCGCTCAAGCCGACCGAGCTTGTCGTGGGCCCCTATCAGGGCACGCTGGGCTGTTTGCGAATTCCCTTCGGTCGCGGGGTTTGCGGTGCTGCGGCACAGAGCGGCGAGACCCAGCTGGTTGAGGATGTGCACGCCTTTCCTGGCCATATCGCCTGCGACAGCGCGACAAATTCGGAGATCGTCGTTCCGGTCCGCGACGGAGCAGGCAAAATCGCGGCGGTTCTCGATATTGATTCCACGCAAGCCAGCGCTTTCGACACAATTGACCAGACGGGTCTCGAGGCTATTTGTGCGGACTTGCTGACAGTTTGAGAAATCCCGAAGCGTCTTCGTGTATAGATTCAAGGCGAACGGGCAGGGTGCTGACTATAAGGGGTTTTCGACATGTCTGATGCTGAGCCTGATTTTGTCGATGAACTCGGCACGGCCGTCCTGCCCCATCATCTCAAACGCCTGTGCGAACGCATGCTGGATGATTGTACCGAAGTGATGGAGGAGAAGGGCATTGATGTGCCCACGCGGGCCGGCTCGATGATGATGTTTCTCAAGCAAAACGGTCCCGCAAGTGTTGTCGACCTGGCGCGCGCATTGCGCGTGTCGCATGCCCTGATCGTTCGAAACTACAAACCCCTGATGAAAGGCGGTTACCTGCTCGAAAGGCCGGACCCGACTGATGGTCGCAAACGTTTGTTGGAGTTGACCGAAGCCGGCGTCGATATGGCGATCCGCGCGCGGGCCAATCTGGATGTGTTTCAGCGCGCCTTTGCCGATTTGTTTGAGGAGAGCGGCGTTGATCTCTACGAAGCGCTCAAATCGATCAACGCATCCCTCGACAAGACCAGTTTGGCCGACCGTGTTCGCACGCTCGACTCCTGACACGCTTATGTCACCGCAGACCATTCTTCTCGACGGCCAACAGGTCATTTACACGCTCAAGCGCAGCAAGCGCAGGACGATCGGTTTCACAATCAGTCGAGACGGGCTGACCATCGCCGCCCCGCAGCGCACCTCCAAACGCGAGATAGAGCGTGGCATGCGCGAGAAATCGCGCTGGATCCTGACCAAGCTGGCGGAGTGGGCTGCGCGCCCCAAACCAGCAGAACCCGTGTTTGAAACCGGTGAGACGCTGAGCTGGCTTGGCGGCCAGCTGACGCTGGACATAGAGCCGCGCGGCGTGCGCACCCGTGTGACGCGCCGCGATGACACGCTGCATGTCACCCTCGATCCGCAGCTGGAGGGCGCGTTGCGCATGCGCACGTTGAAGACTGCCTTGGCGCGTTTCTACAAGCGCGAAGGGCTGGCGCTGATGGCCCCCAAAGTGGAGACCTATGCTGCCGCCCTGGATCGTCGCGTCTCCAAGGTCATAGTGCGCGATCAGAAACGCCGCTGGGGCTCCTGCGCCTCCGATGCCAGTATCCGTCTCAACTGGCGGCTGATGGGCTTTCCCGTTGAGCTGCTCGACTATGTCTGCGCCCACGAGGCGGCGCATCTGGTGGAGGCCAATCATTCTGCCCGCTATTGGGCCGTGGTCACGTCGATCATGCCGGACTGGAAACAGCGCCGGGCCCGCATGCGCGCCGAGGCGGATATCTGGATACCGTTTTGATTCCGACCTTCAGGGCGATCTGCAACCTCTACAAAAGGTAACAAAATCACCAAATTGTAAGACGTCTGTAGGGAAGCGGATGGTTGCTTCCTGCCAGTAATGTCCCGGGATAAATCGCAGCAAATGAGTCGCACAGGCTCTGCTGCAAATGTCATCTAGGGGACATTTCGTGAAAAAACATCTTTTAGCCGCCTCGGCGGTAATAGCCTTGCTCGCTTCCGGTTCCAGTTTTGCTCAGGAAACCTCGCAGGGCGGTGCGGTTCTGACTTATGAACCCGCATTCTTTGCCGAGTACAGCCCGATTACCGCCGCTGATATGGTCAGCCAGGTGCCGGGTTTTTCGATCAATGATGGCGCCCAGGTAAGGGGCCTTGCCGATACATTTGCCAACGTCTTGATCGATGGCGAGCGCCAGAGCACCAAGTCGGAGTCTATCCAGGCGATTCTCGGGCGCATTCCCCTGGCTTCGGTCGAACGCATCGAATTCATCCGCGAATCTGTGGCCGGCGTCGACATGCGTGGCCAGACCCGCGTGGTCAATGTGGTGTTGCGAGAAGGCAATGAAGCACAGACAACCGTTAATGCCGGCTTTGAATATCTTCCCGGCAATGGTCGCATGACGCCGTCCGGCAGCATTTCGCGCAATTGGGAATTTGGCGATACCCGTCTGACATTGGGGGCAAATTTCGACCAGAACGCCGCCCCTCTTTTAAGGACTGAGCGTCTTGAAAATTCTGTCGGTGCCTTGATTGAGACCCGCGATGAACGCACATCGCGCCTGCGCACCGCACCGCGTTTCAACGCCAGCATCAATACCCGTTTTGCCGATGAATCACGTCTCAGCCTTTCCTTCGCTGGCGGTTGGACGGACAGCACCACGCGTGACCGCTCGATCGTGAATGATCCTCTCGGCGCGTTATCACGGATCGAATTGTTCAATTCCCAGGGTGACGATACCAGCTGGGAAGGCACGCTCACCTATGAGCGCCCGCTCAGCGAAAGCCTGTCCGGCCAGCTTGTCCTGCTCAACCGCGATGACACGTCCGAATCCGCCGACGAGTTTATCTTTGCGCCGGCCGGCGGTGGTGGCTCAACAACCTTCTTCAATTCCATCGTCGATTCCGGTGAGCGCGCGGTGCGGGGCACGCTGACCTGGGAACGCAATGAACAGAATTCCTTCGAGTTTGGTCTCGAAACGGCGATTAATTATCGGGATAACGGCCTGCAAATTTCTCGCGATACGGGCCTGGGTCCGGTGGCTGTTCCGCTCCCGGTTGCCAACACGCGCGTCGAAGAAGAGCGCAGCGAAGTTTTCGCCTCACATGTCTGGCGACCCAATTCTGATGTCACGGTGGAATCCGGCTTCCGACTCGAGCGGTCCACCATCACCCAGACCGGCGATGCCCAGCGCGAGCGGTCCTTTGACTATCCAAAACCATCCATCAACCTGACCTGGGATGCCAGCGAAAACACCCAATGGACCTTTGGTCTCGAGCGTGACGTCAGCCAATTGTCGTTTGGCCAGTTTGCCAGTGAAGTCAGCCCGACGGACAATCAGGTCCAGATCGGCAATCCCGAGCTGGTTCCGCAAAAAACCTGGCGGGCCTCGGCCGTCTGGGAGCGTCGCTGGGGCGAGGATGGCACGGTCTCGATCAGTCTCATCCATGAGCGGGCGGAGGATGTTTCTGATTTGCGTCCGATCACCGTTGTCGTCGATGACACGACCACGCCGGTCACCACGGACACATTCGATGCGCCCGGAAATATTGGCGATGGCGAACGGACGATCCTTCAGCTTGAAGCAGGGATTCCGCTGGATAATCTGGGCCTCTCCAATTCACGTCTGAATGTCACCACCATGTTGCGGGATAGTCAGGTTACGGATCCAACCACGGGTCAGACCCGTCGTTTCCAGGGCAATGAAGACTGGCGCCTTATCCTTGATTTCCGTCAGAATTTGCCAGAGCAGGATCTGGCCTGGGGCTTCTTCTTTTACACCCAGGGCGATGAGGACGTCTTCCGCTACGACCAGTCCTACCTATTCACCACCAAACAGCCCGTGCTCGATTTTTTCGTCGAATCAACAGCGATCGAAGGCGTGACATTGAGCGTTTATGTCGGGGATTTCCTTCCGCAAGTGCGTGAACGCGAACGCACATTCTACACCGGCTCACGCATCGACAACATCGTCAGTGCGCGCGAAATCCAGGAGCAGGATCTGGGCGGGTTTATCAGCTTCCGGGCCCGCAGCACGTTCTAGTCGCGCTGAAGTTCGAGAACTTGAACCCCGGATGCCCCCTCGCATTCGGGGTTTTTGTTTGCCCCGATATTACCTCCAAAATATCACAATTTTACCTTGCATCGCCGAATTTGCGCCCATTTATGACGAGAATGTAATGTGGCGTTGGGAGGGCGCGAGGCGCTCTCCCGCGTACCGTCAAGCCGGATACCGGTTCTCGGTATCGGTCAATTGATGGTTGCGGGCAATGAATGTTGGGGCCTGGTCGGACATTGCTCTAGGGGAGGTGATCAATATGAGCACCGCAACAAGACTACCACTGGTTCTTCCGGTGGCTGGCGCTATCACAATCGGACTGTTTGTGATGATGAATGGGCTGATCTATGTGGAGGAAGTACGACTTGAGCAGCCCGTCAATGTGCCTGATTTCCATATGGCCGATATCCCGATCGAACCGGATCCGGACATAAGGCTTGCGCCGGAGCCGCCCGAGCCGATCGACCCGCCGCCACCACCGCCCGATTTCCCGACTGATTCTATGCCTGTGGATCCTGTCGGCGACACTATTCGCTATCAAGCCCCGCCAATCGGTGGCCCTGACATTGTCACAAATGACGGTTTGATCCGAGTCGAAACCAATCCGCAACCGGTCGTTCGTATTGAGCCAACCTATCCGGCGCGGGCACAAATGCGCGGCACGGAAGGTCAGTGCACGCTGGTCTTCGACATCACCACTGGTGGGCGCACCGCCAATATCCGGGCGTCCAATTGCACCAGCAGTGTGTTTGAGCAGTCGTCGATCAGGGCGGTCGCCAATTGGCGCTACAACCCGCAAATTCGCGATGGCCAGCCAACACTCTATCAGGGAGCTACAACGGTTCTGGTCTTCCGCATGAGTAGCTGATCACGCGCATGCTCAACAGAATTTCCCGTCAGGCTTTCTGTGGTCGAACCTGACAGGAAAACGCCCGCCGCGAGAAACTCGTGGCGGGCGATCTGTTTGGGCTATCGGCGGGGCTCAGGCGTTCGGCTTGCGTATCATGTCCAGGCCCATCATCAGCCAGCCGGATGACAGAATGACATTCCCCAGCGATTGTCCGATCATCGGGGATAGGGCGATGGCCAGAAGCGGCACGGCAAACAGGCCGATCACGACCAGGGCCGGGCCGATCCGATTGAAGGCGCCGCTGATCAGAGCTGAAATACCCAGGAGCAACCATCCGGTCATATACAGACCCAGCGCGATCGCGGCTTCCCAGTCAAACAGATTCATCCCGTCAAAGTCTTCAAGCGCTTCAAGCGCACCTGGCATCGAATTCGCCATCGGATGGATGAAAAATACCTGCGCCCACTCATGAGCGAAGACGACAAGACTGCCCAGAAACAGCACTCCCACGGCGAAGGAGCCATACCAGCCCACATGCGTGCGTTGTCGGGCATAGATACCAATCGCGGCGATCACATGAAGCGCTGTCAGCGCAATCGCGAGGCTGAGCCGGAGCAGGAAAATGTCTGAGCTGGCAAGCTCGGTAAAGGTGAGGTCCATCGGCATCATCGGTGTCAGGATGCCGTTGACGAGATATCCCAACAGGCCGGAAAGCACGAGTGCTCTGCCCATCCAGGGTTGGTGTTGTTGGTGAGTCATTGCATTCACTCCTTGGGCCATGTCGCATATGGCCCGTCGATAATTGTCCCAGCGATTGACGAAATGTAATCACCGGATTACATATAAGTCAACGCGTGATTACTTTTGCCGTGAGTCAAGATGACGAAAACCAGTAAGCAAGCCCTCAGCGAGATCGCCCTGGACCTGTTCGCACGAAAGGGGTTTCGCGAAACCAGTATCGGTGACATCGAGGATGCCGCTGGACTAAAGCGGCGCGCGGGCGGCTTCTACCGGCATTTCAAATCCAAGGACGCCGTGCTGTTTGAGGGGCTGGAGGTCATGGCGGCCGAGATGGTGGCTGAGGTTCGGCTCGAAGATGTCTTGCAGCGCCCGGATGTGCGCGCCGAGTTGATCTTCATCGCAACATCCCTGCTAGACCATGCCGCCCAGTTTCGAGTGCTGCGACTGCTCCTGCTGCGCGAGGCCCACAAAGTGCCCGAACTGGAAGATGTGATGCAATCGGCCAATCTGAAACTGGCACGTCAGGACATCGTGCCCTGGACAGAACACGCCCTCAAGCGTGCCGGAAAAGATGAGGATGCCACCAGTTTTGCGCTGCTGGTCTTTGGCCCGGTGCTGACCTATCTCATCTCGCTTGACCGCGACCGACCGGCCTTCGGTTTGGATCAGGATGTGATGTTGGAGAGTTGGGCAAGCTATTGGGCAGGCCAGCTTCAGCCCGTGTCGGCCGTCTGAATCAACATGGCAGACATTGCCCGTCCGTGCACATGCTGACACAGTCCCTCCAACCATTCCGTTGGTGACGAGGAAACCCATGAAAATCACCGGATTACGGGTCTATCAGGTGGACCTGCCGCTGCGCGAGGGCCGCTATAGCTGGTCCAATGGCAATTTTGTCGAAGTCTTCGACTCAACCGTTCTGGCGCTCGATACCGATGCGGGCATCACCGGTTATGCCGAATGCTGCCCGCTGGGTTCTGCCTATCTGCCCTCCTATGCCAAGGGCGTGCGCGCCGGGTTGGAAGAGCTGGGCCGGCATGTGATCGGGCTAGACCCGCGTGATCTCAATGTGGTCAATGCGGCGATGGATCTGGGCCTGCGTGGCCACCCCTATGCCAAGGCGCCGATCGACATTGCCTGCTGGGATATTCTCGGCAAGGCGACCGGCCTGCCGGTCTACACGCTGCTGGGCGGCAAACAGCAGGACAAGGTCGCCCTGTATCGCGCCATCTCCCAGCAAGCGCCGGAAGAAATGGCCCGCAAGATCGCCGGCTATCGCGATGAGGGCTACACCAAGTTCCAGCTCAAGGTCGGCGGCGACGCTAATGAAGACATCGCCCGCATCCACGCCACCCGCACCACGCTGGATAATGGCGAAATCCTCGTCGCCGACGCCAATACTGGCTGGAACCGCCACGACGCCGTCCGCGTCGTCGCTGCTGTTGCGGATCTCGATGTCTATATCGAGCAGCCCTGCATGAGCTACGAAGAATGCCGCTCCATCCGCCAACGCACCCAGCGCCCCTTCATCCTCGATGAAAGCATCAATGACGAAGCCACACTGCGCCGCGGCCTGGCGGACGACGCCATGGACGTCATCAATCTCAAAGTCTCCAAGGTCGGTGGCCTCACTCGCGCCCGTCTGATGCGAGATCTCTGCGTCTCCGCCGGCCTGGCGATGACCATCGAAGACACCTGGGGCGGCGATATCGTCACCGCCACGATTGCCCATTTGGCGCTTTCAACGCCGGAGAATTTCTCGTTCTCGGCAACGGATTTCAACAGCTATGGCACCAAGGATATCGCCACAGGTGCGCCCAAGCGTGTAGATGGATTTATGACGATTTCCGATGCGCCGGGGCTGGGTGTCGAGCCGATATTTGAGGCGCTGGGGGATGTCGTGCTGGCGGTTTGATGGCGGGGCGAACAGAGTTGAATGTGGTTTTGCGTCGAACTCACCAAGCGATTGTGGACAGCACATAAAGCCAGACTAGTGCAACCGCCACAGCCGCAATGGGTCCTCGACCCATATGGATGCTCCGAATAGCGCCGACTACGAGCATTATCGCCGATAACATCAAAAACCAATTGCCGATCAGCCCGGCGATCCCGATGCTCAGAACAAGACCGATCAAAGTAACCGCATCCAAGCCCAGCAGCTTTGGATTAATCCCATTCAGCATTAATTAGCGCCCCAAACTCCGCAGCCCCGCTGCACACCCACCCATACATCTCTTGCCAGCAGGGGGCCTCAAGGACTTGTCGAGGTCAAGGGCGCGCAGCGCCGCTTCGCGGTTGAAACCCTTGACCTCGACAAGTCCTTGAGGCGGAGTCTCGGCATGAGATGTATGGGCTGGTCTGGGCGCGGGTGCGGCCCGAATGGATCACCCCGCGCCAATTCCAGCTACAATCGCGGCAACCACATAATCATCCCGGCCGAGAAAATTCCAAAACCCATCACCAGCGTCAGGCCCGTCAGTGCCAGTGCCGCTACAGACTTGGTCATTGCGCCGCCATTGGCCCTTACGCGAAAATATACCTCCAAAATCGCCAGCGGAATCAGATAGCAGCCAAAGCCCAGCGCGATGTCGAAGGGGCCGTCCAGGGCAGGGGTGCTGCCGGGGGGCAGGCCCTGGGAGACGACGATGGCGGGCGCAAACATGACGCGGTAAAACCACACGCCGCTGACGGCAATGAAGGTGCGCAATGCCCATTTGTGGTGGATGCTGATTTTGCGGGCGATGGCGTTTTTGACCGTCAAAATGGCGAAAATGATGATCAATACGCCGTCAATTCCCAGCGCAAAGGCATTCCAGACCGTCGAACTGCCGCGCGTGGCGACCATGTAAATGGCGGCGATCGAAATGACCAGGGCGGTCACGATATAGATGCGGCCATTGATGTGGTGCAGTTTGGGCGCGTGCTTGCGGATGGCAGGGATAAACTGCAGCGGCCCGCAAAACGTGATGACAAACGCCAGCGCAAGATGGGCAAATAGGCCGATATTGCCAATCAGATCACCTTCGACATAGCCGGTGATCATATGCCCGGTCGCCTCGGTCGCATTGCCCGCAAGCGCCGCACCGCCGAAGGAGATGAGGATGTAATAGGCAAAGAACCATTGCCCGGCGAGCATCACCACAAACCAGAACTGGCTGGAAAGCGTCAGCAGGGCGCTCGGAAGTTTGGCGCTCGGCTTGGTCGGCGTCGCAGATTGGGTGCTATTTGGGGGAGCCATCGCATCCGTCATCGTCATGTCCTTATTCGTCTCTAAAACTGACCATCTATCGCGCTTAAATCTGGCCATGGTTTCACCGGTCTCATGAGGCGAGTGCTTCATGATATCAGCGACATAACCAAATCAGCTTGGCGAATGATTCCTAGATAGCCAGCCCGCCCAAATTGATCTCGCCGATTTCGAAAACGGCCAGTTTTTTTGTGATTTCCTTGCCAGCAGGTCGTCATAAAATTTGCCGTAACGAACACATTATTGCCTGTATGCTAGGCTTTGTCGTAAGAGGTCAGACACCGCAGTTAGAGATCGAAATATGTTCACGCTGGTACAGCTCGTCCAATTAGCAACCGTGATATTTGCCATCGGCGGCGTGGCGTTTGCCCTGCGCCAGGGCACACGAAACACCCTGGTCTGGACCTGGTGTCTGTTTTGTTTGGGCCTGGGCAGTGTGGCGCTGAGTGATGCCTTTCCCGGGCAGCTGGGATTGTTTGGCGAGCTGCTCGCCCTCGCCAGTATCATAACCTGCGGGTTTTCCTGGCTTCTGGCGCGGGTGTTTTTCCGGCCCGATCCCGCCTTTGACTGGCGTCATATCTCCCTCGTGGCGATCATTGCCCTGACCTATATGTTTGATCGGTATTTGCCCAATTTCGTCTCGCCGGAAACCCTGAGCTCTGATGCCATGGTCACCGGGCTGAGATCGCTGGACAATTTCCAGGTCCTGTCGGTTTCCATCTTTTTGGTTTTCTCGGTGGTCGAGGTGTTTCGCAGCTGGACCCGCTCCCTGCCGCAACTCGAACAGACCTACCGGATCGGCTATGTCGCGGTCTACACAGTCACATTCACGATCACCATCATCTGGCTGAGGCAATCCCCCGAATTCGTCCTGGCCAACACGTGGACGGAAATCATCACCCCGCTCTGCGCCCTGTCAGTACTGGTCTATGCCGGCATCTTCCTGCGCCATCGCCTGGCCAATCCGGTCGGCATTATCGGCGCCAATGACAACATCATCGCCGACGCCCTGGCCCCCAAGGCCGATCCGCTCCCCCCAACCGAGGAAGAAATCGCCCTGGCAAAGCGCGTCGAGGCCTATGTCGTGGCCCATGATTGCTACCTGACCACCAATCTAAAAGTCTCCCGCCTGGCCCGCCTCCTGATGGAGCCAGAATACAAAATCACCCGCGCCATCACCGGCGTCCTCGGCTTCAAGAATTTCAACCAATTCATCAACCAATACCGCATCGAACACGCCAAGACCCTGTTTGCCGACGACAAGTTCGACGACGTGTCGATCCTGGCGATCGGTATGGAAAGCGGCTTTGGCTCGGTCGGCCCGTTTAACCGCGCGTTCAAGAACCATGCGGGTGTCACCCCGCGGGAATTTCGGGCGCTGGCGCGGGGGTAAATCCCTCTACCCTCTTGGGGAGAGGGTGCCCGAAGGGCGGGTGAGGGGCCAGGTCACGCATCGAGGACGGCCGGAATGCGTGCACTGGCCCCTCATCCGACGCTACGCGCCACCTTCTCCCCAAGAGGGTAGAAGGGGTTTCTTGACCGGTGATATTATTGCGAAATTGGTGCGTCACACCCGCAGCCCCCGCTGCACACCCACCCATACTTCTCTTGTCAGCAGGGCTGCGGGGTCTCGGCATGAGAGGTATAGGGCAGTCTGGGGCCGGGACCGGAACCGGGAGCGGTGCTGGTTTGGTAGGTGGGGCAATTTTTTCTGGGGTGTTTATTCCACGCCATTATTGTGCTCATGTTCCGGATAGACAGAACGAACTATTGGGCGTGTTGAAGGCCAGCTGTATCCAATGAACAGACTTCCCGATACAGGGCTCCGAGCCTATGGTCCGCGGCTATACTATATAATCGTTACGACGTTGATTATTCTACAGGTTTGCGCGAAGGCTGTCTTCGGCGAAACAGTCGGTGAAACGATTCTTTTCCTATCGTTTTCTTGCACGCTTTTCTATTATGCTTACTGGGTTTTTGCGTATGCGAAGAGGTTAGTACGCCACAAGAGTGCAGGCACGCTGTTTGAGTCAAATAGTCGGCTAAATTTGATGATGGGTTATATCTCGCTCTGGACATTTTCCTTCGCCCTGCGAGGATTGTTTGGTTTAGGCGGCACCGGGGCAGATGGTTCCTGGATCATCGTCGCGGTAAATCTCACAACGACGGCGGCCGGTCTGTATGCCTGGTTCTATATTCTGGCCCTGGGAGCATATCGTCTGAAATCGATTGAGCTCGGCCAAAGAGCCAAGTTTCATCAATATTTTTGGACATTTATCCTGAATATCTATTCGATATTTGGAGTCATTCCGATTTATTCGAGGGTCGTTAGAGTTTTGGCGCGAGGATAGGTCGGGATCCCCCTCTTCCCTCTTGGGGAGAGGGTGCCCGAAGGGCGGGTGAGGGGCCAAGCACCTCATCGAGGACCGCTGAATTACGCGTCACAGCCCCTCATCCGACGCTACGCGCCACCTTCTCCCCAAAAGGGTAGAAGGGGTTTTTTCGTTGTGAGGGGGCGAGCCCAAAAAGACCCGCCGCACCTTCGCGCGACGGGTCCCCATATTCCGATCCCGCAGCGCCTACTCAGCCGCCGCAGCAATCTCAGCCACTTCCTCATCGGCCAATCCGGTCACCATCAGCGCAAACGCCCAGTTCAGCGCGACTTCGCGCAGGCTGTCGAAGCGGCCGGAGGCGCCGCCATGGCCGGCGCCCATGTTCATTTTGAGCAGGGTGAGGCCGTCATCGGTGCGTCGGTCACGCAGGCGGGCGACCCATTTTGTCGGCTCCCAATAGGTGACGCGTGGATCGGTCAGACCGCCGGTCGCCAGAACATGGGGATAGGCTTGCTCGGTGACCTGGTCGTAGGGGCTGTATTCGATCATCGTTGCGTAATCTTCGGCGCTGGTGATCGGGTTACCCCATTCTGGCCACTCAGGTGGTGTCAGCGGTAGCTCTTCATCCGACATGGTGTTGATCACATCAACAAACGGCACAGCGCCAATCGCGCCGCCAAATAAATCCGGTGCCATATTGATCGCCGCACCCACCAAGAGACCACCGGCAGAGCCGCCATAGGCGACCAGATTGCCGCGGGAGGTATAGCCCTCCGCGGCCAGGAATTCACCGGCCGAGACGAAGTCGCGGAAGGTGTTCATTTTCAGCTCTAGCTTGCCGTCCAGATACCATTGGTAGCCGCGCGCCATGCCGCCACGGATATGGGCGGTGGCGTAGATCATGCCGCGATCCACCAAGGACAAGGGCGTGACGCGGAAATTGGCCGAGATGGTGATGCCGTACGAGCCATAACCGTAGAGCACCAGCGGCGCAGAGCCATCGATGGGCGTGTCGTGATGGTGCAAAATGGTGACTGGAATTTCCACGCCGTCATGGCCAGGAGCCATCACACGACGCACCACATAATCGGCCGGATCATGCCCGGACGGCACTTCCTGGGTCTTGCGCAAGATCCGTTCGCGGGTGCGCATATTGTAGTCGAAAGTTTGCTCTGGTGTGGACGGGCTCTCATAGGAGAAGCGCATGCGATCAACGGCAAATTCATAGCCGCCATCCATGCCCAGCGCATAGGCTTCCTCGTCGAAGGTGATCTCGTGTTCCTCGCCGGTGGCGTATTCGCGGATCACGATGCGTGGCAGCGCGTCCTCACGCTCCATGCGCACCAGCCAGTCGGCATAACCATCCAGACCATTGATCAGCACACCGGGACGATGCGGGATCACATCGACCCAATTCTCTCGGCCCGGATTGTCCAGTGGTGCCGACATGATTTTGAAGTCGACAGCGCCGTCCAGATTGGTGCGGATATAGAAACGATCCGGCGCCTCGGTCAGGGAGTATTCGACATGCTCTTCGCGCGCAGCAACGAGTACGGGATCCGACGTCGGATTGTTGGCATCGATCAGATAGGTCTCGTTGGACGTGTGACCACCGGCCGTGATCACCACATACCCATCGCCATCGGTCAGGCCGATATTGACGAAGAAGCCGTCATCTTCCTCCTCATAGACCAGCTCGCTGCTCGCGGAGCCAAAGTCCTGGCGATAGACGCGCTTGGAGCGGCCATTATCATCGCGCCAGATCCAGAACAGGGTGCGGCTGTCATTGGCCCAGACAAAGTCGCCGGTGGATTCATCCGTCAGTGTGGCGACGATCGCGCCCGTGGCGATATCCTTGACACGAATGTCGTAATATTCCGACCCGCGCACATCGACACCAAAGGCCACATAGCGGTGGTCGGGGCTGTGCTGGATGTCGCCAAAGTCGAGATAATCAAAGTCTGCGGCTTCAACCTCACCATCGATCATGATTTCCTCATCACCCACAGGATCACCGGTGGCTGGATCAATCGGACGACGTGAGAAGACCGGATACTGGCCACCTTCACGATAGCGCGAGAAGTATTCGAAATTGCCATGCGGGGAGGGGACGGAGCTGTCATCTTCCTTGATGCGGCCGCGGATCTCCTGGAAAATGCGCTCTTGCAGCGCTTCCGTCGGCGCCATGGCGGCGTCCAGATGCGCGTTTTCGGCATCGAGCAGATCGCGGATGTCCTGCTGCAGCACGTCTGGTTCGCGCATAACCTGCTGCCAATTATCGTCGCGGATCCACTGATATTCATCGACGCGGGTAAAGCCGACCTGTTCGATTGTGACAGGGCGTTGCTCGGCGATCGGCTCGCTCAGCGCCTGGGCGCGTTCCACGAGAGTGGCGGTCATTGTGTCAGCATCTGTGGTGGGCATGCTTGTCTCCTGGCTGCAGGCGGTCATCGCCAAGGCGGTTAAGCCCAGCGATGCAGCCTGTAGCGTGCGTTTGGTAAAAATCTTGATCATCGCAATCTCCCCGATGCAGTATTCTGTGCAATCCGGGACGCAGTATTGGTGCTAGCCGTCGCGCTTGTCGAGCTGGAAATCAAGCACGGTTCCATTGATGCAATAGCGTTGACCGGTTGGTTGCGGGCCGTCACTAAATTGATGCCCCAGATGCGCGCCGCAATTGGCGCAGTGAATCTCTGTCCGCGGGACAGCCAGCTTGTAATCGGTCTTGGTCTCAACGCCATCCTCATCGGTCGGCTGCCAAAAGGACGGCCAGCCCGAACCGGAATTGTATTTGTGCTGCGAGGAGAACAGCGCCTGATCACAGACCGCGCAATGATAACGGCCATCGCGCTTTTCATCGTGAAGGGCATGGGAGAAGGCGTGCTCAGTTCCCTCAGCGAAAGCAATCTCTTCAACATCAGGTGTCAGCTTGCTGCGCAGGGCGGCGATGGCCGTGGGGTCAAGTTTGGGCATTATCTGTCTCCTCATCTTCCGTCACGGCCTCATCCTCACCCTGGGGGTCCATTTCATCCATAGCCGTATCCGGTGTCGGATTGGGTGTTGGACCAGGCGTGGGAAGCGATTTGGTTTCTACATGGCGTAGGGACAATATGGGGGTCCAAATCGAAATTGCGATAAGCACGATGCCCAGACCAATCATCGGGATCAAAGCGGCCAAGCGCGGGCCGATTGCGCCGACGATTTGGCCCATCAACAAGATACCCGCTGGCATGCCCCCAAACAGGCCCAGCTGATACACTGACATCACCCGCGCCAGCTTGTCCGGTGGTGCCTGTTCCTGCACGACAGCCCGGCTCAACGAGATCGCCACGCCTGCGCCCAGACCCCAGATCAATACAAGGCCATATATGCCCATCAAAGGCAGCGGGATAGCAAAGGCACCAACGGCCAATACCGTCACGCTTTGTGCCAGGATCAGGGCCCGGCCGGGCTTGTCGATATGGCCAAATTTGACCAGCGCCACATTCGCCACCAGTGCACCCACCCAGAACACAATCGACAGGCTGGCCAGCTCCGGAAAGCCGCCGCCATAGCCGTCACGGATCAGGATCGGGATCAATACGAAGAACGCCCCCCCGACGATAAAGAAGCCGATCGCCACCATGATCGCTGTCATCGGGCCCAGCACATTCGAGCGCGTGACGGCGCGGATACCGTCCATCAGATCCGCAATAGGATGCGCGGTGGAGCGTTTGCGCCGGGAGACCAGACGCGGCATCAGAGCTGCCGCCAGCCCACCAAAAAACAGCGCAACACCCTGCGCAAGAAACAACACTCCCGGTCCGGAGACGGCGGCGAAGTAGCCGACCCCCATACCGACAATCTGCGCGCCAAATTGGACCGCCGAAGCCATAACGACTGCGCGTTGCAGGCCAATACCGCCGTGTTTGGTGCGCTTGGAAATCCGGACGATTGGATTGATCGCGCTATCCCGCGCGGGCATCACAAAGCCACCCGCGACACCGATCATCAGGGCGAAGCCGACCAAAAGCCAGAAGGATAATTGTCCATAGATCAGCAGCATCGCCAACGTGATCGCGGCGATACCCGCGAAAATATAGAAATAAAACAGGATGCCGCGCCGGTCTTTGCGCTCGGCCAAGACGCCGGCGAAGGGCAAGAGCAGGGCCATGGGCCCGGTTAGCGCAGCTTGGGCGAGGCTTAGCCGCTCGGGGCTTTCCTGAAGCGTGAAGGTGATGACGCCTGGAAACAAGGTGGTTTGCAGCCCAAAACCAAAGAACCAGCCGGCCACAACGATCAAATATGCACCGAAAGGGGGCAATCTGAGTTTGCGCATGCGGGCGATCGGGCTAAAGACTGGCAAAGAGGCACACACTTTCTGCGGACGGGCAAAGCCCTGACAACGCCGCCGGCATCACTGTGCCCACAGTGTCGTGAACGGATGTGATTGGCGTGACAGCCTGTCTATCAACATGTAGCAGCAATGCAAATTCAAAGCTTGCATCAAGGGCGGGCAAACCGTCGGACAAAAAGAAAGATCGGTACAATGAACGCATTACGATGGGGCAGCGGCATCCCGCTGGCAGCTTTCCTGGTCTTTATGGGAAGTCAGAAATTCACCACGCCCAATCCGGTATTCAGCTATATCGCCGAACAGTCTGGCATGGCGATTTTCGAGCCGACAATCCGTCTCTTGGTCGGAGTTTCCGAACTGGCCGCTGCGGCGTTGATCCTGACCGGGTTGTTTTTGGGAATGGCCCGTGGCCTAGGCGGTGTCCTGTCGCTGGGCGTGATCGGCGGCGCGATTGTCTTCCACTTGTCGCCCTGGTTGGGAGTCAATGCACCAATGGCCTATGACGAAGCGGGAGCCTATGTGACCAGCCCAATGCTGTTTGTCATGGCGCTCGTATTCTTCGCCTTCTCAGCGGTGCAAGTTTTTGCTGAGCGCGATCACGTGCCGATCCTCCGGGACCATAGCTAGGGGCTGGCTTCGGGGCGGGTTTGCGCCTGCCCCATCACCCTTGGCACCGACCCTAAAATGCGGGCTTTTAGGCCTACGCTTCATTAACGCAGATCGGGCATGGTATGCGCCGAAGACGCGATCACCGGGCGACCCGCATGGCAAATACCGAATTTCTAGAGCTGAATGAAACAGACACGCAGCATACGCGTACCGTGCTCGCACGTCGGCTCGCAGATATTGTCGCCCTTCCGTCCAGCCGAATTACACCGCAGGAACGCTGGATCGTCGGCGATCTGTTGTATGACATCCTGCGCGCCAGTGATGTGGAGCTCCGCGCCAAATGCTCCAAGCGCCTGGCCGAACTCGTCGATGCACCACATCGATTGTTGCGCACTTTGGCCACGGATGTGTTTGAAGTGGCCGAACCGATCCTTGAGCAATGCAAATCTCTGACAGATTTTGACATGCTCGAAATCGTCCGCTGCGGCACCCAGCAACACCGGATGACCGTCGCCCGGCGCGAAAACATTAGTGAAACCGTCGCCGCCGCATTATCCGCCTATGGTGAGCCGGCGGTTGTCGAGCGTCTATTGAAAAACAACACGGCGATCCTGGCCGCGCCGACCATCGATCACCTGGTCGCGGCTGTTGCGGAGCAGCCGCGCTATGCGCCCCTGCTCATCGGACGTTCCGAACTGCGCCCGGCCCCGGCCTTCCGTCTCTTCTGGGGCTGTGCCCACCGCGAGCGTCTCATGATCCTGGAGCGTTTTTCCGTTGATCGAACGATCTTGATCGACGCCGTGGAAGACGTGTTTCCGATGGCCGCCGCCGAGGGTTGGAATGACCCCCTTGTCAGACGTGCGCTCAATTATATCGACCGGCGTCAGCGCCAGAGAGATATCTCAAAGTTCAGCCAATACAATTCTCTTGAAGACGTGATCGACAAGATGTGTCTCGAGGGCGCTCGCCCCGAATTGTTGGCGGAAATCGCTGCTATTTCCAGCATTAATCGGGGTCTGCTGGCCACTATGTTCGACGATATGGGCGGCGAGGCGCTTGCTGTATTGTGCAAGTCTACCGGTCTTAAATGGTCCTATTTCCAGAGTATTTGGGCTGGCCTGGGGCGTCCGCTTGACGGGCCTGTGGCGGCCGAGGCCGACAAGGTTTACCACATGCTTTCGGTGCAAAAGGCCCAGACTGTCCTGCGATACTGGAATCTCTCAATGGAAGAAAACGATTGATACTGCGACATTTCCAGCCATCAAAAGGACGGGTTTGCAGCAATTGCTCTTTTGAGCATCACATCACCAAAATCCGGTAATCCACAGCTTCTGCAAGTCCGCCTGCGATTGTCTCCATCACCATCTGGTCAAGGTCCCTCCCGCCAGCTAAAAGCGGTTGCATTAGCGTTAACGCGCAGGGAGATTCCATGTTGTACGGCGTCGGATTGTCGGTCATTCTTGGCCTGCTTTGGCTAACACTTTCAGGTAATTATACATTATCAGGCGATTATCCGCTGATCATCATGCTCGGTATTTTGAGCATATTGATCAGTGTCGGCATTACCCTGCGGATGCGAATCCTTGATCGAGAAACCGTGCCGATCGTCCGGGCTCCGCATCTGATCGCCTATTGGGCGTGGCTCGGCGGTGAAATTCTTGCCGCCAATATTTCCGTCCTGAAGCTGATCATGCGGCCGGACGTGGATATCGAGCCGCGGCTCGTGCGTGTACCGGTCGACCTGCGTTCCGGAACAGCACGCTGCGTTTATGCCAATTCGATTACGCTGACTCCGGGCACCGTTACGGTTGATGTGGAAGACGACGGCTATCTCGTTCACGCCCTCGACAAGAGCATGACGGATCCCGCGGGCTTTGCCGAAATGGCCCTGCGCTCCGATCGCGCCGCCGATGGTCAACGCACATCCGAAGACGGGGAAAATAGCTGATGTATATTTTCAACTTCATCATCGCGCTGGGCATGGCCGGTGCGATGGCGATTATGCTGGCACGGCTGTTTGCCGGGCCGACACTTTATGATCGTGTGCTGGCTGTGAACTCTTTTGGCACCAAAACCGTGCTTTTCCTGCTGATTTTCAGTCAACTGGTCGGTCGCGGTGATGCCATCGATATTGCCTTGCTCTACGCGCTGATTAATTTCGTGGCGACGATCGCTATTCTGAAATTCTTCCGCTATCGCTCCCTGGAAATCGCCCTGGCGCAAATGTCCTTGCGTCGCGCTGTGGATGACAGTTTCGGTGAGGATGACGAGCCGGAGGACCAGACATGAGTGCGATGGAAGTCTGGCATTATATTTTGCTGGCGATCAGTGTCGCCTCCATGACCGCAGGGCTGGTTTTCGTCCTGGCCGGTGCGATCGGTGTGATCCGCATGCCGGATTTTTACACCCGTATGCACGCAGCCGGCGTCACCGACACGCTCGGCGCCGAGCTCATTGTGCTTGGTCTGATGCTGCAATCAGGTCTGACGCTCACGACGGTAAAGCTCGCATTGGTCGGTTTGCTGCTGTTTTTGACCAGCCCAACAAGCACCCATGCGATCGCCAATGCGGCGCATAAGGCCAAGCTCAAACCCCAATTGAAGCGACATCGGCCCGAACACCCCGCTGACCGCGGGCCAGAGGAGCGCAAGTCCTGATGGAACAAGATCTTACCCAGTATCTGGACTATGTGCTGATCGCCATGATGTTTGCGGTCGGTATCGCGGTCGTTCGCATGCGCAATCTGTTTGCCGCCGTCATGCTGACCGGCGTTTACAGTCTCCTGTCCGCGGCCTGGTTTGTTTCGCTTGATGCCGTGGATGTGGCCTTCACCGAAGCGGCCGTTGGCGCTGGTATCGGAACTGTCTTGATGCTGGCCGCCATGCTGCTGACTGCTCGCGAGGCAAAGGAAACGAGCCCCGGTCGCCATTGGGCGGCGCTCGGCGTGGTGGTGGTGGCCGGTGGCGCTCTGCTATTTGCGGTGCCGGACATGCCAGTCTATGGCGACGCTCACTCACCAGCCAATAGCGGCGTCGGGCTCGATTACCTCAATGAAACGCCCAATGACATTGCCGTTCCGAACGTGGTGACGGCGGTTCTGGCCAGTTATCGAGGCTATGACACGATGGGCGAAACCACCGTGGTTTTCGCGGCGGCTGTAGCCGTGATGTTGATGCTGGGAATGGGGCGTCGTCGCCGTCGCACTGGCGGGAATGGAGCCGGCAAGGCCAAGGTCGAGGACCAGACATGAAAAAGCACCTGATCCTGCGCGTTGTTTCCAAGCTTCTGATTCCGCTGATTATTCTCTACGGCTTTTACGTCCAATTTCATGGCGACTTTGGCGCGGGCGGTGGTTTCCAGGCCGGCGTGATTATCGCCGTTTCGGTAATTCTTTACGCCCTCATTTTCGGAATGGACGCGGCGCAGGAGGCTGTGCCCCCCTGGTTGATTAAAATCGGAACCGCTTCCGGTGTGATCGTCTTCGCGGGCGTCGGTTTTATCACAATGCTGATGGGCGGAAATTTCTTGGATTATGACGTGCTGCATCCCGACCTCGCACATCGCGCAGGTCAGCACATGGGCATCCTCTGGGTGGAGATCGGTGTCCTGCTAACCGTCACTTCGGTGATGATCGCCGTCTTTTATGCCTTCGCCGGTCGCGTGCCGGATATGTCGGACGAGGAGTGGTAATATGTTTGAGCTTCTCTCCGAACGATTCATCTATATCCCGATCATCATTTTGTTGATGACCGGCCTGTATGTGGTTGTGGCTACTGGAAATTTGGTCAAGCGCCTGGTCGGGCTGAGCCTGTTTCAGACCTCGGTCTGCCTGATGTATATCGCCATCGGGAAAGTCTTTGGCGGCACGCCGCCAATTCTGGCTGACACGCATGGCGAAGATGCCGGGCACGGACCTGACCCTGCAGCTTCTGTTGTTGCAGGACACGGCGCTTCAGATGACCATGCCGAGATTGCCACAGAAACTGGCGCCCACGCCGCCGACACCGTCGCCACCGCGCACGAGCCGGTCGCCGCCGCCGAACATGGGGTCCAGCTGGTCGAGCACGCCACCGAGCTGGCGCATCACGCCGCGATTTATTCCAATCCACTCCCGCACGTGCTGATTCTCACCGCGATTGTGGTGGGTGTGGCGACACTGGCCGTCGGGCTGGCCCTGGTGGTTCGAATCCAGGAAGCCTATGGCAGCATCGAGGATGACGACTTGAATTCTGCAGATTACGCCGTCGAGACCGGAGGCGCAGAATGATCGATTTTATCACCGCGCTGACACCTGCAGCCCTGATCCACCACGCGCCAGCGCTGGTTGTGACCGTGCCGCTAATCCTGTCAGCCTTCACCGCCATTATGCCATCATCACGCGCCGCTTGGGGGCTGTGCTTGAGTGCCGCCCTGTTCGTCGGCTGGATGGTTATCCTGCTCTTTGGTCAGCTGGCCACCCAGGACGTGATTGTCTATGCCATGGGCGGTTGGGACGCGCCGATGGGCATTACCTATCGCGTTGATGCGCTTAATCTTCAAATCCTGGCCCTGGTGGCCTCGATCGGACTTTTGTGCGTGATCTATGGCTATGCGACGGTCAAAGACGAGATCGCCAAGGATAAGCGTCCGCTCTTCTATTCGGCGTTTTTGATCTGTTTCGCCGGCCTGCTGGGCGTTACCATCACGGGCGATGCCTTCAACGTCTTCGTCTTTGTCGAGATTTCGTCATTGGCAACCTATGCGCTGATCGCGATGGGCGCCGAGCGCGACCGCCGGGCGCTGACAGCCTCCTACAATTATCTGGTCTTGGGCACGATTGGCGCGACCTTCTTCGTGATCGGGGTCGGTTTCCTCTACATGGCGACCGGAACGCTCAACATGGCCGACATGGCCGGTATTTTGGCCGAGACCGGACACACGCGCGTCACCCAGGCTGCATTCGCCTTTATCGTTGTGGGGCTTGGCCTGAAGGCCGCGATGTTCCCACTGCATGTCTGGTTGCCAAATGCCTATGCAACATCGCCAAGCTTTGTCACCGCATTCCTGGCATCGACGGCGACCAAAGTTGCATTCTATGCACTGATCCGTTTCCTCTACGCCGTTTACACGCCCGACACCGGCTTTGTTATGCTTAGCTTTACCTGGGTATTTGCGGTGGTTGGCGTGGTCGGAATGATCCTCGCTTCCGTCCAGGCGCTGTTTCAAAGCGACCCGCGGCGCTTGCTCGCCTACTCATCCGTGGCGCAGGTCGGCTATATGATGCTCGGCCTTGGACTGGGCAATGCGCTCGGTCTGGCCGCCGCTCTGATGCACCTGGTCAATCACGCCATCATGAAGGGCGCGTTATTTATGGCTCTGGGCGCCTTCGGCCTGAAGTTTGGCATCAGCAAAATCAGCGATCTCAACGGCCTCGGGCGCACAATGCCTGCTTCAGCGGCGGCGTTTACCGTCGCCGGGATCAGCTTGATCGGCATTCCGCTGACGATTGGCTTTACCTCAAAATGGTATCTCATCATTGCCGTGCTCGAGCGGGGTTGGTGGTGGGCGGTGGCCGCTGTCATCATGTCGTCGCTTTTGGCTCTGGCCTATATCACCCGCATGCTGGCGGCGATCTGGATGGAAAATCCGCCGGAACATCACGGTGAGACCGTACCCAAAACACGCGCACCTGCGATGGTCCTGGTGCCCATGGGGCTGCTGGCCTTCGCCAATGTGTATTTCTTCTTCAACGCAGACTTCATCGTCGGCATGGCGCAACGCGCCGCATCGGCCGTGATGGGAGGGCAGTAAGATGTACACACCTGAACTGGCCCTCGCCCTGGCGCTTGCCATCCCTGCAATCGGCGGCGTGTTTGTCGCCCTGACCGGATCGAGTGCCTTTGAGCGCATGTTTGGTCCACAGCCCAATGTGCGCGAAGCCTTCACTCTGATCGCCGGTCTCGCCCTGGTCGCGAACGTCGCTTATCTGTTCGAGATCGCACACAGCAATCCCACGCTCACGCTGGCAGAGATGGTGCCCGGGCTCAGCCTGACCTTCACCCTGGAGCCGCTCGGTGCCTTGTTTGCGGCGGTGGCCAGTGGTTTGTGGGTGATTAATTCGCTGTATTCCATCGGTTATATGCGCGGCAATAACGAGAAGAAACAGACCCGTTTCTATGTCTGTTTCTGTATCGCGATCACCGCGGCCATGGGTGTCGCCCTGTCCGGCAATCTCCTGACCCTGTTTGTGTTCTACGAAGTGTTGACCCTGTCGACCTTCCCTCTGGTCACACACAAGGGTGATGCCAATGCCAAGCGCGGTGGTCGCATTTATCTGACCATTTTGCTGGGCACATCCATCGGCCTGCTCCTGCCAGCCGTTATCGCGACGCAATTCCTCGCCGGTTCGACAGATTTCGTCGCCGGCGGCTTGCTGGCCCTCAATGATGTCACACCATTGATCTCTGGCGTTTTGCTGGTGATGTTTGCCTTTGGTATCGGCAAGGCGGCTCTGATGCCGATCCATGCCTGGTTGCCCAATGCCATGGTTGCGCCTACGCCTGTCTCTGCTTTCCTGCACGCCGTTGCCGTGGTGAAAGCGGGTGTGTTCTCTATCCTCAAGGTCGGCACATATATCTTCGGCCCTGGCCTGATCGCCCTGGCACCAACGTCCGAGCCGCTTGCCTGGATTGCCGGTATCTCGATTGTGGTCGCCTCGATCATCGCGATGACCAAGGACAATCTGAAGGCCCGACTGGCCTTCTCGACCGTCGGTCAGCTGGCCTATGTCACCTTGGCGGTGATGCTGGCTTCGCCGCTGGCGATGCTGGGTGGAGCCCTGCAAATCGTCATGCACGCCTGGGGCAAGATCACGCTCTTCATGACCGCCGGCGCGATCTACACGGCGACCGGCAAAACCAATGTCTCACAGATGAAGGGGCTCGGTCATCAAATGCCGTGGCTTTTCATCGCCTACACGCTGGGTGCGCTGTCGATCATCGGCCTGCCGCCGCTGGGTGGCGCCTGGGCCAAGATGTTCCTGATTCAGGGGGCCTGGGAATCCGGACACGGTATTCTCATCGTCGCCCTGATTGCCTCATCCCTGCTCAACGTGGCCTATTTGATGCCGCTCTCGATCCAGGGCTTTTTCCAGCCCGCACCGGTTGAACCCCTCAAGGAGAAGCCGCCCATGCTGGTTATCTTGCCGCCGGTCATGACCGCGATTGGGATCTTGCTGCTCTTCTTCATGATCGGGCCGTTGCGTGAATTCCTCGAGCCCGTGTTTGCGGTGACCCATCCGATGGAGGTCTCGTCATGAGCCATAAACCCAACAAGAATGACGATCACATCCATCCGCTTGCCAGCCTGTTCATGTGGACAGAAGCGAAATGGCTCAAGGGTGCGATGGTCTACATCCTCGGTGTCGCCTTTCTGGCGATGGCCTCGGTTGATCTGTTTCATCACCGCCATGAATATTTGGACTATGCCGCGTCGACAGGCTTTTACGCCTATGCCGGTTTTGGCGCCTTCGTGCTCGCTGTAATGGTCGGCTGGTTTGTGATCCGCGGCCTTCTGGGTCGAGAAGAAGACTATTGGGACAAGGATGCCGGCGATGACTGATTTCCTTGTCAATATCTCCCCGGCCTGGCCGATCATCATTGCCGGCCTGATTGCGGCGATCATTCCGAATTCTAATCTACGCAAGGGCTTGGCGCTCGGCGCGCCGGTGTTGGCCGCGATTTTGTGGATGTCCGCAGAGCATGGCCAGCATGGGATCATCATGTTTGGCGGCTTCGAACTGACCACTTTCCGCTTTGACGGGCTGAGTCGGATCTGGGGTCTGGTCTTCATTATCGCGACTTTCCTCAATGGCCTCTTCGGCCTGCACGAGAAGGACCGCGTCACGGATGCTGCCGGCCTGATTTATTCCGGTGCGGCCCTGGCGGCCGTATTCGCTGGCGATCTGCTCTCATTGTTCCTTTTCTGGGAGCTGACAGCGATCTCGTCGGTCTTCCTGATCTGGGCGGCTCGCAATAAGGCCGCCTACCGGGCCGGCCTTCGCTATCTGGCAGTTCATGTTCTGTCGGGCGTTTTATTGCTGACCGGCGCCCTGATCCGGGCGAGCGAGACGGGCAATTGGGCGTTTGAGCACATCGGTCTGGATAGTCCGGGTGGTCTGCTGATCTTCCTGGCCTTTGGCATCAAGTGCGCCTTCCCATTCATGCACAATTGGCTGCAGGACGCCTATCCCAAGGCAACTGTGGTCGGCACCGTGATCCTGTCAGCCTTTACCACCAAAATGGCCGTCTACGCCCTGGCGCGTGGTTATGCCGGTGAAGACAGTCTGATCTATATCGGCGCGATCATGACGGCCTTCCCGGTCTTCTTCGCCGTTGTGGAAAATGACCTGCGCAAGGTGTTGTCCTATTCGGTCAACAACCAGCTCGGCTTCATGGTTGTGGGTATTGGGGTCGGGACGCATCTGGCGCTCAACGGCGTGGCGGCTCACGCCTTTGCCGATATCATCTTTAAGGGTCTGCTCTTCATGTCGATGGGCGCGGTCCTGCATCGTGTTGGGACCGTCAAGGCGTCGGAATTGGGCGGCCTGTTCAAATCGATGCCACTGACGACGATCTTCTGCATCATCGGTGCGATGACCATTTCGGCCTTCCCGCTCTTCTCGGCATTCGTCACCAAATCTATGATTCTGGCGGCGGTAGCGCAGGAACATCATTGGCTGGTATTCGGCGTGCTGATCTTCGCCTCCGCGGGTGTTCTGGAGCATTCCGGCATCAAGATCCCGTACTTCGCCTTCTTCGCCCATGACAGTGGCAAGCGCGTGAAAGAAGCACCGGCCAATATGCTGATTGCCATGGCGATTGCCTCGGTGCTCTGCATCTTCCTCGGCATTTATTATGTGCCGCTCTACAATCTGCTGCCCTTCCAGGATGCGGTTTACGAGCCGTATACCTTCGACCATGTGGTCGGTCAGATGCAGCTCTTGCTTGGCGCGATTTTCGCCTTCGCATTCCTGTTGAAGGTTGGGGCCTACCCGTCCGAGAAGCGATCCATCAATCTGGATACGGACTGGTTCTATCGCCGCTTTGGCGACGGAATAGTCCGCTGGGCGTGGACCATGCTCGGGCGTCTTTCGGCCTCGATCGACAATGTCATCGCACGCTCCAAGACCCGGATGGGATCCCGCTTGCACGAGGTATTCAGTCCTATCGGGTCCTTATCCCGGGATATCCCGAGCGGTGTCCTCACCATTTGGACCAGTGCGCTTTTAGCCATCGTCATGCTGGTTGCCTATCTGGCACCGTAAGATTACTGGCACTTAGCTGTATAGAGATCGCGCAACCCGCACAGGTTGCGCGATTTTTATTTGCGCCTAAAATAGGAATATTATCCCCACCCGCTTGTAACCTCCTTAGCATGCGGATGGGATCGCTGATTGGGCGGCGATCGCGAAACGGCAGGAGAATGACATGGCATGTGTAAGGGCACAGATTGATCAGGATATGGCGAGGGCACGTCTGGCTCAAAGCGCGGTTGCCTACGCCTTTAATGTTTCACCCTCGGAAATTCAGGCGCCAACGCGCCGATCCCGCAAGACATCACATGCCCGGCAAGCAGCAATGTATCTGGCGCATGTGGCCTTCGAGATCAGCCTGTCCAGGGTGGGGCAGGCCTTTGGCCGGGACCGGTCGACTGCTTCCCATGCCTGTCATCGTATCGAGGACCAGCGCGACGATCTGGCTTTTGACCAGCATATGGAGGCGCTGGAAGCCTGTTTACGCCTGGCACCGGCGCCCGCACACGCGCCGGTCAAAGATATCGCAGGGGATTTAGCGTGAGCGGTGCCCCGGCCTGGATGAAGCGCCTGGCCCGCGACAATGCGCGTCTCTATCCGCGCAATGGGGGCGCGGCGGGTTACGGAGTCTGGATTGGCAGCGATAAGCGCCGCCGGCCGCTCGCTCGCCTCGGTGAGGTCGAGATGCGCCAGGCTTTGGCCGCTGGCGTGGTTGAGCCCGGAGCGGACGGTTTTCGGCTTAGCGAAGATGGTCGAAGCCAATTGCGTCGTCAGCAGGCGGAGACGGACTGCCCGCACGCCGAACAACACCGTTTGATGGCGACGCGCAAGATTCTGGATCCGGAGGGCGTTCTGGCATCGGCGCAATTCAATCTCAATGAAAATCCACTTTGCAGATGGCGGCACCATTTTTCACGCGACGAGATCAATGCCAGCACACGGTTTCGTGCCGACTATTCTCACGCCACAATGAGCCAGCGTGTCACGCGAAGCTGGTCGACAACAGCCCTGCAGGGCTGTTCGGCCGGACGTCAGTCCGTGGACGATGCTCGCGCCAGCACGATCGCGGCCAAGCAGCGTGTCCAGGCGGCGCTCGACTGCCTTGGAAAGGGTATGGGGCAGGTGGTGATGGCGATCTGTATTGAAGAGGAAAATATGAGCGCGCTCGAACGCCGCTTCGGCTGGGTTGAGCGATCCGGCAAATCATTCCTGAAAATGGCCCTGCAACGCCTCGTCGAGCATTACAAAATATGACCTGGGCTTAGTCGGCGCCAGTCGCCGCAGACGCCGCCGTCCGGATCCGTCCAATCATCGAGGACAGGCCGTTGGAGCGTTGGGGTGAGAGATGCTCGGCCAGACCAATACTGGCCAACACATCGCGTGCGTCGACAGTCAAAATATCTGCCGCCTTGCGGCCGGAATACAGACGCACCAGCAATGCAGCCAGTCCGCGCACGATGTGCGCATCGCTGGTGGCCCGGAAAATCAGACGGTTATCTTCACCGGCTTCGCTAATAAGCCAGACCTGGCTCACACACCCTTTGACCTTATTGGCATCGACACGCTCATCGTCAGGCAATTCGGGTAGTTCATTGCCCAGGTCGATAAGGTAGCGATAGCGCTCTTCCCAATCGCCAAGCAGATCGAATTCCTCGATCAAATTATCAATTTCAGTCTGGATTTCGAGAGCAACCATGATGGCGCGGAATTAGCCTGCGCGGGCACACGATTCAAGGGGGTAGGGCAGATGGGAGGGCCCGCGCATCGGGTGCGCGCGAGGCATCAGAAAAGATCAGTCATTCTCTTCATTGTATTCGGTAATCGCGACTTCTAGGCGTTCCGCGGCAATGTCTGCCAGAAAACCGCCTACACGGGCGGCCTCTTCGCCAACTTCACAAATAGTCTCACGGCCTTCACACCATTCACCAGCATCAATCTGTACAGTCTCGGTATTAAACGGCAGTTCAATATTCTCGCCGGCAAAACCCTGCGGAACAAACAAACTGACGACACCTAACCAGATGGCAGCGCGAACGATGAACATATAGACCCGACCTCTTTTACCCACTTGGACGTGTCCGCTCCCTACTCATGGGACCGGCAAATCTCTCATTGCAGGATTCAGGCTAGGGAATAATCGCGTAATAGCCAGCGTTACCCGTGTTAACCACTAACAACGTGTGAAAGCGGTACAGAAGTTTTAATAAAATTTACGAACAATTTTATCTTGTCCCGCTTCGATACATCTTTGGTTAACATTTGAATCGATTTGCGAGCGTTTTACGCACAGATTGTTTGGAATTTGGTCGTTTCGGGGGTTTTCAGTTAAGAACGCCTTAGCGCAGCGTAAACGCGCGGGTAATCCTGTTTAATCGCTTCGACGGGTTTCCAGCACCCGGAAATGATCTCGCGGCGGTCAATATCGCCGCTTTGTTCAGGATTGCCGGTCATCAGGTAGCGAAAATCAAAGTGGGGATGCTCGCCCTCATTCCGCGACGGGCGGGCGGGGATTGTGTGGACGTCAATGTCGGTCAATGTGGAGACCGTCGGGCGAGCGACCAATCCGGTCTCCTCCAACAATTCACGATGGGCGGCGTCTTGAGGCATCTCTCCCGGATCGACATGACCGCCAGGGGCCAGCCATCGGTCAAGAGCTCGATTGTGGACCAGGAAAACTTGGGTGCGGTCCGGCGAGGCAAGAATAGCGCTGGCCGTCAAATGCCCACCCATATTGCGTCGGTCATAAATATTCTCGCCACGCGTGATCGCGCCGGTGAGGCGGGCCAGGGCCGTGGCTTGCCTTGGATTGTTGTCCAGCCAGTCTTCGACCAGCGGGGCTATGTGCGTCAGTGCATCAAGGTGATGGACCAATCTAGTGCGCGGCGTCTGCCGAGGAGGCTCCGAGACAGCGACTGACATCGAGCAGTGCATGTTCGGCAATGCAAAAACTGTCTTCGTATTTGAAATATCCGGCAGCGACGCATTGTTGAAGATCAAGCCGGACCCAGGCCAGACAACGCTCAACAGCAGGGTCGGATAACAGCGCATCAATCGCGGCTTCCGACACCACAGGGTCATCCGACAGGGATTGCAGGGCGGCAACGGAAAGGATTCGGCCGAGACGTGCGCGATCAGGGGCCTGGGCGGTCTGACCAACGGTCAGATTTAATTCGGGACCGCTCGGCGCAGCGACGATGGTTGGCGTGGCCGAAGCAAACATGGAGGACGCACCGGAGCGGCGGTCGATCGAGCTTTCGATCGATGCAAATACGCTGGTGCTGACATTGATCTCGCGCGCATCCGCATTGACCAATGAGGATAATCTGTCCTGCCGGTCCCGGGCACGGGTATTTGCCCAGCGCTCATTCTGCAATTCGTAGGCGGCGGAGCGATAGCGATCACTGACGCTGCGTATTTGCGAGGTGTCGGTCACGATGGCTTCGACCACCGAACCCTGCGCTTCGCGGGCATGGGTGAAGCTGGTGGCATAGGCTGGGTCATACATCAGGCCGGATGCGGCGGCCTGCGTGCCATAATAGTCGGCAACTTCCTGGACATCGTCGAGATATTCGGGATGCTGAGACGCAATCATCGCGGCATAGGCCAACCAGGCCCGTGCCAGTCGGTCTTCGCCATAAAACGCGGTGAGTCGGTCCATAGCGTCGTCGAGATCTTCTCCGGATCCAATCGGCGCCTCTGCGAGGTCCGCAATGACTTCATGAAAGGCGGCATATTCGCTGGCCGTATTGAGGACGGTTCCCGGGGCCGGTTGGGCTGGTTCGGCGATTGTGCTGTTCTCGGTCGCAGCAGCATCATCGCCGGCGCCTAATTGCAGGATCGGTCCCGCGGGTTGAACACCGTCTTGCGTCTGGGCCGCGTCATCCGAGGCAGTCGATAGGGCCAAAACTGCGAGTAGTGTGGTCAACATGGGCAAGCTCCTCAAACACGATCCGCGCATACTGCACCGAGCCGCCTCTGCCACCAAGAGGCGAATCGCCGCTTAATGCGCAAAGCCTTTCCAGTTTCAAAGCGTAAATGCACAAAGTTTAAGATTCAGGCTTTGTTAATACCTGCGGCAAAGATTGCCACCACAAGGAATAACCGAGTCGCGACACGAATATGCACGATGGAAAAAACGATATTCTGGGCTGGATCGTCAAACGCGGCGGTTACATCGTCAATTCAATTTGGATTGGCACGCTGGTTGTCGCGATCCCTCAAATATGGAATTTGCTCGGTGGCACACCGGCGCTAAATGCGATCGTGCTCGCAGCCATCGCCTTCCCGGCCATCGCCGGCTTCGTTCTGATGTCACGTCTCGACCGACCGTTTGAGCGCTTTACGCTGGCTTTGTTCTGGACAGCTTTCGCGGCGATTGTGACCACACTCGGTGGCGGTGTTACCGGATCAGGTGTTCTCGCCTTTTTGCTTCCCCCGGCGGTTGCCGCAGCAAGTGGCGGGCGTGAGGCCATTACCAAGGCCGCGGCTCTCTCCGGTGTAGCGGCGATTGTGGTGTCCGGCCTCCAACTGACCGGCTTTATCCGGCCCGCTCCGGAGGCGATGGCGCTACACCTTCCCTTTATACTGGGCACTGCTCTGATTTTCGCTTTTGGCTTTGGCTTCGCGGCCATCCGGGCGGTGCGCGGCGCAGATCGCGCCCGGCGTGAAGCCAGGCACAGTCGCATCCGGGGGCTGGCCTTCGACGCGTCACCGGTTGCCCTGCTGGCCTGTGACCCTGACGGACACATCCTTGCGGCGTCGCAAGGTGTTCGCACCCTGTCACCGGGACTGCCGCGTATCCTGTCCAATTTGCCCATCGCAGATATCGGATTTGATTCCGACGATCGCGCCCAATTGGCCGGGGCGGGTCGACGTGCGGCCCAGGGCGGGCTGACCGATTACCTGACCATTCGCGGCAAAACCGGTCGCGCCCAGACTGTTCGGCTGGATGCAGCGCCGATTTATGGTGGTTCCGTCGCGGCCTTTACCAGCGACACCAGCATCTTGGCCGAGAGCACACTGCGCGAAGCCGA
>Ga0315338_1000641_pt1 | contig 68264 bp, 75 predicted proteins | sample ASW8metaG_FD_204518 | JGI IMG/M metagenome (GOLD analysis project Ga0315338, IMG submission 204518) | Ammonia-oxidizing marine archaeal communities from Monterey Bay, California, United States - ASW #8 | ecosystem: Environmental > Aquatic > Marine > Coastal | place: USA: California | collected...
CATAATTATTCCTGTATCAACATTAGAAACTAAATCATCCGATAAATTTGCATCTTTAATTGCATCCTCCATTGCAATATGATTGAAAGCAGCGCCATCTCCCATAAATCTTAATACTCTACGATCTATTTTTTCTTCTAAATTAATTTGAGGCTTGCCGTAAACATGGCTTTTAAAACCGAGTTCTTCATGTTCCTTACTAAAAGTTATTCCTGATTTAGCTTTATAAAGTGAATCAGTTACATCTTTAATGGTATTTCCAATACATGAAACTATTCCGATCCCAGTTACAACTACTCTTTTCAATTGAGAACCTCAACTTTATTTTTCTGATTTAAAAAGACCCACTTTAAGATCTTTTGCGCTATAAATATTTTTTCCATCTACAGACATAATGCCATCTGCAACTGCAAGCGCTAGTCTTTTTATAATTACTCTTTTTATATGCAATGTATATTTTACTTTTTTTGCAAATTCTAACACTTCTCCTGAAAATTTAACTTGTCCAACTCCTAGTGCTCTTCCTTTTCCATGTGCACCAAGCCAACCTAAAAAAAACCCAACTAACTGCCATAAGGCATCTAGTCCTAAACAACCAGGCATTACAGGATCTTTTTTAAAATGACATTCAAAAAACCACAATTTAGGTTTAATATCTAATTCTGCGATAATTTCACCTTTATTATACATCCCTCCATCTTTTGTAATTTTTACAATTCTATCCATCATTAACATAGGAGGAAGTGGTAATTTTGCATTTCCTTCTCCAAAAAGTTTTCCTTTTGCACATTCAATTAATTCTTTATATGAATAACTATTTTTTTGCACGTTAAACTCTATTAAAATTCTTTTCGTTTTTTTGTTTGAGATCTTTCTTTTGTTTGAGATCTTTCATACTTAATTTAATTTTGCCTCTATTATCAAATCCTATAACTTTTACTGTAACTTTATCTCCTTCTTTGACAACATCTGTTGTTCTTTCAACTCTTTTATCCGATAATTCAGATATATGAACTAGGCCATCTTTTGAACCCATAAAATTAACGAATGCGCCAAAATCCATAATTTTTACTACTGTACCAGTGTAAATTTCATTTAATTCTGGTTCTGCTACAATGTTTTCGATTTTTTCTAAAGCCAATTTTCCTCCTTCTGAATCAGTGGACGCTACTTTTATAGTACCATCATCGTCTATATCAATTTTAGCTCCGGTTTCCTCAGTTATAGATTTTATAACTTTCCCACCAGACCCAATTACATCTTTAATTTTTGATGGATCTATTTTTATAATTTGTATTTGTGGAGCGTTACTATTTAATTCTTTACGTGATGAAGCAATTGCCTTATCCATTTCAGATAAAATTTTAATTCTTCCTTCTAGGGCCTGAGATAATGCTTTTTCCATAATTTCTTTAGTTATACTTGTAATTTTTATATCCATTTGAAGAGCAGTAATTCCATCTTTAGTTCCAGCAACTTTAAAATCCATATCCCCTAAATGATCCTCATCGCCCAATATATCTGACAGAACAGCATAATCTTCTTTTTCTTTAATCAACCCCATAGCAATTCCTGCTATAGGTTTTTCTAATGGAACTCCTGCATCCATTAATGATAATGAAGTTCCACAAACCGTTGCCATAGATGAAGATCCATTAGATTCTGTAATTTCAGAAACTACTCTAATTGTATAAGGAAATTTATCTTTATTAGGCATAAGTGGTTTAATTGCTCTCCATGCTAATTTACCATGTCCAATCTCACGTCTGCCAGGTGGTCTAAGCATACTAGCTTCTCCAACTGAATATGGTGGAAAATTATAATGTAACATAAATTTTTCTTTAAACTCTCCTTCTAAATCATCAATTATTTGCTCATCTAAACTTGTTCCTAATGTAGTTACAACTAATGCTTGGGTTTCTCCTCTTGTAAAAAGTGAACTTCCATGAACCCTACTAAGCACACCAACTTCAGCTTTAATAGGTCTGACAGTCTTAGTATCCCTTCCATCAATTCTTTTTCCTGTTTTTAAAATACTAGATCTAACTAATTCTTTTTCTACTTTTTTTGTTGCAGAAGAAACTAAATTTTCTGTAATTTCTTCATTATCTTCTATAACAAATTCATCTACAATCTTTTTTCTAATTTCAGATAATGCATCTGATCTAATTGATTTATCTTTTTCTTTATAAGCTTTAACAAATTGATCTTTATATTTTTTTTCAATATTATTAACTAAATCTTTTAAGTTTTTATCTACATTTTCATCTTTATATTTTATTTCAGACATTTTTTTACCTTTTGCAAAAGTTTCAATAAATTTTATTACATCTTGAAATTCTTTATACGCAAACATGACTGCATCTAGCATTGTTTTTTCAGGCAACTCCTTTACTTCTGATTCGACCATTAATACCCCATCCTTTGTACCTGCAACAATTAATTCTAAATCTGAATTTTCAAGTTGCAATTTAGATGGATTTAATACAAATTTTTTATCAACATAACCTACTTTAGCTGCAGCAACTGTTGATTGAACTGGTGCACCTGCTAATGCTAATGCAGCAGAAGCACCCAAGAAAGAAACAATGTCAGGACTGGTTTCTTTATCTAAATTTAATAAAGTACAAATAATTTGTGTTTCATTAAAATAATTTTCAGGAAATAAGGGTCTAATGGGTCTATCTATTAATCTTGATATTAAGGTCTCTTTGTCTGATGGTCTTGCTTCTCTTTTAAAAAAACCACCTGGTATTTTTCCTGCAGCAAAAGTTTTTTCCTGATAACTTACTGTTAATGGTAAAAAATCAACCCCTTCCTTGGGTTCTTCAGAAGCAACAACAGTACATAATACTGTAGTTTCTCCATACGTAGCTAAAACTGCACCATCAGCTTGTCTTGCAATTCTACCTGTTTCAAGGGTTAATTTCTTTCCACCCCATTGAATCTCTTTTTTTATGATGTCAAACACTAATATTATTTACGTAAGTTGAGTTTTTTTATTATTTCCTCGTATTTTTTAAAATCTTTGTTTTTTAAATATGCTATCAATCTTCTTCTTCTGCTAATTAATTTAAGCATGCCTTCCCTTGAATGAATATCTTTTTTGTTTCTTTTGAAATGTTCAGTTAAAGAATTTATTCTATTTGTTAATAATGCTATTTGAACCTCAGAAGAACCTGTATCTTTTGTTTTTTTCTGAAATTCACTTATAATTTTATCTTTACTTAAATTATTTTCCAACATATTTAATTTTATTTAAAACAGAATATATAGGTAAAAAAAAGTTTTTCCAATCATTCTTTTCATATAATTTCAAAAAATCTTTAATCGATATAGAACTTTTTAAATTAAAAGGTTCTGATTCTATTCTTTTTAACTCAATTACATGGCCATCTACGTTTAATTTTTTACAAATATCTCTAACTAAACTTCTTACATAAAAACCTTTCCCACATTCAATTTCAAAACTTGTGCAATTTTTTTTTCTTCCGTTTTTTTCAATTAATTTAATATTTTTTAAAAAAACTTTTCGAGGTTTTAAAGTAAATATCTTACCACTCCTTGCTAAATCATAAGCTCTTTTACCGTTAACTTTTATTGCAGAAAATTTTGGTGGTATTTGATCTACTGTTCCAACTAAATTTTTCAAAATAGCCTTTAGCTTAATTTTATTAAGTTTTTTATTTGATTTTGAAATAATTTTACCCTCAACATCTTGTGTGTCAGTTGAGATTCCCCATCTGATAGTAAAATTATATTTTTTCATTCCATCCATTATATATTTTACTGTTTTTGTTGCTCTTCCTATTGCAAGAGCTAAAACTCCCGTTGCTAAAGGATCTAAAGTCCCAGCATGTCCAATTTTTTTTACATTTAAAGTTTTCTTTATAATATTAACAACTTGTCTTGAAGTCATTCCCAAATCTTTATTAATAACTAACCATCCATCTAAATTATTATTTATTGAATTCATAATTATAAATCTTTAAGAACTTTAGGTTCTTTTAAAATTTTTTCTATTTTGCTTGAGTATTCAAAGGCATTATCAAAACTAAAATTTATTTGTGGCACAAATCTAAGTTGAAGCTTTTCAGCAATTTTTTTTTTAAATATAAAACTTTCTTCGTTTAAATATTTAATAAAATTTTTTTTATTATCTCTAGAAATAACAAAAATATTAGCTTTTTTTAAATCTGGACTAATATTTACTTCAGTCACAGTAATAGGTATCGTTCGTATTTTTTTATTTTGAAAATCTCCCAATGATATAATTTCAGAAATTAAATGTTTTAATTGTTCAGCTACTCTTAGTTGCCTCTGTGATTTTATATTTCTCTTCATTAAATAAACTAAAAAATGAATTACAAACTTCTTTTTTGTTCTTCTATAATGTATGACTCTAGAATGTCATTTTGTTTAATATCTTGAAAATTCTCTAAAACTAATCCACAATCACTTCCTTCTTTTACTTCAGATGCCTCTTCCTTAAATTTTTTTAGACTATTTAATTTTCCATCATAAATTACTTTGTTATCTCTCAACAATCTAATTTTAGAATTTTTTTCTATTTTACCTTCAATAACTTCACAACCGGCAATTTTTCCAATTTTAGACATTTTAAATATTTCTTTAATTTTAGCTTTACCATTTAAAACTTCTTTTTTATCTGGAACTAAAAGCCCACTCATACTATCTTTTACATAATCTAGTAATTCATATATGACTGTAAAAAATTTAATTTCTATTTTATCTCTTTTAGCTAAATCTCTAGCTAAAGTATTTGGTTTAACATTAAAACCAATAGTTATTACAGAACTCTCAGAAGCTGCTGCAAGCACAACATCTGATTGATTTATTTCTCCAACTCCTTTATGAATAATTTTTATTTTTATTTCATCATTTTTAAATTTTTCAATACCATTTATAATTGCTTCTAAGGAACCTTGAACATCTGACTTTAAAATTAAACCTAATTCTTTAATTTTTTCATTACTTTTATCACTAAGTTTTTTTTCTAAACTTTCTTTTGTAAGTGGTTCAGTTTGCCTGATCTTAGATTTATTTAATCTATAACTTGCAATTTCCTTAGCTTTTGTTTCATTTTCAAAAACTTTAAAATCATCTCCTGCAATTGGTATGCCTGTTATACCAATTATTTCAACCGGTACTGCTGGCGTAGCTTCAATTATTTTTTTTCCCAAATCATCATTCATTGCTCTTATTTTTCCATAAGAAGGACCAGCTACAAAAAAATCTCCAACTTTTAATGATCCTTCTTGAATCAAAACAGTTGCTGTAGCTCCCTTTCCTTGTTGGACTTTAGACTCAACAATAATACCTCTTGCTTTTTTTGATGGATTAGCTTTTAAATTTAAAATTTCTGCTTGTAATAAAATTGCTTCTTCTAATTTATCCAAATTTGTTTTTGACTTTGCAGATACCTCAACAAATAAATTTTTTCCTCCCATTTCTTCTGAAAGAATTTCATGTTCCATTAATTGATTTTTTACATTTTGTGGATTTGACTCATTTAAATCAATTTTATTTATACAAACAATAATTGGCACTTTAGCAGCTTTAGCGTGGTTGATCGCCTCTATAGTTGTTTCTTTAACTCCATCGTCAGCAGCGACAACTAAAACTACAATATCAGTTACTTTTGATCCACGCGCTCTCATTGCAGTAAACGCTTCATGCCCTGGTGTATCAAAAAATGTTATAAATTTTTTAGTCTTTGTCTTAATTCTATAAGCTCCGATATGTTGTGTTATACCACCGTGTTCTTTAGAAACAATGTTACTAGATCGAAATGCATCTAATAAAGTTGTTTTTCCATGGTCAACATGTCCCATAATTGTCACAACTGGCCCTCTATCTACTAAATCTTCTTCTTTATCAATCTCTTCTTTTAAATTTATATCAAATTCAGAATCATCAATTCTTTTAACTTTATGTCCAAATTCACCAGCAATAATTTCAGCTGTATCTGCATCTATATTTTGATTAATAGTTACCATAACTCCATTTTTCATTAAAGCTTTAATAACATCTGAGGATTTTTCCGCCATTCTTTTTGCTAGTTCTTGAACTGAAATTATTTCAGGAATTTTTACTTCTTTAATAATTTTTCTCTTTTTATCACTTATTTGACTTACATCATAATTTTTTTTATCTAAAATTTTCTTTTTAAAAGAAGAATAAAATCTTTTATTAATGGTTAGTTTTTTTCTAGGTTTGCTAGAAATTTTTGATTTATTTTCTACTTTTTTATTTAAAATATTTTTTTCTTTAATTCTTTTTTTTTTTTGGACAACTTCTACTGTTACAGTTTTAGATTTACCATATGAAAAAGTTTGTTTGATTGTGGTTGTTTTTCTATTTTTATCATTCATAAAATTATTTCTTAATAGTTTTTAGTTTTTTTTTATCTTCTTTAAACCAATTTTCCCTTGCTTTCATTATTATTTCATCTGCATCTTTCTTTTTTAATTTTTTTGTATCAAACATTTCAATTAATTCATCGCTTGATAAATCACCTAAGTCGTCCAAATTTTTGATATTATTTTCTCCTAGTTTTATCAAATCAGATAAATTAAATTTTTTAATATTTTCTAAATCTTTTGAAATATTTAGTTCTATTTTTTTTTTCTCTAATTCTTTATTTTTTTTATCCATTGTTTGTATAGCTCTTTCTTTAAGATTTTTTATTATATTTTCATCAAATCCTTCGATTGCTTTAAAATCTGTATCGTTTGCTTCAGCTACTTCTTCAATTGATAAAAAACCTTCTGTTGCTAATAAATGCGCTATAACTTCATCTACATCTAATTCTTTCATAAATATTTCAGAAATCTTTTTTATATCCTCATTTCTTTTATTTTTTTCATCTTTTTCATCAATTATATCTATTTCACAATTTGTTAAAATAGAAGCTAACCTAACATTTTGACCTTTTCTGCCAATCGCGAGACTTAATTGATCTTCAGGAATAATTACTTTAATTTTTTCTATTTCTTCCTCAAAAATAACTTTACTAATTTGGGCTGGAGCTAAAGAATTTACAATATAAGTAGCTTTATCTTCAGACCAAGTAACAATATCTATTTTTTCCCCTTGTAATTCTGTTACTACGGCTTGGACTCTTGAACCTCTCATTCCTACACATGCACCGACAGGGTCTATTGTATTATCTGAAGAATAAACTGCTATTTTTGCTCTAGAACCAGGGTCTCTAGCTACAGATTTAATTTCAATAACGCCGTCGTTAATTTCGGGAACTTCTTGTTTAAATAAATTAGCTAAAAATTGTGGGTGAGTTCTAGATAAAAAAATTTGAGGGCCTTTTGTATCTTGACTAACATTATATAAATAAGTTTTAACTCTATCTCCTCTTCTTAAATTTTCACGAGGAATCATTTCATCTTTTTTTATTACACCTTCAGCATTACCAAGGTCAATAACTATATTGCCAAATTCCATTCTCTTAACCAATCCGCTAATAGTTTCTCCAATTTTGTCTTTATATAATTCGTAATTTTTAACTGATTCAGCTTCTTTAATATGTTGAACCAGAACCTGTTTTGCTATTTGAGCAGATATTCTACCAATATCTATATCAGGTAATTTTTCAACAATGAACTCGCCAATTTTTATATTTTTTTGTTTTTTTTTTGCATCTTTTAGACTAATTTCAATCAAACTGTCTTCAACATCTTTTTTTACTTCTTGATATCTTGCTAAACTAATTTTTCCTGTTTTTCTATCAATACTACCTCTAATATCATAATCATTTCCATATTTAACTTTACCAGCCTTTGATATTGCTTTTTCAATTGCTTCAAAAACTAATTCTTTTTCTATACCTTTTTCTTCTGCAATATTTTCTGCAGTTTCTACTAATTCTATATTTTCCAACAACATTTCAAAAACCAAAAAAAAAATGGGCTCTAAGCCCATTTAAAAACAATAATGAATATATAACTATCTATAATCTAATGTTTTGAAAGTTATGTTCAACATATTTTTTTAAATTTTAAGAAATATTTATCATTTCCTTCTATATTAGCTTTCCTTTCATATTTGCTTTCAATTATCTCTAAAGGCCTTTTATAACAATCAACAGCATCTTTATTTGCCCACTCAAAGTTTGGATTTAAAGAAAACTCATAAAATATTTTATATAAATAACTTAAAGAATCAGTAGAAATTAAAATTGTTCTATTTTTTTTTAAAATTTTATGTAATTTTTTTAAAAAAATTTTTGATATTAATCTTCTTTTAAAATGCTTTTTTTTAGGCCACGGATCTGGGTATAATATAAAAATCTTGTCAATTGAATTTCTTTTTAATTCGTCGATTAAAGTAAATATATTTCTTGGATATATTAAAATATTTTTTAATTTTTTTTTTTCAATCTTATCAATCGTACTTGCTATACCTGGTTCATAAATTTCACAACCAATAATAATTTTATTATTATGATTTATAGATAAATTTATTAAATTTTCCCCATATCCAAAACCTACTTCTAAAAATATTTTTTTTTTAGTATTAAAATTTTTTTTAAATAAAAATTTTTTTAAATTAAAATTTAATAATTTTTTTTGTTTTTTGCTTAAAGGTCGCCTTGGTTTTTTTTTATAGAATAAAGGCAGTAATGTTTTTTCTGACTTTTTCAAAAAATATTTTTTAAAGATTCAACTAAATCAGTTTTTTCCCAAGAAAACTCTCCTTTATTTCCAGGTTTTCTTCCAAAATGACCGTAGGCTGCAGTTTTACTATAAATTGGCCTATCTAATAATAATCTTTCTTTTATTCCATATGGCGATAGATCCATTACTTTCGATATTTTATTAGAAATTTCATTTCCTTTTATTTCAGTCCCACCGTGTGTATTAATATAAATTGATATTGGTTTAACAATTCCAATTGCATACGAAAGTTGAATAGTACATTTCTCAGCAAGATTCGCAGCAACAATATTTTTTGCTAAATATCTAGCGGCATAAGCGCCTGATCTATCAACTTTACTTGGATCTTTTCCAGAAAAAGCTCCTCCACCATGTGGCGCTGCACCTCCATAAGTGTCTACTATAATTTTTCTTCCTGTTAAACCACAATCACCTTCTGGCCCACCAATAACAAATCTACCCGTAGGGTTAACAAAGAAATTTTTTTCATCACACATCCATCCCTCAGGTAATGAATTAACTACATAAGGTCTAACAATTTCTTTAACATCTTCTTGTTTTAAACTTGGGTGATGTTGTGTAGATACAACAATCGCACTTGCTCTATAGGGTTTTCCATTTTTGTAATCCAAACTTACTTGGCTTTTTGAATCTGGAAGTAATAATTTTTCTTTGCCGTTATGTCTTGATTTAGCAAGCGACTCTAAAATTAAATGAGAATAATAAATAGGAGCCGGCATTAATTCTTCTGTTTCTTTACACGCATATCCAAACATAATCCCTTGGTCTCCTGCTCCTTGTTCTTTATCATTTTTTTTATTTACTCCCAAAGCAATATCTTCAGATTGTTGGTGGAGATTATTTTCAATTAAAACTGTTCTCCAATTAAAACCTTTTTGATCATAACCAATTTTTTTTATTGTATTTCTTACTAAATCTTCAATAGGTGTCTCCTTAAATACATTGGGTCCATTAACTTCTCCACTAATAACAACTTTATTAGTTGTAACCATAGTTTCTGCTGCAACTCTAGAGTCAGGATCTTTTGATAAAAAAAGATCAACAATGCTATCAGAAATTAAATCACAAACTTTGTCAGGATGTCCTTCTGATACTGATTCACTTGTAAATGTATATTCTTTCAATTTTTTATTTTTTTCTATGAACTTGATATTTTAAAATACTAAACAAAAAAAACAAAATTATTAATGATATAATAGTTAAATTATTTTTGTATTTACTAAAGATAGTTTCTATAACTTTATTGTTTTTTTTCCCAATAAAAACTTTTGTATCAAAATATCCTGAAGAATTTAAAGGTAGTTTTTTTAATATTCTTCCAAAAGGGTCTATTGAAGCTGAAATTCCTGTATTTGCAACTCTAATTAAATGTTTCCCTTCTTCAACAGCTCTGAATTTAGAATTAATGAAATGTTGATAAGGACCAATTGTATTCCCAAACCAAGCGTCATTTGTAAAATTTACTAAAAATATTGGTTTGTTTTTATTTTTTATGAACTTTCCTGGAAATATGGATTCATAACAAATTAATGCTTTAAATTTTGGTAGATTTTTATATTCAATTATTCTTTGATTTTCTAATCCTTTTTGTAAACTTAAAAAATTAAATCCAAAACTATTTAAAAAACTGCTAAATGGGACATACTCACCGAAAGGAACTAGATGGATTTTATCATATACAAAATTTACTGACAAATTTTTATCAATAATTGATACGCTATTGTAATAAATATCTTTTTTTTCATTCCTAAAAATTCCAGTAATAATGTATTCATTTTCTTTTAAATTTATATTTAATTTTTTAAAAATAGGATAAGAATAAAGATGATTAAAATCAAATATCGCAGTTTCTGGCCAAAAAATAACCAAACTTTCAAAGGCATTTATTGAACCCATTTTATTTTTAAAACTTAATTTAACTAATTTTTTATAATTAGTTTCTAATTTTGAGAAATCTAATTTATCGTTTTGATTTATATTAGGTTGAACAACTCTCAATACATAAGAGTCATGAGTAGATAAATTTGAATTATTTAATCTATTAATTCCATAAAAAAATATAAAAATAAATATAAAAAATGAAGATAAAAGTAAAACAAATTCTTTCTTTTTATAAAAATTTAAAAAGAAAATACTTAATGATAAAACAAAATAAATTATAAAAAAAGTTAATCCATATACTCCTACTATTGAACAAATTTGTATTATAGTATTATAATTTGAAGAAGTATGAGCTAAAAGATTCCATGGTAAACCAGTAAATAAATATCCTCTTAAAATTTCACTAAAAGTCCAGAAAATTGAAAAAAAAATAATATTAAAAGTTAAATTTGTTTTAAATTTATAGTTTAAAAAAGTTAAAAAACTAATAAAAAGAGCTAAAAAACATGAAAATGAGAAAAGACAAATTGGTAGTAAAAATATATATACCCCTGATCTTATTAAAAATGAATTAAAAATCCAATATAAGCTAAATAGAAAAAAGGATAAGCCAAAAAACCACCCAATCAAAAAAGCGTCTTTATTAGATTCAGCATTATAACTTTTGAGAAAAATAAAAGCTAGGGATGGAAAAAGTAGAGGCCAAAAATTAAAAGGTGGAAAACATACAACTAAAGAAATTCCAAAAAAAAAAGAATACATATATTTGAAATTTCTTTTTATATTATTTTTTAAAAAAAAAATAAAAATTTTATCCAAAATTAATAAACTCTAAAAAATTTAATTATTAAATTATATGATTTCTAACTAATATTGTTCTTATTCTTCTTGAGTCAGCATCTAAAATTTCAAACTCACATCCATTGGAATGCTTTATAACCTCACCCTTTAATGGAACTCTTCCAAAAATATGAAAAACTAACCCTCCCATAGTATCAATATCTCTTATATCTTCCTTATCTGAGAAAATAGTTCCATATTTTTTTTCAAATTCTTTAATTAACATTCTTGAACTTATTTTTACACTTCCATCATCTTTATTTAATTCTTTTACATTTTCTTTATTTTCTTTCTGAGCCTCATGTTCATCTTTGATTTCTCCAACTATTTCTTCAACTAAATCTTCTATTGTTACTAATCCATCTAAACCTCCATGTTCATCCACAATAATTGCCATATGTGTATGTGAAGTTCTCATTTTTAACAATAAATCTAAGACATTCATTGAATGTGGAGCAAATAATATTTTTCTTACTAACTTTTTAATATTTCCAATTTTTTTATTTTCCCAACATGAAATCACATCTTTAATATGAATCATTCCTATAATATTATCTCTGCTTTTTTCGAACACAGGATATCTCGAATGACTTGTTCTTCCAATAATTCTTACAAGTTTATTAATATCGGCATTGACATCAACAGATATAATATCCGTTCTAGGTATCATAACATCACTAATTAATTTTTCTGGTAATTGAAAAACATTAGAAATAATTTTTTCTTCATTAATTTTTAAAGGCTTCTCTTGTTTAAGCCTTTCATTTAATAAATTTTTAATGTTATTTTGAAGTTTATTATTATTTTTTCTTTTTAAAAAAAATTTTAATTTATTAATAAATATATTATTCAATCGAAATTTTAAAAAAAATTAATAATGATTAATGCCTAAAGAATTTAATATTTTTAACTCAATACTTATCATTTTTTTTTCATCTATTTTTGTATTATGATCATAACCAAATAAATGTAACACGCTGTGGACTATCAAATGTCCTATTCTGTCTTTATTATTTATTTTAAATTTTTTTGCTTCTTTTTTACATGATTCATAAGATAAAAAAATTTCTCCTAAAAAATTTTCTTTATTTTTAAAAAAGTTTTCATTTGGAAATGATAGCACGTTTGTGGTTTTTTTTTTATTTAAAAAAACAGTATTTAATTTTTTTAAAAATTTATCATCTGCTAAAACAAAATTAATATTTGTTTTTAAATTTTTAAATTTTTTAAATTTAGGCTGCAAAAAACATTCGTTTATAGTTATTTGTGAAAGATGATATATAAAATTATCGATACTTTTTTTTGATTTAAATATTTTTTTATCCAACCATTTTTTATTCTCGAGAAAAATATTTACTTTATGATTAAGGCTCATTTGTCATATGCTTTTACTATTTTTTGTACTAAAGGATGTCTTACAACATCTTTTTCTGTAAGATAAACAAAAGAAATATCTTTAATCTTTTTTAAATTATTGATTGCATCTATTAATCCACTTTTATTTTTAGGTGCTAAATCTATTTGAGTTATATCTCCAGTTATAACCATTTTAGAATTTTCTCCGAGTCTTGTTAAAAACATTTTCATTTGAATCGGAGATGTGTTTTGTGCTTCATCTAATATTATATAAGAATTATTTAATGTTCTTCCTCTTAAATATGCAATTGGAGCTATTTCAATTTTTTGATTTTGAATTAGTTTCATAACTTTATCTTTAGGAAGATTTTCATCAAGAGAATCATATATTGGTCTTAAATAAGGATCAACCTTTTCTTTTAAATCTCCAGGTAAAAAACCTAGCTTTTCTCCTGCTTCTACGGCTGGTCGAGAAATAACAATTTTATCAACAAAGCCAGAAGTAAGCATAGAAACAGCATGGCTTACAGCAATAAATGTTTTACCAGTTCCTGCTGGACCTATCACAAACAGGATTTCTTTATTTAATATTTCTTTTATAAGTTTGGTTTGCCCGTTTGTTCGAGACCGAATTTCTTTTTTTGGTGTTTTTATAGAAATTTCTGAAGAATGATTATTTTTTTTCATATTTTTAATTATTGATTCTATATCGCTTTTTTCGATAATTTCAGATACTTTAGCTCTTTCATATAGTTCTAAAAGTGTATTTTTTGTAATTAAAATATTTTTTATATTCCCGTTTATTGAAATAATATTTCCTCTTGTACGCAAAGTAACCTTTAATTCCTTTTCAATGATTTCAATATTTTTGTGAAAAACACCAAGCAAAATTCTCAAAATACTATTATCTTCAAATTCAATTGTATTTTTTTCTAAGTTTTTGATCAAATATTTAATTAAAAATTTTAGGTTGTAGAAATAGCTTCTAAACTTTTATAAAAACTTTTTTTAATTTTTATATTCTCAATTTTTCCTTGCATATTTTTTTTATTATTAATTCTTACTAGTTGCATGTACTGTGAATATCCTAATGATTGATTTTTTTTTTTTTTTGATGAATTACTAAAAAGTACTTTTAATGATTTTTTAACAAAATTTTTATTAAAGTTTTCTTGATAAAATCTTAATCTATTTTGCAAAATTTCAAGCCTATTTTTTTTTTCATCATCTTTAAGGGTGTTTTTTAGATTATATGCCATTGTTCCTGGTCGTGGACTATAAATAAATGAAAAAGATTGTACATATTTTACTTTATCGACTAGATCAATAGTTTTTTGAAAATCTTCCTCTGTTTCTCCAGGATATCCAACTATAAAATCAGATGAAAAAACTATGTCACTTCTACATTTTTTTATTTTATCTATTATTTTTAAATACTCTTCAACTGTATAATTTCTATTCATTGCTTTTAGAATTTTATTCGAACCAGATTGTATAGGTAAATGTACAAAAGGCATTAGTTTTTCTAAATCTCTATGTGCATTATATAAATCTTCATGCATATCTTTAGGATGGGCAGTCATATATCTTATTCTTTTTAACCCTTTTATTTTTGCTAAAATATAAATTAATTTTCCTAAATTAAATTCTTTATTACCAAATCCAATTCCATGATAGGCATTTACATTTTGTCCTAATAATATTATTTCTTTTGTCCCATTTTTTATTAAAAATTTTGCTTCATTAACAATTTCTTCTACAGTTCTTGAATATTCAGGACCTCTTGTATAAGGCACAACACAAAATTTACAAAATTTATCACATCCTTCTTGTATTGTTAAATAACTTGAAACTTCATTAATGAATTTTTCTTTTGGTAAATTATCAAACTTAGATTTTGGATCAAAATCAAGTTCAATAAATTTCTTATTTTTTTCTTTGTTCTTATTTTGAATTTTTTTTATTAAATTAGGCAATTTTTGATAAGATTGACTTCCAACAATTATATCAACAAAAGGTGCTCTTCCAAATATTTCTTCCCCTTCAGCCTGTGCTACACATCCGGCAACTACGGTAATTGTATTTTTATTATTTTGAAATCTATTTTTTCTTATTTTATAAATTTTACCTAATTCAGAATAAAGTTTTTGTTTTGCTTTATCTCTTATATGACATGTATTTATAACGTAAACATCAGCTTCTTTATCAATAAAAGTATTTTTATATCCAAGTTTATAAAAAATATTACTTATTTTTTGACTATCATAAACATTCATTTGGCATCCAAAGGTTTTTAATTTAAATTTTTTTAACATAATTTATTATTAAATAAAATATTTATTTTCTATATAAACTATTTATTAAATTATAATTTATTTTCTTCCAACAATGTAAAGCTATTTTTTTTCTATCATATTCTTTACTAGGCAAAAATTCATCATTAAAAATAATTTCAACTTCTATACTTAATTTTTTTAAAACATTAAAAATATTTGGAACTAAATCCATATTTGAATGCCATGTTATATTTTTTCTATCTATTCGATTCATAGGTATTCCATTAATTTTTTTATAAACAATAGTTATTGTTTGAACAAATATTCTTGAATTTAAATTTTTTTCAAAAATATTAAATAATGAACTTTTAAAAGGTAGCACTCTATTTCCATCACTGCTAGTACCTTCTGGAAAAATTACTAAGTTCTTTTTTTTATTTAAATGTTCTACAATTTGATTTTCTTGTTTTTTTAATGATGAAATTTTTCTATCAATAAAAATTGTATTTTGAAGTTTAGCTAAAATGCCAAATAATGGCCATTTTGCAATTTCCTTTTTTGCAACAAATGATGTTTTAAAAAGACTTCCTAAAATAATTATATCTAAATAACTAGCATGGTTAGAAATTAGTAGAATAGGAGAATTAATAGAAATTTTACCAAAAGTTCTAATTTTAATTCCAAAAATTCTTCTGCAAAGTTTATGATAAAAATAAGGAATTATGTAGGTGTAATTTTTTATAAAAAAAACAATGATGAATTGAAGAGGTAGAAGAGCTATGGTAAGCAATAAAAAAATTGTTAATCTTAAAAAAATTAAAATCACTTAATAAATCTACTTTTACTTTTTAAAAAATTTTTTAGAAAAATTATCTTTGAACTTTTTTCCCCTTTTTTATGAAGATTTACATATCTTTGTTTTAAAGAATCTGATTTTAAAACTATACAAATATCTAGCGTATTAAATTGTTTATCTATGAATGCTCCATCACTAACATATGCGCCAAGTCTTAAATATCCCTTTAATAAAGGGGGCAAAGATTGGAATACTTTATAAATATTTAAATCTTTTTTTTGGCAGTAATTTAACTGGATGTTATTTGGAGGTAAAGCTTTAGGTCGGATTGGTTTTGGAGCTAAATAATAGTAATACAGAAATGATAATTGTTCTTTATATTTTTTATAATTTACTCCTGGAAAACTTGCGCAACCGAATATAATTTTTATTTTATAATGTTCCATATATGCAGAAATTGCTTTCCATAATAGTTTTATTATTGGTTTGTCTCTATAATCCTTGTCCACACAAGATCTTCCGAGTTCTAAAATTTCTCCTTTCTGTTTTAAAATTTTTTTTATATCGAATTCGCCTTCTGTATAAAATTTACCATGAATTTGTGTCATTGGTCTTCTAATTAGTCTATAAGTACCAACAATTGATTCTCGCTTTGATTTTTTATTGTGATCAATTACTAAAAGATGATCACAAAAAGGATCTAATTCGTCAAAATCTTTTTCATATAAAATATTTTTAATTGTTGGCTTTGCTTTTAATTCTTCATAAAACACTCTAAATCTTAAATTTTGAGCAGCATCTATATCTTTAAAATTTTTAGCTAAACGAACTTCAAAATTTTGATATTTAACAGATTTTAATTTTTTTTTTATTCTTCTTCTATCTAAAATATAAGAATTTAATAAAAGATTTTTTATTGAATTTACTGGTTTAACTAGCCAATCTTTTTTACTTGAAAAGTTTTTTTTTTTAACAGGCCTTAGACACATTCTTCTTTTTTTTGCCTGGTTATATTTATATTTTAGTTTAATTTTTTTTCCTTAATTAATTAAAAAAATTTTTATTTTATTTTTTTACATGCTTCTTTTAATCCAAACAATTCCAGTTTATACCCAATTATTTTATAACCCATTCTATCTGCAATTTTTTTTGATAATTTCTCAAACCCGGGATTTTGAAATTCGACAACTTCCCCTGATATTATATCAATTAAATGATTATGTTCCCATTTTGTTATTGATTCATACCTTGCTTTTTCTTCACCAAATTTAAACTCATGTTTAATTATAACTTTAGCATCTTCAAATAATTTCACAGCTCGGTAAACGGTGGCAAGGCTTATTTTATTATTTTTTTTATTTGCCCTATCATAGATTTTTTCAACATCAGGATGATCTTTAGAATTATTTATTACCTCTGCAATGATTTCTCTTTGAGGAGTCATTTTAACTCCGTTCTGTTTGCATAATTCATAAATATCTAAATGTTTTATATTTTTATCCATACTTAAAGTTTAATATTAATAATATAATTATGAAATCAAAATAAAATTAATAATATTTTAAAAAAAATATTAATTTTTTTTTGCATAATGGTTATAAACATAAAGAGGACTTAAAGACTTTATCATGTTAGTTTGATGTTTTTTTTTTATTAGATTAATTAATATACTAGCATTCGAAAGCTTTCTTTTATAAATAAATATTTTTTTTTTTTTTTTTTTTATTTCTTTAGTTAATTTTATATCTAAATCACCAGAAAAAATTATATCTTTATTAAAAAAAAATCTAGGTAAATTAGTAATTGAAAAGAAAGAGATTTTTTTTATTGGCTTTTTTTTTGAATTAAAAACTTGAAAATAATAATCGTTTTTTTTACTTTTAATTATAGTTACTATTCTTTTTTCCTTAATATTATCGTTTATAGAATTTGCTAAAATATCCATATTATTAAATCCAGAAATATTTATTTTATATGGCATTCCTAATCCTTTTGCAGCTGCAATACCTATTCTAACCCCAGTAAAAGACCCTGGTCCTAGGGATATTAATATATAATTTATTTCTTTTATATCTAATTTACTTTTTTCTAATGATTTCTTTAATATTGGTATTAAGAATTTAGAATATGTTTTATTTAAAATTTTTGATAAATTGAAAACAACCTTATTATTTTTTAATATGGAAATAGAAAATTTTTCTGTACTTGTATCAAAAGCTAATATATTCATTTTTATAGTATTTTAATTTTTATTAAAAAAGCATAGTTATGAATTTAGTAAAAATAACAAAAAAAAAATATCCTATCGAAATAGATCTTCTTTACGCTACAAAAAAAAATTTTACAGGTAAACAAATTTATAAAAAAAAAGATTGTTACTTGCATAAAATAGCTATACCTTCTTTTGAAAAAAGTATAGAACTAGCAGCAAAATTAAATCTTAAATTAAAAATTTTTGATGCTTTTAGGCCAGCTGAGGCACAATGGAAATTATGGGAACATACGCCAAATGAAAATTTTATAGCTCATCCAAAAAAAGGATCCCCTCATTCAAGAGGTGTTGCCGTTGATTTAACCTTAGTAAATAAAAATAATTGTGAATTAAATATGGGAACTAGTTTTGACAATTTTTCCTCAAGATCCTTTCATGGAAATATGAAAATATCGAAAAATGCTCAAAAAAATAGATTTATTTTATTAGGAATAATGTTAGCAGCAGGATGGGATTTTTATAAAAAAGAATGGTGGCATTATCAATTATTTAATTCTAAAAAATATAAATTAATAAAAAATAGTATGTTAAAAAAACCTATAATGTAAAAATGTTTAAATTAAATAAATTTCTTATAAGTTTTCTAATTATAACATTAATATTTATTGAACAATCATTTGCTAAGGAAAATTCGGCTGCTGTTTTTGTATATCACAGGTTTGGAGAAAATAAATATCCTTCTACTAATATTGAAATATCTCAATTTAAAAAACATATTCAAGAGCTAACAAATAATAATTATAAAATAATTTCAACTGAACAATTAATAGATATTTTAATAAATAAAAAAAATATACCAGAAAAAACAGTGGTATTAACAATGGACGATGCTTTTTCAAGTATTTATAAAAAAGCGTGGCCAATTCTTAAAGAAAAAAAATTACCATTTACAGTTTTTGTTTCAACAAAACCAGTTGAATCTGGTTCAAATAATTATATGAACTGGGATCAAATAAGAGAAATGGTAAATTCTGGTGTAACCATAGGACATCATACAAAAAGTCATTTTCATCTTGTTAATAAAGATAAAGAAACAATAATTAGTGAAATTGAAAAAGCTAACGATGATTTTTTAAAAAATCTTGGGTATGTGCCGGATATCTTTGCTTACCCATACGGTGAGTATAGCTATGAAATAAAACAAATCATTAAAGAATATTTTAAAGCAGCTTTTGGTCAACAATCTGGTGGCATATATAATGAAATTGATATTTTTGAATTACCAAGATTTTCATTAAATGAACAATATGGAGATCTAAAACGTTTTAAATTTGCTGCTAATTCTTACGGACTACAAGTCAAAAATATTTTACCAAAAGATAGGATAATAAAAAATATTAATCCTCCTCTGTTGGGTTTTAATTTATTAAATAATATAGAAAGTTCAATAAAATGTTATCCTTCACATAATATAAAAGCAGAATTAATTAAATTAGGAGATAAAAGAATTGAAATTCGTTTTGATAGAGAATTTCCAAAAGGACGTACCAGAATTAATTGTACTACTAATGATAATGGAAAATGGAGATGGACAGGATTTCAGTTTTTAAATCCTTAACGTTGCGCGCTTCTATATTCAATAAAATCAAACTTACTTAAATTATTTTTTTTAATAATTTTTTGAACATTATTAATATATTCATTGCCTAATTCAGAATATTTTTTTAATTGGTTAGCTAAAATTCTTCCCTCGAGAGTTTTACCAAATGATCTTAATTCCTTTCTGGATTTTCTAAAATTTTTATATGCAAAATGAGTATTTAAATTATTTAAATAAGCTTCGACTGAATCATTTAAATTTTTAAAAATTCTTACTTTAATTAAAGGATTCTCAGATTCACTGGGTTTAATGCCATTCGCTTTAACTCCAATAACTTTTTGTCCAAAATAAGCGTTTCCTTCTTGAGCAAATCTAGATGTACCCCATCCACTTTCAATTGCTGCTTGAGCAATTGCAAGAGATATTGGGACAATATCAATTCTTTTTTTTAGTTCTGCTAAATCATTATTTTTAACTTTATATTCATTAAATAATTTTTTTAAAATAGCTGCTTCTAATACATTTAAATTATTGCTTTCTACTTTTTTTATTATTTCAAAAAGTATGCCTCTTTTTTCTATAATATCTTGATTAGCACTGCGTACAATTGGAAGTAAATCAGCAATAAATTCACTTTTTCTATTCTGTACTGAAGAGGTTTTAACATTGTTTTTAGAAATTTTTTTTGAGAATTTTTGTATTTCTATATTAGGTTTATAACTTTGAACTTGGTTAAATCTTATATTTTGAATTTGAGGATTATTTTTTCCTTCATTTTTACTTGCTATTTTTTCAACAAAAAAATTAAACATAGCAAATGTTACACAAAAGGCTGCTATATATTTATATGAAATATGAGGTCTGTTTGAATTTTTTTTATTTCTTGATTTTTTCATTATACTATATATGGTAGATGTATATTATAATACCACAAAAAGTTGTTGTTTTCAATTAAAATTAATTAAAAAAAAAAATTATTCAAGAGCTCTAACTTCTTTAACTTCTGGAAAATAATGCATTAATAAATTTTCAATTCCTTGTTTTAAAGTTGCAGTTGAACTAGGGCAACCTGCGCACGCACCTCTAAGTGTTAAATAAACAATTCCTTTTTCAAAATTTTCAAAAATTATATCGCCTCCATCCTTAGCTACAGCTGGCCTAACTTTTTCGTCAATAATTTTTTCTATATCACTTGAAATTTTACTTTTTTTATTTTTTTTAACTAATTTTTTTATAATTTCTTTTTCAATTATAATCTTGTTTGATGAAATATAATCTAAGATAAAAGTAAGTATTTTTGTTTTTAGAACATTCCAAGTAATATTTTTATCTTTTGTAACAGCAACAAAATCTTCACCAATAAAAATTCTTTTTATTCCTTTTAATTGAAAAAAATTTTGAGTAAATTTAAATTTTTTTGCATCCTTTTCATTTGTAATTTCTACACCCTGTTGTAAAATATATTCTTTTCCAACAATAAATTTTAGTGTTTCAGGATTTGGTGTTATTTCAGTTACAATATTCATATTCAACATATAATATATTTAAATTAAAGAATCAATAAGCCAATAATTTTTTTTATTTCTAACAAATTTTTAGATGAAATATTATCTGCTTTTTCTTTGCCTTCTTTTAAAATCTTTTTTAAATAATCCTTATTTTTTAAATAATCATTCATTTTTTTTGAAATTGGTTCGATTTTACTTATAGTCAATTCAGATAATAATTTTTTAAAACTTGAAAAATCTTTTCCTGACATTTCTTTGATTACCTTATCTAATTTTTCATTTTTTAATGCTGAATAAATTCCTAATAAATTTGCAGCTTCTGGTCTGTTTTCAAGTTCTTCTTTTTTAGATGGTAATGAATGGGGATCTGTTTTAGCTTTTTGTATTTTTAAATTTATTAAATCTTTAGTATCAGTTATATTTATTCTTGCATAATCAGATTCATCAGACTTACTCATCTTATTCTCTCCATTTCTTAGACTCATAACCCTTGTTGCTTCTCCAAAAATCTGTGGTTCGGGTAGTGGAAAAAAATTATTACTATAAGTTTGATTAAATGTATTTGCAATATCTCTTGCTAATTCTAAATGTTGCTTTTGATCTTCACCCACTGGAACATGGGTTGCTTTATAAGCCAAAATATCAGATGCCATTAAAACCGGATAACTATACAATCCTAAAACAGCAGCATCCTTTTTTTTTCCTGCTTTTTCTTTAAACTGTGTCATTCTATTTAACCAACCAATGGGGGTAAAACAACCAAGTAGCCATGTTAATTCAGTATGAGCAGAAACTGAGCTTTGATTAAAAATTATGGTTTTTTTCGGATTAATTCCTGATGCTAAATATGCCGCTGTTACTTCTAAAGTATTACTTTCTAATTCTTTTGGATCTTGTTTAGTAGTAATAGCATGTAAATCTACAATACAAAAAATGCATTCAAAATCTCTTTGTAAAGAAACCCAATTTTTAATTGCTCCTAGATAATTTCCTAAATGTAAATTTCCTGTTGGTTGAACCCCTGAAAATATTCTTTTCATATATTTATCTTAACTTAAATAATCTAAAATTTGAAAAAATAAAAATTTTAAAAAAACTTAATAATAAAAAATAAAAACTGATACTTAATAAAACAAAAATTGACAAATTTAAAAATCTATAATTAGAAAATATATTAATAAAATCCTTAAAATAAAAAACAAGAATTGCAAAAATTATATTTGCTATAAGCGTTTTTTTAAAATTTTTTTTAAGAAGTTTATCAAATATAAACTCTTTTGATTTTAATAAAATATAAAAAAGTAATAAACAATTTAACCAAGAAGCTATTGCGGTTGCTATTGCTATTCCAACGTGCTGATAAAATTGCATTAAAATAATATTAAATAAAAAGTTTATAAGTACGCAAAAAACTGCAATTTTTACGGGTGTTACCGTATCTTGCCTTGCAAAAAAAATTGGCGCTAAAATTTTAACTAAAACATATGCGGGAATCCCGACAGCAAATGCTTGTAAGGCTTTTGCTGAAAGTATTTTATCATTTACAGTAAATTCTCCTCTTTCAAAAAAAGATCCAATTATTGGTTCAGCTATTATAAATATTGCTATAGATGCGGGTATTGCTAATATTAAGCAAAATTCAACTGCTCGATTTTGAGTGTAAAGGGCTTTTCCTTTTTCATTTTTACTTATTTGTTTAGATAAAGTTGGTAAAAGAGCTGTACCAAGTGCCACACCAATTAAAGCAATGGGTAACTGGTTTATACGTTCAGCATAATATAAATATGATATAGATCCGGTATTTAAAAAAGATGCTAAAATTACATCAATTAATAAATTTATTTGAATAACTCCAGCACCAATTGCTCCTGGTATAATTAATTTAAATAATTTTTTAATATAATTAGAATATTTCGGTCTAACAAAAAAAATTTGTAAATCATTTTTAAATATTGCAAATATTAAAAAAATTAACTGAATGAGTCCTGCAAAAAAAACAGCCCAGGACAACATATGCCCTTTCGTTTTAAAAATTTCTTCAAAACAAAATAGAAATACTATAAAAGTTAAGTTTAAAAGTATTGGAGCAGCTGCACCTGCTGCAAATCTATTAAAAGAATTTAGTATTCCTGTATACAAAGAAACTAAGGAAATAAAAAATAAATATGGAAAAGTTATACGAGATAATTCAATTAACAAATTTAATTTGGCAGGATCATGGGCAAACCCTGGGGCCAAAAAGTATACAAATAATGGCATTAAAAACTCAAAAATTATTATTACAATGAAAAGAACAAAAAAAAGTAAAGATAAAACTTCTGAACCAAATCGTAGTGCCTTAGATTTTCCTTCTTTTTTTAATATTGAAGAAAAAATTGGTATAAATGCTGCAGAAAATGCCCCCTCTGCAAATATACGCCTAAAAAAATTAGGAAGTTTAAAGGCTACAAAAAAAACATCCGCAATAACCCCTGCTCCTACAAAAGCAGCTATTAATATATCTCTTATAAAACCTAAAATTTTACTTATAAATGTAAAACCGCTTATTGTTAAAAAAGGTTTTATTAATTTCATAAAAATATATTAAAAAAAGCTAATTCTTTAACAACGATATAATATTTGTTTTTAATTTATTAATTTTGTAATTAGATTCTATTTTATTTTCTTTAAAATCTTGAATATAAAAAATATTGTTTGCTCCTTTTCCTATTATCAAAATTTTAGCACTACTTATTTTAAATCCTAATTTATATAATTTTCTTGTTAAATCATAAATTAAACCAATTCTATCAAAAGTATTTATTTCTAAAATTGTATGTTTCTTGCTCATATTATTATCAATGAATATTTTCGTATTTATGTTAAACAAATTTTTTTTTAAGTATTTACTTTTTTCATTTCGTATTTTTTCTTTTAATGAAAAATTATTTGATAAAATTCTATACATAATTTCTTTTAATTTAGGAAAGTGATATAAATTATCTAACATTAAACCATTTAAGTCTCTAACCCATAAAACATCTAATGCCATTCCATTTTTCATGGTAGATACCTTTGCTTCTATAACATTAAAACCAGAAATAGATACAGCTCCTGACAATTTATACAATAAACCCGGCTTATCTTTTGTATAAACTGTTATTTCTGTTGCTAGTCTTTGTTTGTCCTGGGAAAATTGTATACATGTTGTTTTCTTATATTTTTGAATTATTTGTAAAAATTTAATTATTTTTTTTTGATTATTATTTAAATAAATTTCATTAGGTAAGATTTTTATAGAATTCTCAATTTTTTTTTTAGGAAATAAATCTTTATTACTTTTTAATTTTAATTTTATATTTTCAATTATTTCTTTATTTGCATTTATTGAACTACCAATAAGTAAATTTCTTGTCTTTATAAAAAGTTGTTCTAAAGGTAATTTATTCCAAGTATTCCAAATTGATTTTCCAGTTGCTTTCATATCCGCTATAGTAAAAATAAATAACAATTTCAATCGTTCTAATGACCGAATTTTTTTTGCAAATTCAAAAATTGTATTCATATCATCAATATCCCTTTTTTGAGAAATTTTATTCATTAATAAATGATTTTTGATTAACCATATAATGGTATTTTTTTCAGTTTGATCCATTTCAATATAAGAACAAAAATTTTTTGCAATTTCACTTGAAGCAATTGAATGATCTTGACCCGAACCTTTTCCTAAATCATGAAAAAACATTGCAATATAAAGAATCTTTGAAGAAATAATTTCAGAAAAAATTTTATTATATAATACATTTTCTTTAATATTTTTTTTTACTTCAATATCATTAATGTAACCAATAGCTTTTAATGTATGTTCATCTACCGTATAAGTATGAAAACCTCCAAACTGCATTTGTCCTGATACTCTTTTAAAATCAGGAATTAAAATTCCAAGAAGCCCGAAATCACTCATCAATTTTAAAAATTTTTCTGTGTTATTTTTAGAAGTTAAAATTTTTAGAAATGATAGTAAAAATTCTTTTTTTCCACTAATTTTGTTTTTTACTCTTTTTATATTATCTAAAATGAATCTTATTGCTTTTGGATGAATATCTAAATTTTTTTGTTGTGCGATTTCTAAAATTTTAAAAAAAGAATTGTAATTATTTAAGATAATATTTTTAAATTTAAAATTTTTTGAAAAATCAATTCTTTTATTTTTTATAACAAAATTATCAATTTTTATTTCTTTAGATTTTTTTATTTTTATTCCAAGAATTAATTTTTCCTTATCTTCTATTAAAGTGCAGTATATTCTAATTAAATCGCTAACTCTTTTAGCGGTAAAAAAATAGTCCTTCATAAATTTTTCCACATGTAATAATGCTTTGGTTTTTTTATATCCAATTTTTTTTGCTATTAAATTCTGATACTCAAAATTCAATTGTTCATTTGGTCGTTCGGAGAAAATATGTAAATGTGATCTCACAGTCCAAAAAAAATTTTTTGCTTTTAAAAAAGACTCAACAGAATTTTTATCTAGTATTTTATAATTTATTAAGTCTTTTAATTTAGTTATTCCATAAACAAATTTTCCTATCCAATCTAAAGTTTGTAAATCCCTTATACCACCTTTTCCATTTTTAACATTTGGTTCTAATAAATATCTAGTATCACCTGTTTCAATCAAACGTTTTTTTCTTTCTAAAAAAATTCCTTTTATAAATTTTTTTCCATATTTTTCAATAATTTTACTTTTGTACTGTTTCATTAAGCTTTCATAAATAGCTTTATTTCCAGCAACAAATCTACTTTCTAAAATGGAAGTACAAACATCTAATTTTTTCTTACTATATAATATACATTCCTTAGATGTTCTTGTAGCATAACCCACTCTTAATCCTAAATTCCACAAAGTATGTAATATGGGTTTTACAAAATCTTCTAAATCTTTTTTACTTTTTAAAGAATGAAGAAACAGAATATCAATGTCAGAATATGGTGCTAATTCTTTTCTTCCAAAACCACCAGTTGCAATTATTGAACATTTAAAATTTTTATTATTTTTATTTAATTCTAAAGAATAATAATTATAACATTTAGAAATAATTTCGTCTAAAAGGTTGGAACGAGTATTTGCTAATTCTAATCCATTATTTCTTTTTTCAAAATTATCCAATAATTTTTTATTTTTATTCTCATAAAACTTTTTCAATTCTATAGAAAACAAACTTGGATTAAAAATTACTTTTTTTTTTGTTTTTAAAAAAAATTTTTTAAAATTTAAATCTTTTAATGTGTAAAACACAATCTTTAAATCCTTTTTTATTAATTATTTTATACTTTGTTTAACATGATTTTTCAGTACTAAAAGTAGTGTAATAAAAAATTTTCATTTATGTCATAAAACTGTAATGAAAAAATGCTGAAATTTAAACTGGTATTAAATAAAGTTTATAAGCATTATGTATATGAAAAAATTTACTAAATATCTTTTAACTGCAACAACTATATTATTAACTACTACTCTGGCACAAGCTCGGAATCAAATAAGAATAGTAGGCTCAAGTACTGTTTATCCTTTTGCAACAGTAGTTGCAGAAAAATTTGGAATCTCGAGTAAATTTAAAACTCCTGTTATTGAAAGTACAGGCTCAGGTGGCGGTCTAAAAATATTCTGCCAAGGAATTGGTCCTTCACATGTAGATATTACTAATGCTTCTAGACGTATTAAAATTAAGGAAATAAAAAAATGTGCTGAAAATGGAATAACTGACATCACAGAAGTTAAGATTGGTTATGACGGTATTATTATAGCAAACTCTAAGAATTCTGAACAAATGGAATTTGATAGAAAACATATTTGGTTAGCTCTTGGTAAAAATGTAATGGTTAATAAAAAAATTATTCCAAATCCACATAAAACTTGGAAGGATGTTGATCCATCTCTTCCTGATGTAAAAATTGAAGTTCTTGGGCCTCCTCCAACTTCTGGAACTCGTGATGCTTTTGTAGAACTTGCATTGCAAGGTGGTTGTAAAAAATTTTCATCTATCGAAGAAATGAGAAAAACTGACAAAAAAGCTTTTGAGGAACTTTGTCATACAATTCGTGAAGATGGGGCATTTATTGAAGCTGGAGAAAATGATAACTTAATCATTTCAAAATTAGAAGAAAACCCTAAAGCTTTGGGAGTTTTTGGTTATAGTTTTTTAGACCAAAACAAGGATAAGATTCAAGGCTCAATTATTGAAGGTAGCACTCCAACTTTTGAGAATATTTCTTCTGGTAAATATTCAGTTTCACGTTCTTTATATTTTTATATCAAAAATGAGCACGTGGGTAAAATTCCTGGCATCAGTGAGTATGTTGCTGAATTTACTAGTGAAAAAGCCTTTGGTAACAGTGGTTATTTACAAGAAAAAGGTTTAATTCCATCGCCATCTGATGAAAGGGTTTTAGTTAGAGCGGCTGCAACTGGATTATCAATAACATGGTTAGATGATTTTAATTAGAAATCTATCCTCCAATTTAAATGGAATGCCTTACCTTTATCAGATGTATTAGTTGAATCTGAAAAATCAAACGTAGCTGTATAGTATTCTACTTGAACGCTATGATACGAATTAAAGAAATAATTAAGAGTAAATGTATGATCTACTATATCGCCTCTAGTTTTATTATTAGCAGCATCCGCATAATCTTGGTATCCATAACGATATGCAATCATAGTGGCATTGCTAGCTTTAATTCTTTCATATTTACCTTTGTTAGGATTGTAAGATCTCATTCTTTTACCTTGTCCAAAAGGTAAAAAATAAGAAGCAGTAACATAATGCGACCATGCACTAAAATCGTATTTAGCAGCAGTAGAAGTACAAGATCCGCCTGTTAAAACATCTCCAGCACATCCATCTATATCCATCCACATTCTTTCATATTGAACATCTAATGGACCTTGTCCAAAAGCAAGTTCAATACCGTAACGAGTAGCATCTTTATGCTCGCCAGTTTTCAAAATATCTAGTCTTGGGCCAGAACTTATAAAACTGGATGCATCAGTGCTACTAGAACCCCAGTCATTATCACCGCCGTCAGTTTTATTGTAGCCCCACATAAAACCTGTGTGCAACCATTGTTTTCCTTTTTTATTAAACACAGCAGGCGAATAGGTTGAACGAATACCATAAGTACCATGCGCTAGATCAGTGTCAGAGTTTTCACCTTCACCAACAGAATAACTTAAATGTGTTGTCCAATTTTTTCCACCAGATAGCAATCTATATCCTTTGCTACGCTCGCCTTGGCACCAAGAACTTAATGTTCCATGACGTTCAATGTGATTCATAAAACGTGAACTATTTTGAACTTCCAAACCACAAGGTGTTTGGTCATTGCCAAATATAAATTTATGTTTAATGCCAGCCATTTTAAATTGGTATCCAACCCAAACATCTTTAAAATCAATATTACCATCTAAAACAGTCTCCATATATGGCGCAAAATCTGGTTCAATTTTAAAAGAAACTGGTCCAATTTGGCCTGATGCACCAAGCCTAATTCTTCTATAATATAAATAATCACTATTAGTAGTTACTGTATTTGTATTATCATCGGTATCGGCAAAACCTGATTGAATGTTAATTCGACCAAAGATTTGACCTTTAACATTTTTATTTTTAGACTCCCACTTAAGCCCCATATCTGCACTAACAACTGGTATTAAATTTATTGCAATTAATGCTGAAGTTGTTATTAATATTTTTTTTATAATCATTTCCTATCAAAGTTATTAATAAATTCAAACCTAAAAATAGTAAATTTGTACTACAAGAAATTGTCAAAAATATTACAAATTTATTACTTAAGTTTTTTTTTAAAATATGTTTTTTCTGTCTATCAATACTTAAAATTGGCTATTTTTTTTCTTTAAAATTATAAGTAAGTAAATTCCAGGAATTGCAGCAATGGAAGTAAAAATAAAAAAAGGAATCCAATTAATTGTATCTACCAAATATCCTCCAGGTGAAGAAAGAAACGTTCTTCCAAGAGAAGCGAGGGCAGATAAAAGAGCGTATTGTGTAGCTGTATAGCGAACATTACAAAGACTCGATAAATAAGCAATAAAAGCAGCCGTTCCCATTCCACTTGCAAGATCCATAAAACCAATAGTTACAATTAAAAAACCAATGTTGTCTCCGATGTAGGCTTGAATAGCATAAAATAAATTAGATAACATTTGTAAAATACCGCATAAAAATAAACTTTTAAAAATTCCAGATTGAGTAACAATAATTCCACCAACAAATGCCCCTGTAAGAGTTGCTGCTAGTCCAAAAATTTTACTAACGTTTGCTATTTCAATTTTGCTAAATCCCATTTCAATATAAAAAGGGTTAGCCACAACACTAACAAGAGCATCTCCAAATTTATATAAAACAACAAACAATAAAATTATTACCCAATTACCTCTTTTCATAAAATCACGAAATGGGTTAATTACAGAATTATTAAACCACTGCAAAATATTTTTTTTCTTTTCTATATCAATTAAGGATCCTTGCTCTGGTTCTCTAGAAACTAAAATTGCAAATGAACCAATTAAAATTTGAAGAGACATTAAAATATAAACCACTGACCATTGATAAAACGAGGCTAAATATAAAGCACCGGCACCTGCAGATAACATTCCTATTCTGTATCCAAAAACAATCATCGCGGCCCCTGCGCCGTAGAATTTTTTTTCCAGACTTTCTACTCTAAATGCATCAATTACGATATCTTGGCTAGCTGAAAAAAAAGCAACTAAAAGTGCTGCTACTGCTGTTAATTTTGGATCAACTGATGGGTTGCTATATCCAAGAAAAATCAGAGATAAAATTAAGAAAATTTGTGTTAATAAAATCCAACTTCTTCTTCTACCTAAATAATTTGTAAAAAAAGGAATTTTTAAATTATCCATGAAAGGAGCCCATAAAAATTTAAGGCTATATGGAAGGCCCACAAGAGCAAAAAAACCAATTGTTGTTTTTGTTATTCCTATTTCAACCAACCAAACAGAAAGAGTTGATAATGTAAGTAGAAGAGGTAGCCCAGATGCAAATCCCAACAACATTATTACTAATAATTTTTTATCGGTATAAATAGAAAAGTTTTTTAATTGCTTAGATAAAATCATTTTTTCAATCTTTTAATTCTTTTTGGATTAAATCTGAAAGATTAATTTCTGGTCTAGCACCGAAATGGCTAATTATTTCACCAGCAGTTATAGATGCAATATTCCCACTTTTTAAAACCGAAAATTTTTTAGAAAGTCCATATAAAAAACCAGCTGCAAATAAATCTCCTGCTCCCGTCGTATCTTTAACTTTACCAAAAATCTTTGGCTCTATTTTTACAACCTCTTTACCGTTACAAATTTCTGCCCCTTTTTCACTTCTTGTAATTGCCGCAATTTCAGTTATTTCAGATATTTCTTTAATGCTTTCATCAAAATTTTCTGTTTGACAAAGTTTTTTTGCTTCAATTTCATTAGCAAATAAAATATCAATATGTTTTTTTACTAAATCTTTAAACTCATTTCTATGTCTTTCAACACAAAAGGGGTCTGAAAGAGTTAAAGAAACTTTATTATCTGTTTTATGCGCAATTTCTGCTGCTTTTATTAAACTTTCTTTTGCTAATTGTTCTTCCCAACAATATCCTTCAAGATAAGTTATCTTTGAATTTTTTACTAATTCTTCATCAATATCTTTAGGAGACAACAAAGAACATGCTCCTAAGTACGTATTCATAGTTCTTTCAGCATCTGGGGTTACAAAAATAAAACATCTTGCAGTTCCAGCCCCTTCTAAAATTGGTTCTGTTTTATAAAAAACTTTATTATCGGCTAAATTTTTAGAAAAAGATTTTCCAAGATTGTCATCTTTAATTTTTCCAATAAAAGCAGGTTTACCAGATAATGATGCAAAGCCAACTGTGGAATTCGCAACAGAACCTCCGGCAACCTCTACTCCTTGTTCTAATTTAGAATAAAATTTTTCTGCTTTTTCTTCATCAATAAGAGTCATAACTCCTTTTTCAAGTTTATTATTTTTAATAAATTCATCGTCGACCTTATATAAAACATCGACTACTGAATTTCCAATTCCTAAAAGATCAAACTGTTTCATTTTTTTTTAAATTAAAATTTTTATTTTTAAATAAACATAAATCATTTACTACACATTTATAGCATTCCGGATTACGTGCTTTGCAAACATATCTTCCATGTAAAATTAACAAGTGGTGTGCATTTTGTTTATATTTTTTTGGAACAATTTTTTCTAAACCTAGTTCAACATCAATAGGTTTCTTTCCTATTGAAATTTGTGTTCTATTTGAAACTCTAAATATATGCGTATCCACAGCAATGGTTGCTTTTTTAAAAGCCACACTTAAAATAACATTAGCCGTTTTTCTTCCTACACCAGGGAGAGTTTGAAGTTCCTCTCTTGTTTTTGGCACTACGCTATTAAAATTTTTTATTAAGATTGTGCTTAATTTAATGATATTTTTTGCTTTTGTATTAAAAAAATTAATAGTCTTTATCAAATTTTTTATTTTCATTTCACCTAATCTAATAATTTTTTCAGGAGAATCGGCAAGAAAGAATAATTTCTTTGTTGCTTTATTAACACCCGTATCAGTCATTTGTGCGGATAAAACTACGGCAAGTAGCAAAGTAAAATTATTTGTATAATTTAATTCTGTGGTTGGTTTTGGATTTTTATGCGATAAACGCTTAAAAAAAATATTTATGTTTTTTTTTTGCATATTTTAAACGATTATAAATATGAATAGCATTTCTTTAGCTTTAAAGTATATTAGGCTAAAATTTTTTTTTACATAGAAATGTTTACTAAAAATAATAAATTATACGAAATATCTTTGTATCCATATAGAAGTCTAAACAAAATTGGTTTTTTTATACTCATGTTTGCTTTAGGACTTGTCAGTTTTATTGCTGGGATAATTTTTATGTTAAAAGGAGCATGGCCTGTTTTTGGTTTTTTTGGTCTTGATGTTTTACTAGTTTATATTTTTTTTAAAATAAATTATAGAAGTGGAAAAAAAAAAGAAATTATTATATTAACTAAAAATCAATTGATTATTGAAGTTTATGATTCAAAAAAAATTTTAAAGAAACATTCTTTGGATGCAAATTGGTTAAAAATAAATTTAACTAAATTAAAAAATGAAATGAACAAATTACAAATTTCATCAAAAAATAAATCTATAATCATTGGGTCTTTTCTAGGATATAAAGAAAAAATTAGCGTTGCAAAATCTTTGCATAAAGCTTTAAAAAAAAATCATTTCAACTATACAAAAATAAATGTTTAAAATTAATAAAAATATCTTGAGTTTTGTTTTACTTTTTTTGCTTGGGTTAATTTGGGGTAGTTCTTTTCTTTTCATTAAATTTACTGTTCTTTCAATAAAGCCTTTAACTGCTGTTCTTTTAAGAATGGCAGTAGCTGCATTATGTTTATTTATCTATTTAAAAATAAAAAAAAAAAATTTACCTTTTGAAAAAAAAGATATTACCAACTATCTCGTAATTGCAATTATTGGAAACGTATTTCCCTTTTTTTTAGTAAGTTGGGCAGAAATATCTATTAATACAAATATTACAGGAATTATTATGGGGCTCATGCCGATAACCACTGTATTTCTTGCTTATTTTTTTGTTAAAGAAGAACAAATTAACATTTATACATTTTTAGGAATTATTTTAGGATTTTGTGGTTTATTTTTCCTTTTAGACATTACTACAAATAAAAATATAGACCTGCTTTCACAAATTGCTGTGGTCATAAGTACGATAAGTTTTGCAGTCGGTACAATTTACATAAGGAAAATTCCCAATTTTAATCCATTATATATGTTAACAGGATCAACATATTTTGCATTTTTTATATTAATTCCCCTTGTCTTTATTTTTAATGATCCAGTAAACACATCTGCAACAAATCAAAGTATAATTTTTGGAATAGTTTTAGGAATTCTTAATACAGCAATTGGAGGATTCGTTTTTTTTAAATTAATTAAGTTATCAGGAGCAGCATTTACTTCTACAGTAAATTTTATCACTCCTTTCGTAGCTATGGTTTGGGGTTATATTTTTTTAAACGAATCTTTAAACTCAAATCAAATTTTAGGATTTATTTTTATACTAATAGGAATATATATAGTTAAAAAATCAACTAATTCCTAAAACATCAGACATATTGAAAAAACCTTTTTTTTTTTTAGATAACCAAATAACAGCTTTAATAGCTCCTAGGGCATAAATGGCACGGCTAAAACCTTTATGTTTTAATTCTATTTCTTCACCGCTATTTGTAAAAATAACAGAATGATCCCCAACAACATTGCCTTGTCTTTTACAATAAAAATTTATTTTACCTAATTTTTTTTTTCTTACCCTATTAGGCTTTATTGTGGATTTACTTTTTAGATTAAAATTTTTTCCTTCTGCAACTGCAGTTCCAAGAGCCAAAGCTGTTCCTGAAGGAGCGTCTTTTTTATGTTTATGATGTATATCTAACACTTCAACTGCTGTATCATTATTAAATAAAACATTTGAAGCTTTGCTCGCAAGTTCAATCAATAAATTTACACCTATACTCATATTAGGCGCAAAAACAATTGCAATTCTTTTTGATGCTTTTTTTATTTTAGATACTTGATTAGCACTTAATCCTGTTGTACCAATTACTAATTTTTTTTTTAATTTTGTAGCATATTTAACAGTTTCTAAAGTGCTTTCTGGTAATGAAAAGTCTACAATTATATCGGATTTGCTAAAAGCTGTTTCTTTATTGCCTGTTATTTTTATTTTTTTTATATTTTTATTAACACTAGGTGAGTTTATTTTTTCAATGGCAGCAATTAAATTAATATTTTTAAAATTTTGCATTTCTTTAATAATTTGTTGGCCCATTCTGCCAGCACAGCCTACTATGGCTAGTTTAATTTTTTTCATAAATTAAATTATATATTATTTTTTATTCCAAAGATCTTTTAATCTATTAAAAAAACCTTCAGACTGTGGGCTTGTTGTTTTTTTATTTTTTTCATTATCAAATTTTTTTAATAAATCTTTTTGACTGCTTGATAAATTAGTAGGCGTTTCAACAAATGCTTCTAAATATAAATCTCCATTTCCATTTTCTCTAAATCTTGGCAATCCTTTATTAGATAATCTAAAATTACTTCCTGATTGCGTTCCTGATGGAATTTTAACTTTTACTATTGATCCATCCAAAGTTGGTACTTCAATACTTCCTCCAATTGTAGCATCTATCATTGGTATAGGTGCTTTACAATATAAATTTTCAGCGTCTCTTTTAAAAATTGAATGAGGTTTTTCTTTAATAAAAATATATAAATCACCAGATGGTCCTCCTTGATATCCTGCTTCTCCTTCTCCAGATAATCTTATTCTAGTTCCATCTTCTACACCTGGTGGTATCTCAACTGATAAGCTTTTCTTTTTATCAACTCTCCCAGTTCCACTACACGAATTACAAGGATTCTTTATAACTTGACCTTCACCTCTACAATCAGGACATGTTTGTTGAATAGTAAAAAAACCCTGAGAGGCCCGAACTGCTCCATGCCCTTCACAGGTTGGGCATGTTTCTGGCTTCGAATTTTTTTCATGACCATTGCCATTGCAAGTTTCACATTTAATTTTTGTCGGTACGTGTATTACAATTTTTTTTCCTGAAAAAATTTCTTTTAAAGAAACTTCCATATCATATCTCAAGTCTGCCCCGTATTCTTTTGTTTTTGTTTTATCGCTTCTTCTTCTTCCTCCAAAAATACTTCCTATGTCGTCATCAAAATCTCCAAACATTTCTTCAAAAATGTCGGAAAAACCTCCTCCGACATTAAAATCTTTGAATCCTGTTCCAGTGTTTTCGAATGCTTGGTGACCAAATTGATCGTATTGAGATTTTTTTTCTTTATCTTTTAGGATATAATAAGCCTCGTTAATTTTTTTAAACTTTCTTTCAGCTTCTTTATCATCCTTATTTCTATCAGGATGATATTTCATTGCTTTTTTTCTGTAAGCTTGTTTTATCTCATCATCACTAGCTGAATTGTTTACCCCTAGCGTTTCATAATAATCTTCTTTAGACATGCCTGAATATATAATGATTTACTATGAAGAAATGAAGGGTTACGCCGATTTTTTATTATCTTTTTTTTTTACTTCTTCAAACTCAGCGTCTACTACTTTTTCCTCATTTTTAGTAGAATCTTTCTTTTCTCCTTTTTGTGGTCCACCTTTTCCTTGTTTAGCTTGTTGTTTTTGTGCCTCTTGCTGCGCTTCTTTATAAATCACTTCTCCTAGTTTCATTGAGGATTGTGTTAAAGCATCAATTTTTGTTTTTAATTCTTCCTTATTATCAGTATCTTTTACTTTTTTAAGTGCTTCAAGGCTTTCTTCAATTTTTTTCTTTTCTTCTGTGTTAACTTTCGAACCGTGTTCTTTTAAACTTTTTTCTGTTGCATGAATTAATGAATCAGCTTGATTTTTTAATTCAACAACTTCTTTTTTTTTCTTGTCAGTTTCAGCGTGTCTTTCGGCATCTTTAATCATTTTTTCTATTTCTTTTTCTGAAAGACCGCCAGAATCTTTAATTGTTATTTTTTGTTCTTTGTTAGTACCTTTATCTTTTGCTGAAACATTTAATATACTATTTGCATCAATATCAAAAGTTACTTCGATTTGTGGAATTCCTCTTGGTGCAGGAGGAATACTTTCAAGGTTAAATTGTCCCAAAATCTTATTATCTCCTGCCATTTCCCTTTCGCCTTGAAAAACTCTAATTGTAACTGCTGCTTGGTTATCTTCAGCAGTTGAAAATATTTGACTTTTTTTTGTTGGTATAGTTGTATTTTTATCGATTAATTTTGTAAAAACGCCACCTAATGTTTCAATACCCAATGTTAAAGGAGTAACATCTAGTAATAACACATCTTTTACATCTCCTTGAAGGACTCCAGCTTGAATTGCTGCGCCAGAAGCTACTACTTCATCTGGATTGACTCCTTTATTAGGTTCTTTACCGAAAATTCTTTTAACAGTTTCTATTACTTTAGGCATTCTAGTCATTCCACCTACAAGTAGAACGCTTTTAATATCACTTGCATTTAACTTTGCATCTTGTAATGCAATTTCACAAGGTTTAACAGTTTTTTCTATTAAATCTTCAACTAATGACTCTAATTTAGATCTAGATAAACTCATGTTTAAATGTTTAGGTCCAGATTTATCTGCCGTAACAAAAGGTAAATTTATTTCTGTTTGAGATGAGTTAGAAAGTTCAATTTTAGCTTTTTCAGCTCCTTCTTTTAATCTTTGTTTTGCAAGGGGGTCTTCTCTTAAATCAACTCCATTTTCTTTTTTAAATTCGTCTGCTAAATAATCTATAATTCTATTATCAAAATCTTCTCCGCCTAAAAATGTATCGCCTGATGTTGATTTAACTTCAAAAACACCGTCGTTGAGCTCAAGAATTGAGACATCAAATGTACCGCCTCCTAAATCATATACTGCTATTATTCCTGTATTTTTTTTATCAAGTCCGTATGCCAAAGCTGCTGCTGTTGGTTCATTAATAATTCTTTTAACATCTAATCCTGCGATTTTTCCTGCATTTTTTGTTGCTTGTCTTTGGGAATCATTGAAATAAGCTGGAACAGTAATAACAGCTTCTTTTACTTCTTGTCCTAAATGTTTTTCCGCAGTTTCTTTCATTTTTTGTAAAATATATGCACTTACCTGTGATGGAGCATATTTTTTACCATTAGCTTCTACCCAAGCATCTCCGTTATCCCCGGATACAATTTTGTAAGGAACTAAATCTTTATCCTTTTCTACTTCTTTATCATCAATTCTTCTTCCAATTAATCTTTTAACAGCAAATAATGTATTTTCTGGATTTGTTACAGATTGTCTTTTAGCTGCTTGTCCCACTAATGTTTCTTTTCCATCTTTAGAAAAAGCAACCATTGAAGGTGTAGTTCTAGAACCTTCAGTATTTTCAATGACTCTTGGATTTTTTCCATCCATTATAGCTACGCAAGAATTTGTTGTTCCTAGATCAATGCCAATTATTTTGCTCATATTTTTTATTTACCTTTATAATTTTTTGCTGATGAACTATATAATAATTCTCATCGTTATGTACAAGCCTTTGCTCAAAAAAAAATTATTTTTTTTGATCTCCCTCTTTTTTTGCTATTACAACTGATGCTGGTCTTAAAAGTCTATCCTGGATAACATAACCAGTTTGAACAATTTTTGTAATTTCTCCTATTTCTTTATCTTTATTTACTTCTTCAGACACTGCATGGTGAAAATTCGGATCAAATTTTTTTCCTAAACAATCAATTTTTTTAATTTCAAATTTTCCAAGGGTTTTAAGAAAATCTTTAAAAATAAGATCAATACCATCAATCAAAGGCTTTACATTATCATTATTTTTTTTTTTTATCAAAGATATGCTTTCCATCAAACGAACAAAATTATCCGCTACTAAAATTATTTCATTTGCAAATTCTGTTACAGCATATTTAAAAGTTTCTTCTTTTTCTTTATCAAATCTTTTACCCAAATTATCAATTTCTGCTAGATATCGTAAATTATCTTCCTTCGCTTTTTTAAGATCATCGTGTAAACTTTTTAAATTAATTTTTACACTTCCTTTTTTTTTTATATTTAATTTTTTATTTAAATTTTTGTTAGATTCTGCCATTTGTGATTTATGTTTTTTTAATTTATCCATTGTAAACTGTAATTATAATTAAATTGTATGTAAGATAATTTTTACAAAGTTCAATATCCATGAATAAAAGAAAAAAAAGAATAAATTCTATTGTAATTGCAAGTCATAATCCTGGAAAAATTAAAGAAATGCTACCTTTTGTAAAAAAATTAAGTGCTAAAATATATTTTGCTAAAGATTTTAAACTTAAAGAGCCTAAAGAAGACGGTTCAAGTTTTATAGAAAATGCATTAAAAAAATCCCGTTACTTTAATAATAAAACAAAGAAAGTTGCGATCGCAGACGATTCAGGTTTAGTTGTCCCATCCCTACAAGGAAAACCAGGGATTTTTTCTTCTAGATGGGCTGGAAAGAAAAAAAATTTTAAACTAGCTATGAAAAAAGTTAATGATCTTCTACATAAGAAAAAAACAAATGCATATTACATATCTGTACTTGCTATTTCCTGGAATAAGAAAAAAGAAAAAATATTCACTGGAAAAATTTTTGGAAGTTTAATTTGGCCACCACAAGGTAATTCAGGTTTTGGGTACGACCCAATCTTTATACCTAGAGGATATAATAAAACATTTGGTGAGCTTTCTAATAAAATTAAATGTACTATAAGTCACAGAGTACTCGCTTTTAAAAAATTGTTAAATTTTATTAATTAAAAGATTTTTTCTTTGCTAGTTTTTCTACTTTAAAATTATTTTGTCTAATTTCTAATATAGAAAGTTTTCTTTTAACTGTGCCATCAGGTAAAAATTTAAATTCGCCATCAATCCCAGAAAAACCGTAGGAATTTTGAAAATCACCATAGTTTAATTCATAAAATCCATCATTCTTACTTACAATTGAAAATACTGCAGTTAATGAATCATATGCTAAAGAAGACAGGCGGACAGGTTCATAATTATATAATTTATGAAATTTTTTCTTAAAATTTATCCATAACCTTGGGCTTGGAGCAACAAACCACGCTCCTACTAATCCAGGTTCTGTACCAATGTTATCTATATACCATTCCCCAGTACCTATTAATTTTACTTTTTTAAAGTCAACCCCATAATATGTTAACAAGGCAGATGCTTGCCTTAATTTATTACCAGTTTCTATTAATAATAAAACATCAAATCCTGGGTCAAAATCTTCAATTGGATTTTCCCCTGATTCTTCATCTTTTTCTAACTGAGGATTTTTGTCCAAACCTACTAAATTTTGAATGTATTTTTCAAAATCATTAGTTTTTGGGTCATATAATTCAGCTTTAGTAAGAGACATTGAATTTTTATTTAAAACTTTTTTATAAGTGTTTAAAATTCTCTTACCGTATTCTGAATTAGGAAGTAATGCAGCAAATCTCGTATAATTTTTTTTTAATGTATATTCTGTGATATCCGAAATTTGTTTTTCAGGCTCAAAGCCCATTAAATAAACTCCTTTTTCTTTTTCATTTCTATCACTAGAAAATGATATTAATGGTATTTTTTTAAGTTTTGCAATTTTTAAAGATTGATTTAAAGATGATGAAAAAAAAGGACCTAAAATGATATCAACATTTTGATTAACTAATTCTTTCGTTGCGTTTCTTGCAAGATTAGAATTTGCTTTTGTGTCTTTGATTATTAATTCACTGTCAAATTTTTTATTTTCATAAATCACCATTTGCATAGTATCTAGGAATGATTGCCCAATATATGAATATTTTCCAGTCAATGGTAATAAAACACCAATTTTAAGATTATCCGGAGTTATTTTATTTTCTAAAACAGTTTTTTTTTTAATATATTTTTTTTTACTTTTCTCTTTTTTCTTTTTTTTTGATAAACCAAAAAAATTAAAAGGATTTGTTTTTGGTTTTTTTTCTTTTATATCTTCATATTCAATATATTTATCACTTTTTTCACTACTTTTTTCTGAATTCTTAGTTTGTGATTCTATATATTTAATTTCTTCTTCAGTTAATACTTCAGATATTGCTAGTTTACTAATAGTTAAAAAAAATACTAAAGAAAATAAAATTAGTTTAAAATAATATTTAAAAAAGGTTTTTTTTACAAACATATTTCTATATTTAATTTAATGTTAGCAATTAACAATATTTTATTAACAAATGAATTATATATTGTTTCAACTCCAATTGGGAATTTAAAAGACATAACCTTGCGTGCTTTGTTAATTTTAAAAAATTGTGATTTAATTGCCTGTGAAGATACTCGTGTTACAAAAAAATTATTATCTTCATACAAAATTAAATCTAAAAATCTAGTTTCTGTACATGAACATTCATCTCAGGAAAAATTAATATTTTTAATTGATAAAATTAAAAAAGGAAAATCAATCGCACTAGTTAGTGATGCTGGAACTCCTGTGATATCAGATCCTGGAATTAAATTAATCGTTTTAGCAATAAATAATGGTATTAAGATTACACCAATACCCGGCCCAAGCGCTATAACGGCCTCGTTAGCTGGATCTGGATTAGTTCACAATAATTTTTTTTTCATAGGTTTTCTACCAAGCAAAAAAAATCAAAGAATAAATGCATTAAATAAATATAAAAAAATTAACTCACTATTAATTTTTTATGAAAGTTCAAGACGTATTAAGGAAACAATAAGTGATATGTTTTCAATTTTTGGAAATAGAAAATGTGTTATTGCAAGAGAATTAACTAAATATTTTGAAACATTTTATAGGGGCGACCTCAAAAAATTTAAAAATATAAAAGAAAATCTAAAAGGAGAAATAACAATTATTATTTCACATCCTGAAAATAGAAAAAATAAAGAAAAAAATGTAATAGAAGATGAGGAAATTAAAAAGATAATCAAATTAACAAAAAAAAAACTTAGTACAAAAGATTTATCTGAACTTTTATCTATAATTTATAAAAAACCAAAAAAATTTTTTTATACAAAATTAATTAAAACTGTTAGATAATAAAAAAATTAATTTATGTATATATTAATTAAAAATTTTTTCTTATTAATTTCTATAATTATTATATTAAACTCCTGCGCAGCAGTTAATATAACAACTTCTAGTGCTAAAGAAAAAGGCATTAAGGAAGCAATAAGCGACGCAATGATCGATGCTGGAATAAATAAAGAATTTTTAAATCATGATATAAATATGTTTATAAATGTTGAAATTGAAGTTGTCGAAGGCAGGGTTTTACTTACTGGAAGTGTAAAAAAAACTTCTAATAGACTAGATGCTATAAAATTATCATGGAAAATTTTGGGAGTAAGAGAAGTTATCAATGAAATTGATGTAACTGAAAAAGGGGGTATAAAACAATATTTAACCGATGTAAAAATAAAAACACAAATAAGATATAAAGTTCTTACTGATAAAGAAATATCCTCCATAAACTACAATTTTGAAGTTGTAAATGGAAATTTATTCATAATAGGCATTGCAAAAAATAAAAAAGAATTAAAAAAAGTTATAGAACATTCAAATAATATTAGAGGAGTTTTAAAAGTAGTAAGTCATACAATAATGAAAAATGACCCTAGACGTAAAAAATATCAAAGGAAGCTTCAAAAAAAAAATGATTAAATTGCGCATAGCAATTCAAATGGACCCTTTAAATAAACTTCATCATGAGTCTGATAGTTCTTTGATGTTGATTAAAGAAGCACAGGATAGAGGTTATCAAATATTTATATATGAACCAAAAGATTTAACACTTAAGGATAATCAATTATTTGCATATGCATCTTCATTAAAAATAAAGAAAAAAAATAAATATACTTTCAAAAAAGGAAAAGGTCACATTATGAATTTATCATCAATTAATGTATTGCTTATAAGGCAGGATCCTCCATTTAATATTAACTATATAACTGCAACCTATTTACTAGAACATTTAAGTTCCAAAACGTTAATAATAAATAATCCTAAAAGTATAAGAGATGCTCCGGAAAAATTGTATGTTACTTATTTTAAAAATTTAACACCCCCAACTCTTATATCTCAAGATGAAATAGAAATTAAAAAATTTATAAAAAAATATAAAAGTTTAATTGTAAAACCACTTTACGAAAAAGGTGGAAAGGGAGTTTTCAAAATCACTTCAAGTTATAAAAATATAAATAAAAAAATACAAATTGTATTAAAAAAAGAAAATCTTCCGATTGTAATTCAAAAATATATTCCTCAAGTCAAAGAAGGGGACAAACGAATTATTCTTCTTGATGGAAACCCAATTGGTATTATGAAAAGAGTGCCAGCAAAAAATGAGCTTAGAGCTAACCTTAGTCGAGGAGGTACTGCAGAAAAAACTGCTTTTACAACAAGAGATAAATTTATTTGTAAAAAGTTAAAAACGTGGCTTAAGAAAGAAGGAATTTTTTTTGCCGGCATTGATATTATTGGAAATTACTTAACTGAAATTAATATAACTTCACCAACTGGTATTGTAGAGATAAATAATTTAGAAAATATTAAAATAGAAAAAAATTTTTGGAATTTGATTGAAAAGAAATTAACTACTTACCTAAAGAATTTATGATTCCTTCGCACATTGCTTTTGCATCGCCAAATAGCATCATTGTATTATCTCTGAAAAAAAGCTCATTTTCTACTCCTGCATAGCCAGCTCCAAGCGACCTTTTACTAAATAATACAGATTTTGCGTTTTCTACTTCTAAAATTGGCATACCGTAGATTGGACTTTGGGAATCTGTTTTAGCAGCTGGATTTGTAATATCATTAGCACCAATTACAAAAACTACGTCTGTTGATGCAAAATCTCTATTAATTGCCTCCAATTCTAAAACTTCATCATATGGAACATTTGCTTCTGCTAGCAAAACATTCATGTGCCCTGGCATCCTTCCAGCTACAGGGTGGATTGCATATCTAACATTTACCTCTTTTTTCTTTAAAATATCGCACATTTCTTTTAAAGCATGTTGAGCTTGAGCAACAGCCATTCCATATCCTGGAACTATTACTACTGATTCTGCATTTTGCATCATAAAAGCAGCGTCATTAGCATCACCACTTTTAACTGGTCGTTGTTCAGTTATTTTATTACCTTTTACTACTAAATCTTCACCTCCAAAACCTCCTAAAATTACACTTATAAATGATCTATTCATTCCTTTACACATTACATAACTAAGTATTGCACCAGATGATCCAACTAATGCTCCTGTTATAATCAATAAATTATTGGATAGAGTAAATCCAATACCACAAGCAGCCCATCCTGAGTAAGAATTTAACATGGAGACAACAACTGGCATATCAGCTGCTCCAATTGGGATAATAATTAAAAAACCAATGATAAAAGCAAGAATCGTTAACCCCCAAAAAAAGTTTTGAGTTTGATTTAAACTAAATAAAATAACAACAGATATCAAAACTATTCCAAGAAAAGCGTTTAAAAAATGTTGGAATTTAAAAGTAATGGGATTGCCAGACATAATTCCTTGTAACTTTCCAAATGCAATTATTGAGCCAGAAAAAGTTATTGCTCCTATAGCTGAACCTAAGCTCATTTCAATTAGACTTGCAATTGGAATACTTCCTGAATCGCCAATTCCATATGCACTAGGATTATGAAAAGCTGCACCTGCTACCATAACTGCTGCCAAACCAACTAAACTATGAAATGCCGCTATTAATTGTGGAAGAGCAGTCATTTGAATTTTTAAAGCAATAGAAGTTCCGATAGCACCACCAATTAAAATACCGAGAACAATCAAAACATAACTTTCTATTACAGGAAGAAGCAATGTTGTAACAATTGCTATTATCATTCCTGAAATACCATAAATATTTCCTCTTCTAGCAGTCTCCGGGGATGATAATCCTCTAAGAGCTAAAATAAAAAAAACTCCAGAAGTTAAATATGCAAATATCGAATAATTTTCCATTTATTTCTTTTTCTTTTTAAACATTTGCAACATTCTTTGAGTTACAATAAAGCCACCAAAAATATTAACTGCGGCAAGCATTACAGCAATAAAACCCATTATTTTTGAAATACCAAAAAGTGCTGGTCCAACTGCAATAAGAGCGCCTACAATTATGACACTAGATATTGCATTTGTTACTGACATCAATGGAGAATGTAAAGCAGGGGTAACACTCCATATTACGTAATATCCTACAAAAATAGCTAAAATAAATACTGTTAATTCCTGTAATAAATGTTCCATAGTTTATAAATTCATTAATTTTCCTTGGTGGGAAATTAAAGTTTTTGCAATAATTTCATCTTCTAAATTTATTCTTATTTTTTTACTTTCGTTATCTACTAAAATTTTAATAAAGTTAAAAACATTTTTTGAAAACAAGGTACTAGAATCTCCAGGAATCCTACTCGGATAGTTTGAGTATCCAATAATTTTTACACCTTTATGTTTAATTATTTTATCAGCACTTGATAATTCAGCATTTCCTCCTGTTTCAACTGCAAGATCAACGATTACAGATTCTATTTTCATTTTTTCTATAATTTTTTTTGAGATTAATCTAGGTGCTGGTTTATTAGGTATCAAAGCAGTACAAATAATTATATCATTTTGAGGAATAGCATCTTCTAAAACTTTTTCTTGTTTTTTTTTATAACTTGTACTCATTTCTTTTGCATAACCACCTTTGGTTTGATTTTTTTTTAAAACTTTTTCATCAGAAACAATAAACTTAGCTCCTAAACTTTCCACTTCTTCTTTTGCTGCTAATCTTACATCATAAGCAGATACAACTGCTCCTAAACGTTTTGCTGTTGCAATAGCTTGAAGTCCTGCAACTCCGGCTCCTAAAACTAAAACTTTTGCAGGTGTAACAGTACCGGCTGCAGTCATCATCATGGGGAAACTTTTTGTGTAGATGTATGCAGCATCTAGAACTGCTTTATATCCTGATAAATTACTTTGGGATGATAAAACATCTTTGTCTTGAGCTCTAGTTATTCTAGGAATATTTTCTAATGCGAAGGCAGAAATTTTTTTTTTGTTATACAAATTGTTTTCAGAAGAGTTTTTTTTTGGTGATAAAAGTCCCAATAAAATTGCACCAATTTTCATTTCTTTAATTATATTAAGACCCGGTTTCTGAACTTTTATAATAATATCGCTTTCTTTAATTGATTTTTTTACATTCTGAGTAATATTTGCATTTTGTTTTTTATAATCTTCATTTAAAAACCCAGAATTAATCCCTGCGTCCTTCTCAATTGTAACTTTAAATCCAAAATCAAAATATTTATTTATTTCGTCAGGTACTAAAGCAACCCTTTTTTCATTTTCAATTGTTTCTTTTAAAACTAAAAGATTTATCATAATAATAAAATAAAAGAATATTTATAATCGTAAAAATAATATGAAAATAAAGAAAAAATTTGACTATGCAATAGTTTGTATTATTTTTTTATTGGGCATTATTATAGGTTATAGTCCAAATTTTAGCAAAACAAAAACCTTCAGTAGAATACATGCGCCTATAGGTATAGAATTAAGACTACGCTTATCCTTCTTAGAAAATGCAATTCATTATGAATTATCTATTAATGATTTTGATAAAAAAAAAATAGAAAAATACAAATTTCCATATACAAATAGAATTCCTATTGGAATTATTAAAGATACTTTATCTGCTCAACATTCTATAACTCTATTACTTCAGGATAAATCTCAAATTGCTGTTTTATATAAAAAAGATATACCTATAAATTTTTTTTTAGCTCATTACTGTGGATGCTCAATTTTTATGCGTGGAAGAATTGAAGAAACAGAAGTATCTAATTTGAAAGGGTTATGGAAAAATACTAACCAGTTTATGATCCCTAGTAGTTTTCTTTATGATAGATCTATAATGTTTACAAAAAAAATATCTTTTTAAGTTTTATAAATCATAGGACCTAATGCCTGTTTTCCAAATATGTGTACATGAAAATGTGGAACTTCTTGTCCAGCGTTAACCCCGTGATTTGCTAATATTCTATATCCTTCATCAACTAACTTTTGTTCATCCGCAACTTTTCCAATAGTTTTTATAAAACCTTCAATTTCATCTTTAGATGCTTTTTTAGAAAAATCTGCAAATGAAATATATTTTCCTTTAGGTATAACTAATATATGTATTTTTGCTTGTGGGTTTATGTCGTGGAAAGCAAGTGCATACTCATTTTCATAAACTATTTTACAAGGAATTTCTTTTCTTAAAATTTTTGCAAAAATATTGTTATTGTCATATGTCATATTTTTTTTTTTATTTTTGGATTTTTCATCCTTTTATATAATTCATTCCAAATTTCATTAGGACTTATTCCAAGTTTTGCCCACATAACCATTAAATGATAAAGTAAATCACAACTTTCCTGGACAGCTAATTTTTTGTTTCCTTGCACAGCTTCTATTATTGTTTCTGCAGTTTCTTCTGAAACCTTTTGAGCTATTTTATTCATACCTTTTTTAAATAAAAAAGATGTATAAGATCCTTTTTTTTTTGTTTTTTTTCTTTCTTTTATAATAGAAAAAAGAATATCAATTATTTCTCCAGTATTTTTTTTTTTTATTTTCATTTAGATTCTAACAGCTATTCCTTTTTGTCTCATTTTATTTTTTACTTGCCTTAAAGTATACTTTCCATAATGAAAAATTGAAGCTGCCAAAACAGCTGATGCCTTTCCAATTTTTATTCCATCAATAAAATGTTGTATATTTCCTACCCCTCCTGATGCAATTACTGGAATATTGACACTATTAGATATTTTTTTTGTTAATTCTAAATCAAACCCTAATTTTGTACCATCTTTATCCATAGAAGTTAAAAGTATTTCACCAGCCCCGAAATTTTCCATTTTTTTTGCCCATTTAATTGCATCAATTCCTGTTTTTTTTCTACCGCCATGGGTGTAAATTTCCCACTTATTTTTTTTAATTTGTTTTGCATCTATTGCAACAACAATACATTGATTTCCAAATTTACTTGATGATTTTTTTATAAGTTTTGGATCTTTTATTGCAGCCGTATTAATTGATACTTTATCAGCTCCACATAAAAGTAATTTACGTATATCTTTAACTGACCTTACCCCACCTCCAACTGTTAATGGCATAAAACATTTTTGGGCAGTTTTTTTTACAACATTATAAAGAATATTTCTTTTATCACTACTAGCAGTAATATCTAAAAAACATAATTCATCTGCACCTTGCTTGTCATAAATTTGTGCTTGCTTAACTGGATCACCAGCGTATTTTAAATTTTTAAACTTGGTTCCTTTAACTACTTTTCCGTCTTTAACATCTAAACAAGGTATAACTCTAATTTTTAACATATCAATTTATTTCAAATATTTTGTTTGCTTCTATAATATCTATCTTTCCCTCATATATGGCTCTTCCACAAATTACTCCTTCAATTCCTTTTATTTCATTATTTTTTAAAGTTTGCAAATCCTTCAAACTTGTTACTCCACCTGAAGCAATAATAGGTTTTTTAAAAATATTTGTATTATTTATAATAAAATTTAAATCGATCCCTTTCATCGCACCATCCTTTTTTATATTTGTACAAACAAAAGAAGCAATATCTAAATTCCTAAAATCTTTTGCAATATCTAAGGCGCTTATATTAGTTTTTTTTACCCACCCTTCAATTGCCAATTTATCATCTATTAAGTCTATTCCTAAAACAATTTTTCCAGGATATTTTTTAATAACTTCTTTAACTAAGTTAGGATTATTTACTATCAATGAGCTAACAACTAATCTTTCTATTCCAATTTCAAACCATTTATCAATTGTTTTTATATTTCTAATTCCTCCTCCTAATTGAATTTTTATATTAACTGATGATATTATTTTCTTAATTATTTTTTGATTAACACAGCGACCTTTAATTGCTCCATCAAGATCTACAATATGAATCCATTTGCATCCTTTTGATTCAAAAAATTTAGCTTGATCTACAGGATCTTTATTGAAAACTGTAGCTTCTTCCATTTTCCCTTGAACTAATCTAACACAAGAACCATTTTTAATATCTATTGCAGGAAATAAAATCATATTAATAATTCCAAGAAACAAAATTTTTTAAAATTTCTAAACCAACCATCTGACTTTTTTCCGGATGAAATTGCATCCCTATTATATTTTCTTTTCCAACTATAGCCGTAATATTTTGTTGATAATTACATATGGCTAAAATATTTTTTTTTTCCTTGCAAACAAAATTATAACTATGAACAAAATATGATTCAAATTTTTTTCTTTTTAAAATTGGATGTTTAGAAATAATTTCTACAGTATTCCATCCCATATGAGGTATTTTTATTTTTTTATTTTTTTTTATTTTTATAACTTTTCCTGTAATCCAACCTAATCCTTTATGATTGCCTTTTTCTTTTCCTTCAGTAGCTAAAAGCTGCATGCCAACACATATACCTAGAAATGGTTTTTTTTTTTCTAATACAACTTCATTTAAAATATCTATCATACCAGGAATAGAATTAAGCCCTTTCATACAATCAGCAAATGCCCCGACACCAGGTAAAATTATTTTGTCAACTTTTAGTAAATCTTTAGAATTAGAAATTATGGAAATTTTTTTCTTAGAATTACTTACTAATTCTAAAGCTTTATAAGCTGACTGTATATTTCCAGACCCATAATCTATTAAAGCAATTTTCACTTTTTTTTATAATTTACCTTTTGTTGAAGGAACTTTTCCTTTTTCTCTAAGATCAACAGATATTGCTTCTCTTAAAGATCTTGCAAGTCCTTTATAACATGTTTCAATTATGTGATGATTATTATCACCATATAAATTTTCTACATGTAAAGTTAATCCTGCAGCTTGAGAAAAAGCTTGGAACCATTCTTTAAATAATTCGCTATCCATTTTTCCTACTTGCTTATTTGTAAATTTAACTTTCCAAATCAAATAAGGTCTATTAGATAAATCAATACTAACTCTAGTTAGAGTCTCATCCATTGGTATAAAAAAATTACCATAACGTTTAATAGATTTTTTGTTTCCCAAAGCTTTACATATGGCTTCACCTAAAACAATTCCTGTATCTTCTGTTGTATGATGATCGTCAATTTTTAAATCACCTTTTGCTTTTAAATTAATATCTATAAGGCTATGTTTAGAAAGTTGTTCTAACATATGATCAAGAAAACCTATGCCGGTTGAAATGCAAAATTTACCCTTTCCATCAAGGTTTATTTCAGCTGAAATACTTGTTTCACTGGTTTTTCTATTAATTTTTGATTTTCTCATTTTATTTTTAATCTGCAGTCTTACATTTCAGGAAAAATACATTATTTATCCAATAGTAACAAATATTAATAAATTGTAATGATAAAAGAAAATTCAAATAATAATATACACGGAACTACTATTTTAGCTGTAAGAAGAAAAAATAATGTTGTAATTGCAGGCGATGGTCAGGTAAGTTTAGGAAATACAGTTATGAAATCAAATGCTGTAAAAGTTCGAAGATTAGGAAATAACAAAGTTATAGCTGGGTTTGCTGGAGCTACTGCTGACGCTTTTACCCTTTTTGAAAGATTAGAAGGTAAATTAGAAAAACATCAAAACCAACTGACAAGAGCGTGTGTTGAATTAGCTAAAGATTGGAGAACAGATAAATATTTAAGAAGATTAGAAGCAATGATGGCAGTTGCTGATAAATCAGTGTCATTAATTGTATCTGGTACAGGAGATGTAGTAGAACCCGAAGATGGTTTAATAGGAATAGGAAGTGGTGGAGTTTATGCTTTAGCGGCTGCAAGAGCTCTTATGGAACAAGAAAAATTAGGTGCTGAAGAAATTGCAAAAAAAGCAATGAAAATAGCATCTGGTATTTGTATTTTTACTAATTCAAACATTACTATTGAAAAATTATAAATTATGGACGACACAGTAAAAAAAAATTTTATAAATAAAGAAAAAATAGAAGAAAAAAAAAATTATACTCCAAAAGAAATAGTAAAGGAGTTGGACAGATATATCATTGGTCAAAATGATGCAAAAAAAGCAGTGGCGCTTGCCTTAAGAAATCGATGGAGAAGACAAAGAGTTCCTGAAGATTTAAGGGAAGAAATTTTACCAAAAAATATTTTAATGATTGGCCCAACTGGGGTCGGAAAAACTGAAATATCAAGAAGATTAGCTAAACTTGCAGAGGCCCCGTTTTTAAAGGTAGAAGCAACAAAATTTACTGAGGTTGGTTATGTAGGAAGAGATGTAGAGCAAATTGTTAGGGATCTAATACAAATTTCTATTACAATGACCCAAGATAAATTAAGAAATAAAGTTAAATTACAAGCACAACATAATGCTGAGGAAAGAGTTTTAAATGCTCTAGTTGGTAAAAATGCAAGCCTAGAAACTAGATCTAAATTTAGAGCTCAACTCAGAAGTGGGAAATTAAATAAGAAAATTATTGAAATTGACATTGTTCAGAATTCAGGAGGAGGAATGCCTGCTCTTGATATTCCTGGTATGCCTGGGAGTCAAGTTGGAATGATAAATTTAAATGAAATACTTGGTAAAGGGATGGGCCAAAAAAAGAAAAAGAAAAAAATGACAATTGAAAAAGTTTATAAGCCATTAATGGAAGAGGAATCTGATAAATTAATAGATCAAGAAAAAATAATTTCAAATGCAAAAAAAGATGTAGAAGAAAATGGAATTGTATTTTTAGACGAAATGGATAAAATTTGTGCACGAACAGAAAGGATAGGGGGAGATGTAAGTAGAGAAGGTGTACAAAGAGATTTATTACCAATAATTGAAGGCACCACTGTATCAACCAAATATGGGACTATTAAAACTGATCATATTTTATTTATAGCTTCTGGGTCATTTCATTTATCAAAACCTTCAGATTTACTTCCTGAATTACAAGGAAGATTACCTATAAGAGTTGAGTTAGACGCATTAACAAAAGATGATTTTGTTAAAATTTTAAATGAACCTGAAAATAGTTTAATAAAACAATATAAAGCTCTTTTAAAAACAGAAAAAGTTGATTTAGATTTCGGAAAAGATTCAATTGATGAAATTGCAAAACTAGCAACAGAAATAAATTCAAATGTTGAAAACATTGGTGCAAGAAGACTTCACACTGTATTAGAAAAATTAGTTGAAAATATCAGCTATAACGCAACAGAGAATAAAGGAAAAAAATTTAAAATTACACCTAAGCAAGTAAAAGATGAAGTTGGAAAACTTGCAAAAAATATTGATCTAAGTAAATTTATTTTGTAAAAAATCTTTCTAAAATTTTCTTAAAAGAATATATATTGCTCCACTACCGCCGTGTTTTTTTGATGCAGAATTAACAGCTAATATTTTACTACGAAGATTTTTAGCATTTAACCAGGAAATAATATTATTTTTTATGACACCATCCCCTTCTTTTCCTTTTCCAGTAATAACTAAAACTAATCTTTTGCTATTTTCTATTGATTTATTTATAAAATCTTCTACTAAGCTATTTGCTTCTACTTCGTTAAAACCATGAAGATCTAGTTTATCTTCAATAAAAACATTTCCTTTATTAAAATTTCTGATATTTTTTTTACTTAACGCTACTCCTTGTCCAAGTTTTAGCTTTTTAAGCTTTCTAGCTTTATTTTCAAATTTTCTGTTTTTTAAAACAATTGTCTTTTTAGTTCTTTTTGAAGATTTATTTAAATTTTTGGTAAAAAGTTCCCATAAAATTTTATCTTCTTCTGATAAATTTTCTTTTTCTTTTTTTTTTTTATCAAGCTTTTGTTGCAACAAGTTTCCAATTTGGATTAGAAGATTTCATATCTTTTGAAAATGTCCAATAATTTGTATGATTTTCTATAAACTCACCGTCGCCCTTAAGAATTTTTCCTTTTTTATTTTTTAACAAATTTACTTGTTCAGAAACAAATTTTACAATTATATCTGCTATAGTAGATTTAATATTAATTTTTTCTATATTTACACTCTTTATAGAAATTAATGTATGTTCTAAAATGAGTTTTTTTTTTACTCTAGATTTTATTTCTTTTGAAAAAATAGAAAAAACATTGATATTTAATAAATTTTTAATCTTATTAATTTCACCTTTTGCATAAGATTCAATAATTGTTTGAAATGCAATTTTAGCACCTGATAAAAAATTTTTTAGCGAAAAATTTTGATCAAAATGATAAATTTTTTCTAATGCTGTATCCTTGTTTAAATTTCCTTCTTTTTTAAAAGAAGATTTACTGTGAGATTTATTTTTTATAGATTGTTTTTCATCTAGAAATTTTTTTTTATCACCACTTAATGCCGTGTCATGATACATAAAAATATCTTTTGATTTTTTTTCATTACCGGTTCTTCTACCTAATACACTTCTTAATCTAATAATTAAAAAAGCCGCGAGTAATATAAAAAAAATTAAATCGGGTGATAATGAAATATTCATAAATACATTTATACTTTAATTTGGTTTTAAAGTAAACTGAATGAATAATTTAATTATTTTTTTCAATAAACAAAGATGTTTTTTTTATTATTTATAGCAATACCACTTATAGAAGTAATACTATTCATCACAATTGGAAAATATATAGGCTTATGGAATACAATTTTTATAATAATATTAACAGCTATTATTGGAGCAATATTAGTTAAAAGCCAAGGTATTTCTATTTTAAACAAGGCATTAGAGGAAGTCAGATTAAATAAAGTACCTATACAATCTATATTTGAAGGAATTGTTATTTTTATTGCAGGAGCTTTTTTACTAACTCCAGGATTTTTAACTGATACACTTGGATGTGTTTTATTAATTCCAAAAACTAGAAATTTAGTTATTATTTATATAACTTCATATTTAAAAAAAAAAACAATGTATAAAAAAAAAACTACATATTATTCAAATAAGGGAAACAAAGAAAATAAAATTTTTGAGGGTAAATTTGAAGAAGTTGAAGATACCGAGAAAAGAAAAAAGTAGATTTTTTTAACTCTATGATTAATATGCATAACCAATACAAAAATGGCTAAAAAAGTAGAAAAAAAACCCGGTTTTGTTCCTGAAAATGCTCCCCCAGGACTTTTTATAAATGCACAATATTTAAAAGATTTGTCCTTTGAAAATCCAAATCCGTTAGACGCTTATAAAAATAATGAAAAACCTGACATTCAGGTTAATGTAAACACTTCAGTTAAAAAATTACCTGACAACGCTTTTGAGGTTACTTTAGTTATCAAAACTGAAGCAAAAAAAAAAGACAAAATTGCTTTTATTGCTGAAGTTAGCTATTCAGGAATATTTACACTAAATAAAGTTCCGCAAGAGCATGAAAAACCACTTCTTCTAATTGAAGCTCCAAGAATGTTATTTCCTTTTGCAAGAAATGTTTTAGCTGAAACTACAAGAGATGGGGGTTATCCTCCTCTTATGTTAAATCCAATTGATTTTGCTTCTTTATTTCATAAACAAGCTGAAAAACAAAAAGCTGAAATTCAAAAAAAAGAAAAAAATTAATTTGCATAATAAATACCTATCCTAAAGTATTTACATTTTGGATATATTCAAAATAGGTCTGATAAATTTTTTTTAAACTTTACAATTATAAATAGGAATATTTGACATATATTTTTTTAATTTTTTAGTAATAATATTTTCTAATTTATTTTCTATTTTTTTATTATAAGAATAAATACCATTTCTATTTTCAAAGGGTAGTGAGGTAATTCTTTTATTTGGGTTTTCTTTAATCATTTTCTTGAACATTTTCTTTGGAAATCTCATCATTCCAAAACTTATAGAATGCATACTTTTTTCTGGAATGTTTGATGCTATATTTTTAAAAAGATTTTCGTAAATTTTAGCGAAATTACACGCAGGTACAATAGGATCAAATCTTAATCCTAACTTCCATCCTGCGTCTGCTAATTTTTTCATAACAATTATTCTTTTTTTTACTGAAGGAACTTTATGTTCAATTAATTTTGAAATGTTATCTGGTGTAAAACTAAAAGCAACAATACAATTATCTATTGGTTTATATTTTAATATTTCATGTATTTGCACACTTTTCGTTCTAAGTTCCAAAATAGCATTTTTATTTCTTTTAAAAATTGGAAAGAAAGACTTAATAAAACCTGTTATTCCATCAAATGCCAATGAATCACAATCATAACCAGAAAAAAAATAAGATTTTTCAAAGCAATTCTGTTTGATCTTTTTTTCTATTTCTATAAAAAAATCTTCATAGTTTACGAATAAAAGATAATGGGCAGACATATGTTTTCCTTGAAGAAAGCAATATTCACAATCATAAATACAATTTAACATATGGGAAAAATAGTAATTTTTTTTTCCTCCGATACTAAATGATTTGGGAATATCGTGAATTTTTTTTCCTACCTTTTTTGCTAATATAAGCGCAGGTTTTTTTTTTTGAATCTTGAAATTTTGTGATTTGATATTGAAAATTTCACCATAATGATCGCAATAAACTATATCTACATTTTTTTTAAATTTTGTCAAAATTTGTTCAGTTCTATGATGTCGTCTTATTTGATTTTCAATATATATAGTTTGAATCATTAGATTTTTAAAAATTCATTTACCAGTTTATTTATTACAGACGTTTTAGAATAGATCCAATTTCCTATTTTTTTTGATGAAATATTTAATATAGAACTATCTTTGTTATCCGAAACTATTTTTATACATTGAACCTTCTCCGGACCTACAAAATTCCTTGCACCTTTGAAAAAACCTGCTGCTTCCATATCATAAAGGTGATCGGTTGTATATCTAATTTTTGGAAATGCTACAGTTATTAAAGGTTTTTTTTTTATTTTTGTTTTCCAAAGTAAACTAGGATACCAACTATATTTGTTCTTATTATCTGTTATTTTTGAAATCAATATAATTTCTCCTAATTTATAATTTTTATGACCAGCTATTCCTACATTTAAAAAAAAAGAATTGTTATTTGTCTTTTCAGCAAGATATGTTGTTGCTTTTTCTGCCCTTTTTTTTCCTATACCAGAAATTATTAAATTAATTTTTTTTTTTTTATTTGAATAAAATTTTTTTGAATTTTTTTTTAAATCCCAATAATTTATTAATGGTGTTGCTTCCCTTTTCATAGCAACGACAATATTTATTTCATTTGTTTTATGCATACTTTTTTATTTTGTTTTCATAATAAGCAATCTCATTTATTTTTTTTCTTTTTTTTAAACCTTGAAGATATATATTAATTTTTTCTTTTAAAAATTTTTTAGCTATAATTTTTTTTTTTTTACTTAAAGAATTCTTTTTAATTAAGTTTTCTATAGACATAATTCTAAAACGGTCCATTCCCCAATATTTCTTAGATAATTGGTTTAAATGACCGCCATATTTTATAGTAAGTTTTTCATCTAAATATAAAACTGGAAATTTAGCTGTTATTCTAAGCCAAAAGTCATAATCCTCACAAACAGATAATTTTTCATTAAATAACCCTACCTTATTAAAAACATCTTTATGAATAATTACACTAGACGGGGATATTCTGCATAAATCTAAACATTTATCAAAAATAAGTCCTCCATATTTTTTATGTTTTTTATGTTGATTAATTCTAACTCCTTTTCTTATCCAAATTTCGTCAGTATGACAAATTTTATATTTAGGATTTTTAACTAAATAATTTATTTGCTTTTCTAACTTTTTTGGATGCCATCTGTCATCTGAATCTAAAAAAGCTATCCAATTATTAGAAGATATTTTTATCCCTTTATTCCTAGCTGAACTAACCCCTTTATTAAATTGTTTATATATTTTTATACCTGGATATTTTTTTTTTATATATTCTATACTTTTATCACTTGAACCATCGTCAATAATGATTAATTCTAGATTTTGATAAGTTTGATTTAAAACACTATCAATTGCATGTATTAAAAATAATTTTCTGTTATAGGTTGGAATAATTATAGAAACATTAAACATCTCTTAAATACTATGAACAAATTTAATTTATTATATTCTTTTTTTATTTTTTTGTGTTTTCTATTCTCAAACATAAACATTGTTAGTGCTGATTATAAAACTAAAAAAGAAAAAAAAGGATTTAAAGAAATAGATTTAAACGGTGACAAAAAAATCAGTTATTATGAATTTCAACAAATTAGACAAAAACGGTTTGACCGGTTAGATTTAAATAATGATAAAATTATTACACAAAGGGAATTTGAATCTAGAAATAAGAAATTTTTTTTAGAAATTGATAAAAACAAAGACAAATATTTAACAAAAAATGAAATGTTTAAAAAAAGAAAAAAAATGAGAAATATTCTTGAATAATAATTACTTAATTTTATTTTTTTTTATTTCAATATATAAGTCATGGCATATTTACTATTTTATGAATTTGTAAACTAACATTCCATTTTTTATTTTTATTACAAAAATCATAAGTTTTCTTTATATTATTTTTAAGATTCGGTCCATCCATAGGTTGTAAAAAAAAATATTTAAAATTTAAATTTTCTAAACTTTTAGGGGTTATTTTTTTTTGAGGAAAAATTAATTTTAATTCATCTCCTTTTTTTAAAACAAAATTATTTTCATGTTTAGGACTTACGCAAACCCAATCAACCTCACAGGGCAAATTCATTGTTCCATTAGTTTCAATACCTATTTCAAAGTTTGATAGTTTTAAAAAACTTATTAATTTTTTGTCTAATTGTAATAACGGTTCTCCTCCAGTAAATACAACGTAAGGTTTATTTTTGTTATTTTTATTTTTCCATAAAGAAATTATTTTTCTTCCCAATTTTTTTTCACTAAAAAATTTTCCACCATTTATTCCGTTCGTACCAATAAAGTCAGTATCACAAAAATTACATTCTGCTTTTTTTCTGTCTTTCTCTTTACCAGACCACAAATTGCAACCAGAAAATCTGCAAAATATGCTTGGTCTTCCTGTGTATGCTCCTTCTCCTTGAAAGGTATAATATATTTCTTTTACGCTATACATAAATTTAATTGTTTACACCTATATAATTTATTTTATTTTCATAATTCTCTGATCTTTTTTATTTTTTTTATAAAACAATATTAAATCTTATTTTCTAAATTGCCAAATCGGATCGTCAATTTCTGCCGCTTTAAAACCTCTATCTCTTAAAACACATGCATGACATTTGCCACAGCCTCCTTTTATTCCATCATAGCAAGTGTGTGTTTCTTTAAAAATTTTGTTAAATTCTTCCATATTTTTGGAATTTTTTACAGCTATTTGGATACTTTTTTTTTTTGTCAATTTCATTAAAGGTGTTTTAATTTTAATATATTTTTTTGACCCTGATATTCCCAAACCTAAAGAATTTTCCATACTATCAATAAAAACTTTTCTGCAGTCTGGGTATCCTCCATAGTCCTCTTCACAAACTCCTGTATAAATTATTTTACATTTATGTAGAACTGCTCTATTGCTCGCAATAGCTAAAAACAGTATATTTCTTGAAGGAACAAATGTAGGCTCTACTCCTTTTGGAATTTCATTTGATGAATTATATTTTTCTAGTTTTTTTCTCTTGTTCAGCAAAGGCGATGAGCTTTTTAAAATATAAGGTATCTTTATTATTTCATAAGTTTTAAATTTTAACAATTTAGCTATTTTTACAGCAGATTTAATTTCAACTTTATGTTTTTGGCCGTAATCAAAAGTAATACTATGCAACTCTTTACACTCCTTTCTGGCAATTAGAGCTGTAGTTGTAGAATCCTGTCCGCCTGATAAAACAACTAATCCTTTATTTTTCATCAACCTTTTTAAAATTAAGAGAAGCAGAATTAATACAATAGCGAAGACCTGTTGGTTTAGGCCCGTCAGAAAAAAGATGTCCTAAATGTGCGTCACAATTTGTGCATGTTACTTCTGTTCTTTGCATGTTGTTTGATAAATCTTCTATTTCTTTAATATTATTTTTTTTAATTGGCATAAAAAAACTAGGCCATCCAGTTCCTGAATCAAATTTCGTATCAGATGAAAAAAGTTCAGTTTCACAGCAGATACATTTATAAATTCCTTTATCTTTTAAATTCAAGTATTCGCCACTAAAAGGTGCTTCGGTTCCTTTTTTCCTACAAATATTATGTTGTTTAGATGTTAATTTTTTTATATTCATCCCAATATTTAATTAAAATTGAAGATTAATATATTATAATAGCAAATGAGTTTTTTCTTTGTTATAAAAATAGTATGTATTCAATATTAGCAGACATAGTTGTATACATTCACTTTGGGTTTGTTTTTTTTGTTATTTTTGGTGGGTTTATTTATTATTTATGGAGTAATTGCCCTTATTTACATTTACCTGCAGTCTTTTGGGGTTTGTGGATTGAATTAAGTGGTTCAGTTTGTCCCTTAACACCAATTGAAAACTGGTTAATTGAACACAGTGGCGGGGTTAGTTATAGATCTAGTTTTATAGAACAACATATAACCCAATTTTTATATCCAACCGATTTAGATCAAAATATTAAATATTATTTAGCAGCTGGATTAATTGTTATTAATTTAATTATTTATATTCATATCATGAGAAAAAAAAGCCGAAGAAAAAACATGAGTGTTCATGATAGGATTAATCAAAGAGCTCTGGAACAAGAAAAAAAATCTTTTTTTTAATTTTCTTTAAAAAAATAATTATGTTGGTATCCAAAATATTTACTTGAAACTTCTGGTATCCATTTTTTAAAATTCTTAATTCTATTTTCACTTGAAGGATGTGTGCTCATAAATTCAGGGGGACTACCGCCTTTTTTTTTTGTATAATCTCTCATTCTTTCCCACAATTTAATTGTTTCATTAGGATCATATCCAGCAATTGTCATAAAAACTAATCCTAAATAATCTGATTCAGCTTCTTGTTTTCTTCCAAAAGGCAAAAAAATTCCATATGATCTCAATAAATTATAAGTTGTTTTAACCCCTCCTTGAAGTGTTGTACCGGTTGCTGTTTGTGCTACAGAAGTTGCAACATCTAATAATAAAGCCTGGCTCATTCTTTCATTACCGTGCCTTCCTACAACATGGGCCATTTCATGCGCCATTATTGTAGCAATTCCGTTTTCATTTTCTGCAATATCAAGCATTTTTGTATAAAATGTTATTTTTCCACCTGGCATTGCCCATGCATTTACTTGATCACTTTCAACTAAATTTATTTCCCAACTAATTTTTTTTGTTGGATCTGGTTTGTTTTCTAAAATAAAATATTGGTGAATTGCTTCTTTCATATTTCTAGCTATAGTTTGAATTTCTTTATTTTGAGAATTATTTTTACTTACTACATTTGAGTTATTTAGAAATTGTTTATAAGCAATTTCGCTTTGCTTATTAATATAACTATCTGGTAAAAGTATTAATTGTTTACGTTCACTTACGGGCACAGTTTCACAACTAAATAAAAAAAGAAAAAATAAAATATTAAAAATTTTTTTCACAATAATATTATAAGATATAAAATAAATGAATTTAAAAATATTTAATACTTTATCAAAAAAATTAGAAATTTTTGTACCTTTAAATGAAACAATAAAAGTTTATGCATGCGGTCCAACTGTATATAATCATCCTCATATAGGAAATGCAAGACCAGCAATAGTTGCTGATATTCTATTAAGAGTTCTAAGAAACCTTTTTAAAAAAGTTGTTTATGTAAGAAATATTACTGATATTGATGATAAAATTAATACTAAAGCTAAAGAAGAAAATGTATCAATTGAAATAATTTCTTCAAAATATACAAAAATATATAACGAAAATATGCGCGCTTTAAATGTTTTGCCTCCTGATATTGAACCAACTGTAACCCAAAATATTCATTCAATTATAAAAATGATTTCTACACTCCTAGAAAAAAAAAAGGCATATGCAGCTGAAAACCATGTATTATTTCATGTTCCATCATTTAAAGATTACGGAAATTTATCTAAAAGAAAAAAAGATGAAATGTTAGAAGGAGCAAGAGTTGAAGTAGCACCTTATAAAAAAGATCCTATGGATTTTGTTTTATGGAAACCTTCATCAAAAGATCAGCCAGGTTGGGATAGTACTTGGGGCCGGGGAAGGCCTGGTTGGCATATAGAATGTTCTAGTATGATCAAAGCTTATCTAGGAGAAACTATAGATATACATTTAGGAGGTAACGATTTAATTTTTCCTCATCATGAAAATGAAATTGCTCAAAGCAACTGTGCTCATAACGGAAAACCTTTAAGTAAATATTGGGTACACAATGGATTTGTTTCAATGGATAAAGAAAAAATGTCTAAATCTGTTGGTAATGTTGTTTTAATTAATGATGTATTAAAAAACTATACTGGTGAAACTATTAGACTTGCTATGCTTACAACTCATTACAAACAACCTCTAGACTGGAATGAAAAAATTCTTATTCAGGCAAATAAAAATCTAGAAAATCTTTATGATATAATTGATGATAAAAAAAAATTTAATAACGTTGAACCCCCAAAAAAATTTTTTGAGGTACTTTTAAACAATTTAAATACGCCTGAAGCGTTAAAAGAATTATATAAATTATCAAAAAATAAAGATGCAAAAGATCAATTAAAATCTGCGGCAAATTATTTAGGAATATTACAACTAACAAAAACACAATGGATGAGTCAAAGGAAAAAATTAAAAAATATAGATCAAAAAAAAATAGAAAAATTAATAGCTAATAGAAATAAAGCAAGAAAAGAAAAGAAATTTGCTGAAGCAGATAAAATAAGGAATGAATTGGCTTTAGATAATATTATTCTAGAAGATTATCCTTTCGGAACTAAATGGAGAATTAATAATTAAATTATGAAATCGTTAATCATTATATTTTTGTTATTAGTTATAGTCCTATTATTTTATTTAATAATCAAAAAGAAAGAAAGAAAAGAAAAAATTATAGATGCGGATTTTGAAGAATTAGATGAAGATGATAAAAAATAAGTACGGCGGTTTCGCTTGCTAATACATTAAAATTATTTATATTTTTAAAAAATTAATGAAAAAAAAATTTTTATTCTTTATTTTTATATTTTTTTTTATAAAACCTTTATTAGCTCATCATAAAGTCTATGGGGCACGTATTAATAAAGGTGATCGTGAAATTTCATGGAGAGGTCATGTTGATTATGACAACAGAAGTAATAAAAATAAAGCACACATCCATGTTGCAGAATATGAATACGCGTGGACTGGTAATTGGCAATCAGAAATAGAATTTTTTATGCGTGATACATATGAAAACAATTTTCGCTGGTATAAAACAGAATTTCAAAATCAATTAGAACTCCTAGAAAGAGACACGTGGGCTGCTGCTTTGTATTTTTCATATAACTGGGTTAGAGAAAAAGGAGATGCATCAGAGATTGAATATAAATTATTGCTCGAAAAAGATCTTTTTGGCGCTAGAAATATAATAAATTTTACATTTGAAAATGAATTCGGAAGCAAAGCAAAAGGAAGTACATCATTTAAGATATCCTATCTTACAATGTATAAAAATCCGGTTTATAAAGGAATAAAAATAGGTTTTGGAGGAATATCAAATTTAGGGCAATTAGATAATTTTAATTCACCAGGAAGGCAAAAACACCAGATTGGGCCAGGTTTTAAAAAATCATTTCATCTAACTAATGAAATGGAATATAATATTTTTATTGGGCCATTAATAGGCTTAACTAACGCAAGCGCAGATAATACATTAATGTGGAATATAGAACTAGAATTTTAATTAAACTATGAAAATAAAAGCATATGAGTTAAAAGATTTAGTTGAAAAAAAAAAATATTCTAGTTATTTAATTTACGGTCAAAATAAAGGATTAGTCAGAGAAAAAAGTCAAATAATCATAGACTCTTATAAAAGTAACGAAACAGAAATTATAAGATTTGAAAATGATGAATTAAGTTCTGAACCTGAAAAACTAATTAATGAATTCAATACATTTTCTCTTACTGCTGAAAATAAAGTTCTTCATATTTTAAATACAAAAGATAATTTGACTGAAATAATTGCCAATACAATTAATAATCAAGATTCAACCAATCTAATAGTTTTTGAATCTGGTGAATTAACTCCGAAATCTAAACTGAGAAAATTTTTTGAAAAAGAAAAATATCTTGCAGTATTAGCCTGCTACTTTGAGACCGATCAAGATGTTAGAGATTTAATAGAAACTACTTTCAAAAAAGAAAATATTCCGATAAGTAGAGATGTAAATTTATTAATCACAAGTCATTTAGGAAAAGAAAGACATATAATTAAAAACGAACTAGAAAAAATTATTTTATATCTAAAAGATAAAAAGGAATTTAAAGCTAGAGATATTTTAAAATGTCTCAGCCAAAATGAAGATTTTGGTTTTGATGATTTAAATTATAATCTTTGTGATGGCAATGTTGTTAAACTTGACAAAATCATTAATCAATTATACCTGGAAGGAATTAATCCTGTTGCACTACTTAGATCGGTTGGTAAATACTTTCAAAAAATTTTATTTGTTAACCAAAAAATAGATTCTGGATTAAATCTTAATGAATCCATTGCCCAATTAAAACCACCTATTTTTTTCCTTTATATAAATCAATTTAGAAATCAAGTTATAAAATGGAAAACTACTCTTTGCTATAAAGTAATAAAAAGAATTATGGAAACAGAAGAATTGTGTAAATCGAATTCAAAAATTTCTAAAATTATATGTTGGAGAACTTTAAGAAATATATCTTCTATAAAATATAACTAAGTATTAGCTTGTTAATTTTTTTATTATGTTTTCTCTTTGATCAATGGTTCTATATTCTATTTTAATATTCCCTTTATTGCTTTTGTCATTAATTGTTAATTTAACCCCTAGCTTTAAACTTAATTCTTTTTCTAAAATAACTGTATCTGCGTCTTTTTCTTTAATTATTTTTTCACTAACAGAGTTTTTTGTTTTTTTATTTAAATCTCCTTTATTAAATAAACTTTCTACGTATCTAACAGATAAGCCTTCTTTTACAATGCGCCTTGTTAGTTGTACTGCTCCAACATAACCAACTAAGCATCTTGCGTGGCCTAAAGATAATTTTCCATCTAAAATATATTTTTTTATTTCCATTGGTAAGGATATTAATCTAAGCAAATTTGCTATATGACTTCTGCTTTTTGATACAATTTTTGCTAATTCTTCCTGTGTGTAATTAAATTCGTTCATTAATCGACTATATCCCTCAGCTTCTTCAATAGAAGTTAGATCTTCTCTTTGTATATTTTCAATTAACCCAGATTCAAACGCTTTTCTATCATCAAAATCTGATACAATAGCAGGGATTTGATCTATACCAGCTAATTTACAAGCTTTTAGTCTTCTTTCTCCCGCAACTAATTCGAAATTTTTTTTACCTTTTCTAACAATTATAGGTTGTATTAATCCAATTTTAGTAATTGATTGTGATAATTCTTCTAATTTTTCAGTATCAAATTTTTTTCTTGCTTGAAATTTACTTAAACTTATTTCATTAATAAAAATTAAATTTTTACCACTAGGTTCTTGTTTTAAATCTAAATCCCTAATATCTACATCTAGTAGTGCTGAAAGTCCTTTCCCTAACCTTTTTTTTTTCACCATTAAATATTATTCGTTAACAACTTTCTTTTTTTCTTGTTTTAAAAATTCCCTAGCTAATCCTAAATATGCTTTTGATCCTTTACATTTAGAATCATAAATCAAAACAGGTTTTCCAAAACTTGGTGCTTCTGAAACACGTACATTTCTTGGTATAACAGTTTTATAGACTTTATTTCCAAAAAAACCTTTAATATCTGATTTTACTTGATTTGTAAGAGAATTTCTATTATCGACCATTGTTAAAACCAATCCTTGTATAGTTAAATCAGGATTATATGTTTTTTTAACTCTATTAATAGTATGTACAAGATGACTTAATCCTTCTAAAGAATAGAACTCACATTGCATAGGTACTATAATAGAACCAGCTGCTGTAAAAGCATTAACTGTAAGTATTCCAAGTGCTGGTGGGCAATCAATTAATATATATTCGAATTTATGTTTTATTTTATTGATTGCATTTTTTAAACGTACTTCTCTTTCTTCCTGCCTAGCAAGTTCTACTTCAGCCCCTGATAACTCAAGTGTCGAAGGAATTAATTTTAATCTTTGAATATTTGTTTTATAAATTGCATCAAATATTTTTGAAGAATCGTGTAAAACATCGTAAATATCATTTCTATCTTTACTTTGTTTAAAGCCAACTCCTGTAGATGCATTCCCTTGAGGGTCTAAGTCAATTAATAATACTTTTTTCTTTACTGAAACTAAAGCTGTTGCAAGATTAACAGCTGTAGTTGTTTTTCCAACTCCTCCTTTTTGATTAGCTATTGCAATTACTTTAGGGTCATTTATTTTTGACATTACACATAATTATATTGCATTAATTCAAATAAAAATTATTTTTTTTTTATATTTTTTATTAATAAAATTTTTCCGTTTTCATTAGTAATGCTTTTTATAAATCTGATCTGAAAAATAAATTTTTTTTCTGCTATTTCTAACTCTTTAAATACTGTTTTTCCTTTTAAAAAAACACAATACATTCCTTTTTTATAAAATTTAATGGCATATTTTAATAATTTATCAAGAGAAGTAACGGCTCTAGCTGATATATAATCAAAATTCTTAATTATTTTTAAGTTTTCTATTCTTGAATGATGTATAGAAATATTTTTCATACCAATAATCTTCTTTACTTCATTTAAAAAATTACATTTTTTTTTATTTGCTTCAACGAGATCAAAATTATTATTGGAACAAATAGCACAAACAATTGCAGGAAAACCAGCGCCGCTTCCAATATCTAATATTCTTTTCTTGTTACCAATTAATTTAAGAATTTGATAAGAATCCAAAAAATGCCTTTCCCAAATAGATTCAAATGAATATTGGCTAATAAGATTAAACTTTTTTTGCCATATTTTAATTAAATAAAGATATTTTTTTAATTTTTCTAATTTTTCGTCGTTTATATTGGTTTCTTCTTTAAAATTTTTATAATTTAAATTGCACACTTATTTTTTTTGGAATAATTAGTTGTTTTTTTATTAATAAACCTAAGAATATTTATTACTGCAGCTGGCGTAACTCCGGATATTCTCGTTATTTCTCCTAAATTTTTTGGTTTTATATAATTTAATTTATCTAAAACTTCGATAGTTAAATTTGGTATTTTATTATAATTTAAATTTTGTGGTATTTTTAATTCTTCGTCTCTTTTTAAGTCACTTATATCTTTTGACTGCCTTTCTACATAGCCTTTATATACAGATTTTGTTTCTAGTTCCTCAAAAATATCATTTGGTATTTTCTTTATCATAGGCCAAATTTTTTCTAATTTTTTTCTGTCAATATTTTTAAATACTAAAAGTTCAAATATATTTCTTTTTTTTCCATCTAAATTGATTTTTATACCATACTTTAGTAAATTATTTGGTGAAAATGTTAATTTTTTGTACTTTTTAACAATTTTTTTCAACAAAAGTTGCTTTTTATTAAATTTATTATATCTTTTGTTTGAAACACACCCAATTAAAATACCTTTTGGTGTTAACCTTAAATCAGCATTATCTGAACGTAGTAAAAGTCTATATTCAGCTCTACTCGTAAACATTCTATAAGGTTCTGTTACCCCTTTATTAACTAGATCATCAATTAAAACACCTATATATGCTTCAGACCTTGATAAAATAAATTCATCTTTTTTTAAAACTTTTAATGCAGCATTTATTCCTGCAATTATTCCTTGTGCAGCGGCTTCTTCATAACCCGTTGTTCCATTAATTTGTCCTGCTAAGTACAAATTATTGATTTTGTTAACTTCTAAAGTATTTGATAATTGTAATGGATCTACATAATCATATTCGATAGCATATCCGTATTGTAAAATTTTTGCATTTTCTAACCCATGAATTGATTGAACAAATTTCTTTTGAATATTTTCTGGAAGTGATGTTGAAATGCCATTTGGATATATAACATTAGAATTTAAGCCTTCAGGTTCTAAAAATATTTGATGCTTACTTCTATCTTTAAACTTAACAATTTTATCTTCAATTGATGGGCAATATCTTGGTCCTTTGCTTTGTATTTGTCCCGAGTAAATAGATGATTTTTCAATATTTTTTTTTATTATTTTATGAGTTTTTTTATTTGTATATGTAATAAAACATGGAATTTGTTTATTTTTAATAATTTTATTCATAAAAGAAAATGGCACAATTTTTTTATCACTATCTTGTCTATTTAATTTTTTAAAATTTATGGATTTTTTAGCAATTCGTGGTGGTGTTCCTGTCTTCATTCTATCTAAATTAAGTTCAAATTTTTTAAAAGTTTGTGAAAGGCCATGTGTTGCTTTTTCTCCAACTCTACCTGCTGATATTTTTTTTTTTCCTATATGAATCAATCCATTTAAAAATGTTCCTGTAGTAAGAACTACTGTTTCACATGAAACAATTTTGTGTTTTGATAAAACTACTCCAGTAACACATTTGTTATTAATATTTAAGTCAACTACCTCATCTTCTATTATTTTTAAATTCTTTTCTTTTTTTAAGAGTTTATTAATTGCATTTTTATATAATTTTCTATCTGCCTGTACTCTTAAACCTCTTACTGCAGGCCCTTTTGAAGCATTTAACATTCTAAACTGAATTCCAGAAGCATCTGTGGCTTTAGCAATAATCCCGTCTAAAGCATCAATTTCTCTAACTAAATGTCCTTTACCAAGACCGCCCATAGAAGGATTGCACGACATTTCACCAATTTTATCTTTATTATTAGTTATTAATAAAGTTGGACAACCCATTCTTGAAGAGGCTGCTGCTGCCTCACAACCTGCGTGCCCGCCTCCAACTATAATTACGTCATATGTTTCACGTGAAACATTTTTTTTTTTTATTTTTGAGTTCTTTTTAAGATTGCACATCCTACAGCTGCTCCTTTATATGCTTCTGTGTAACAAATTTCAATAGTATTCCTGTTTAAAATTTCACCATGTATGTATCCTTTACTTTCAGGTGAAACCCAATAAAAATTTTTGTTATTTGATCTAATTGTACCTAAAAAATTTTTTTCCCCTCCGTAATATTTAAAATTACCTTTAAATATTCTTTCATTTTGTTCAAATATACTTATTTTTTTATTCCATGTTCTATAACCTTTTTCTGTAGAATAACTTTTATTTGTGCCTTCCCAGACACCTATAAGATTTACTATGTATCTTGCTTTGATTTGATTTGTATAGCTAATAACACAAAAAAAAATAATTAGTATTAATAAAATTTTTTTCATTTTATTTTCCTATACAAAAATCTTTAAAAACTATATCTAACATTTTTTCTACTTCATATTTTCCAGTTACATTACCTAATTCATTTATTGATAACCTAAGATCTTCAGCATTCAATTCTGGATTTTTTTTTTTATTAATTTTTTTTAAATAATAAAGGGATTTTTTTAAACTTATCCTATGTCTTGCTCTAGTTAAAACAGGTTCACCAATAAAAACATTTTTATATGTATTTTTAATATATTTTTCCACATCACTTAATAAATTATTGACTCCAGTTCCCTTTTTAGCTGAGATTAATGATATTTTTTTAAGTTTTTTTTTATTTAGATATTTGATTTTAGCGTTTATTTTTCCTGTATTTAATAAATCTATTTTATTTAAAATAATTATTGTTTTCTTACATATTGAATCAAGAATTTCATTGTCAAAGTTTTTTGTAGCATCTAAAACTAATAATTTTACATTACAATTTTTAATTTTTTTTAAAGATTTTAAAACACCTAGTTTTTCAACATTATTTCTTGGATTATTTTTTAAACCTGCTGTGTCAGATAATATTATAGGTATATTTGATAAATTAATTTTTGTTTCAATTATATCCCTCGTAGTGCCAGATGTTGTAGATACAATTGCTATATCTTTTTTTGCAATCTGATTTAAAAGTGAAGACTTTCCAACATTTGGTCTCCCAACTATTGTAACTTCAATTCCTTCTCTAATAATATCTCCTCTTTTATTATCAGATAAAAAAGACTCTATTTCTTTAATTAAATTAATAACTTGGTTGATAACCTTATTGTCTGTATTTATTGGTATTTCATCTTCAGGAAAATCTATTTGGCCTTCATAATGTGCTAATAGTTTTAAAATCTTATTATTCCATTTTTTAAAAATAATACTTAAG
>Ga0315338_1000642_pt1 | contig 68149 bp, 72 predicted proteins | sample ASW8metaG_FD_204518 | JGI IMG/M metagenome (GOLD analysis project Ga0315338, IMG submission 204518) | Ammonia-oxidizing marine archaeal communities from Monterey Bay, California, United States - ASW #8 | ecosystem: Environmental > Aquatic > Marine > Coastal | place: USA: California | collected...
GTCTGACACCAGTCCCAACTCAGGTGGGACTGGTGTCAGACCCCAGGTGTCTCAAGTGGGCTAGATGATGCGGAAGCCGCGGGATTGGGCGAGGGCCATGACGGCGGCGGGGCGACTCGGGGCGATCAAGAGCGACCGGACGTCGCGATCGTCGGTTTCCTTGCGGCCGGACACCATCGGCAACGTGACCGGGGCACCGAGCTTCAGCTCGAGCGCGAGGCCCAGTGCGGCGCTCGTCATGTCGTCGGCGGTCGTGTCGATGGGTGCCGGAGCGAGGCCGGCGATCTCCTTCGACTGGAAGAGCACCGGTTCTCGCATCACGGTCAGGTCGTGGACGACGAACCCGTTCGGGACGAAGACGATGAACCGGTTGGTGAGTTGGTGAAGCGCTCGGCCGGCGAGGAAGGCCAAGGGCCAACCGATCGCGGTGAGCACGGCTCCCGCCAGGACCTTCTTGTCAGCCAGGAGCAGTGGTCCGGCAGACAGCCCGGCGACGACGACTGCCCACGTGGGAACGACGAGGCCGAGCAGCACCGGGCCGGGGGGCCGGAGGGCGAACCGTCGCTCCTCGCCGTAGCTGGCGCCGTCGATGAAGCGGTCGGCGAACGTCGGAGCGAGCACGACCGCGGCCGCCACAATGGCACTGACCACACCGATCATGGCCAACGTCGTGTCGTCGGTCTCGATCGCCGCCCACAGGGCCGCCGGTAGCGCCGCGGTCACCCCGATGCGGCTGATCGTGAGGGTGATGGGCCGAGGAAGGGTGAGTGCGATGAGAACCTCGAGCCAGCCGATCCAGAGCACCCAGGTGCCCGCGCTACGAAAGAGCTGACGCGCCGGATCGAGGGCATCGCCGAGCAGCGGGCCGAGCGTGAAGGGTTGGACGACCCAGACCACGAGGGCGAGCCATGCGTTGAGCTTCTCGGGCTCTCGCCGGAGGCGTTCGATCATCGCCGCAACGCTCTCACACGGCCCTGCCTGCTGCCCACCCGCGTTGCTAGGGTCACGGCCGATGGCTGACAAGACTCCCGCCGAGAAGATCGCCGCCCTCCGCGCGGTGATCGATCGCCACGCCGAGGCGTACTACGAGAACGACGCGGCCGAGATTCCCGACGCCGACTACGACCGCATGCTGCGAGAGCTTCTCGACCTCGAGACGGCGCACCCTGAGTTCGCGGCTCCCGACTCGCCCACGAAGCGAGTCGGCGGAGGCATCAACACGGCCTTTGCCCCCGTCACCCATGAGGTGCGGATGATGTCGCTCCACAATGCGTTCGATCTCGACGAGTTGAAGGCGTGGAGCGAACGAGTCGAGCGCCGCCTCGAAGACACGGCCGTGCCGGCGTATTCGGTGGAGCTGAAGTTCGACGGTCTCGCGATCTCGCTGCGCTACGAGAACGGCACGCTCGTGCAGGGGGCGACCCGGGGCGATGGTGCGGTCGGGGAGGACGTGACGCACAACGTCCGCACGATCGCCGACATCCCCGACACGCTGCCGCCGGGCGCACCTCCGATCCTCGAGGTTCGTGGCGAGGTCTACATGCGGTTGTCGAGCTTCGCCGCGCTCAACGCCCGTCAAGTCGCCGAAGCGGAGGCGGCCGGCAAGGAACCGAAGCTCTATGTGAATCCTCGAAACACTGCCGCGGGCTCCCTGCGGCAGATCGATGCGGGGACCACAGCCGATCGCGAGTTGTCGTTCTTCTGCTACCAGCTGGGCCTGGTCGAAGGCGGTCCCGAGCTGGAGACGCACACCGCCACGCTGGAATGGCTCGGGTCGCTCGGCTTCCCCGTCAACGAACACACGGTCACCCGCACGACGATCGAAGAAGTCGGTGACCGGGTCCACGAACTGAACAGCAGCCGCCACGATCTCGACTACGAGTTCGACGGCGTGGTCGTGAAGGTCGACGATCTTCGGCTTCAGGCCGAACTCGGCGCCGACGCAAAGGCACCTCGCTGGGCCATCGCCTACAAGCTGCCGCCGGAGGAACGAACCACGACGCTGCTCGACATCGAAGTATCGATCGGGCCGAGCGGGCAGGCGACCCCGTTCGCGGTTTTGGATCCCGTGTTCGTGGGCGGCGTCACCGTGGGCACGGCCACCCTGCACAACCAGGATCAGGTGGCGGCGAAGGACGTGCGGCCCGGCGACACGGTCATCGTGCGCCGCGCTGGTGACGTCATCCCCGAGGTTGCCGGACCCGTCCTCTCAGAGCGCGATCCGAAGTCGAAGCCGTGGGTGTTCCCGACCCACTGTCCTGTATGCGGCGAGCCGCTCGTTCGGCCCGAGGGGGTTGCCGCGACGCATTGCGTCAACTTCCACTGCGCCCGTCAGGTGCGGGGGCGCATCGAACACTGGGCCGGGCGCACGGCGATGGACATCGAGTTCCTCGGCGAGAAGAACGTCGACCGATTCGTCGGCGCCGGACTTCTCACCGATGTGAGCGACCTCTACACGCTCGACTTCGACGCGATTCTGGAGATGGACGGCTTCAAACAGAAGTCGGTCGACAATCTTCGTCAGGCCATCGAGATCTCGAAGGAGAAGCCGCTCGGCAACCTGCTCTTCGGCCTTCGGATTCCTGAGATCGGCCAGGTGAACGCACAGACGCTCGCCGCATCGTTCGGCACCATGGAGCGGATCGTGGAGGCGACGGTCGACGAGATCGCGGCTGTCGACGGGTTCGGATTGGTGATCGCGGAAGCGGTGCATGCCTGGTTCGCTCAGGACGCAGCCCGCGCGCTCGTGGCTCGCCTCGCCGACGCCGGTCTGACCATGGAAGCCGCAACGGTCGACGACTCGCTCGAGAAAACCCTCGACGGTCAGGCCGTGGTGGTGAGCGGAAGCCTCGCGGCGTTCACCCGAGACGGGGCCAAGGAAGCGATCGTTGCCCGTGGAGGCAAGTCGCCCGGATCGGTCTCGAAGAAGACACTCGCGCTCGTGATCGGCAGCGATCCGGGCGCATCGAAGGTCACCAAGGCCGAGGACGCGGGTGTGCCCGTTATCGATGAAGATGCCTTCGTCACCCTGCTCGAAACCGGAAATCTGCCCGACGCACCTGCGAAAGAGAACGAATGAGCTACACCACCTCCGTCAAGGAGTTCAGCGATGCCTGCAACGATGGGAACAACCCGTCATCGCCGCGCCTCATGGACGACGCTGCGGTCGAGTTCATCGCCGAGATGGTCAACGACGAGCTGCAGGAGCTCCGCGAGGCGACCGACGTCGCCGAGCAGGCCGACGCACTCGTGGATGCGATCTACTACATCTGCGACACGGCGGTTCGCCATGGGATGAACCTCGATCGCGTCTTCGACATCGTCCATGGCGCCAATATGCAGAAGGTCGTTGACGGACGGGTCATCCGGCGCGACGACGGGAAGATCATGAAGCCGGAGGGGTGGCAGGATCCCGCGCCGCTGTTGCTGGCCGAGATGCACCACCAGGAGACCGACGGCAGCTGGCAAACAGGAGCGGGAACATGATCGAAGCAATCTGTTGGGACGTCGGCGGCGTGTTCTCGGGCCGGCCCGTCGACGCGATGGCCAGCATCGGAGCCGAGTACGACCTCGATCCCGATGACCTGTTCGCCGCGGTGTTCGGGCCCTATCACCTCGACGGTGACCACCACTGGCACCGCCTCGAGCGCGGAGAGATCGCCCTGAAAGAGGCCTGGAGTGAAGTGGCCGCGGCAGTGGCGGCATTCGGGATCGAGCTCAGCCTGATGGAGCTGTTCCGTCGTTTCGGCGAGGACCCTCACGACCGATCGGTGGTCATCGAGACCGTCCGTGACCTTCATGCCAAGGGCATCGCGATGGGCGTCGTGACGAACAACATCAAGGAGTTCTCCGAAGGCGAGGACGGCGGAGGTTGGCGCAAGATCGTGCCGATGGATCTCATGAGCGTGGTGATCGACTCGTCCGCGGTCGGAATGCGAAAGCCGGATCACGCGATCTACCACCACACGCTCGCCGAGCTGGGCGTCGACGCGACGAACGCGGTGTTCATCGACGACATGGCGTCGAACGTCAACGCGGCGATCGAGGTCGGCATGCACGGCATCGTCGTCGGCGGCGATCCGGCTCCGGCGATGGCCGAACTGCGGGCCTTGGTCGATCAACTCAGTTGACGGTGAACGCCCACTCCACGTCGTAGAGCTCGCCCGGTCGCCGGATGTCTTCGATGATCACGTGCACACAGTTGTTGTCGGGTGACAGCGCGGTGACGGGCTTGCCCTCGTCGGGTTGATACACGTAGAGGTTGACGCCGTCGGTCGGGCGAACGAAGTCGACCAGCTCGACCGGGGCGGAGCAGCGAGCGTCAGGCGAGATCGTGAATGACCGCACCACGAATCCGGGTTCGAGATCGATGCCGACCTGCTGTTGCTGGAGAACCTCGTCGTCTCGTTCGGGAATGAGCGCCTCGACGCCAGGTATCCGCAGGGCGGCGTCGGGCGAGTCGGAACGACCGATCAGGCCGGCGCCGACGAACATACCGATGCCGGCGAGGAGCAATGTGGCGAAGATCAGGTATTGCTTTCGGCCCATGACCTGATCCTGCCAGATGGCGGAGTGGAATCACGGGCCGGGGAGCCACCGTCCGTGGTCAAGCTGCTTGTACGTTGTGGGCGATGGCCACCCACGACTCCGACGCCGAGATCGGCCGCGTTCTCGGCGGGCGCTACCGCATCATCGCTCCGATCGGTGTGGGCGCGTCTGCGAGGGTGTTCCTGGCCGACGACATCACGCTGCGTCGCCGGGTCGCCGTCAAGGTTCTGCACGAGGCATTGGCCGCGGATGACAGCTTCCTGCGCCGCTTCCGAGCCGAGGCGCAATCGGCTGCCTCGTTGAACCATCCGCATGTGCTCGGGGTCTACGACTGGGGCCACGACGACGTTCCTTACCTGGTCAGCGAGTATCTGGGTGGCGGCAGCCTCCGGTCGATGCTCGACGCGGGCAATCAGCTCACGGTGTCGCAAGGGTTGTTGGTCGGCCTCGAAGCCGCCCGCGGCCTCGAGTACGCCCACGGCGAAGGCCTGGTCCACCGCGACATCAAGCCCGCCAACCTCCTCTTCGGCGAGGGTGGCCGGCTGCGTATCGCCGATTTCGGACTTGCGCGTGCGCTGGCCGAGGCCGGTTGGACCGAACCCGACGGATCCATGGTCGGCACGGTCCGCTATGCAGCCCCCGAACAGGCCCGAGGGGAGAGAGTGGGTCCGGCGGCCGACGTCTATGCGTTGGCGCTCCTCATCAACGAGGCGGTCACGGGCGAGCTGCCCTTCACTGCTGACACCACGATTGCCACCCTGATGGCACGGGCCGAGACACCCTTCGAGCCGCATCCCGATCTTGGCCCGCTCGGCGCAACCCTCCGCAAGGCCGGCGTGCTCGACCCCGCCGAGCGGCCGACAGCCGGGGAGTTCGTTAGCGGCTTCATGGCCGCGGCCGAGGATCTGCCTCGGCCGGGAATGCTGCCCCTCGTCGGGCCCGTCATCGACGAAGCCGCCGGCGACCACACGCAACTCGTCCCTGACTTGCCGGGCGCGAGGGCGTCCACTCCCGGCATCGCCGCGCCCGCGGAAGCCGATGAGTCGGCCCGACGCTGGCCCTGGTTCGCGCTGGCCGTGCTCGCACTGGTCGCCGCCGTCGTCGGCGGCGTGCTCGCGTTCCAGAACAGCCAACCGGTGACCCACGCGGTGCCCGATCTGGTCGGTGGCACCGTGGAAGAAGCGGCCGACGCCGCCACGGAGAACGGCTGGGTCCTCAGCCTCAGAGACGGGCGTCGGGATGGCACCGTCCTCGGCGAGGTGCTCTTCATCGACCCGGAAGCGGGAACCGAGCTCGAAGAAGGCGAATTCCTCGTGGTCGAGGTGTCGAAGGGTGAGGTTCTCATCCTCGTGCCGAACCTCGTCGGTCAGACGCTCGAAGATGCCGAAGCTCGGCTCGATGCCGCGCGGTTGACGGTCGGCGACATCGATCGTCAGGAGAGCGAGACGATCCCGGCCGGAAGTGTGATCGATGTGCTGCTCGCGCCGGGCCAGACCGAGGCCGAGCCGGGTGAAGCGATCGACCTGTTGGTGTCAGAGGGCCCGATGTCTCGCACCGTCCCCGACGTGCCCGAGTCGCTCGACGCCGAGGATGCCCGCGAGCGTCTCCTCAACCTTCGACTGGTGCCGGCGGAACGGCTCGAGTACTCCGATGACGTCCCCGAGGGATCGGTGATCAGCTTCGAACCACAGACCGGCGCCGACGTCGACGTCGATGCGGTGATCACCATGTTGATCTCGCGTGGACCCGAACCGATCGAGGTGCCGGAGTTGGTCGGGAGTGACGTCTCGGAAGCCGATCAGATCCTGCGAGATCTCGGGTTCGTCGTGGTGGAGATCCGCGGGAACACGGCGCTGCCGGTGTTGTTCACGACGCCCCGGGCGGGAGAAGCCCATTTGCCGGGCACGGAGATCATCGTCTTCACCGAGCCGCCCAGCTAGTCGGCTACTCCTTCGCCGTCACCTCGTCGATACGGCGGACGACCTCTCGAGCGAGTTCGCCGCTGTCGGAATCCTCGGCCGGCGGCGTGGCCATTCCGGCCAGGCCGAGAACCTTCGATGAGTCACCGGTGAGCTTCACCTGCCCTCCCAACAACGCGCCGAGGACGGCCTGCGGGTCGCGCTCGACGAACATCTGGCGGGCCAATTCGTACGACAGCTCGATGGCGAAGTCGCTCTCGTCGAGGTGGCCGTGGTCGAGGGAGAGCGCACCGCCGGTCGTGTCGATGTGGCCGTGCACGTGGGGTTCGTCGAACGGGGCGGCGGTGATCGTGACGTTGGCACGGATCAGAATCTCGGTCGTGCCGACGCGATCTCGGTATTCGTCTCGGATCACCGACACGGCGACGATCCATTCGGGGCTGAGAAAGGGGTGGGCGCTCACGATCGGCACCATAACCGGCCGCAGCGTCTGCGCTCCGGCCGCGTATCCTTCGTCTCCATGTCTGAACGAATCACCCGAGACGACGTCGAGCACGTCGCCCGGCTGGCCCGCCTTGATCTGACCGGCGAAGAGATCGATCTCTTCACCGGCCAACTGGGCGACATCCTCGAGCACGCCGCCGACATCGAGGCGCTCGACGTGGGCGACATTCCGCCGACGTCGCACCCTTTGCCGATCGTCAATGTGTTGCGCGAGGACGAGATCGTTCCATCGGTCGATCGCGACGAGGTACTGGCGCAGGCTCCGTCGGCCGAGTCCGGCCAGTTCCGAGTGCCGCCCGTCCTGGGGGAAGAGCCGTGAGCGCGATCGAGATCGCCGCCGCCGTCCGCGCGGGCGAGCGCTCCGCTGTCGAGGTGCTCGACGAGTATCTGGCACGGATTGCCGAACGCGACGGAGAGATCCATGCGTTCAACCTCGTCACCTCCGACGAGGCGCGAGCGCAGGCGGAAGCGGTCGACGCGGCCGTCGCCGCGGGCGATGATCCCGGTGCTCTCGCCGGCGTGCCGCTCGCCTTGAAGGACAACATGTGCACGAGGGGCATTCCGACGACGTGTTCGTCGAAGATCCTCGACGGTTGGCGTCCGCCCTACGACGCGACGGTTGTGAACCGTCTCCGTGAAGCGGGAGCAGTGGCGGTCGGAAAGACCAACCTCGACGAGTTCGCGATGGGCTCCTCCACCGAGAACTCCGCTTTCGGACCGACGCACAACCCGCTCGACACCTCGCGCGTACCCGGCGGTTCGAGCGGCGGATCCGCGGCATCGATCGCGGCCGACTTTGCGGCCCTGGCCATCGGCAGCGACACCGGTGGTTCGATTCGTCAACCCGCCGCTTTCTGCGGTGTGGTCGGCATGAAGCCGACCTACGGCGCGGTCAGCCGCTACGGCCTGATTGCCTTCGCGTCCTCGCTGGATCAGATCGGTCCGTTCGCCGCGAACGTCGCCGATGCGGCCGCGTTGTTCGACATCATCGCCGGCCACGACCCCCTCGATTCCACCTCCATCGCCGACTTCCGTCCCGACGCGTCGGCGTCGCTCGATCGCGGAGTCGACGGCCTTCGGGTCGGGGTCGTCCGCGAACTCTCCGGCGGTGAGGGTTCGGTCGAAGGGCTCTCGCCCGACGTGATCGCCCGCACCAACGAGGCGGTGGCGGCACTCGAAGCCGCCGGCGCAACGATCGAGGAGATCTCGGTCCCCTCGTCCACGCTCGGCTTGAGTGCGTACTACCTGGTCGCACCGGCCGAGGCGTCGAGCAACCTCGCTCGCTACGACGGTGTCCGCTACGGGATGCGAGTCGACGCCCCGACCACCGGTGAGATGAACACCGCCAGCCGCACTGCGGGCTTCGGTCCCGAGGTCAAGCGTCGCATCATGCTCGGCACCTACGCGCTGTCGGCGGGCTACTACGACGCCTTCTACGGCAAGGCACTCAAGGTCCGCACGATGATGATGCGCGAGTTCGCGGCGGCCTACGAGAAGGTCGACGTGCTCATCAGCCCGACTGCACCAACGACCGCGTTCCCCTTGGGCGAGCGCACCGCCGACCCGATGACCATGTACGTCAACGATGTGTGCACGATTCCTTCGAACCTGACCGGACATCCGGCGATCTCGGTGCCGTTCGGTCTGGGCGACGACGGTATGCCGGTGGGTGTGCAGGTGCTCGCCCCCGCCCTCGGCGACGATCTCACCTTCCAAGTAGCAGCCGTTCTCGAGGCTGCCGGAGGTGCCCGATGACCGACTTCTTCGCTGACGCGGCCACGGAGGCGACGCCGATCGAGCCGACGCTGCCCGACGGATGGGAACTCATCGTCGGACTCGAGGTCCACGTCGAACTGGATACGGCCACCAAGCTGTTCTGTGGCTGCGCGAACCAGTTCGGCTCCGAACCGAACACCAATGTGTGCCCGACTTGCCTCGGCCTTCCCGGTTCGTTGCCGGTGATGAACGAGCGTGCCGTCCACATGGCGATGACCCTCGGCCGCGCCCTCGGTTGCGAGGTCAACCGCTCCGTCATGGCGAGGAAGAACTACTTCTACCCCGACATGCCGAAGGACTTTCAGACCACCCAATACGACCAGCCCACGAATTCCGACGGTCGCATGGTGCTCAACGACGGTTTCGTCGTCGGAATCGAGCGGGCCCACATCGAGGAAGACACGGGCAAGTCCACGCACGTGGGTGGCGGCGGTCGCATCAACGACGCGCTGTATTCACTCGTGGACTACAACCGCGCCGGCGTGCCTCTGGTCGAGATCGTGAGTCGTCCCGACATCCGCACCATCGATCACGCCAAGGCCTACGTGGAAGAACTCCGCGGCATTCTGCTGGCCACCGGTGTGTCCGACGCGCGCATGGAAGAAGGCTCGATGCGGGTCGACGCCAACGTCTCGGTTCGTTCCCATGGCTCAGGTGAGCTCCGCACTCGTTGCGAGATCAAGAACATCAACTCGGTCCGTTCGCTCGGTCGAGCGATCGAGTTCGAGGCGCAGCGCCACATCGATCTCTGGACCAACGGCGATGCGCCGAACCAGGAGACCCGCCACTGGGATGAAGAGGGTGGACGAACACGCTCCGGCCGTTCGAAGGAGGATGCCGACGACTATCGGTACTTCCAGGAACCCGACCTCGTGCCACTCGAACCCAGCGCGGACACCATCGCGGCCATCGACGCGGCGCTGCCGCCCCTGCCCTCCGCCCGGCGCGCCGCGCTGTCGGAGACGACCGGGGCCGATGCCGCGACCATCGGAATCCTCGTGGAGCGCGGGCAGGACGCGCTGGCGCTCGCGGCCATCGCCGACGGAGCCGAGGCCGAGAAGGTCGTCACCCGGCTGGTCAACGACCTCGCCGTCGACGACTGGTCGAAGGTGACCGCTCCGGCGTTTGCCGCCCTCATCAGCATGGAGTCGACGGGCGACCTGAGTGCCACACAGGCCAAGCAGATCCTGGGCGATCTGGCCGAGAAGGGCGGCGACCCGGCTGCCCACGCGGCCGCTCGCGGTTTCGAGGCGATGGACACCGACGAGCTCGAGACCCTCGTCGACCGGTTGATCGCCGATCACCCCGACGAGTGGTCACGCTTCAGCAGTGGCGACGACGGCGACAAGAAGAAGATGCAGGGGTTCTTCACCGGCCAGATCATGAAGGCCACCCAGGGACAGGCCGACGGCAAAGCGGTGGCCCAGCTTCTCTCGCAGAAGTCCTCGTAGCCGGCGAGGCGGCGAGGCGCTACCGGCGAGTCGCTCCCGTGACCTGCCAGGCGGCACCTCGGAAGCGAGCGAGGAGCGTGATGGCTCTCGTGATGATCCAGGCGTGGAGGGCCAGCCACAGCCAGCCGATGCCGGCGTCGAGTTGGAGCACGAGGACGGCGCCGCCGATCAGCACGAGGGCCGCGCCGCACATCGCCCACGCGAGGTAGCGGAGGTCGCCCGCCCCGATCAGGACCCCGTCGAGGGCGAATACCACTCCGGCGATCGGCTGCGAGACCGCCACGTGGATGAGGAGGAACGACGCGAGCCCGATGACGGCTGCGTCCTCGGTGAAGACGTGGGGGAGTAGCGGCGAGGTGGCGAGCAGCACGGTGCCGAGGCCGAGTCCGGCGACGATTCCCCACTGCGTCATCCGCTTCCCCAGGGCTCTCGCCCGACCGGGGCTCCCGGCGCCCAACTCGCGACCGATCATCGCCTGCGCGGCGATCGCGATCGCATCCAGGGTCAACGCCAACAGGTTCCAGATCTCGAAGGCGATCTGGTGAGCGGCGAGGTCGTCGTCGCCGATCCGAGCCGCCACGGCCAGCGTGATCGTCAGGCTGCCGCGAAGGGCGGCGGTGCGAAGAAAGAGATCGAATCCGTCGCCCGCGAGTTCCCGGATCATCGCGAGATCGGGCCGCAGGGTGACGTGGTGTTCGGAGACGGCCCGGCGGATCCACCAGACGAAGAGTCCGGCGGCCACCCACTGGGCAACAACGGTCGTGAGGGCCGATGCGCCGATGCCCTGATCGAAGCCGTAGATCAGGACCAGTTCGAGCACGAGGTTCAGAAGGGCGGTCGCCAGCGCGACGTAGAAGGGCCGGGAAGTGTCCTGAAGCCCGCGGAGGTAGCCGACGCCGGCGAGGCTGATCAACATCGCCGGCACACCGAACATCGAGATCCGCAGGTACACCTCGGCGTTGGCGGCGACCTCGCCCTCGCCGCCGAGCAGGCCGATGAGGGCCGGGCCGAAGACGAGGCCGGCAACCAGTAGGCCGACACCGACCAAGGCCGCAAGCCAGAGCGACTGGACCGCCTGATGCGCCGCTCGACGATGCTCGCCCGCTCCCAGCAGTCTCGCCACCGCGGACGTCGTGCCGTAGGCGAGGAAGATGAAGACGGCGTGGCCGATGAGCAGCAGCGACGAGGCCAGCGCGAGACCGCCGAGCTGTGGCGTGCCCAGCCGACCGACGACAGCAGTGTCGGCGAGGATGTAGAGCGGCTCGGCAATCAGCGCACCGAGCGCAGGAAAGGCGAGTCGCAGGATCTCTCGGTCGTCGCCCGTCCAGCGGGGTCGACGCGTCGAGATCATGGGGTCGCAGGGTATTGCCGTCTCGTCGATAGCGGTGTTGTGACCACTAGCGTGACGCAGATCACTGTGAACTCCCCTGTGTGCACGAGAATGCAACTGCCGTGACCAAGACGACCGCTGAGCCCGCCGTGCAGGAAGAGTCCACGCGTGGATGGCGCGCGCCGGTCCTCGTTGTGCTGGTGGTGTCCGTCGCCGTGAATGCGCTGCTCGTGGGCCTGCTGTGGGCGAATGTCGATACCTCGAGCGACACGAAGGTGCAGTCGGCGGCCGGAGCGATCGCCATCAAGGTCGTCGACGACACGATCAGCGACGAGGTCGTGGACGAGGTTGAGGATGCCGCCGAGGTTGAGGACGCGGCCGAGGTTGAGGATGCGACCGAGGTCGACGTTGTGGAGCCGCTGACTCGGGTGCTGGTCGCGGGCGACTCGGTTGCGTCGCAGATCGGGTGGGCGCTGCAGTTGTGGAGCGAGGCCAACCCCGGACACTTCGTGGTCTTCAACGAGAGCCATATCGGCTGCGGGGTGGTGCGATACGGCGAGAAGCGGGTCGACGGTGAGTCCGGACCGGTCGGCGACGTCTGCTCGAACTGGAACGACCCGGTGGCACTTCACGAGGCCGCGCTGCCCGAGATCGTGTCCTGGCCGACGACGATCGAGATGTTCCAACCCGACGTCGTGCTGTCCATTGTGTCGTCCTGGGACGCCACCGACCGGACGGTCCCTGGCGTCGTCGACGACTGGACTTCGATCGGCGATCCGGTCTACGACGCGTATGTGCTGTCTGAATACACGGAGGCCACGGCGGTCCTCACGGCAAACGGCGCCGAGCTGTTCTGGCTGATGTCGCCCTACCTCAATCGCACGACCTTGCCCGAAGACCACCGAGTTCGGGTCGACGGCATCAACGCACTCGTCGAGCAGGCGGTCTCGGCGGTGATCGCCGACAATCCCGATGCCGCGATCACCCAGGTCGACTACCCGGGGTGGTTCGGACCCATCGGCGGTCCCCGAGATGCGGAGCTCCGCGACGACGGCGTCCACCTGTCCGATGTCGGTCAGGCTGAGGTGGCCCCGTGGCTGGTCACCGAGATGGGCCTGTCGTGACCGCGGTCGAGCGCCCGAAGTTCCGCTACATCCCGACCTTCGATGGCATGCGCGGGTTCTGGGTCATCATGGGCCCGCTGCTGTATCACGCCCGTCCGCAGTCGATTCAGGGCGGCCCCGACATCGTGCCGGGCGGCATTCTCAGCCTTGACCTCTTCTTCGTGCTCTCGAGCTACCTGATCGTCAGCATCGCGCTGCGGGAGTGGGACGGCACGGGCGAGATCAACCTCGTGGCCTACGGCGGGCGCCGGGTCCGGCGGCTGTTTCCGGCGCTCTTCCTGGTGCTCGGGTTTCTCAGCATCTATCTCGCCGTGGTCGACGATCCGGAGATCATCGATCGTTGGACGGGCGCGATCGTCTCGGCGCTCACCTACAGCGCCAATTGGCACGAGATCGCGGCCGACGTCTCGTACTTCGAGCAGTTCGGGTCGCCGTCGCCGCTCAAGCATGTGTGGTCGTTCGCGATCGAGGAGCAGTTCTACCTCTTCGCTCCGTTGTTCCTGATCGCGGGACTGCGCTGGGGTGGCCGCCGCGGGCGCGAGATTCTTCTGGCCATCTCGGTCGTCGGGGCGTTGGCATCGGCCTGGTGGATGGCGAGAGTCCATGTCGAGGGCGAGGACCCGTCTCGGGCCTACTACGGCACCGACACGCGCGCGCAGGCCTTGTTCGTGGGCATCGCGATCGCCCTTGCGGTGCATCTCTATGGTGCGCCGCGTTCCGTCTGGGGCACCCGTATCGCCGCGTTCATCGCCTACCCGGCGACGGCGTGGCATCTCTGGGCGGTGCTGAAGGTCAGCGAGCGCGACGTCTGGTTGTTCGAGAAGGGTGGTTTCCTGCTCGTCGCCGTCGCGGCCGGTCTGGCGATGTTCGGACTGTCGCAAGATGCGCCATGGAGCCCACTCCATCGGTTGTTCGCGTCGCGGCCGTTTCGCTACTCGGGGAAGATCTCGTACGGGCTCTACCTCTATCACTGGCCGATCTATTTGCTCCTGACTCCCTCTCGGGCGGGGAGCATGTTCGGAGTCGACAACATCACCGGGTGGCCGCTGCTCGGCATCCACCTCACGCTCACGGTCATCGTGTCGGTGCTCTCGTTCCACTTCGTTGAGCAGCCCTTCGTGAAGCGAAAGTGGCCGTTCTCCCTGCGCCCGATGGTCCCTGCCGTGGGCTGGTTCGCCGGCGCCGCCGCCGTTGTCGTCATCCTCGGGGGCCTCTTGGTCGCCCACACCCGCCGTCCGCCTCAGGAAGTCGAACGGGTCGTGTTCATCGAAACGGCCGACGGCGTCGATGCGTCGTCGGGAGAGCCGCCCTCCGGAGATGAGATCGATCCCGATGAGCCGGTTGAGACCGGCCCTATTCGCATTCTGACGGTGGGGGACTCGGTCATCGACCAGATCGGCGTGGCCCTCTCCGATTGGTCGATCGAGAACCCGGACTCGGGCGTCATCGCCTTCAACGAGGCTCACATCGGTTGCGGCACGGTCCGCGAAGGCGACAAGCGGGTGCCCGGAGGACTCGAAGGGCCGGTGGGTGATGTCTGCTCGGACTGGGCCGACCCCGTCGACCCGTTGGTGGTCACCGAGTACGACGTCGTCTCGTGGACCACGATTCTCGAGGAATTCCAGCCCGACGTCGTGATCACCCAGGTCAGTCCGTGGGATGTCACCGATCGGAGAGTTCCCGGTCTCAACGGCGGTGACTGGACCCACATCGGCGAGCCCGAGTTCGACGACTACGCGCGCAGCGAATACGGCGAGGCGATCGATCTCCTGACCTCGACGGGCGCCGAACTGTTCATCCTCGAGGGTGCCCCGTTGAACCGGGAGATCACGCCGCAGAACGATCCGGCGCGAATCCTCGCCCTCAACGAACTGGTGGCCGAACTCGCCGACGCTTCCGGCGACCGCGTTTCGATGATCGACTTTCCCGGTTGGATCGGCCCGATCGGCAGCGACCAGGAGCTGAGCCGCCGTGACGACGGCGTGCACATCAGCGATGGTGGGCTCGTCGAGATCATTCCCTGGATCCTCGACTTCGTTACACCTGAGTAGCGCTGGCAGCCGCGCCGGGTCAGGGCGCTTGGTAGTTGTGGGGCTCGGTCCACGCGCCTGTCCGCTGATCGAACTCGCGAGCGGCGTCGGTCATCCACTCGACACGTCCGCCGCGCGCCGCGCTCGACGACACCTCCAACAAATCATCGGCCACCGGTAGGCGGTGGGCATCGGGAATCTGATGAGGAGGCCGGGGCGCGAGGGCAAGACGTGGGAGTCGTGCCAGAACGGCATCACGCGCGGCGGGATCGCCCCCGTACCAGGAGGGGTCGTTCACCTGCGTCCACTTGTCGGCGCCCATGACGACGACGTCGTAGCCGTGGGCGATGTCCGCGATCAACTGCGCGTCGGTGACGATCAGGCCGAGGCCGGTGATCCCGGCGATCGAACTGCGGATGACGTCGAGGCGGTGATCGAAGTGGGGAATCTGCACCGATTCTTTGCCGAGGGCGACCGCGGAGATTGCGAGATCGACGCGGAGAAGTCCGTGAGCTTTCCGTGCCGCCAGGGCGATTTCGATGTGGGCGCGGGTCGGCGGATTGAATGATCCGGGGTAGACGCCGAGGCTGTTCACGGAATCCACGTTGCCATGTGGTTCGGAAGTCGTCATACTCGTGCCCGTGAACAACGCACCCGCCCTCGACCTTGTAGTAGGACTCGGCTAGCGCACGTTCGCGATCGAATTCTTCGAAAAACGTGCGCCTCGACCTCCCAGAAAGGGAGGTCGTTTCGTTTTTTCGGCCCATACTTCTCTGTCCCTTTCCGGGGCACCGAAATCCCAGTGAGACACCCATGAGCGATAACCAACAGATGTCCGGCGGCGAAGCCCTCGTCAAGAGCCTCGAACACGAGGGTGTTGACGTGGTGTTCGGCTACCCGGGCGGAGCGATCCTCCCGGTCTACGACCCGATCATCGACAGCTCGCTCCGCCACATCCTCGTGCGTCACGAGCAGGGGGCCGGTCACATGGCGGAGGGCTACGCCCACGCCACGGGTGAACCCGGTGTCGCCATGGTCACCTCCGGCCCGGGTGCGACGAACATCGTCACCCCGCTCGCCGACGCATTCCTCGACTCCGTGCCGATGGTCTGCATCACCGGTCAGGTTCCCTACGCGGCAATCGGTACCGACGCGTTCCAGGAGTGCGACACGACCGGCATCACGATGGCGGTCACGAAGCACAACTTCCTGGTCACCGAGGCCCAGGACATCCCGCGCATCATCCACGAGGCGTTCCACATCGCCACCACGGGTCGTCCGGGCCCGGTCCTCGTCGACATCCCGAAGGACATCGTCGACCCGACCAACGTCCGGTCGGCCATGAATTGGTACAACGCCACCGATGCCGACATGGAGCTGCCCGGTTACCACCCCGAGACCGAGGGCGACCGCGAACTGATCCGTCAGGCCGCCGAGATGATCCGCGACGCCGAGCGACCGGTCCTCTACGTCGGCGGCGGCATCCTCAAAGCCCGCGCCGCCGCGGCGCTCATGGAACTCGCCGAGATGGTGCAGATCCCCGTCGTCACCACGCTTATGGCTCGTGGCGCATTCCCCGACAGCCACGATCTGTGTCTGGGCATGCCGGGTATGCACGGCAACTACACCGCGGTCACCGCGATGCAGCAGAGCGATCTGCTCATCTCGCTCGGCGCCCGGTTCGATGACCGTGTCACCGGCAAGCTCGACGGGTTCGCCCCGACCGCCAAGATCATCCACGTCGACATCGACCCGGCCGAGCTCGGCAAGGTCCGTCAGTTCAACGTTGGTATCCAGGGCGACTGCCGCCTGGTCATCGAGGGCATCATCACGGCAATGCGCGAGCTCGGCGGCACCGAGGTGCAGACCGATCGCAGCGGTTGGCGATCGACGGTGTCCGGCTGGCAGGAGAAGTTCCCGCTCACCTACGAGCAATCGGCACCGGGCGAGAAGCTGAAGCCGCAATACGTCATCGAAGAGCTGCGCGACGGCAATCCGGGCGACACCATCGTCGCCTCGGGCGTCGGTCAGCACCAGATGTATACGAGTCAGTGGTGGAAGTTCGACCACCCCTACACCTGGATCAACTCCGGTGGACTCGGCACGATGGGGTTCTCCATCCCGGCCGCGATCGGGGCGAAGGTCGGCATGCCCGACAAGCGCGTGTGGGCCGTCGACGGCGATGGCTGCTTCCAGATGACCGCGCAGGAGCTCGTCACCGCGTCGGTCGAGAAGATCCCGATCAAGGTCGCGTTGCTCAACAACTCCTACCTCGGCATGGTTCGCCAGTGGCAGGAGATGTTCTACGAGGAGCGCTACAGCGAGGTCTATCTCCAGGAGCGAGTGCCCGACTACGTCAAGTGGGCCGAGGCGATGGGATGCGAGGCGATCCGTGTCGAGGCGCCCGAAGAGGTCGCCCCCGCGATCGAGAAGGCCAACGAGATCAACGATCGTCCCGTCGTGGTCGAGTTCGTCACCGACGCTCGGGAGAACGTCTTCCCGATGGTGCCCTCGGGTGCCACCAACTCCGATCTCGTGGTCGATCCGAGCCAGCAGCATCTCTTGGAGGGCGACGCATGAGCGCCGATCGTTTCCACACCATCGTCACCACGGTCGAGAACAAGCCGGGCGTGCTCGCTCGCGTCGCCGGCCTTTTCTCCCGTCGTGGCTTCAACATCGAGTCGCTGGCCGTCGCGCCGGGCGACGACGACAGGTTCAGCCGGATCACCTTCACGGTCGACGTCGAATCGGCGCCGCTCGAACAGGTCGTCAAGCAGCTCAACAAGCTCATCAACGTGGTCGACATCCGCGAACTCGCGCCGGCCGACGCTGTGTCTCGCGAGCTGATGCTCGTCACCGTCTCGGCCGACGCCGAACACCGCAAGGAACTCATGGAACTCGTCGAAGACTGGCGGGCCTACGTCCTGGCCGAGAACAGTGAGCAGATCATGCTGTCGTTCTCTGCTCGCACGTCCCGTCTCGATGAGTTCGAGGAACGTCTGCGGCCCTTTGGGATCGCTGAACTCCAGCGCACGGGCCGTGTCGCCCTCCCCTCACTCGACTAACCGACCAACTCATACTCAACTCAACCAACAGAACAGAAGGTTCCGCCGTGGCGAACATCTACTACGAGAAGGACGTCGACCGTTCCGCGATTGCCGACCGCAAGGTCGCCATCCTCGGCTACGGCTCACAGGGGCACGCCCACGCCCTCAACTTGAAGGAATCGGGTATCGACGTGCGCGTCGGTCTTCGTGAGGGCTCTGGCTCCGTGGCCAAGGCGGAGGCCGCCGGCCTGCGTGTGCTTTCGGTCGCCGAGGCATCGGCCGAGGCCGATGTCGTCATGATGCTCATGCCCGACACCGAGATGGCGGAGATCTACGAAGCCCACGTCGCTCCCAACCTGAGTGCGGGCGACGCGCTGTTCTTTGCCCACGGTTTCAACATCCGCTTCGACCTGATCACTCCGGCCGAGAACCTCGACGTGTGCATGGTCGCGCCGAAGGGCCCCGGCCACCTCGTGCGTCGCACCTACACCGAGGGCGGCGGCGTTCCGGCGCTGATCGCCGTCGAGCAGGACCCGACCGGTGGTGCCAAGGCGCTGGCTCTCGCCTACGCCGATGCCATCGGCGGCGCCCGCGCCGGCGTGATCGAGACCACCTTCACCGAGGAGACCGAGACTGATCTCTTCGGCGAGCAGGCAGTGCTCTGCGGCGGTACCACTCGCCTTGTGCAGTCCGGCTTCGAGACGCTGATCGAGGCGGGCTACCAGCCCGAGGTCGCGTACTTCGAGTGCCTCCATGAGCTGAAGCTCATCGTCGACCTCATGTACGAAGAGGGCATCGCCGGCATGCGCTACAGCGTGTCCGACACCGCCGAGTGGGGCGATCTCACCTCGGGTCCGCGCATCGTCAACGCCGAGACCAAGGCGGAGATGAAGCAGATCCTCACCGAGATCCAGGACGGCACCTTCGCCGCCAACTGGGTCGCCGAGTCCCGCGCCGGTCGTGAGAAGTTCCACGCCCTCGAGCAGGCCGGCCACGATCACCCGATCGAGAAGGTCGGCAAGGAACTCCGCGCGATGATGCCGTGGATCTCCGCCGGCAAGCAGAGCGTCGCCGAGACCTCTGGCGGCCAGGGCATGTAATTGCCCCGACGTTTCTCGCAAATCGATGCGACTTCGCCTCACACGATGTGGCCGAGTCGCATCGATTTCGGGTTTTAGGGGAAGACGCCGCGGACGATCCAGAAGAACAGGATCGCGGCGGCGAGTGCGGTCGGGCCGATGACGGCGATGCCCAGGGTCCAGGTAGTGCGTCGTATCCACGCCGGTCGGTCGGCGAAACGGCGCTGGTAGAAGGCAGCATCGAGGGCGGCCGCTTCGGTGTCGGCGGGAAGGTCGTCGGTCAACACGCTGCGCGCATGGTCGGCGATCTCGTTGCGGACCACGAGCTGGAAGCCCCGTTCAGTCACGAGGTGGGGGGCTACGGAGTGAGCCGGATCGCCGAGGATCACCGACTCGAGTCCGGCCTCGGTGAGCCGAGCGTGGCCGACGTCGGCATCGAAGCGGTTGCCGTACTCGGCAACCACGGACCTCCCGGGCAACGGACGCATGTCACAGATTGTTCCACCGTTCGGCTCGGAACCGTGGCGCAGCGCCTCGCTAGGGTGCCACTCATGGATCTCACAGTGGTCGGAATCACCGAAGGCGAACCCATCCCGGTCCGCCATGCGTTCTGCGCGGGCGAAGAAATGGGCGACAACGTCAGTCCCGCGCTTACCTGGTCAGGCGTCCCCGCAGGGACGCAGTCGATCGCCATCACGTGCACCGACCCCGACGTGCCGAGCGATCCGACCGACGTGAATCAGGAAGGTCGCACCGTGCCCGCCGAGCTGCCTCGAATCACGTTCGCCCACTGGCTGCTCGTGGACCTGCCGCTCGACACCGAGTCGCTCGATGAGTCCGCTGAGGGCAACGGCATCGTCGCGAGGGGAAAGCCCGTCGATGGGGGAGCGCTCGGCGGCGTGCGGGGCGCCAACGACTTCACATCCTGGTTCGAGGGCGACGCCGACATGGGCGGCGTCTACGGCGGCTACGACGGCCCGTGTCCGCCGTGGAACGACTCGGTCATGCATCACTACACCTTCACCGTCCACGCGCTCGACGTCGCCTCGCTCGGGCTGTCGGCCGGTTTCCGGCTGGCCGACTTCGAGGCCGCGGCCAAGGGACATGTGATCGGTTCGGCGAGCGTCATGGGCTTGTACTCGTTGAACCCCGAGGTCCGCTGAGCCATGACCGCGGCAATCGAGGTCAACGATCTCGTCAAGCACTACGGCGACACCAAAGCCGTCGACGGCGTCAGCTTCGCCGTTGAAGAGGGCGAGGTCTTCGCGATCCTCGGGCCGAACGGTGCCGGCAAGTCGACGACCGTCGAGATCCTCGAAGGCCATCGCGAACGCAGCGGTGGCGACGTCACCGTGCTCGGCCTCGATCCTGCAACCGCCGGCCGGGCCTTCCGTGACCGAATTGGCGTGGTCCTCCAGGAGGCCGGCATCGATCGTGAGTTCACGGTGCGGGAAGTGATCGACCTGTACGGCGCGCCGTACTCGACACGCCGTGGCACTGATGAACTGATCGAACTCGTGGAGCTCACCGAGAAGGCCGACGAGCGCGTCGCCCGACTGTCCGGCGGTCAGCAACGCCGAGTCGACCTGGCGCTCGGCCTCGTCGGCGACCCCGAGGTGATCTTCCTCGACGAGCCCACCACCGGGTTTGACCCCGCCGCCCGCCGCCGCAGCTGGGACATCGTGCGCAATCTGACCTCGCTCGGCAAGACCGTTGTACTCACCACGCACTACATGGAAGAAGCCGAACAGCTCGCCGACCGCATCCTCGTGCTGGCTCGCGGGTCGATCGTCGCCGAGGGAACGGCCGCCGAATTGCGGTCCGGTCTCGACACCGACTCGAAGATCACCTTCGCCCTCCCCGCGGTCGACGAGCCGCTCGCCGGTCTGCTCGACCCGCTGGTGGGCACGAGTCGCGGCCGTGACCGACGGATCGAGATCCTCACCCCGGCCCCCACCGCGGACCTTGCCCACATCACCGCGTGGGCGACGGCGCGGAACCTGGAGCTCGAGAGCCTGACGGTGTCGAGCATCGAACTGGAAGACGTCTACCTCCAACTCGTGGGTGAGCCGGAGGTCGAGGCGTGAACAACCTCTCCTTGCTCGTTGCTCACATTCGCGCCCAAAATCGGATCTTCTGGCGGGTGCCGATCGGTGCGTTCTTCGCGCTTGTTCTCCCGGTCGTGATGCTCGTGCTGTTCGTGGCGCTCTTCGGCGGCGACGAGTTCGAGACCGAATACGGGTTCGTGTCGCGGGCGCAGTTCTACACACCGGCTCTGGCCGTGTTCTCTGCTGCCAGTGCCACCTACACGAACATCGGGATCAACCTCTCGACTCGCCGCGACGAAGGCATTCTCCGCCGGGTGCGAGGCACGCCGCTGCCGCCGTGGATCTACATCGGCGGAGTCGTCGGCTCCGGTGTCTACGTGGCGCTGATGGGCACGATCTTCATGACCGCCCTCGGCGTCGTTGCCTATGGCGTGAACATCGAGCTCGACAAGTTGCCGGCCATGATCCTGACCTTCGTGGTCGGTTCTGCGGTGTTCGCCATGCTCGGTGTCGCCCTGGCGGCGATGGCCTCGAGTGCCTCGGCGGCTCCCGCGCTCGCCAACGCAACGCTCCTGCCGATTGCGTTCATCTCCAACGTCTTCATCAGCTTCGAGGGAGAAGCGCCGAGTTGGCTCGTGCTCGCCGGCGACATCTTCCCGCTCCGCCACTTCGCGTTGTCCTACGGCGAAGCCCTGAGCCCGTTCAGCGACGCTCCGGCCATCGTCTGGGAGCGACTTGGCGTCATGCTGCTGTGGGGCGTGCTCGGAGCCCTGGTTGCCTGGCGGAAGTTCACGTGGGAGCCGTCGGTCGGCAGTTCCACGACTCGGGGCCGCCGGAGCCGTCGTCCCAGCTGACACCGGCTGGCGCTCCGGCATCGAAAGCTGCGAATCTGCGGACATGCTCACCAAGTTCGACGATTTCCCGATCCATCAGACGCCGGACCCGATCGCCCACCCAGCGAGTAGCGACAAGGACGTCTACGAGCGCTATTGGTTCAACGGCTATTCGACCGCGGGCGACATGTACCTGGGCATCGGGACCGCGTTGTATCCCCATCTCGGGATTCAGGACTGCGGCATCTCGGTGGTCTACGAAGGTCACCAGTACGCCTTCCACGCCTCCGCTCGCGCCACGCCCGAGCCGAGTGAGTTGAAGGTCGGCCCGTTCAACATCGAGATCGTCGATCCGATGCGGTCCCTCAGGGTCACTCTCGAACCGAACGAGACCGACTTCGCGTGTGACCTCCTCTGGGAGGGCCGTACTGGCAACGTCGAGGAGCCCCGGCATTCGTTCGGCGGCGGTGGCACTCGCAAGACGATGGACACCACGCGGTTCGCCCAACTCGGGCACTGGAGCGGCTGGATCGAGTTCGGCGGCAAGCGTCTCGACCTGAAGCGGGAAGAGACCTGGGGCACGAAGGATCGCTCGTGGGGCATCCGTCCGCTCATCGGCGGCGACACCCGCGGCGCGCCGACTCCACCACGGCCCGGCGGTGGTCTGTTCTTCTTGTGGGCGCCGATCAACTTCGACGACATGTGCCTGCACTACCAGCTGTTCGAGGACTGGAAGGGTCGTCCGCTCTTCAACGTGGGGGCCAAGCTGCCGGTCTACGAGTCGCCTGATGATCTTCCCGGCGTGGAGGACGATGCTGCGGAGCACATGCGGGCGTTGGAGCACCAGGTCACCTTCAAGGACGGCAGCCGCATGGCGAAGGAAGCAACCATCGCAATGACGTCGATCGAGACGGGCGAACGTCATGAGGTGCGCCTCGAACCGATTTTCACCTACCGGATGAAGGGCATCGGCTACATGCACCCGAAGTGGGTGCACGGTCAGTGGCATGGCGAGCTCGAGATGGAGAGCGAGTCCTGGGCGCTCGCCGACGTCGACGAGACCGCCTACGAGAACCAGCACGTGCAGCATCTCGTGCGGGCCTACTACGGCGACCGCGTCGGGATCGGCGTGCTCGAGCAGGTGATGATGGGTCCCTACAAGCCCTACAACCTCGAAGGCGCGTTCGACGCCCCGAAGTACGACTAGAGCCCGTCGGGTAGCGGCTCGCTCACAACCCATCGATCGAACGGGGCATCAGCCAGCTCGATGACGCATCCCGGGCCCTTGCCGCGCACGGCAATGAACGACTTCGAACGTCGTGTGCGCCAGGTGCCGAGCAGCAGCCGACCGGGAACGCCGGTGCCCGGGATCCTGAGGCCGCGGACTTCGCCGTAGGCGCTGTCGACCGCTCGCGCTGAGGAGATCGCGGCCGTCGAGACTCGCATGTCGTCGCGCTGGAGCGCGCCGAGGCGTTCCCACGGGCCGAGCCGGAGAACGAGGTCGTCGCCGTCGAGTTCGAGGCGGGCCATCGTCAACTCACCGGGTAGTCGGGCGGCGCGGAGACAGGTGGCGAGGTGACGACCGGGTAGGTCGGGCCGGCCCGGAGGAAGTCTCGAATCGGCTCGGAGCCCTCGATCTGGGTGCCGCTGACCGCATCGAGGTCCTGCACCGGGGGAATCGAGTCGATCTCCACCACGTAGGCGAAAACCTTGACATCGGTGGGGCCGGCGAGGATGTCGAGCGCAGTCTGCGACCCCTCGGCGTGCTCGATGGTCAACGAGATGACCTCAGGAGCGACGCGACCCCAGAGAAAACCGATCGTCTTCTCTCCGTCGACGGATCCCACATCGACGCTCAGTCCGCTCGTCATCTGATCGAGGCCTCCGTCGGGGTCGAGGCACGCGGCCACGCCGTCTCCGGCGGTATCGGCGATGTCGGGATCAGGATGCGACAGGTCGGCTTCGAAGCACAACGTGGACGCGGTCGCGGTCAGCGACCAATCGCTCGTAAGGCCATCGGACGTCGTGACCGTGCCTTGGGCGAGTACGCCGGTTGCGCCGGTGGATGGAGGGGTCGTCGACGTTGTGGTCGTCTCGTCGGTGGTGACCGCCTCGGTCGTGGTGCTCGTGGTGGCATCGGGCTCATCGACCTCGGTGGTGTCACCCGCATCAGGGTCATCGGGCGAGGCAGCGGCCGTGGTGGAAGTTGTCGATTCGGTCGTGTCGGCATCGGCGCCGCTCTCGCTGTCGCCGTCGGAACCGCAGGCGGCGACAAGGAGGGCGAGGGCGAGGAGCCAGGAGGTCAGTCGGGGGAGTGAACGCAGCACGCCGTCACGATACGCAAGCGGCGAGAATTTCTGGGGGCAGGTGTCATAGATCTTCGGTTGGTGAGCGTCGTAGGGGTGTCGGTCCGCCGGCACTCACATCATCACAGGAGTTCCCCCCAATGCGCCGCTTACTCGTCTTCTTCATCCTCGTCTGCACTGCCGGCGTCGGCGCGTGGGCTCTGCCCGCTGGGCAGGCCAGCCCAACGGTCGCGGCCCCAGCCGCAGCCGCCGAGCCTGTCGTGGCGCCGGTCGTCGAAGAACCGGAGTTGTCCGTTGCTTCGGCCTCGCTCGCGCCCGTCGCCGAGCCGCTGGAGATTCGTGAGTTCGATCCGGTTGCCGATCATCTCGTGGTCGATCCCCAGGATTCGCCGGAGCCCGACGTGATCGTGACCACGACCACGACATTGCTCACTACGACAGCGCCCACCACAACATTGCCGACCACCACACCTGTCGCATCGGTGTCGTTCACCGCATCCCAGGCCTACGGCTCGTGCGGCGAGGACGTGCCCTACGACGTCTTCTCGGGCATGGCGACTCCGGGCACCGCCGTCACCATCTCGTCGGCCTTCGGCGGGGGAACCGCCACCGCAAACGGCAACGGGCATTGGGAACGAACGGTCGAGTTCCCGTCAGCGCCCCGAGGGGAGACGTTCGCGGTGACCGCCAGTGGGCTCGGCGGCTCGACGGTTCTCTACTTCACCGCCACCGGCGGCCCGCATACCTAGTCGGCGCGGGTGATGCCGACGACGGCACCGAGCAGCGAGGTGTAGGACACGAGGACGCGTCGGCCATCGGCCGTCTCGACCTCGGCCTTGACGCCGTGCAGCTCAACGATCGTGCCGGTGACGATCTCGGTGTCGACGTTGTCGCCGACGCTCAACACTCGGCGCAGGGCGCGGCTGGCCGCGACTTCCGACGCGACGGGCCCCGAGCCGGAATAGGCGACAAGGGCCGCGGTGAGCGCCATGCCGAAGAACAGCGCGGCGGCGGCGAGGGTGAGGATCTGCGTGTCGATCCCCAGCTGATTGGCCGCGATGAGGCCGCCCATGAACAGGATGGCGCCGCGTACGAGAGGCGGCACGCGCCTGCGAACCGCAGCGGAGACATGCCCGAGTGACCGCTCGAGTGCCGCAACGATGAAGGTCGCGGCGATGTTCGCGACGATGAGAACGATCGCCGCCGAGAGGGCGCGCGGCACGTAGTCGATGAAGTCCTTCGGCAGATCATCGAGGGCCGCCTCATCCACGAAGCCCAGCGCGGTGATCAATCCAGCGATCACGGCCGCGGCAAAGAAGAGGCTGGCGATCGCGCTGGCCGCGCTTCTGAGCGCCTCCGGTCGCCGGTCGCTGCTCAGAACGCCCCGGACGATCCGGGCGAGCACGCTGCCCACGATGATTCCCGCCCCTACGGCGATCGCGGCGCCGATCCAATTCGGGTCCGTCTCCGGCATCAGTCTTCCTCCATCATCAGATTTCGAACCGTACTCAGGGGAATTCCCATCAAGTCGAGCAGGATCTGGAGGTCTTCGCGCGACCGCATCGTGTCGGTCATCCGCGCCCCCAGTCGTTGCACCAGATCCTCGGGCGCCTGCATCGATCGTGAGAGCGCTTCCGTCAGCTCCGGCGCCGGTGAGGCCAACTCCTCGATCCGGTTGGCGCAGCGCGAGCACTCCGCCACGTGCGCGTCGACGTCCTCGGGGGCGCCGTGGTCGAGCCAGCGTTGGAGCTTCCGCGAGGACGGATGGAACCACTTCATGGCTGCCACCCTTCGAGCGCGGTGGCGAGTAGGCGCCGGGACCTGAGCAGACGGGTCTTCACCGTCGGCAGAGGAATCTCGAGCACCTGAGAAATCTCCTCGTAGGACAAGCCTTCGACTTCGCGAAGCACGACGACCGAGCGACTCAGCTCGTCCAATCGCTGCAGCGCCTCCTCGAAGGCATCGATCGACACACGTGCTTCGACTCGAGACTCGACCGATTCGTGCGTTGGGGCCGGCGCCTCCGGGAGTTCGGTGGGGTCGACGTGGACGTCTCGCCGTCGACGCAGCGCCGAGACCGCGGTGTTGTGGGTGATGCGCAGCAGCCAGTTCTTGAGTGGGGCGTCGCCTCGGAAGGCCGGGAGCGCCTGCCATGCCTTGAGGAGAGCGTCTTGGGCGACGTCCTCGGCCTGCTCGTGGCTACGAGTGACGGAAAGGGCGACGCGGTACACGGCGGCGGCATGGCGCCTCGTGAGCTCGGCCAGCGCCTCGGCCGGGTCCATCGTGAGGAGGTCGGCATCGGGGCGGTTGGCGGAACGGGCGGTCTGGGTGGTCTGGGCCGGGGGGCGGGACCCCGGCCCAGACGACGGAGGTGCTGCTGGTTCAAGCGAACTCGCCAGAGCGAGCAGATTGTTCCACCACGGTGCTCGTGGTTGCAGCGCCGCCGTCATGGCAGTCCCGACGCACGGCACGACCGAAAGGTCGCGAAATACCGGGGGTCGACGTTGTCGCGAGCGACCGCGACGCGAGGGCGTCGGGAGGATCGCCGTGGCCGTGCGGCCAAGTCTCGACAGGATCAAGGGCCACATGTTCGCAGAAAACGCCTGGGGCGACGTTCTGTCCCCGTGCGTTGCGCTCGCCGTCAGCCTGCGGGGTCGAGCAGGCGGAAGGACTCGGCCAGCGGGACGCCGGCCAACCGGCCGTGGCGCCGGGCCTCGGCCCGGGTGCGAGCCCGGAAGGCATCGGCCTGGGAGCCGTCGTCGTCGGTGTCGATGACCATCGTGGTCTCGAACTGGCTCTCGTGGGCGAGGAGCGCCTGAACCTTGGCCTCCAGATGCGCCTCGGAGACGGACTCGCTCAGGTTCGGTTCCTCGCACTCGAACAGCAGGAGGTGCGACGGCCGATGATGGGGGATGCCGTGTTCGCGGTGGTAGTGCGGGTCGCGGCCGGCGACCACCGCATCGACCGCGAGAAAGCCCGCGGCGCGATGATCAGGGTGCATCCGCCACCGCCGCCAGGGGTCGTGGCCGAGTACGACGTCGGGCTCGAGCTCGCGGATGATCTGGGCAACGGCGCTCCGGCGATCTCGTCCGTGGTCGAGCTCGCCGTCCTCGACGCCAAGGAAACGAACCTCGCCGGTGGCTCCGAGCCGACGGGCTGCCTCTCGTTGCTCGTCCTGTCGGCGCAGGATCAGTGCGTCGGTGTCGGCATCGACGTCCCAGGTGCCCTTGCGCCCGTCGGTGCACACGAGCAGGTGGCACGTCGCCCCGGCTTCGGTCCATTTGGCGAGGGTGGCGCCACACTCGAATTCGATGTCGTCGGGATGAGCCGCGATCGCAAGGGCGCTCGCCGGGGTGGGCAGATCAACGCGCATGTCACTCGTTCCAGTCAGTGGGGAGGTCGGCCGGGTCGTCGACGTCCCAGGCCAGGCTGTCGTCGTCAATGATGGTCAACGGAAGACCGAGGCGTTCTGCTTCGGCGCAGTGGCGGCTGAACGAGTCGGGCCCGTACGCGAACTCGAATTCGCGATCGGTCGGGACACACATGACGTTCGAGCCGTCGTGGGCGCGATCCGGAGCGATGCACACCCCAGGTCGATCGACCACCGAGAGATCGGTCGCAGCCGGAAGATCGGCGTGGGCGACGATCGCCCGCTCGAAGCCGACCCGTTCGGCCTGTTCGACTGCCGCGGTGACCGACGGGTTGAGTCCGACCCGGTCCACCGTCATCACTTCCACGCCGTGGCCGTGGGCCCATTCGACGACGTCGGCGTCGTCCGTGACGACATGAACCGGGAGGTCTCCGGCGGCGTGGACGACGCGTAGTGCCATCCACATGGTGAGGCGCCGTCGTTCGTCGGGATCGAGAGCGTCGGCGAGGCGCGACTTGCTGTCATCGAAGGACCTGATCGGAATCAGGACGACGGTGTGGGTCTCAGGGGTTCGCACGGTGGGCGGAATTCTACGGGGGCTGAGGCTCAGCGGAACTCTGCGATGATCGCAGCGAAGTCTTCGAGAGCCTCCTCGTGCCCGACGTCGTGCAGCCGGACCATGACCTCAGTCACGCCGGCTTCGGCGAACGACTCGAACCGGCGGACATGGTCGCTGACGAGTCCGGCTGTTGTCGCCTCGATCACTTGCTCGGCCGTCGCGTTGCCGCGGACTTCCTCGATTCTGCCGTTGAGCCGCTCCCGTGTGGACGCGGCGATGACCGATGAAAGCTGTGTGATCCGGATCTCCGTCGGGTCCCGTGATTCTCGTTCGCAGTGTTCGTGGAGGACGCCGACGAGCCGGCGAATGCGGTCGGGCTCGCCGAACAGGTTGCAGGCATCGGCGTGACGGGCCACGAGTTGCAGCGTGCGTTTCTCGCCCGACCCTCCGACCAGAATCGGGATGTGCTCCTGGACCGGACGGGGGTAGCAGGTTGCGGTCACTGTGCCGATCCGCCGACCCTCGAAGGTCGGCGCACCGGGTCCCCACATCAGCGGGAGCAGTTCGAGCGCATCCTCCAGGAGCTCGTAGCGCTCGCCGAGCGGAGGGAAGCGAAATCCGTAGGCCTTGTGCTCGGCCGCGAACCACGCCGCGCCGAGGCCGCATTCGGCTCGACCGGACGACAGCACGTCGAGGGTGGCGACGGTCTTCGCCAAGTGCGCCACATTGCGGTAGGTGATGCCCGTGACCAACGTGCCCAGCCTGACCCGCTCGGTTGCCGCGGCGAGATAGGCGAGAGTGCTGTAGCTCTCCAGCATCGGTTCCCATTCGCGGCCGACCTGCGGGATCTGGAGCATGTGGTCCATCACCCAGATGCTGGTGAATCCCGCGGCCTCGGCTCGTGCCGCGATGTCGGCGAGCCGCGGCCCGATCTCGCTGCTCTCGCCCGGCCACGTGAAGCTCGAGAGGTGCAGGCCGAACTTCAGTCGTGGCGTGGGTTCCGACGGCGCCAGGGGCACCGGGACCGCTTCTTTTCGCCGTGGCTTCGTCTTCGCGAGTGCCGTCGCGACCACGACAGGGGGTGTCGGAGCCAGCACAATGTCGAACTCGTGCTCGAGCAGCGGCCGGACCTCTTCGCGTCGAGTCAGCTGCGCGGTGATCACCTTGCTCGGAACCGGCTCGGGTCGAGCCTTGTTTCGGGCGCGGCACTCTTTGTCCGCCGTGTCGAAGAAGACGGCCACCGTCGAACGCCCGTGCGTTCTGGCCAGACCGACCCAGCGTTGACGACGATCGTCGTCGAAACCGAGGCTGTCGACGATCGTGAGGAGCCCGCGCCTCAGTCGACGCGCCGCGACGTCATCGAGGATGTCGAAGGCGTCGGTGCCGGCGCGCTGGTCGCGTTCGCCCGTGCCCACCAGCGAGCGGAGTCGATCGGACGACACGACCTGGTCGTCGCGGAACCACCCCTCGGCCCACGTCGACTTCCCCGAGCCGGACGGCCCCACCAATACGACGAGCGCGTCGGCTGGGATTCGCGCGAGTTCTTCGGCCTCAATCGGGGTATCCGACACCGGGCCAGGATCGCACGCCGCGCTCGGCCATGCCGACGACGCCACGTCTAGGGTGGCCGCATGAACATGAACGTTGCGGTGGTCGGAGCCGGCTCCTGGGGCACGACAGTGGCCCATCTATGTGCCCACAACGAGCCGACCCTGATCCACAGCCGACGAGCCGACGTCGCCGACGCGATCAACGAACGCCACGAGAACCCGCGGTACCTCGAGGGGTTCAATCTGCATCCCGAGCTCAAGGCCTCCACCGATCTCGCGGAGGTTGTGGGCCAGGCCGACGTCCTGGTGATGGGCGTACCCTCGGCCGGGTTCCGAGAGACCCTCACCGAACTGCGGCCATACCTCCGTCCGTGGGTGCCGATCGTCTCCCTCTCGAAGGGGCTCGAACTCGGTACTCGAAAGCGCATGACGGAGATTGCCGAGGAGGAACTGCCCGGTCATCCCGTCGGGGTGCTCACGGGCCCGAACCTCGCGAAGGAGATCCTGGCCGGAAGTGCTGCCGCGGCGGTGGTGGCCTTCACCGACCTGACGATTGCCGAGAAGTTGCAGGACGTGTTCTCGTCGTCGCTCTTCCGGGTCTACACCAACACCGATGTCATCGGCTGCGAGATCGCCGGTGCGCTGAAGAACGTGATTGCCCTCGCCTCGGGAATGGCCGACGGCCTGGGTACGGGCGACAACACCAGGGCCGCCGTGATGACCCGTGGTCTGGCCGAGTTGACCCGTCTCGGGGTTGCGATGGGCGGCGACCCGGCCACATTCTTCGGACTGGCCGGCATGGGCGACCTGCTCGCCACCTGCATGAGCCCGCAGAGTCGCAACCGCTATGTCGGCGAACAACTCGGCCGAGGCCGATCACTCGATGAGATCATCGAAGAGATGAACCAGGTCGCCGAAGGCGTGAAATCGGCCAAGATCGTGCTCGAGTTGGCCGAGGAGTACGACGTCGAGATGCCGATCGCGGCCGAGATGAGAGCAGTTGTCACCGAGGGTCGTAGCGCGACCGACGCGTATCGCGGGCTCGTTGCCCGTCGCGCCACCAGCGAAAACGCTCCCGACTGATGAAGCGGTGGCTGCAGGACCGGTTGAACCGGTCCGGAGACGTTCCGTCCCACGCGCTCGAGGGCGCGGTGATCGGCGACCTGGAGGGCCCCACCGCGGTGGTCGACCGCTTCGGTCGAATCGGAGCGACGGACGGGTCCTGGTGGGTCGAATGGGGAGTCGGAACGGCGGACCGTTGGCGCCTTGCCCACGACGAAGTTGCGGTGCGGCAATCGCGTGTCGCGAACGCGCCGGTCTACGAGACCTGGTTGCGAGTGCCGACCGGCGACGTCGTGCAACGGATCGCCTCCGCCAACGACGGCTTGGGCCGCGTGCTGGTGGTCGAATTCGAGAATCTCTCGGCTGACGCGGTTGCGCTCGCGGTCTCCGGTCGGGTCGCCGGCGCTTCGACAGTTGCCGCCGACGCCGATTCGGTCTCCATCGATGGCATCGAGTGGATCCGCGGTGAGCGGCCGGCCGGAGGCATTGTTGCGGTCGACGGCGACCCTTGGCCGTTGGTCTCGAATGAGCCCGACGCCGGCCGTGAAGAAGTGACCGGTGCCCACGCCGCCGGAGCCTTGGTGATCGCACTGCCGCATCGTCAAACGGTGCAGGTCCAGGTGCTGATCGACGGCGAGTTCCCGAGTCGCGCCGTGACCCCCGACGAGATCTCGGCCGGTTGGCGCACCATCACCGCTGAGAGCCTGGCGATCGAAGTGCCCGACAGCGACCTCGGCGAGGCGTGGGACCGCATCCTGCCCGACGTGATCGTGCAGGCCGGTTCGAACGATCCGCGGGCCGCGGCCGAGGCGTCGACGACCCTCGACGTCGCTGGCCTCCATGGCGAAGCCGATCGTGCTCGAGCCACCGTCGTTGCCGCGGCCGAGTCCGGGGGGTTGAAGGGCGGCGACGCTGTCGCCGCGCTGCGCTCGCTCGCGTCGAGAGATCTTCTTGCCGGCTCCGAGTCCGGACTGGCCGAGTTGGCGGGTCCGCTCGCCGCCGCGGCCGGTCGATCGCTCGATCCGGAGACGCTCGATCAGGTGGCACGTGCGCTCGAAGCCGTCGCCCCCGAGGCTGCGGCTGACGCTCGCTCGGCGTCGGCCCGTGCATCGGGAACATTCACGCCGATCTCGCCCGCCGCGGCTGCGGCCGAACGCGTGCTTTCGAAGGTGATCGCGGTGAACGACGCCGCGGTAATCGACGTACTCCCTGAGGTGCCGGATGCCTGGATGGGCCAATCGATCGACGTTCGTTCGTGCGGCACCGCCAACGGGCGCGTCTCGTTCAGTGTGCGCTGGCACGGCGCTCGACCGGCGCTGCTGTGGGAGCGCCTCGGCGGCAGCGACGCGGTCGAACTCAGGTGTTCGGGCCTGGATCCGTCATGGTCGACGCTGGAACGATCGGGCGAAGCTCTGCTCGCCGAACCGACGCCGTAGTCAGCGGTCCGACCAGGCGGCGACGAGCGCGAGGCACGCGATGGTCTGGCCGGCTCTCTGCGAACCGATGACACCGCTCCCGCCGATCGCGCCGATGGACCCGGTCGATCCGACGGACAGGATCGAGCCGCTCGACCCGACCGACAGGATCGAACCACTGGACCCGATCGACAGGAGCGACCCCGTCGAGCCCAGCGATGCAAACGAGAAGGAGGACATCACCGAGTACGCGGACGCGACACTGACGGCGCTTCGGTAGGAGAGCACGGCGGCGAAGGAGCGCTGCGAGCGCCACGAATCGACCATGCGGGCACCGTAGTCGCGGCTCGCAATGGGCTACCGTCCGAGTTGATGGCCGCCTCCGCGCCGCAGCTGCGCCGTTCGATCAAGGGGAAGGCTCCGGGCCTTCGGCTCGAACGCGATTTGTGGGACGCGGGATGCGAGGTCGTCGCCGGTATCGACGAGGTCGGCCGGGGCTCCTGGGCCGGCCCCCTCACGCTGGCCGCAGTGGTCGTGCCGCGGGAGAAGAAGCTCTACAAGGTCCGCGATTCGAAGATGCTCACCGAGGCCGAGCGCGAGTTCATGCACGATCGTGTCATCGACTGGGCGGAGCACGTGGCGATTGCGCATGCGACCCAGGAGGAGTGCGACGAACTCGGCATGTCGGCGGCCCAGAAGCTCGCCGCCCAGCGGGCGTTGGCATCGCTCGACGTGTCGATCGATCACGTGCTCGTCGACGGGAACTGGGACTTCGTGGAGACGCACCCCACGACGAAGATCATCAAGGGCGATGCCATCAGTATCTCGATCGCCGCCGCGTCGATCGTGGCCAAGGTGACCCGCGACCGCATGATGCGAGAATGGGACAGTCAGCATCCGGCCTACGGGTTCGCCGGGAACAAGGGCTACCCGTGCCCTCGTCACAAGGCCGCCCTCGCGGCCTACGGGCCGAGTGCGATCCACCGGCGCCGCTGGGCGTTCATGGATGATCTTCGGTGGACGGGCGTACCCCGCATCATCGACGAAGAGGAAGCCCAACTCGGCTTGTTCTGAGCGCCGGCCGTAGCCTCGCGACATGCGCGCCCGGATCCCCGTCCTGCTCTTTCTCGGGTGGACGTTCCTCGTCTGGGCGAGCCGTGTCCGCAACATCATCGATGATGAAAAGCTCTCTTCCGGCGGTCAGGCGTGGCGCTTGGCGGCCGCCGCGGTCTTCGTCGTCCTGGCGCTCGTGGTGTTCGTTGCCCGCCTTCGGCAATGGGGCGCCGCAACGTCACTTCTCGGAGGACTCGTGGTCTGGACGACAGGGTGGTGGTCGGTCCGCGGGGTGGGAATTCTCCTCGACGGCAATCACGCGGTCGGCTTCAAGGTGGTCCACACCGTTTTGATGATTGTGTCGATCGGGCTGGCGATGTGGGCCTGGACCCGTCGCGACGGATAACGTTCACCCTCGTTATGGGTCAGCCGGTCACGTTCCTCTCCACCACCTCACCGAAGCCGGGCATGCTCCGCTTCGAGCTCAACCGCAGCCTCACGGGCATGGGTCATGAGCGCTACAAGGCGAGCGACGAGATCATCGCCAACCGCCCGCCCGATGTCCTGGCTCGCCGCATCTTCGAAGCCGGCAACGTCGACTCGATTCACATGTACGGGTCGATGGTGACGGTCACTCTCGCGACGAACGAGGCGGGCGATCTCGAGACCGTTCTCCGGGAGCTCTACACCTACTACGTGCCTGGCGTGGAGATTCCCAGCGATGAAGAACTCATCGCCATGGTTGAGTGAGCGTCTAGCCGATTGCACAGTCCATCGGCCCGAATCTTCCGGTCTGGCGGCTGTAGTCCATGGTTTCCGACGGCGTATGGAGCGTGCCGCGGTTACCGCGCCAGGTGAACTCGGCCTCGAACGTCCCGCCGGAAAGCCATGTCCGGTCGGCCGTTGAGTCGGACGTGTGCCAGGAACTGCCATCAGCCGACACCGTGGGGTTGGAGCAATGTCCTCCCTCGCTGATCCGAATAGTGACCATTTCGGCGCCCGACTCGCCCCCGAACATTTCCGCCGTGAGAAAACCAGCGAATAGGAGTGGCAAGAGGAGCCCAACGAGGAGCAGGGCCTCGCCTCGCCGGGAGGTCTGGAGCGCCATGACGACCTATCGACCGACAACGACGCGTTCCTGAGATCTTGCAGGGCGCGGCTAGTTTCGGCGTATGACCTCGATTGATCCAACCGCTGCTCAGCTCGAAGAACTCGCGACCCGCGCCGCGACGCTCACGGGGCCGATACGAATGGTCAACCTTCTGCGCTTTCGTGACACCGCCGACTACGGCGAGCAGGGGGATCCGAGCGATGACGGTGCGAGCACTGGCGCGCAGGCCTACTCCCGCTACGGCGAGGTCGCCATGGCCGAGGTCGCGGCGATAGGAGGGTCGCAGTTCGAAGTCGCCGTCGCTCACCAGACGGTGATCGGTCCGGAGAGCGAGGTGTGGGACCTCGTCGCAACCATCGAATACCCGAGCCCGGCTGCCTTCCTCGAAATGATCGCCAAGCCGAGCTACCGGGCGGCAGTCCATCACCGCACGGCCGGCCTGGCCGACACGCGGATCATCATGACCACATCGCTCCTGGGCTGAGCCGTGGAAGCGTCGGAGTGGGACGAGCACGCCGCCGACTGGGACGACGATCCAGCCGCCCGGGCCTACGCCGAAGCGGCGTTCGCGTCGCTGGAGCGTGCTCTCGCCGCCACCCATCGCAGCCTTGACGACCTGGTTGTCTGTGACTTCGGCTGCGGCACCGGTCTGCTCACCGAGCGGCTGGTCAGACGATGTCGCCGCATCGATGCGGTCGATACCTCTCCGGCGATGCTCGAGCGGTTGGACGCGAAGGTCGATCGCCTGGGTTGGTCGAACGTGGCGACGATGGCTGAGTTGTCGAGCGCCGACGCTTGCTATGACCTGATTGTGTGTTCATCGGTGCTGGCGTTCGTTGATGATCACCCCGCAACGGTTCGAACGCTGGCCGATCGCCTCCGTCCATCCGGAATGATCGTGCACTGGGATTGGGCGCTCGATCCCGAGGAAGACGAACCCTTCGGTCTGACCGAACCCGTTATTCGCGCGGCGCTGGAAAACGCCGGCCTCGCGTCAGTGAGCGTCGGTGTGGGGTTCGAGGTGCCGTTCGAAGATCAGGTCATGCAGCCGCTCATGGGCGTGGGAATCGGACCCGACTGAGGCTCAGCCGTCAGCCCAGCGCCGGACCCAGGCGTGCATGGCGATGCCGGCGGCGACGCCCGCGTTCATCGATCGTGTGGATCCGAACTGGGCGATCGAGCACACGCGATCGACTTCGGCCCTCACGGCGCCGGAGAGCCCGGGGCCCTCCTGTCCGAACACGAGCACGCAACGTTCCGGGAGTTCGGTCGTCTCGATCGGCACCGACCCGGGAAGATTGTCGATGCCGATCAGGGGTAGCTGCTCGCTGCGAGCCCACTGCACGAGGTCCTCGACCGTCTCGTGATGGCGCACGTGTTGGTAGACGTCGGTCATCATCGCGCCGCGCTTGTTCCACTTCCGGCGTCCGACGATGTGGACTTCGGCGGCCAGAAAGGCGTTGGCGGTCCGCACGACCGTGCCGATATTTCGGTCGTGCTCCCAATTCTCGATCGCGACGTGGAATCCGTGTCGCCGGGTGTCGAGGTCCGCGACGATCGCCTCGACGGTCCAGTAGCGATACTCGTCGCCGACGTTTCGACGGTCGCCGTCGGCCAGCAGCGTGGGATCGAGCCGTGGGTCATCAGGCCAGGGCTCGGCGTGGGGGCCGACCCCGACCGTCGGTTCGCCCTCGGCATCCTCGGCCATCAACGGCGACGTCCGGGCGGCCGCGGAAGACGACTCCGGCGCGCGCCCTTCGGCTTGAGCACGTTGCGGTCGGGAATGTCATGACGGTGGTCGGTCCAGCTCTTGCCGTCCCAGTAGCGCAGCGCTCCGTCGTCGATCGCGGGATCGTGATACCAACCGGCCGGCGCATGCTCGGGGTCGTCGTCGGTCGGCGCGACCTCTCCCATCCCGGGAAACAGAGTCGTGAGATCGACCGTGGACAGCGCGGAGTCGGGTGACGCGGAGGCGGTCTGCCCACTGAGCGACATCGCGGCTTCGGGATTCGCCCGGTCGTCCTGCATCGTGCGCAGTGTCTCGGCGATCTGTGGGTCGGGGCCCTCGTAGGGGGGCAGCCCCTCCATTCCCCGGAGGATGTTGATGCGCTCGCTCAGCGGAGGGTGGGTGCTGAACATGTCGTTGAACTTGCGCCCGCGGGCCTGCGTCTCGTGGTCGTCGGGTGATTCGATCCAGAGATGCGACGTCGCGTGGGAGGTCTTGCTGACGACGGTGATGTCGGCATCGAGCTTCTCGAGGGCCTGACGAAGACCCGCCGGGTAGCGGGTGATCTCCACCGCAGTCGCATCGGCCAGCGACTCGCGCGATCGGCTCACCGCAGCACGCAGGAGCGCGGCTGCCAGGGGGGCCAGTACGGCGACGAGGACCATGCCGACGAGGATCAAGGGGTTGGCGCCGCCGTTGTTGTTGTTGCTGCGGCGCCGGTGCGACGCTCCGCCGCCGGTGAGCGCTCCCCAATAGAGCATTCGCCAGAAGATGTCGGCGATCAGCGCGATCGCTCCCGCGGTGGCGACGGCGACGGTCATCACCAGGATGTCGCCATTGCGGATGTGGGCAATCTCGTGGGCGATCACTCCTTCGAGTTCCTGCCGGTTCATCTTGTCCATCAACCCGGTGGTCACGGCGACGACGGCGTTGTCGACGTTGCGTCCGGTCGCGAACGCGTTCGGGGAGGGGTCGTGTACGACGAACACCCGTGGCTGGGGGATGCCTGCAGCCAGAGAGACTTCCGCGACGAGGTTGTGGAGCTGGGAGAACTCGCCGGGGTCGGCCTCGACGGCCCTCGTCGAGCGAAGCGCCAGTGTGTCGCTCTGGAAGTACGACGTGAAGGTGAATCCGAAGGAGAGGACGAGCGCGAATACCACGCCGACAATGCCGCCTCCGAGAGAGAGCGACATGACGCTGCCGACTGCGCCCAGCAGGATGAAGAAGGCGAACATCAACAGCCACGTGCGACGGCGATTGCTGGCGATCAGATCGTAGAAGTCGGGTCGTTCACCAGCCATGACGGCAACCGTACCGGCGTACCTCGAGTGGGTGGCGCCGGTCGGCTCGCAGCCGCAGGGGAAGGTCCGTTGCGATGTGTTTCGGTCGCGTTACGTTCACCCGCATGGACGTCGTTGTCGCGCTGCATGCTGCAGCCGCGTTGCTCTTGCTCGTGGCCGGGCTCGCGAAGATCGCCCGTCCCGCGCCCACCGCGGATCTCCTGTCGAGCCTTGGGCTCCCGGACCGTGCCGCGATCACCGTCGCCATCGGGACGGGCGAGGCCATCGTCGGACTGTCGGCGCTCGCCGTCGGTGGGCCCGCATTGGCCGCAGCGACGGGTGCGCTCTACGTCGGTTTCGTCGTGGTGGTGTGGCGAGCAATGGCCGAAGGGGCGACCTCGTGCGGCTGCTTCGGTCGCGTCGACGCGCCTCCGTCCATCATCCACATCGTGGGCAACGTCGCGCTCGCTGCGGTCTCGTTCGTCGCGATCGCGGGAGACACACCAATCGACGTGATGGACAGCCAGCCGGCGGCCGGTGTCGGCTTCGTGGTGCTGGTCGGCGTGCTCGCCGGACTCGCCCTCGTGATGTTCACGGCGTTGCCCGAGGCGCTCGGCGCTCGCCGGGGCGGCGCCGCCAACGGCTGAGCCCTTCGCCGTCGACTGACGCTGGTCGGGGGCTAGCGGGCCTGGCACCGCGGACACCAGGTGGTCGTCCGCGCATCGAGTTCGCGGCGCCGCAGCTCGGTGCCACACCGTTCACACGGTTCGCCGCCACGGCCATAGCAGTGGAGCTCGTGCTGGTTTGCGCCCTCGGCGCCGGAGGAGTCCACGTAGTCGCGCAGGGTCGTCCCTCCGTGATCGAGACCTGACTGCAACGCGGCGCGCACCGTCTCCACAAGGCGATCCGCACGGTCCCGGCCCAACCGACGGGTCGCCGGGTTGATCTCGGCCGCCCACAGTGCCTCGTCGGCGTAGATGTTTCCCACGCCCGCCACCGCTCGCTGGCCGAGGAGGATGGTCTTGAGGTGGCGGTTGCTGCGTTTCACGAAGGCCGCGAGGTTCTCGCCGTTGAACTCGTCGTCGAACGGCTCGGGTCCGAGGGCCGCGAGCGTCGGGATTGCGCCGTGGTCACCCTGGTCGACCACGTGGATTCGCCCGAAGCGGCGAGCGTCGTGGAAGGTGAGGACGCGGTCGTCGTCGAGCCGCCACCAGGCGCGCAAGTGTGAGTGATCGAGATCGGGATCGGGCTCGACAGCGAGGCGGCCGGTCATGCCCAGGTGGATGATGAGCTCTCTCGGCGCGTCGTGCGCATCGGTGAGGTCGATGATGAGGTACTTGCCCCTCCGCCGGGTGCCGGTCACCTCGTGGGCCACGGCCTCGAGTGCGGGCGTGAACTTCGCCGACCAGTGACTTCCGGCATCGACGATCTCCGCCCCCGTCAGGTGAGGGGTCAATTGGCGACGAATGGTCTCGACCTCGGGTAGCTCCGGCACGGCCGGACTCTAGACTCGCAGCGCCGTGACCGACCCCTCCGATCAGCCAGAACTCGCCGAACTGCTCGAGGCCGTGCTCGCACAGGCCGAGGAGATCGCAACGCTCGACGGAGCACGCGCCGAAGCCTGGGCCAGCGATCTGCTGGCCTTGGCGGCGGAGCACGGAACCGACGGGGCAGCGAGGCTGACCACCGCTCTGGCAGCCGCAGCCACCGATGCCGCGGCGACCGCGCTCGCAGCACTCGGGGGGATCATCGACGGCGCACCCTCACTGACCTGGCGGGGGCCTGTGCCCGCATGGGTTCCCGCGATCGGAACCAGTCGGTGTGAGGGGGCGTGGGCGCTGACCATCGGCGGGGCGGTGTCCGTTGCCTTCCGCTTCGTCGACGCGCTCGACGAGCGACACGTCATCACTGTCGACCTTCTCCCCGGATCCCCCGAGACCGTGGGTGAGGTCATCGTCGGCCCGGGTGATCTTCTCGATGTGCTCGAGGAAGACGATGCCGACATCGACGCGGAGGACGCCGGCCCCGCTCAGCTCGCGGCGCGGTGTGTCGCGGCGCTCGGAGCGACGGAGCTCCCGCGAATGTCGGCCGTGGCGAACGGCCGGCTTCTTCTGCACCGCTTGGCCTCACTGACCGAGGAGACGTCGCGGGCTCCCGTGTTCGTCGAAGACGTCGTGCCTGAGATGCCCGACCGCGACCCTGAGGACGACGCGTACGCCCGCGACGTTCTCCAGCGCGCCCTCGGCCCGATTCCCGCGGCGCCTTCCGATGTCGTGGGCGCGGTATCGGCCTTCGTCGCGCCGAACGACCTTGCCCCGTTCGGCCCCGCCGAGCGAGATGCCCTGATGGCGCTGGAGTGGGCCGACTGGCTCGGTGCGGTGATCGGCCTTGTGCGGAGCGGCGTGGGCACGGCCGTCGACGGCGCTGCCATGGTCGACTTCATCAACCGGTGCCCCGAGGTGACGACGTCGATTCCGAAGAACGATCGCGCTCGAATCGAGTGGGCGTTCGATGTCGTGATGGAGTCGTGGACCGACCTCGAACTCCTTGCCGATGGCAGGCTCACCGATCTCGGCCTCCGCGCGTTGCCGGCAGGCCTGCATTTCGCCTGGAGCTGACTCCGGTCACCGGAGCAACGACGAATAGCCCTCGCGATAGGACGGGAACTCCGGCGCCCAGCCGAGCGACCGCAGCGCCGTGTTGCGGCAACACTTCCCTGATTCCTGGGTGACGTCCATGATCGCGGGGGCCGGTGCGTCGAGCCGGGCAGCCAAGAACCGGACGACGTCGTCGCGTGGTGCGGGTTCGTCGTCGACGGCGATGAGTGTGGGGGGTGGATCGTGCGCCGTCGCCGCGGCGAGGAGCGCCGAGACGACGTCGTCGCGATGGATCCGATTGGTCCAGCGTGGGGTGCCGTCGCGAGCAACCGTCTCCTCGCCCGCGGCGACGCGGTTCTGGAGGCCGGTGCGCCCTGGCCCGTAGATGCCGGCCGGGCGCACGACGACCGTCGGAACGGCGTGGTGGAGCGCCAGTTCGCCCCGGAGGACGGCACTGGCTGTGGCCCGAGTGGGCTCGGCCGCGGAGTGTTCGTCGACCCACGAGCCGTCGTCGATGCCGTAGACGCCGGTCGTCGAGGTGAGCACCGCTCGCCGGGGTGAGTCGCCGAGCGCGTCCAACACGCGGCGAGGCCCATCGACGTACGCGAGTTCGTACGCGGCCTCGTCGCGGCCCGGCGGGGCGGTGGTGAAGACCACGAGATCGCTGCTCGGCAGCCCGCGGAGCGTCGACGGATCCGAGAGATCGCCTCGCCAGGATGTGGCGCCGTCGGTCCCTCGTCCGGAACGGTTCAAGGTCGTGACCACCGCGCCCGTCCCGACGAACTCGGCTGCCAGGGCAAGGCCGAGATCGCCGGCACCGACGATCAACACACTGGACGGGTAGGAGGTCACGAGATGACCGTAGCGAGTGGCCCCGCGGTGTCACTCCCCGCCGCTACGGTCGGGTCCAAGTCGTCAATCTGGACCCCGGAGTCAACGTGCCCCGACAGCTCGAGTTCGAGCCCAACTACGCCCGCGAAGTCATCGACGTACCCGTCGCCGATGAGATGAGCGAATCCTTCCTCGCCTATTCGCTCTCCGTCATCACCTCGCGGGCCATCCCCGATGTGCGCGATGGCCTCAAGCCCGTGCAGCGCCGCATCCTCTGGTCGATGCTGCAGATGGGCATCAGGCCCACCACTCCGTTCCGCAAGTCGGCCCGCATCGTGGGCGACACGATGGGTCGCTACCACCCCCACGGCGATGCGGCCATCTACGACACGCTCACCCGCATGGGGCAGGACTTCTCGCGGATGGTCCCGTTCATCGACCCGCAGGGCAATTTCGGTTCGCTCGACGACCCTCCTGCCGCCGCCCGCTACACCGAGTGTCGGCTTTCGGATGCGGCGATGGACATGGTTCGAGAGCTCGACGAAGACACGGTCGACTTTCGCCCCACCTACGACGGCGAGGGCGAGGAGCCGGTCGTCCTGCCCGCGGCGATGCCGAGCATCATCGTCAACGGCACGAGCGGCATTGCGGTCGGCATGGCGACCAACATGGCGCCGCATAATCTGCGTGAGGTCGAGAAGGCCATCAAGCTGGTCATGACGCAGCGACGGCCCAAGCCCACGGTCGACGAGATCATGAAGGTGCTTCCGGGCCCCGACTTCCCTTCCGGCGGCATCGTCGTCGACGACGGCCTCCGGGGCGCGTACGAAACCGGTCGCGGCACCTTCCGTATTCGGGCAAGGGCCCACATCGAGCAGGTCACGCGGTCGCGTCAGGCAATCGTGGTCACGGAGCTGCCCTACCTCGTCGGGCCCGAGCGAGTACTGGGCAAGGTCCAAGAGCTCGCGAACAGCGGCAAGATCGTCGGCGTCACCGGCATCGCCGATCTCAGCGACATGCACGGCCTCCGCATCCAGATCGATGTGAAACCGGCAGTGAACCCGCAGGCGGTTCTCCAGGAGCTCTACCGACTCACGCCGCTCGAAGAGACCTTCGGCGTCAACAACGTGGTGCTCGTCGACGGGGTTCCGACAACGCTCGGCATCTACGACCTCTGCCGGCACTACATCGAGCATCGACTCGAGGTCATCGTTCGTCGCACCGAGTACCGACTCGCGAAAGCGCAGGACCGTCTCCACATTCTCGAGGGTCTGCTGATCGCGCTCGACGCGATCGACGAAGTCGTCCGGATCATTCGCACGTCGCAGGATGCGGGCGAGGCCCGTGATCGGCTCGTCGAGCGCTTCCAGCTCAGCGACATCCAAGCGGCGCACATTCTCGACATGCCACTCCGTCGGCTCACCGCGCTCGCGAAGCTCGAGCTCGAGGAAGAGGCCGCCGGCCTGCGATCCGACATCGACGACTACAACAAGCTGCTCGGTTCCGAGCAGCGCCGTCGCACCCTCGTGCTCAGTGAACTCGCGGAGCTGGTCGAGCGCCACGGAGTGGATCGTCGGGCAGAGATCGTGGCGATCGACGAGATTCCTGTCTTCGAGAAGCCCACGGAGTCGGCCGCGACCTTCGACCCCGATTCTGATGAGCCCTGTGTCGTGACGCTGTCCACATCGGGAAATGTCGGCCGTATGCCGACCGAAGGGGCGAAGCGCGCCACGGCGGGTCGCCATGATCTCCTCACGGCGCAGGTCGTCACCTCCACCGGGTCACCGATCGCCGCGGTCACCAGCGAAGGGCGAGTGTTCATCTTCCGCGGAGGCGAGGTGACGGATGCGACGGGCCGCACGCGGGGCGGTCCCGCAGCCCAACTGCTCGGGCTCAACAAGGGCGAAGAGGTGCTCGACCTGGTTGTCGACGAGGGCGATGCGCTCGTGCTGGTCACGGCCAACGGCGTCGCCAAGCGGCTGGCCGTCGATGAGGTCATGGGAACCAAGAGCGGCAAGACCGTCATCGGGCTCAAACCCAACGACCGTGTCGTCGCCGCGTTCCGGGCCGCAGAGGGCGCCGACATGGCCGTTGTCGCCAGCGACGCGCAGGTGCTTCGCCTCCCCGTCGACGCCGTGAGCTTGCAGGGCCGAGGCGCCGGCGGAGTTGCCGGCATGAAGCTGAAGGACGGCGCCAAGGTGGTCGGGGCCGGCGCGCTCATCGGCGACGGCGCATCCATCATCGTCACCGACACGTCCGGCCTGAAGGCGACGCCCTACGAGGAACTTCCTTCGAAGGGTCGAGGTGGGCAGGGCGTTCGCCTCGCCCGGATCGGCGACGGCGAGTCCGTCACTCTTGCGTGGTTCGGCGCGATGCCGGCCGATCTGTTGGCCCAGATGGCCGACGACGACGACCCGAAGAAGGTCGATCCCAATCCGGTGCCACTCGACCCAGAGCCGTCTGCCCGCGATCTCGTACCGGCACGAACCGAGCGCCAGATTCTCGTGCTCGCTCCCGGCCGCTGGTAGGCGTCAGTCGTCGGCGAGGCGGGCCGGGAAGCCGCCCTTCGCGATCGGGCCCCATCGCTCGACGGTGAGTCGGATCAGGCACTTGCCCTGTTTCGTCATGGCTGCCCGATACTCGTCCCAGTCGGAATGCTCACCGGAGATCACCTGGAAGTACTCGACCAGTCCGTCGAGGGCGTCGGGCAGGTCGACCACCTCGGCGGTGCCGTCGAGCTGGACCCATTCGCCATTGAACTCGTCGGACATGACCGTCACCGAGCAGAGCGGGTTGCGGCGCACATTGTGCACCTTGGCCCGCTCCGGGTAGCTGGAGATGACGACGGTGCCGTCGGCGGCGAGTCCCATGGTCACCAACGACGACTGCGGACGTCCATCGGCCCGGGTGGTCAAGAGCACGCCGCGGTGCCGCGGACGAACGAACTCTTCGAGTTCTGCGCGGCTCACAATCCGGTTCGTGGCGATGTATTTGGCCATGGGTGGGCAACTTAGTCGGGGGCGCCCCCAGGCGAGGATGGGGGATTGTCCGGATTCCCGTGGGCGGGCCGGACCTGCACGGTGAGAGTCATGGATCCCACCCCGTCCGCTCCTCCCATCTCCCTTCGCCCCGCGCCGGTTCTTGCCGGGGTGGGGACGTTCCTCCTCACCGCGGCTGCGGTGAGTTTCGTGTCGGCACGATGGGACCGATTCGGGCCCGGTGATCGTTTCGGCGCGCTCCTTGTGGCATCGGCCTTGGTGTTCGGCCTCGCCCTGGCCCTACGACGGATCGCCCCCGCGACCGCCCGCTCACTTGACGTGCTGATGGCTGCCCTCGTCCCGGTCGACGTCGCCGCCCTGGCGATGGTCAGCGGCGCGAGTTGGCCGACCGTGCTGCTTGCGGCGGGGCCCGCCGCAATGGGCTCGGCGGAGGTGCTGCGGCGCCGGGATCCGATCGCGGTTACGGAAATCGGCACCGTGATCGGTGGACTCCTGGCGATGGCCGGCGTGGCGGCACGAGTCGACGTCTCGCTGACGGTGCTCGTGGCCGCCCTCGGTCTGATCGGATGCGTGGTGTCGCCATGGGGCAGGGAACGGGCCGCGGGTCCGGTCTGGGCCGGGCTGGCCGGACTCGCTCCGGCGCTTCGGGTGTTTGACGAACTGGCATTCACCGGCGATGGCACGATGCGGCGCCTGGGTCTGCTCGATGCGACGCCGTGGGAAGCCACGCTGGCGGCCGGGATCGTGGCCACCGGTGCGCTGATCGTGACGGTCATCACGCGTCGGAGCCTCTTTGCTGCAGTCACGGGCGCCGCGGTCGTGGTGGCGACGGGTGCCGCGCTCTGGGCCGAGCATCAACCGCCGAGATCGCTCCTCGTGGTTGCGGCGGCGATTCTCGTCGCCCTCGCCGAGATCGGGCTGACTCATCCGATGGCCGCCCGATTGCCGCGGGCCCGATCGACGGCGGAGAGTTCGGTCGCGGCCGTCAACGCGGTCCTGACGTTCGTGATCGCGGGTCTCGCCAGCGAGGTCCTCCTGCCCGAGACGAGCCTCGTCGGGCCCGAGTGGGCGTATGCCGCAGCCATCTCGGCGTTCGCTTGGATCGTCGCCGATGTGCGGCGTATGGCCCGAGACGGCCGCTCGGCAGCGCAGGGTGGCGGGTGGGCCCCGGCGACGTGGGGTGCGGTTGCGGGCGCCCTGTCAGCCGTTGCGATCACCTCGTCGCCTGTAGTGACCGGAGTTGCCGCTCTGTCGATCGGCGTGGCGCTGTTCGCCACGGCGCGTGCCGGTCGTCTGTCGGTCGCGTGGACGGCGGGCGTCGCCGGTTCGGTTCTCCTCGTGGACGGCGATTGGCGCGTGGCCGTGCTCGGGGCCGGCGTCGGTACCGTGTTGATCGCCCTCGCGGCGGTGGGCGGACGACGTGGATACGACGAGACCTTGGGCGCTCAGGCCATTGCGGGAGTCTTCGTACCCATCGGTGTCGCCGCGGTCGTCATCTGGCCGCATTCGACCACCGGCAGCGGCGCCGCCGTACTTCTGCTTGCGTGGGTCGCAGCAACCATCGTCGACGTCGCGGTGCCGTCGGCCGCTCTGGCATTGCGGGGTCTCGGCGCCGCCGTCCTGATTGGACTGGCAGGTGACGACTCGGTGATGGCCGCGCTCGCACTGCTGACCTCATCGCTACTTCTGCTGGCCCATCTGAGTGCCACCCGGCAACGCAGCAGCGCAATTCTCGGTGGGTGGGCGGCGCTCGTGGGCATTGCGCTCCTGGTCGCGGCGGTCCTGGAGGAGCCGACGGTGCTTCTCGCCATGGCACTCGCGACGATCGGGTTGACGGTGGTCGGTTGGGGTTTCGACAATGGCGTCGAGGCCGCACGCGTCGGCGGTGGTTTCATCGTGTGGTGGGCGTCGCTCGTGGGCCTCGTGGGAGCCGACGTCGCGTCCCTCGAGCCCTACCTGTACCCGATCCTTGCGCTGATCGGATGGGCGCTCCACGCCGACGGTTCGCCCGAGAGTCGTTGGACCGCAGTGGGAATTCCCCTGGGGTTGGCCGCGCTGGTCGCGTTCGGGCAGCGAATCGACAGCGGAAACGCAGGACACACCCTGCTGCTGGGGGCGATCGCCCTTGCGCTCTGTGTCGCCGGCGCCCTGCGGCGCCATCAGCCCGCGCTCGTCGCTGGCGCAGCGACGACGGTCGCGGTCGGCGCTTTCGAGGCTCTCGATCAGGTGGTGGGCATCGAGAGCTGGAGTTGGCTCGTGGTCAGCGGTGCCTGTGCCATCACGATCGCCGCAACGCTCGAGCTCAGCGAGAACGACGAATCCCTGGTCGGCGGAGGGTGACTCAGTGACCTGCACACTCGGCGAGGACGTCGAGACACCGGTCGATGTCGGCATCCTCGATGATCAGCGGCGGGCAGAACACCACGGAGTCGTTCACGCCCCGCACGATCACGCCGGCTTCGACCATCGCGTCCCTCACCGGAACGGAGTCTGTGTCACCGGGGAGCTTCCCGGCCCACATGGCGCCGACGCCGCGGTACGACGCGAGGACGCCGTCAGCGACGAGCGCGTCGAATCCGCGGGAGAAGCGTTCGCCGACATGGTTCGCTCTCGAGACGAGGCCCTCCCGTTCGATGATGTCGATATTGGCGAGTGCGGCGACGCAGGCCGCGGGGTGACCCGAGTACGTGTAGCCGTGGCGCAGGACGAACTCGCGGTCGGCCTCGAGCACCTCGCAGACCTTTTGCGAGCAGATGACGCCACCGATCGGTTGGTAGCCGCTGCTGACCCCTTTGGCGAAGGTGATCAGATCGGGCGTCACTCCGTAGGTGTGACTGGCGAACCACTCGCCGGTACGACCGAAGCCCGTGATGACTTCGTCGAAGATCAGTAGGGCACCGTTGTCGTCGCACAGCTTTCGGAGGCCCTCGAGGTACGCGGGAGTGGGCGGGTACACACCGCCGGCGCCCTGGACGGGTTCGCAGATGACGGCCGCGATGCGCTCGCCGTGGTCGGCGAAGAGCCGGGCGGCCGATTCGATGTCGTCGCCGTCCATCTGCTCGAAGTGGGGGACGAGGTCGCCCCAGCCCTCACGGTTCGGCTCGAGTCCCTGGGCCGTCGTGCCGCCGAAGTTCACGCCGTGGTAGCCGCGGTCGCGGCGCACGATGATTTGCCGATCGGCCGCGCCGGAGAGTTGGGCGGTGGCTCGGGCGATCTTCAGAGCGGTGTCGACGGCTTCCGAGCCCGAGCAACAGAGAAACACGCGACCGTCGGGGAGCGGCGACAGGGACCGGATTCGGTCCGCGGCGGCCTCGGCCGGGCCGTTCGTCCACGGATCGAACGTGTTGTAGGCCGACATCTGCCGCATCTGGGCGCTGATGGCGTCGATGATCTCGGTTCGACCGTGGCCCACTTGGCAGTACCAGAGCGACGCCATGGCATCGATGTACTCCTTGCCCCTGTCGTCCCATACGCGAACGCCGTCGGCTCGAACGAGCTTGCGGAACGATTCGGCCGCCGGCTTCGAGAACGAATGGAGGAGTGCCGGTGTCGTCATGGATTCGCTCCTGGCCGCGGCTGCGCTCACCATTCAAGCACTGCGGATTTCACACACGGCGGATTCGGATGCGTTATCCCAGGGAGGGAAGGGCCTCGAGGACCCTGTCACGATCGGCTTCGCCGAACCCGTAGAAGAGATCCGTGCCCGAGGTGAGGTCGCTGGACATCAGCAGCATCTGGCTGTTGATGCGGACTCCGAAGGCTGACCAGGTCTCGAAGGACGGATCCCACAACATGTCGGGGGTCTCGAGACTCCCGGCCGCGACGAAGTCGAGTGCGTATTCGAAGTCGTCCTGGGCGCCAACCCCGATGACCTGGATCTCATCGGCGTGATCTCGAGCAAACTGCTCGACAGCGGGAGCCTCCCGCCGGCAAGTACTTCAATGCGGTGCCCAGAACCACAAGAGCACTGGGCGGTCACCGGTGACGGTGGATGCGAGTGTGGTGGGCTCACCGGAGTCGACGTCGAGCACTTCGAGGAGCCGGATGTCGTCGCTCGTCTCGAGGTCGTCGATGTTCTCGTCGGCAACCGACTGGACGTCGGTGGTGTTCCCGGTGTCGCCGGTGGGAGCAGGAGCATCGCCGGTTTCGGTGGGGGAGTCACCGCCACAGGCGGACGCGACCAGCGCCAGCAGGGCAAACAACGCAACTGCAGGTGCGCGTAGGGGGGATTTCATTGCCCTCACGGTAGCGACCGCCTTGGGCCTATGGGTGAGCAGCGTCCGGGAATGGTTCATTGTCAGTCTTTTCGTCAGTCTTTTGGTTTCATCGGTCGCCCCTGGAATGGCCAGTGGCTTACTGCGTTGAATGGGGCATGGCACTACGTATCAACGACATTGCTCCTGACTTCAAAGCAACAACGACAGAGGGCACCATTGAGTTCCACGATTGGATCGGCGACGGCTACGCGCTGTTGTTCTCTCATCCGAAGGACTTCACCCCGGTGTGCACCACCGAACTCGGCACGGTCGCCGGAATGAAGGACGATTTCGCCGCTCGCAACACGAAACTCATCGGTATCAGCGTCGACGGCGTCGACGATCACGAGGGGTGGGCGGCCGACATCCAGACCGCGACGGGCAACGCGCTCAACTACCCGTTGATCGGCGACCCGACGCTCGAGATCGTCAAGGCATACGACATGCTCCCGGCCGACTCGGGCGAGACATCCGAGGGTCGCACCGCCGGCGACAACGCCACGGCGCGCACGGTGTTCATCATCGGACCCGACAAGAAGATCAAGGCGAATCTCACCTACCCGATGACCACGGGCCGCAACTTCGACGAGATCCTGCGTCTGGTCGAGTCGATCCAGCTGACCGCGAAAGAGCAGGTCGCCACTCCGGCCAACTGGCAGCAGGGCGACGACGTGATCGTCGTGCCGTCAGTTTCCGACGACGACGCCCGAGCGAAGCACGGCGACTTCCGGGCGCCCTTGCCCTACCTCCGCTACGTGAAGCAGCCCTGACCGCGGATTGAGGGGGAGAGACCCAGGATTGTCACTGGGTGGCGCTACGGTCGGCGTTTCACGGTTCTCGTGACCGTGTTCGACTCTCGCGCCACCCGGAGACCCCCTTGGCTGCAAAGAAATCCACCGGATACGACGCCGATGCCATCCAGACCCTCGAGGGTCTCGAGGCCGTGCGCAAACGGCCGGGCATGTACATCGGTGGCACCGGTTCGGAAGGACTCATGCATCTGGTGTGGGAACTCATCGACAACGCCGTCGACGAGGCCGCCGCCGGTTTCGCCGACAAGATCGAGGTCACGCTGCATCGCGACCGGTCGATCGAGGTGAGCGACAACGGTCGGGGCATTCCCGTCGATCTCCACACGAAGCGGAAGGTTTCGGCCCTCGAGGTCGTCTTCACCGAACTGCACGCCGGCGGAAAGTTCGGCGGGGGTGCCTACTCCTCGTCGGGCGGGCTCCACGGTGTCGGCGCGTCCGTGGTCAACGCGCTCGCCGCGAAGCTCATCGCCGAGGTCGATCGCGACGGGGCCACCCATGTTCTCGGGTTCCAGGAACGCATCGCCGGCCAGTTCGTCGGCTCGAAGTTCAAGGCGGGTCACAAGCTCGACAAGATCAAGAAGATCTCGAAGAACAAGACCGGCACCCGTGTCCGGTTCTGGCCCGACTTCGACATCTTCGATCCTGCGGCCGTGATCGACGTCGACGACATCTGTTCCCGAGCGACGCAGGCGTGCTTCCTCGTGCCGGGCATGAAGGTGTCGGTCACGGACAAACGCACTGGGGGCCGCAAGGAACCCTTCTCGTTCGTGTCGCGTGGTGGTCTCGCCGACCTGGTCGATCACCTGGCCATCGGCGAGAACGTCAGCCAGATCATCACCTGCAACGGCATCGACACGTTCACAGAGAAGGTGCCGGTCAACGGCAAGATGACCGACGTCGAACGCGAATGCGTCGTCGACATCGCCATGCGCTGGGTCAAGGGTTACGACACCGAGGTGGTGTCGTTCGTCAACACCATTCCCACGAGCCAGGGCGGCACTCACCGCGCCGGCTTCGACAAGACCCTCACCCGAGTGGTGAACAACGTCGTGTTGAAGGACAACCGCAAGCTGGCGAAGCTGGCCAAGCAGGACAAACACAAGGCCACGAAGGACGACGTCCAGGAAGGCCTCGTCGCCGCCGTCAAGGTGACGTTCCCGGAACCCCAGTTCCGCGGCCAGACCAAGCAGGAACTGGGCACTCCCGCCATCGAGGGCATCGTCTCCCGTGTGGTCTACGAGCAGTTGAAGGAGTGGTTCGAGCCCGGGGGCGGGCCTCGCACCCACGTGAAGGCGATCGCCGACAAGCTGGCCGCCGCAATCCAGAACCGGGTCGATTCCAAGACCTTGCTCGAGAACAAGCGCAAGGCCGCGAGCCTGGGTTCCACCGGCATGCCCGAGAAGCTCGCCGACTGCCGCGTGCACGGGCCCGACTCCGAGCTCATTCTCGTCGAGGGCGACTCCGCTGCCGGCCCCGCGAAGCGTGGTCGCGACTCCGAGACGATGGCGATCCTCCCGTTGCGCGGCAAGGTCGTCAACGCGGCGAAGGCCAGTCAGAAGCAGGTGCTCGACAACGCCGAGGCGCAAGCCCTGTTCACGGCAATGGGGGCGGGGGCGGGCAAGGAATTCAACCTCGAAGACGCCCGCTACGGGCGCATCGTGATTCTGTGCGACGCCGACGTCGACGGCAGCCACATTCGCTGCCTGCTCCTCACGCTGATGCACCGCTACATGTTGCCGATGTTGGAGGCGGGCAACGTCTTCGCCGCGCAGCCGCCGCTCTTCACCACGAAAGTGGGTGACGAGGTCTATCGCGTCTACTCCGACGAGGAGAAGGAAGCCGTCACCGACGAGCTGTGCAAGGGCAAGCGCAAGCGCGAGAACGTCAAGTGGCAGCGCTTCAAGGGGCTGGGTGAGATGAACGTCGACGAGCTACGTCACTGTGCGCTCGACCCCGAGACGCGTACGTTGCGCCGGCTCACCATGGACGACGCCAAGGAAGCCAACGACGCCGCCCACATGTTCGATGTATTGATGGGCAACGACGTCAGCGTCCGTCGCGACTTCCTCGTGAAGAACTCGGCCCTGGTCGACGCCAGCACCCTCGACGTCTGACTCTCCGCCAGACCGTGATCCGCGTCACGGTCGGTTGGGCGCACACGGCGCAATCTGGAGTCAGGCTCTCGTCCGAGGGCTGTGACGAAGGGAGAGCATCATGCTCATCAATGTGCGTTCAGGACAAGTGGCGACCGACCAGATGGCCGGCCTTGCCTTTGCCGTCGACATCGCGGAGGAGGTGGAAAGTGCAAGTGGCGTCGCGCTCGGTGTGTGGACGGTGCTGTATGGCCGGCCGATCGGCACCGTGTCGTGGTCGGCGCAGCTGGATTCGTTCGCGGACCTCGCGGCGCTCACCACCAAGATCGGCGAGTCGAGCACCTATCTCGAAAAGGTTCAGGCCGCGGCGGGGTTGTGGATTCCCGGCTCGTTCGAGGACCGACTCGCGAACGTCGTGCACACCGCGGGCGACGTGGGGGCGGTCGAATACGTTTCGTCGCTCACCGCGGTCGCGGCGCCTGGGCGAATGCAGGAGGCGGCCGCGTTCGGGGTCGAGGTGGCTGACTATGTGGCCGGGATCACCGGCTGCGCGCTCACCTTCTGTGTCGATGCGTTTGCCGATATGGGACAGATGACGTGGTTCGTCGGCTATCCCGATGCGGCGGCAGTCGATCGTGGGCAAGAGACGATCGCCGCAGATGCCGGCTACGCGGAGCGAACGAAGGCGACTGCGGACCTGTTTGCCGCGACGGCGACACGAACACTTGCCCAGCGGATCAACTGACCGGGCAGTAGCGGGCGCGGGTTAGCGGGACTCGCGCCCACTCTTCCTGATTGATCGAAGTCTTCCGAGCCCTCGTTTGAGGGTTGCCGCTCGCGAGGTGTCGCCGGGTCGAACGCCCAGCTGATCGACGAGGACGGCAGAGTCGAACAACTCGTCGAGTTCGACAATGAATCCGTCCTCGAGGCGGATGAACAGGACCACATCGATGTCGAGCGTTCGCTGGTTCGACATCGCTCCCGCCCAGGGCTCACCGGTGAAGGTGCCGCGAAGTCGATGGCGGACTGTGGCTGACGCGTCGGTGGCATCGATCGACAGGGTCTCGATCTCGAGGTCGGGGAGCGCGGCGAACATCGAGCTGACGTGCGCGTGGAGCTGCTCGGGGACCGCGAGATCTCCGAAGAGCGGATGGTGGTGCACGCCGCGTCGATGCCATAGCGAAAGAACGGCGTCGGGATCTCGGTCGGCGAGCGCGTCGAGCAGCCCCTCGGCCGCGGCGCGGCCGCTCGTGACTGCGGCCGCTGGGTCCTCGAGGCCGGTTCGCTCGCGCCACTCGCGGTCGGAAAGCTCTGCATCGAGTTCGGCACCGATGATGATCGAGAGCGCAGAGAGCTGGAACCACAACAGCAGCACGATGATGGTGGCCAAGGGGCCGTAGGTCTCGCCGTAGCTGCCGAGATTCGCCGTGTAGAAGCTGAACAATGCGGACAGGCCGACGAACAGCAGCGTGGCGACCAGCCCGCCAACGGTGAAGAGTTGCGGTGACAGCGGCCGGTCGTTGCCTCGGTGGTCGGGGCCCACTCGGTAGAGCATGGACAGCGCGGCCGCCATGACGAGACCGAGAATCGGATAGCGCAGCGTGTTCAGCGAGTATCGAGCGAGGTCGCCCAGCCCCCAGTCGGCCAGCAGCGGAGGCAGCGCCGCCATCAGGAACATGACCACGCCGAGCATGACGACGCCGCCGATCATGAGGCCGAGGGCGGTGCCTCGCAGGCTCCATGGCTTGCGAGTTTCCTCGATGTCGTAGGCGACATTCAGGGACTTGAGCAGGTTGGCCACTGCGCCGGACGCACTGAAGAGGGCCAGCAGGAGGCTCAGGCCGACGCTGAAGCCCAGCACTCCGGTGCTACCGCCGGCGATGTCGGCCATCTGCTCGACGAGGAACTCGCGAGTCGACTCTGGCGCCCCGGAGAGCGCATCGGTGATCTGGTCGGTGATCTCCTCGGGATCAGCCACCAAGCCATAGATGCCGATCACTGCAGTGAGCGCTGGAATCAGTGCGAGGAAGGCGAAGAATGCCACCGCGGCGGCGAAGATCGGTGCGTTGTGGCGAGCGATCCGGTTCTTCAACGCCAGAGCGATGTTCTTGAGGTGCTCCAGCCGCGACACCCTTGCAGCGTAACGACGCCGGCCGGCATCCCGAAGGGCATGTCAGTGTCACACCCTTGGGGTAGAACTACAGGCATGGAACTCGATCCCGACGCCATCGGCTTGGCCGATCCAGTCGAGCCAGTTGCGCTCGATCTCGAGGGCGGCGTTCGTGAAGTCGGAGTTCCCACGCCACCGCCGCGGCTTTCACCCTCCGGCGCCGGCACATTCGAGCAGTGCCCCCGTCGTTGGCGCCACCGCTATGTCGATCGACTTCCCGATCCGCCCGGTGAGGCGGCGCTCGCTGGCAGCTTCGCCCATCGCGTCCTCGAGTTGTTGATGCAGCGCGAACCCGAAGCTCGCACTCCGGATGAAGCCAAGCTCATCGCCCGCCAGGAGTGGCCCGAAACCGAAGCGGCCGCCGACTACGCCGCCCTCGACTACGACGAGGACAAGAGTCGTCACTTCCGTTGGAAGGCATGGCAGGCGATAGAGGGGCTCTGGAAGCTGGAGGACCCCACCGAGGTCGATGTCGCCGCGACCGAGCGCGATATCGAAGCCGAGCTCGCCGGCGTGCCCTTCCGCGGCATCGTCGACCGCCTCGAACGGGAAGGCGACGGGATCGTGGTCACCGATTACAAGTCGGGCAAAGCCCCGTCGGCGCGCTATCGCCGCGGTCGGCTCGATCAGGTGCTGCTCTACGCGGCCGCGGTCGAAGCCGATACCGGCGAGATGCCAGTGCGAGCGCGACTCCTCTATCTCGGCCAACGCCCTGTCGGCATCGATGTCACTCGCAAGGAGATCGATGTCGTCACGGAAAAGCTCGCCGCGACGTGGGCCGGCATCAATACCGCCTGCGAGACCGACGAGTTCGAGCCGCGCACCGGCCCGTTGTGCGGTTGGTGCCCGTATGTCGATCTCTGCCCCGAAGGCACGAAGGCGGTCGAGAAGCGCAACAAGGCGCAGGCCGCGCAGAATGCGGCTTACCTCGAGGCCGCGGGCTGACTAGCTCTCGTCGCCGCTAATCGAAGCGCGGCGCCGGCGTTTCCAGAAGTGCCGGAGCGTCAAGAGGGCAATCAGGCCGCCGATGGCTGTCGCCACGCCCGAGCTGATCAACAGTTTGTCGGACGGAGGGTCGGCGGGAGCCGGGGTTACCGCGGGGATGGGCGGTGGGTCATCGGGGGCGACACTCGGCGCCGTTGGTTCGGTTGGGGCTCCGAGGATCGCGTCGACCGGCGCGGGATCTTCGGCTTCCGGTTTCGGGCGCCGGCGGTTGGCCTGCGGGTCATACGCCATGGGCCACCTCCATTGGCAGGACGAGGTCGTAGAGCTGATCGAACTCAGCGGCCGCTTCCTGAGCGCCAGGGCGGTTGCCGAGGGCATGGATCGGGAGAGATCCGGCCGATGCTTCGGGCACCGCGGCGCGAAGGTGCACGGCCGGGAGAACGATGTCGCCGTGGTCGGCGCGGAGCTGCTCATCCCAGTAGCGGGCGTCGCGGGTACGACCGAGACGGTTGACGGCAACGCCGGCCACCGTCAATGGATTCGCCCGGCGAGCGGCGATGCGCTCGACCGTACGAAGGATCTGCCCGACTCCATCGGAGGCCCACGCGCCCGGTTCGGTGACGATCAGTGCTCGGTCGGCGGCGAACAGCCCGTTGACGGTGAGGAGTCCGAGCGAGGGTGGACAGTCGATGATTACGACATCGTGGTGTACACCCTCGAGGGCAACGGCCAAGCGGTCGTTCGCCCCGATCGGATCGGTGAGAAGTTGTGACTCGCGAGCGGCGAGCGCCGCTGTGGCGGGAACGACCGACGGCGGGCGTCCGCCGTCTTCCGGCCATCCGGAGGTGACCCGAAGGCCGGCAATCGACCCCGGACGTTCTTCGGCGAGCGCCTGGTCGACGCTGAACGGAGGGTCCCACACCCCGAGTCCGGTGGTGGCGTTGCCCTGGGGGTCGAGATCGATGACAAGCGCATCGAGGCCCCGTGACCACGCTGTGGCCGCAAGGCCGAGTGCGACGGTCGTCTTACCGACGCCGCCCTTTTGATTGACCACCGCGAGAACTGGCACGCCGACAACGTAGCCAACGCGACCAGCTCTCGGCTATGCGCAGTTTCAGGCGGCGATCAGTTCGGCGGCCGGACAGGGCCGGCTCGAAGTGACGGATCGTCCCGAAGGTGATGCACTCGTGCGAGTGCTGCTTCCCCGCCACTCCTTCGCTTGACGACCACGAGGTGACGACCGCGTGAATCGTCGCGTCCTCGCGGGCCTGATCTTGGCGATGGCCCTGCCGGCCCTCGACCTGATGGCGCTGGGGGCCGCGGCGCCCGAGGTTGCCGGCGACCTGGGTCGACTCGACCAGGTCGCGTGGCTGTTCGTGTCGTACCAACTCGCGCTCGTGGTCTCGGTGCCCCTCTACGGGAAGCTCGGCGACCTGAAGGGTCGGCGACTTGTCTTCCTCTCGTCGATCATCGTCTTCACGTTCTCGTCGTTGCTGGCCGGGTTGGCCTGGTCGTTCCCCGTGCTCGTGCTCAGCCGAGTGGCGCAGGGGCTCGGAGGCGGCGGGATCATCAGTCAGACCCATGCCGTGATCGCCGATCTCGTGCCGGCCCGCGAGCGTGGACGGTACGCGTGGCTCACGCCGACGGTGTGGACGATCGCGTCCTTCCTCGGCCCGGTCTTCGGCGGCGCGCTGGCCGAACATGCGAGTTGGCGCTGGATCTTCCTTCTCAACCTGCCCTTCGGACTTCTGTCGATCTGGTTCGTTCGCGATGCGTTCCCGAATAGAGCGTCGGGGGAGGTGCGGTCCTTCGATCTTCCGGGCGCGCTGTTGCTGGTGCTCTCCTATGGCGCGCTGGTCTTCTCCGTCTCGGTCGGGGGCGATCTACTGACGTGGGGCGACCCGGTCGTCATCGTCGGGCTCGCCGGCGGGGGCGTGTTGCTCCTCGCCTTCGTCGCTCAGGAACTCCGGTCGATCGACCCGGTGATGCCGCTGGCGATGCTGCGGATTCCCGTCGTGCGGTCGAGTGCGGCGACCACCTTCTTCATCGGCACGGTCAACTTTCTCGCCGTTGCCTTCCTTCCGCTGATGCTCCAAGTCGTCACCGGTATGGGGAGCACGGCGGCGGGGCTGGCGCTGCTGCCGACCACGTTCGGCATCGCGATCACGAGCACGATCGTCGGACGACTGGTTGTGCGGACGGGGCACTATCGAATCTGGCCGGCGATCGGCTCCGCCGTCTTCGCGGGCGGCTACTTCGTGCTGGCGTCGCTCGGACCCGATCCTCGGACGGCAGTGGTCTGGCTCGGTACCGGATTGCTCGGCCTGGGCATGGGCGCCGGGTCACCCGTCTTCATGCTGTCGATGCAGAACGCCGTGCCCCATCGAGATGTCGGCGTCGTGTCGGCGATGGCCATGTTCGCCCGAAACACCGGCCAGGCCTTTGGCGTGGCGCTGGCCGGAGCCCTCTTCGTGGCCCGGCTGTCGCACCATCTCGACCGTCTTGTGCCGGCTGAACGCATGGCCGGCCTCGACATCGACGACTTGCGAGGCGACATCGACGCGATCCGGGCGCTCGAACCAGAAGTCGAAGCGCTCGCCGCGGATGCATTTCGCCTCGCCGTGACCGATGTGTTCACCTTCGCGGCATGGGGCGGCGTGATTTCACTGCTTGCCGCGCTCACCATTCCCCAACTACCGCTGCGCGAGACGATCGACGACTAGGGCATCGCCTGTGGAGAAGTCAGGCGGCGAGCGAACGTGTCGCGACGCGGACGATGTCGTCCAGCGCATCGACGAGCTCAGGGCACGAATGGAACAGGGCGTCGACGTCGTCGCCAGTCCAGGGTTCGCACAACCCCTCGGGCCGGAATCCGGCCCGCACCCACGCGGTCGCGATGTGGCGAATGGCGCTGTCGACACGAGGATCCGCGGCAGTGACGGATTGGCTCGCCATCTGATCGAGATCCCACTTGCAGTCCTCGACCAATGGTCGACGGACGAGGTTCAGGCGATAGCGCAATGCCTCGGCCGCAATCCTCGAATGGTTCACCCCGGGTGCCCTCCCCCGAATCGTCCCTGTGGATAACTCTGAGAGTGACAATAGGAATGCTCGCGCGGTGAGCGGTGGATCCCCCGCTTGGCGCGCGATCAGTGACGCGGGTCACGCCCGGAAGGGCAGCATCCCTCCGCACAGGACAGGGGCCGTTCCGGCAAGGCGCTGAGCGCCCGTCGCGGGCCGCCGTGCAGGCGTTCCTCCAACAATTCTCTCCACATCGTGATGAACCGAGGGTCGGGAAGCGTGCCGGGCGTGTCGACCCGCGTCAGGGCAATACCGACCTCGGTCGCCGTGGCGAGCGCCTCGGTGTCGAGGTCCCATACGACTTCCATGTGATCGGACACGAAGCCGATGGGCACGATGGTCGCGTCGGTGACGCCGGCCTCGGCCAGGGTCCGGAGATGGTCGTTGACGTCGGGCTCGAGCCAGGGCACGGTCGGCGGGCCTGAGCGGCTCTGCCACACCAAAGTCCATGGTGCGTCGGGCGCGGCCTCGGCGATCAACGCCGCGATCGCCCGGAGCTGGAGTTCGTAGTCGCAACCGTCGGCCATGGCCACGGGAATCGAGTGAGCGGTGAAGATCAGCGGGGTCGTGGCCTCACGGCCGGAGACCGACGCGAGCGCCTCGCGAAATGGTTCCACGAACCCGGGATGGTCGAAGTACGGGCGCACCTTCTCGATGATCGGCGCGGCCGGCCCGACCGTTTCTCGTGCGGCCTCGATGTCGTCGAGGTACTGACGACAGCCGGAGTTGGAGCTGTAGGCCGAGGTCACGATGGCGAGCGCTCGAGTGATGCCGTCGTCGGCCATCTGCTGCACGGTGTCGGCGAGATACGGCGTCCAGTTGCGATTGCCCCAGTAGACGGGGAGGTCATGGCCGGCGGCCGCCAGCTCGGCCTCGAGCGCAACCTGCATGCGGCGGCACTGCTCGTTGATCGGGGACACGCCGTCGAACTGGCTGTAGTGCGCCCCGACGATCGCGAGCCGCTCATCGGGGATGTCGCGCCCGCGGGTGACGTTCCGCAGGAACGGCAGCACGTCGTCTGGCCCCTCCGGTCCACCGAAGGAGACGATCAACACGGCATCGAAGTCGTCCACCGCGTGGAGGCTACAGAGGGAGGGTGCGGCTTTCGTTCGCGGTGATGTTGTGGATAGTGTCCTCGGGTCCTCCGGGTGGAGTGCGGTCTGGCGACCGCGTGCACGCGCGTGCGTTTCCGCCCCTGGTCTTCCACGATGCGTTCCCACAGCTCTCGTCCTCGTCAGCGCCGCTGGTTCGGTGTCGTCCTCGTCGCGTCGCTCGTTGCGGCGATGGTGTCGTTCGGCCCCTGGGCCGCCGCCGACGAGATCGAGGAACTCCGGGACGGAATCCCCACCGGCGAACGCGTGCGAGAGGAGATCGACCGCCTGTCGCAGGAGCGCGACGATCTGCTCTCCCAGCTCAATGTCGCCGAGTCCGAGCTCACGGCCACCCTGGAAGCTCGCGACGAATTTGACGACGATCAGCGTCGCCTGGCGTCGCAGATCGAGGCGGCCACCGATCATCTCCGGACCGTGGCGGTGCGAGCTTTCATCTCGGGCGGCGACGCGGGCGAGCTTCAGTTCCTGGTCAGTGTGACGTCGGTGTCGGACCTGAGCTGGCGTCGCCATCTTCTCCGCAATCACGCGGGCTCATCCCACGTCGCCCTCGTGCGGTTGCGGGAGCTCGAAGCGCAAGCAAGCGACGACACACGTGAGAGCATCGAAACCGCCGACCGTCTCCGCACGGAGATCGCCTCCCTCGGGATCGATGTTGGTGCGCTCGAACCCCTCATCGCCGAGGCCCGGGAGTTGCAGCCGCTGGCCGATGCCTGGGACCGCGCCGCGATCGCGATTGAAGAAGGACGCTACGGGATCGCCCCGGAAGAGAAGTGGGAGAAGCTCCGCTTCTGCGAGTCGACCCACAATTATCAGGCGACCTCACCGACCGGGAAGTACCGAGGGGCGTATCAATTCGACTTCGCAACGTGGCAGACCGTGGGCGGCACCGGCGACCCGGCGGCGGCGCCGGCACCCGAACAAGATGCCAGGGCGCGCGAACTTTATGCCCGTCGTGGGCATGCGCCGTGGCCCGAGTGCGGCTTCTACCTGCAATAGCCGCGGCAACTCGACTTCCGGGTCGGGTCAGCCGCCAAGTAGGCGGCGGGCGGTCTTGGCGGCCCGTCCGGGCTGCGGCGGTTCCCATCCCTCGGGGACAAGGTGGGGTGCCTTCCGCGACAAGACCGCGATGACCTCGTTCGCCGACGGATTGACCAGGCCGACGTCGCCGATCACCACGGTGGGCACGGTTTCGTTGCCGTTGGCCCACTGCCGAACGGTCGATGCGTCGGCCGGGCTGTCCCAGATGTTGTGCTTGTTCATCGGGACACCGGCCTTGCTGAGGCCACGATCGAGATTCATGCAGAACCCGCAACCGGGCCGCCAGTAGAACTCGACGCCGTTCATCTTCTCGTCACTCATGTCTGTGAAACCTCGTGGTCGGGAAGTTGATTCCCGGTCAGTTCTGGACGGCGAACGAGCCCATGTCGGCATCGAGCGTGGACATGACGAAATCGATGGTCGCCTGTCGGGCGTTTCGGCGGGTGCGGGCGAAGCCTGACGGGCTGAGCGTCTCGGCGAGGGCCTTGGCCCGCTCGATCACGGTGGACTCCATGTCGGCGCGGGCCACCACCTGGTCGAAGAAGCCCACGGCGAGTGCGTCGTCGGGCGAGTAGATCGTGCCCAACAGCGTCGCGGCGGTGAAGTGGCGGCGCGAAAGCCGGTCTCGGGCGAGTTCGGTGCCGAAGACCGGTAGGGGCATGCCGATTGTCGTTTCGGGAAGGCCGACTCGGCCTGGCGTGTCAGTGGCGATCCGCACATCGCAGGAGAGGAGCACGAGCGCACCGGCGGCGAGCGCGTGGCCGTCGGATCCGGCGAGAACCGGAACCGGGAATCCGTAGAGCCGCATGCAGAGCTCGGCGCCCTTCTTGGTCATGGCCTGGGCGGCCTCGGGGCCGTCCTTCATCACGCCGAGATCGAAACCGGCGCTGAACTTGCCCTCCCGACCGAAGAGGACCACGGCCTTTGCGTCGGCTGCGTCGTCGAGCGCGCCGTTGATCGCATCCATGGTCTCGTGGCCGAGGGCGTTGGCTTTGCCGTCATCGATGCGGATCACGGCGATTTCGTCGGTGATCTCGAGGGAAACGTTGTCTGAAGCGCTCATGGCCTCGACGCTAGCTGGAGGTCTGGCTGTCTCACCCGTTCGGTAACGTCCTCGGGGATCAACGCGATTCAGGCCAAAGGCCTCAGCCGAACGGGGCAGGCAAGCCCACCGGTGGTGCGCATGTTGTGCCAACTGCATCAACCATCCGACGGGTCCCACTCGTCCGGGATCGTCGCGGGATCCAGGTCGAGGGCATGGCAATACGCCGCGACCCAAGCGCCGTAGCCGTCGTCGCTCGGGTGGAAGCGATCGGAAGCCCACGCCCGACGGCCGCCGACCAGGTGAGGCACGACATCGGCGATCCTGATACCTCGTCGTTCCGCTGTCCGCATCACCGAACGGTTGACCCACCGGCCCGATGGGCTGGCCGCCGGGGCAGGGAGGGTGGAGACGATGGTCTCTCGGGGGAGCGCATCGATCAGTTCATTGACGCGGGCCGACACGGAGGGCGGATGCGGGTTGCGCATCAAGTCGTTGGATCCGACGCCGCAGGTGATCAAGCTCGGTGCCCGGTGCAGGTGATCGAGGAGTGGGAGTTGATGGTGTTGGACATGGCGACTGCGGGCGCCTGATCGACTGAGATTGACGATGCCATGGGGGCGTCCGTCGGCGGCGAGGGCACCGGCGATGCGAGCCACCCAGCTGCGGGAGATTGACGTCGCCCCCACCCCTTGTGCGATCGAGTCGCCGAGCACGACCCAGAGGGGGAGGTGGCCGTCGATCGCGGCGGCGGAGATATCTCGCCACCGCGCCTCTCGCGGATTGACCTGTTCGGCGATCGCTCGGGTCCCCTTGCTCACCGCGCTGATCGTGCGGGTGAACGGCCGCGGCGTCCATGCGTCGCGCTCGTGGAGCGCGGCGATGACCGGATGATGATCGTCCTCGCCCGGGAGGGGCCTGGGAGTGGGGGGAATAGTCTGCGCCACGTGATCCTCGTCGACATCGAGCGTGTGAGCATGAGTCGTCCGAATCGCCCGCTCTTCAGCGACGTCTCGGTGACCGTCTCGGCCGGCGACCGATTGGGGGTTGTGGGGATCAACGGTACCGGCAAGTCCACCCTGCTTTCGGTCATCGCCGGAACGCGTGAGCCCGAAGGCGGCACGATCCGGCGCGGACGGGAAGTGTCCATCGCGGTCGTCGACCAGGTCACCAAGCTGCCCCTCGGTTCAGTGCGGGACGCCGTCGGTGGGGCCTGGCGGGGCGAAGCGGCGCTCGATCGCCTTGGCGTCGGCGATCTGATCGATCGCTCCACCACCGAGTTGTCGGGCGGTCAGGAGAAGCGCGTCGCTCTGGCCCAGGCGGTCGTCGCTGACGCAGATCTCCTCATCCTCGACGAGCCGACGAATCATCTCGACGTCGACGCGATCGAGTGGCTCGAGAGTGAGCTCAGGAGCTTTCGCGGCGGTCTGGTGCTGGTCACGCACGACCGGAAGGTCCTCGACTCTCTCACCACTCGCATTCTCGAACTCGATCGCGGATCCTCGTATGTCCACGACGGGGGATACGCTGGCTATCTCGAGGGCCGCGCCGCACGCGAGGAGCGGGCCGCGGCATCCGAGTCGACTCGAAAGAATCTTGCCCGCCGCGAGCTGGCCTGGCTGCGAACCGGCGCAAAGGCTCGGACCCGCAAGAGCCGCTCGCGGATCCAACGAGCAACCGAGCTGATCGAGAACGGACCGCAAGCCGCCGCCCGAGAGGGCGACCTCGACCTCGCGCAACTCCACAAGGGCACGCCGCGTCTGGGCGACCAAGTGGTGGAACTCCACGACGTCACGATCGGGTTCGAGGGTGCGTCACCGTTGGTCGAGGGACTCGACCTCCTGCTCGACCGGCGCGAGCGCTTGGGGATCGTTGGTGCCAACGGCAGCGGGAAATCGACACTGCTCGACGTCCTGGCCGGTCGCCGTGACCCAATGGCCGGCACGGTTGTGACCGGTCCGACGGCGAAGGTGGGTCTTCACGATCAGCGCGGTCGGGAGTTGCCACCCACGGCCCGAGTTCGCGAGTTGATGGCGGGCGACGGGGCACAGCCCGACTGGTGGGATCTGGCGCTGCTGGAACGATTCTGGTTCGACAGCGACACGCAGAACTCGCCGATCGAACTGTTGTCGGGCGGGGAGCGGCGCCGTATCCAACTGGTGCTGACGCTGGCGGACAAACCCAATGTCCTTCTGCTCGACGAGCCGACCAATGATCTCGACCTCGACACGCTTCGGGCATTGGAGGACTTCCTCGACGGCTGGCCCGGTGCGGTCATCGTCGTCAGTCACGATCGGACGTTCCTCGATCGCACCGTCGACGACGTCCTCGTCATCGACAACGGCCGGGCCCAGCGCTGGCCGGGCGGATATGAGCAATGGCTTCTGGACCGGCGGACACGGGCGACGAAGGGCAGCGTCGCGACGACCGCGGCGCCGGTAAAGGCGCGCAAGCAGGAGCGGCCGACGACGGGTCGTAGCCACAGCACCATCCGTCACGAGCTCAAGGCCGCCGAGAAGAAGATGAGCAAGCTCCAGAAGCACCGTGAGCGCCTCGACGGTGAACTCACGGCCGCGGGTACCGACCATGTCGAACTCGCTCGAGTTGGGGAGGACATCGCTCACTGCGATTCCGAAATCGCCGAGACGGAGGAGCGCTGGCTCGAACTCTCCGAGGAGGTCGAGAGCCGATGACGAGACGGCATCGGTACCCTTGTTTCCATGACTGACACCGCCACCACCGAGGCTGAGTCCGGCGCAGGCGAGGTGCTCCTCGTGAGCGAGGCCGCCCGTGCGACCGTTCTCGACATTCGCGCCAAAGAGGAGGACGGGGAAACCCTCGGCCTCCGCGTCGAGGTCACCGGCGCGTCGGGCGTCGACTACACCTACGACCTCTCGCTCGAGGCCATCGCCGAGGCCGGCGAAGACGACTACGTGCGCGAGCACGAGGGTCTCACCGTCATCGTTCCCGTCGACAGCATCCCTGCGCTCACCGGCGCCACCCTCGATCTTCCGTCTGTGGCCGGCCAGGGTGGCCTCGTGATCCGAAATCCGAACCGCCCCAACCCATTGGGCGACCTCGGCCAGCTCGAGCTGACCGGCGACGCCGCCAACAAGGTCACGATCCTGCTGGCCGAGCGGATCAATCCGGCGCTGGCATCTCACGGCGGTTTCGCCGAACTGGTCGGCATCGAGGGCGAGAAGGCGTTCGTGACGATGGGCGGCGGATGCCAGGGTTGTGCCATGAGTGCGGCAACGCTCCGCGAAGGCATCACAAAGGCGATTCTCGAAGCGATTCCCGAGATCACCGAAGTGGTCGACACCACCGACCACGACGAGGGCGAGAACCCGTACTACAGCTGATTCTCACCTAGCGTCCTCCTTGATGGATCAACGGCGAGCGGGGGCGTATTTGGTGGCGCAGGGCGTCATCGGTGTTCTTTGGTGGGTGCTGCTGTATGCGTCATCGACCGTGCGTGACTGGTTCGTTGCGGAGGCCGGCTGGCCGGTCGCTCGTTCTCTCGTAGCGGCCGATGTGGTCGGCTTCGGCGCGGGATCAATCGTTGTCGGCCTGGCCGTTCTGCAAGGACGTCAATGGGCGCGAGGCGCGGTGGTCGCGCTGACCGCCGTCACTGCCTACGCGACTCTGGTCGCCGCGGCCTGGGTGGTGGCCCCGGTCGATCGCTGGCTTGGCCTCATCGCGATGACGGCCGCGCTCGCCATGACGGCGCTCTCGGCTCGAACTGTTCTGGCCGGATGAAGTGGCTGCTGGCCACTCGCCGGATCTTCCGGGTCGCCACGCCGGGCAGCTTCGCTTGGAACTACACGAAGACGATGGCCCAGACGACGATTCTCTGGGGGCTGTTCCTCTTCGCGATTCCCGCGGTGCTCGCCGGCTTCGAGGACGACCATTGGGATCTCCCGACCCTCGGTGAATCGCGGGCGTTGGCGGTTGCCGGGTTCGTGGTCTTTGGTTCTCTCGGGCTCTGGGCGGGCGTGATCATCGCCAAGATCGGACGAGGGACCCCACTTCCGCTCGACGCGGCGCCGGTGCTCGCGATTGCCGGGCCCTATCGCTACGTCCGCAACCCGATGGCGATCTCGGCGCCGCTGCAGGCGATCTCGGTGTCGTTCTGGTTCGATTCGACCACGGTGTTGCTCTACGGAATTCTCGCCGGATTTCTCTGGCACATCGTGATCCGCCCACCTGAGGAACTCGACCTCGAGGAGCGGTTCGGTGACGACTACGTGCGCTATCGCCAGAACGTCCGCTGCTGGATTCCGACATTCCCGGGCTTCGACCTCTAGCCCAGAATCTCGCGCACGCTGGCGGCGATTCCGGCGGCGTCGAGGCCGAAACCGGCATGGATCTCGTCGGGGTTGCCGTGCGGCACGTATTCGGTGGGCACGCCGAGAACCCGCACGCGACAGTCGGCGTCGCGTTCGCCCAGCGCATCTCGCACACCGGCACCGGCGCCGCCGATGCGCAGGCCGTCTTCGACGGTGACGACCAGGGTGTGGTCGGCGATGTCGTCGATCATGGCGGGGTCGAGCGGCGTGACGACCCGGGGGTCGTAGACGGTGGCGTGGACGCCTTCCTCCGCGAGGAGATCGGCGGCCCCAAGGGTGGCCGAGAGCATCTGGCCGAATCCGAGCAGAGCGACCGAACGATCACCGCTACGTATCAGGCGGGCATTGAGGCCGACCCCGATCTCGTTGTCGGCGACGTGGGCGGCCTTGCCGCGTGACCACCGAATGGCCACCGGGCCGTCGGTGAGGCCCATCGCGTCTTCCATCATCTGCTGAATCTCTTGGTAGCTCGACGGCGCGAACACCGTCATGCCGGGCACCTTGGTAAGCAGGACGAGGTCGAGAATGCCGTGATGCGACGCGCCATCCGGGCCGGTGATGCCGGCCCGGTCGAGGCAGAAGATGACCGGCTGACCGTGAAGGCCGACGTCGAGGTTCACTTGGTCGAACGCCCGGGTGAGGAAGGTTGCGTAGAGCGCGATGAGCGGTCGGAGGCCTCCCATGGCCATACCGGTTGCCGCAGTGACCGCGTGTTGCTCGGCGATGCCCACATCGATGCAGCGATCCGGGAACCGTTCGCGGAAGGGGAGTAGTCCGGTCGAGTCGGGCATGGCGGCGGTGATGGCGACGAGTTCGGGGTGTTGGTCCCCGAGTTTCACGAGGGTCTCGGAGAAGGCTGCCGTGTAGGACCCCTCCTTTACCGAACCGGTGTCGTGCATGTTCTTGATGTCGTCCTGCTCGGCCGGCGCGTGGCCGCGGCCCTTCTGCGTGAGCACGTGGACGACGACCGGGCCGTCGAACTCCTTGGCGTTCTCGAGCGCTTCCTCGACCGACGCGATGTCGTGGCCGTCGAACGGGCCCATGTAGCGCACGCCGAGGTCCTCGAAGAACGCCGACGGTTCCCACATCTCGCGGATGGCGGCCTTCGACATCTTCACGCCGCGGCCGATCTGCTCGCCGACCCAGGGGATTCGCTCGGCGATCTCTTCGATCTTGGCCTGGCGGCGCATGTAGGTGGGGTTGTTGCGGATCTTCACGAGGCTCTCGGAGAGCTTCGAGACGGTTGGGGCGTAGGAGCGACCGTTGTCGTTGAGGACGATGACCGCGTCGCGTCCGCTGTGGCCGAGGTTGTTCAGACCTTCGAACGCCATGCCACCGGTGAGCGCGCCGTCGCCGATCACGGCGACGACCTTTCGTCGAGCGTCGGTCGCATGGAACGCGGTCGCGAGACCGTGGGCGTAGGACAGCACCGTGGAGGCGTGGCTGTTCTCGATCCAGTCGTGGTCGGACTCGTCGCGTGATGGATAGCCCGACAGCCCGCCGGCCTGGCGGAGGGTGCCGAAGTCGCCGAGGCGACCGGTGAGCATCTTGTGGACGTAGGCCTGGTGGCCGGTGTCCCAAAGGATGACGTCGTGCGGCGAGCGGAAGACTCGATGCAAAGCAATCGTGAGTTCGACGGCGCCCAGGTTGGATCCGAGGTGCCCGCCGTGCTCGGTGACCGCATCGATGATCTCGTGGCGGATCTGCTCGGCGAGGTCGGCGAGTTCTTCGGCGCTGCGTCCTTGAAGGTCTTCAGGGCCGTTTATGGCGTCGAGCAGCATCGTTCCTCACAAACCGTGGGTGTTACCCGGGGTTCAGGGTACCTGCCGGGTCCTGCGGATGGCGGACGCGGCCCGGCAAGAGCCGCGAGAGGGGCCGAGCGACGAGAAGCCCGAAGCCGAGGGCGATGAGGCCGCCGATGGCGTCGAACCAGTAGTGGTTGGCGGTCACGATGATCGCAAAGAGCGTGACGAAGGGGTACAAGACGATGGCGATGCGGGCCCATCGTCGCCGCAGCACGGGGTAGAGGCCCACCGCGCACCATGCCGCCCACGCGATGTGGAGCGACGGCATGGCCGCGTACTGGTTCGATATCGACTCCATCGGGCCGTTCTCGAAGTTCCAGAGCCCTCCGGGATCCACGAGGGTGTCGATGTACTCGTGTTCGAGCGCACAGGCGCCGTAGTCCGAATCGGGCACGCACGCGGAGAGCAGCCGCGGCGGCATCAACGGGAAGTACGCGAACCCGATCAGGGCGACGCCGGTCGTGGCGGCAAGGGTCGAACGCATGAAGATGTAGCGCTGAGGAAACTTCAGGAACAGCCACACCATGGCGAAGATGGTGACGCCGAAATGGAAGCTGCCGTAGAAGCCGTTCCAGAAGACGATGAACGCGTCGAAGTCGATGAACCGGGCCTGGATCCACTCCTCGTGGTACAGCCCCAGCGCTTCTTCGATGTCGATGATGGTCAGCGCGTTGTCGAAGGCCCGATCGAGAATGTCGCCGCCGATGGCCGAGCCGAACTGGTTCCGAATCGCCGAATAGACGACGTAGAAGACGAGGGTGATCAGGCCCTCGACCCACCACCGAATGCCGGCGTCGTCGGGCGTCGACGGGACGGGAGGAGAGGTCGGGTCATTCATCAGGGTGCTCGCCGTGGAGGCCGTCACCGGTCTACTCGGTCGCGCGGTCGACGAAGCGGTCGCGGTCGACCAGCACCCGGACGATACGACCGGCCGCGATCGTGCCCCGGGCGTCGGTTGCCTCGATGGCAAAGGTCAGGCGCCGCCCCTCGACTCGCTCGATTTCGGCTCTGATCTGGATCACGGCGCCGACTGCAGTGGGCTGCACGTGGTCGAGATTCATGCGCATTCCGACGGTCGTCTCGCCCGGCTCGAGCTCGCCGCGTAGTGCTTCAACGCACGCGGCCTCGGCCCATGCGAGGACGCGGGGAGTCGACAGAACCTCGACGTCGCCGGAGCCGACGGCTACTGCCGTGTCGAGGTCGGAGACCTGACGCTCGATACACGCGGACAACCCCGAGTCGACTGACATCGGCGGTACCCTAGCCAACCCCCGGCCCAGGAGGTTCCCGTGCTCGACCATGAGCTGATCAACCGCACTCTCGGTACCGCCCTTCGCACCGGTGGTGAGTTCGCGGAAGTGTTCGTGGAAGACAAACGGTCGTCATCGGCGATGCTCGACGACGGGCGAGTCGAGGAGCTCACCAGCGGTCGTGATCGCGGTGCGGGCATCCGCGTGGTCGTCGGCGACACCACCGGCTTTGCCCACACGGCAGATCTGTCCGAGTCCGGCCTGGCCAACGCGGCCGAAGCGGCGGCGGCTGCTGCCCGCGGCGGTGGCGGCGGCGTCCGTGAGGTCTCCGTGAGCCGATCCGACGGGCCTCGACCGAGCGCCGTCCGAATCCCGCCGGAAGACGTCGCCAAGGCGACCAAGGTCGAACTGCTCTCACTCGCCGACGCAGCCGCACGGGGCGAGGGGTCGGCGATCACGCAGGTCTCGGCTCGCTACGGCGACAGTCGCCGTCGAATCCTGGTCGCGAACAGCGACGGCCTGCTCGCCGAAGACGATCAGGTCCGCACGCTGTTCTCCGTCTCGTGTGTGGCAACCGGCGACACCGGTCTCCAGACGGGCCGCGAGTCGACAGGGAGCACGGTCGGCTTCGAGTTGTTCGACGAGACC